>Ga0272446_1000307_pt1 | contig 78827 bp, 62 predicted proteins | sample YNPCB0061_FD_194587 | JGI IMG/M metagenome (GOLD analysis project Ga0272446, IMG submission 194587) | Hot spring microbial mat communities from Yellowstone National Park, WY, United States - YNP-CB-006-1 | ecosystem: Environmental > Aquatic > Thermal springs > Hot (42-90C) > Sediment | place... | reverse complement strand
GCGCAACCGTCGGGGCGGCCGTCGCAGGTGCGAGGGTGGCCTGTACCGGCGCACCCGCTGGTTCGGAAGCGACCGGCGGTTGCGTTGCAAGCGGGATGGCGGTCATCGGGCCACTGGGGGGCGCCGTGTCGCCCAGCACACTATCGTACAGCCAGATGCCGCCACCAATGACGATCAACGCGATAATGGCGGTCAGAATGATGCGGGACCGGTTCATGAACGCAGTATCTCCTTTGTGCCTATCCGAAAACGTATGGTTCGGCGTCAGTGCGACCAAAGCAATCTCCGTATCAAACGCCGAGATTGCTGCATCGCTGACGCTCCTCGCAATGACCGCATGCAGTCGTTCATGCGCCCGCACGTGCGTGCCACAACTCGTCACGATCGGGAGTTCGGGGGATGCCCCCGAAATGACATGACACACGCAGTGGGCCGCACGTCGTGCACTCGGCGGCGCAACCGGGCTGCAGCACGCTACGCGAGAGACGCCCCACCGCCGAAACGACACCCTCCAGACCACCCCGCGGCGTGAACCACGTGTACGTCGTGTCCATAAGAGTATACGAAGGGATTGTTTGTTTTGTATGTGAAAATGTAGAGAATCATATGAGACGCGACCGGCCCGGCTCTGCGACCCTCCTTGACAGAGAAAGGCCGACTGGCTATACTCTTTGATATGGACAATTGTCCGTTTTACAGGACGAGACGCCTGTGCTTCCGGGAACGGCGCGAACAGCGACAAAGGAGCAAGGATCATGATCGGGGAACGCACTGACGCAGAGGAGCGCATCGAAGCGCTACTACTACAGATGACACTGGCGGAGAAGGTTTCGCTGCTTGCCGGCAACAGCATGTGGACGACGACGCCGGTGGAGCGGCTCGGCATCCCCGCAATCAAGGTGTCTGACGGGCCAAACGGGGCGCGTGGCGCTGGTGGCTTCGTTGGTGGAGCCGTGACATCGGCCTGTTTTCCGGTTGGCATAGCCCTGGCTGCCACCTGGAACACCGGCGTGCTGGAGGAAGTGGGCGAAGCGCTGGCTGAAGAGACGCAGTCGAAAGGGGCACACCTGCTCCTTGCGCCGACGGTAAATATTCACCGCTCGCCACTGAACGGGCGCAACTTTGAGTGTTACTCCGAGGATCCCTACCTCTCGGCACGCATGGCCGTCGCGTATATCACGGGCCTGCAGCGGCGCGGCGTCGGCGCCACGGTCAAGCATTTCGTCTGCAACGATTCAGAGTTCGAACGCAACACGATCAGTTCCGAGGTTGACGAACGCACGCTCCGCGAGATATATCTGCCACCCTTCCGCGCCGCCGTACAGGAAGCAAAAAGCTGGGCAGTCATGGCATCGTACAACAGGGTCAATGGCGTGTACGCCGGCGAGCATGCGATGTTGCTGCTGGATATTCTCAAGCGTGAATGGGGGTTCGACGGGATCGTCATGTCGGACTGGTTCGGCACGAAGAGCGTCGTAGATGCAGCGACGAACGGCCTGGATCTTGAGATGCCCGGGCCGCCTCGCTGGCGCGGGGAGCAACTGATCGCCGCCGTCGAAACAGGCAGGGTTCCGATAGACGCGATCGACGAAGCCGTGCGCCGGATGTTGCGCACGATCGCGCGCACTGGCGCATTCGAGCACCCTGAGTTGCGAGCCGAACAGGCGATTGACCGGCCAGAGCACCGCGCGTTATTGCGCCGTGCCGCCGCCGAGGGCATGGTGCTGCTCAAGAATGATGGCAATGCGCTACCGCTCGACCTTACGACCCTGCAATCCATCGCAATCATCGGCCCGAATGCGAAGACGGCGCAGATCATGGGCGGTGGTAGCGCCCAGGTCAACGCCCATTATGCGATTACCCCCTATGACGGCATTGCAGCACGGGTTGGCGACCGGGTGAACCTCGGCTACGAGATTGGCTGTAGCAATCATCGCCAGTTGCCACGGCTCGATCAACGCCTGGTGACCCCTCCCGGCAGCAACGGGCAGGGGTTCGCCGTCACCTACTACAATAGCCCTGACCTGACAGGTGATCCGGTGCACCAGGCGATTGCCGGCAGTAGCGAACAGATGTGGCTGGGCGAGGTCGCGCCCGGCGTGGATCCGCGCGCATTCTCGGCGCGGCTCGCGGCTCACTTTACGCCCCACGAGGGTGGCGCGCACAGCTTCAGCCTGACGAGCGCCGGCTTGAGCCGCCTGTTCGTGAATAATACGCTGGTGATTGACAACTGGAGCAGCCAGACTCGCGGCGATACCTACTTTGGCTCCGGTAGCACCGAGGTGATCGCGCAGGTGAACCTGGAAGCAGGTACGACGTACGATCTGCGCCTGGAGTATAGCAGCCAGGGCGCGACCATGCTGGCTGGCGTGCGCCTGGGATATATGCCGCCGATCGCCAACGACGCCATTGAGCGCGCAGCCGCGCTGGCAGCACGCTCCGACGTCGCGCTGGTCTTTGTCGGCTTGAATGCGGACTGGGAGAGCGAAGGGTATGACCGGCCCGACATGGAACTTGTCGGCAGGCAGGTTGAGCTGGTTGAGCAGGTCGCAGCCGCCAACCCACGCACGATCGTCGTGCTCCAGACCGGCTCGCCGGTTACGATGCCGTGGCTGGGTAAGGTTGCCGGCGTGTTGCAGGCCTGGTATCCTGGCCAGGAATGCGGCAACGCCATTGCCGACGTGTTGTTCGGCCTCGCGAATCCGTCGGGTAAACTGCCGCAAACCTTCCCGCTCCGCCTGGAGGATAACCCGGCGTATATCAACTACCCTGGCGAGAATGGCCGGGTGTATTATGGCGAACGAATCTTTGTTGGTTACCGATACTATGAAAAGAAGAATGTCGCGCCGCTGTTTCCGTTCGGCCATGGCCTCTCGTATACCAGCTTCAGTTACGACAACCTGCGGTTAAGCACCAACGTGATGGCACCCGACGAGGTACTCACGATCAGTATTGATGTCACCAACACCGGGCGCATGGCAGGCCAGGAAGTTGTACAGCTCTATGTGCGCGATTGTGCCGCGCGGGTCGCTCGTCCCGAGAAAGAACTGAAAGGATTCGCGAAGGTGGCGCTGACGCCGGGCGAGACCAGGAGCGTCACGCTCACGCTCGATCGAGAAGCGCTGGCATACTGGGACGATCTCAACCATGCGTGGGTTGCCGAGGCCGGCGCATTCGAGGTGCTGGTGGGAAGCTCATCGCAAGACATCCGGGCACGGGCGGAGTTCCGCCTGGCGGAAACGGCCATCTTTGGCGGGCCGGAGAAGCCGCCGGCCGTCCCGGGTATTGACATGCTGGTGAAGGATCTGCTGGAGCATGCCGGCGCGCGCGCGGTGATCGAGCGCCACCTGCCGGGATTTGCGGCGCAGGCGGGATTTGGCGTGATGATGGGCCTGACGCTGGCGCAGATGGCCGGTTTCGCGCCCGACCGGTTGACACCGGATCGCCTGGCCGCGATTGCCGCCGACCTCGCGGCACTCTGATCCGCGGACACAGGAAACGGTGATCGGGAGCGGTGGGTTGCGGCGACAGCTACGCCGTTGTGGCCCACCGCCCCTTTTCGGTCGTTCGTGATCGCACAATGGCTGAGCACACTGCGCGAGGCGGACCTGATCCTGGTGCTGGAACGCGGCAGGATCGTGGCACGCGGCTTACACCAGGAATTGTTGCACACCTCCGGCCTGTATGCCGAAATCTTCGTTTCGGACGACCGGATGCAGCGGATCTTGCGACGGTTATCACACCAGCGTGCTGGAAAGCGTAGTCAACCTGACCGCCGTACATTGTGGTATACTGCACAATCACTGGAGATCATCTTGTTGAAGTGTGCCATTGGAAGCAGCGGTATCGATCCCAGGGAACCCGCGCATACACCGGATGCTGCCGGAACTGCCGTTGCACACCAGTATCATCGTCCTTCTGGCAGTAACGCTGGGCTTCCTCAATCCCTTGATCTGCATCGTGCATTGCGCCGTCGTCGCGCAGCCGCCTGCGCCGCATCGCGCCGCGAACAGGTTCGTGTGCCACCTCGGCGTGGTGTTGCAGGCTCCGACAGACCCGGGCACGATCGGGACGTTGCCCGCTGCACCGCGCGCATTCTACGAAGGCACGCTTGCACTCTCCTCTCTGGTGATCGTCTTGTTGCCGCTTATGCTCCTGAAAGCGGCAGCCTGCATCATCCATGGTCGTGACGTTCCTCCCCCACCTGCGCCGCCGCCGAAGCAGGACCACAGCCGGATGCCATAAGGGTGTGGCGTGTGGCAAACCTCATCGCGCAATCACCAGGGTGCCGGGCGGCAGGAATGTAAGGTCGTGGCCGGAACGACCGCCGACTCGGCGCCATTATCCCGGTTAATCGCTTCCTACGCTCTCGCCATGGCGGTACGCGATGTCCCGTCCACCAGATCAGCGTATGTGCCGTAACCGTCTGGCCGGCATATTATGTCGTGTTCAAGTCATTACTGAAGAAGGGAGACACACCAATGAACCTGTACCGATATATCACCCTGTTGCTGGGCGCCATTGCGCTGGCGGCATGCAGCACGGCATCGCCGGCGCCCCCCGCGGGTTCCGGCGGTGCAAGCGGTGCGACGATTCAGATCAGCGATCCGTGGGCGCGTGCGATGATGATGGAAGGTGGCGCCATGGGTGGCATGGAATCGCCGACAAAGGCGCCGGAAGGCAGTATGGGGCACAGCGGCATGGAGATGGGTGGCGCAAATAGCGCGGCATACATGGTTATTCGCAACACTGGCACCGCTGCTGACCGGCTGGTTGCGGCGCGCAGCGATGTTGCGAAGACGGTTGAGATTCATACCGTCGTTCAGGAGAATGGTATGATGCAGATGCGCCCGGTCGAGGGCGGCATCGAGATCCCGGCCGGCGGCGAAGTCACGTTAAAGCCGGGCGGCTACCACGTGATGCTGATTGGCCTGACGCGCGACATGAAGGCCGGTGAGAATGTGCAGCTAACCTTGCAGTTCGAAAAGGCCGGCGAGGTCCCCGTCACGGCGGCGATCCGCGAGCCATAGGGCGGTCGTCGCTCCGTACGCAGCGAAGGAAGGGTGTGTGGCGGCGGATGGCGGCAGCGTAGCCGCTGGCCGCCGCTTTTTTGCGCCATCGTTATGATCCGCGCCCTGCCTGTCAGAAAGCCTTCCTCGGCACAGCATGCGGAACGTCACCACAACGTTCGTTCCTCATATTCTCCGCAGGACTTCTTAACAATCTCTGAAGACGTGCCGGCTACGATACTCGCGAAGTGTGAAACCGGCTCTCTGGAAGCACTCGCGGAGGTATAATCATGGCACGAGGAGCAGGGGCACAGCAACGCACAACCATCAACCTGGCGCTTGACAGCGCCATCTTCGGTGCATTCCTGGCGGCGACGGCCCCGCGTCTTACCGGAATCGCGATCCACGAATGGCTCGGCATCGCCTTCGGTGTGGCCATCATGACCCATCTGCTGCTGCACTGGCAGTGGATCATCGAAGTAGCGCGGCGGTTCTTCGGCAAAGTGACGTGGACGGCACGTGTGAACTATGTGTTGAACACGCTGTTGTTCATTGTGATGACGATCATCATCGCCACCGGCCTGATGATCTCCGAAGCAGCCTTACCATTGCTCGGCTTTCAATTGCCGCATGATCATATCTGGTCGCAGATACACCGGCTGGCGTCTGATGCTGCCGTTCTTCTGATCGGATTCCACGTGGCGCTGCACTGGCGCTGGATCGTGAATTCCACCCGCCGTCTGCTGCGGATCTCGACGCGCCGCCCTGCGTCGATCACCCAACCTGTGACGGTCACGTCGCGGGCTGTACGGGAGGTGCCGTGATGAAGATCATCGGACGCACACTCATCATCCTGGCGGCGGCACTGGTGGTTGCTGGCGCACTGTTCGCCTTCCGGCAGACGGAGTATGCCCGGATGCCGGGTGAGACCAGGCCAGGGCGTATGCGGATAGAGGCGGGCGAGGCGCGCCCGGATGGGTTTGCACCAGGCGGGTTCGAGCATCGCAACCGCGCAGGGGGTGATGAACACCAGGCCAGCCTGGCCGGTCTGGTCGAGGTCGGCAAAAACCTGGCGATCATTGCCGCCATTGTTGCACTGGTGGTCATGCTGGAGCGGGTAACGCGCGGATTAAGGCAGCGAACCGTGGCACGACAGGTTGAGACGGGACCTCCTTCATGAGCACGATTCTGGTCGTTGATGATGAGCCGGCGCTCCGTGACATGCTCCGGCTCTATCTCGAACAGGAAGGGTTTCACGTCGTCGAAGCCGGTGACGGTCGCCGGGCGCTATACGTGGCGCGGGTCGAGAAACCTGACCTGATCATTCTTGATCTGATGATGCCCGAGATGGGCGGCTACGAGTTCCTGCGCGCCTTTGCCAGAGAGGCACGCACCCCGGTGATCGTGCTGACGGCGAAGATTGAGGATACCGACAAGATCCTTGGCCTGGAGCTCGGCGCCGATGACTATGTGACCAAACCGTTCAATGTGCGCGAACTGATTGCACGTGTGCGCGCCGTCTTGCGCCGTAGCCAGCAAGCGCCGATTGAACCGGATATATTGCGCGCGGCAGACATTGTGCTCGACCGGACCGGGCGCACGGTGAAGGTGGGTGAGCGCTATGTTGACCTGACCCCGTCCGAGTTCGCCATCCTGGCGACGTTGATGGCCGCGCCGGGGCAGGTCTTCTCACGGCTCGACCTGCTCGATCGTGTCTCCGGTGGCGATGCATTCGAAGGGTATGAACGCACGATTGACGTTCATATCCGTAACTTGCGCGCCAAAATCGAGGCCGATCCGCGCCACCCGGCATATATCGAAACCGTCTACGGCATGGGATACCGTTTTGCACTGCCGCGCGCACCGGCGCTGCAATAGATTGGCGCACCGACCATGCGCTCGTTGACCCTCAAACTTACGCTGGCATTCCTGCTTGTCGGTCTGATTGGCTCGCTGCTGGTCGCCCTCGCAGTCGGTCTCCGCACACGTTCCGAGTTCGACGTCTTTCTTTCGACGCGCGATCGCACAACCTTGCTGAACGCGCTGAGTGCATACTATCAAGCGAACGACAGCTGGCTGGGCGTTGACGCGATGCTCGAACAGACGCCACCGCTCGATTTCTACGGCCGCACCCTGGTGTTGACGGATGCAACCGGAACCGTTGTTCGCGGTCGCGGGCCATACCGTCCAGGCCGCAGCTTACCTGCCAGTGCCCTGGCGCGCGCCGATCCGGTCCGCGTGGATGGCGCGGTCGTCGGATATGCGCTGATTGATGTGCCGGGTCCGGTTATTATTCCTATTCACGGCGATCCGCGCTGGGCAGCGGAGGCGGCGCTCCTCGAGCGGTTAACCACGGCAACAGCCATCAGTGCCGGTATCGCCATTATCGCTGCCCTGATCGTCGGAACCTTGCTGGCGCGTACGCTCACCCGCCCGATCCGCGAACTGACGCTCGCAACACGCGCACTGGCGAGCGGGCGGCTCGACCAGCGCGTGACCGTTCGTTCACACGACGAGATCGGTGAGCTGGCGCGTGCCTTCAACCAGATGAGCGCCGATCTTGGCCGGGCGATCCAGGCGCGCCGCCAGATGACCGCAGATCTTGCGCACGATCTACGCACGCCGCTCAGTATTCTGCGCGGGTATACCGAAGGGTTGCAGGAAGCGCGAATCACCGGAACGCCGGCGATCTATCGTATCATGCATGGCGAGGTGGAGCATTTACAGCGCCTGATTGACGATCTGCGCCTGCTCTCACTGGCGGATGCCGGCGCACTCTCGCTGAACCGGCGCGCCGTCGATCCGCGCGCGCTGCTCGAACGGGCCGCGCTGGCGCACGTCGTGCAGGCGGAACAGCAGGGAGTGACATTGCGGGTAGAAGCCCCGGAATCGCTTCCCTCGGTGCCGGTTGATACGGACCGCATGGCGCAGGTGCTGAACAACCTGGTGGCGAATGCGCTGCGTTTCACAAAACAGGGCGAGATCGTACTGGCGGCAGCTGCTGAAGGAACACAGCATCTCGTCCTTCAGGTGCGCGACACAGGTACGGGCATTGCGCCGGAGGACCTGCCGCTGGTCTTCGACCGGTTCTACCGCGTTGATCCGGCACGCACACGGGGCGACGGATCAAACTCCGGCCTGGGCCTGGCGATCGCGAAGGCCATCATCGAAGCGCATGGAGGAAGTATTCGCGTCGACTCAACCCTCGGCGCCGGCACCACCTTTACGATGGTCCTTCCCGTGATGCATAGCAACTGAGCAACTCGGCAGCGCGGCTCGCGAGGCGCGGCTCGCGAGCCGCAATCGCACCGCCTCCGGCCCATCGCCCTACCGCTTATCAACCGGAACGTAATCGCGCCGGGCATGCCCCAGATAGACCTGGCGCGGGCGCATGATCTTCTGCTCTGGATCGTCGAGCATCTCCAGCCATTGCGCCAGCCAGCCCGACGCGCGCGGAATGGCGAACAGGAAGGGGAAATACTCGATCGGGAAGCGCAGCGCCTGATAGATCAGGCCACTATAGAAGTCAACATTCGGGTAGAGCTTGCGAGAGATGAAGTACTCATCCTCAAGTGCGATCCGTTCCAGTTCCACCGCAATTTCTAGCAGCGGATTGGCGGTTGTCGCCTCAAACACCTCATACGCCACCTTCCGGATAATCTTCGCGCGCGGGTCATAATTCTTGTACACCCGGTGCCCGAAGCCCATCAGGCGTGTTTCGCCTTTCTTCACACGTTCGATAAAGGCCGGCACGTTCTTGACACTGCCAATATTCTGCAGCATGCGCAATACCGCCTCGTTTGCGCCACCGTGCAGCGGGCCGTATAGCGCCGCCGCCGCTGCCGAAAGCGCACAGTACGGGTCAACCCGGCTCGAACCCACCCCGCGCATGGTGGCGGTCGAGCAATTCTGCTCGTGGTCGGCATGCAGAATGAACAGCACGTCCAGCGCCTTGGCCAGAACCGGGTTGACCTCATAATCACGCTGGTTCATGTAGTCCATCATATAGAGCAGGTTGGCAGTATAACTGAGCGAACTGTCGGGCTGGTTGAACGGCCGGCCAATGCGATGGCGATAGGCGAATGCGGCAATTGTAGGGATCATCCCCAGCATGCGCCAGATCTGTTTTTCGCGCACCGCCGGATCGTCAACGTTCTTCGCTTCCGGATAGAGTGTTGACATGGCCGCGACTGAACTGATCAAAATGCCCATGGGATGGGCATCATACCGGAAGGCCTGAATCAGCTCAACCAGGCTATTGTGAATGAAGCGATGCCGGCTGATACGGTATTCCCACCAGTCGAGGCGCTCCTTTGACGGTAATTCGCCATAGAGGAGCAGGTAGGCGACCTCAAGATACGAACTCTGCTCGGCGAGTTGCTCGATCGGATAGCCGCGGTACTCCAGAATGCCTTTGTCGCCGTCGATGTAGGTGATGGTACTGGTGCCCGCCGCAGTGTTCATGTACGCCGGATCGTAGGACATCAGACCAAAGTCGTCCGGATTGACCTTGATCTGGCGAAGATCGGTGGCGCGGATCGTGTCATGCTCGATCGGCACTTCGTACGTCTTGCCGGTACGATTGTCGGTGATGGTGAGGGTGTTTCTGGTCATGGCAGGTGCTCTTTCATCATTGATCCGGACGGCGCAGCCGCTGCGTCAGGCGGGTGCGCCGCCGTGAGCGAGACGGCGGAGAATAATCGCCGCCGATACATCTGGAACACCTCGGCATTGAGGTGGAGCCATACGGTGTGGTGCATGCCGTATTGTACCAGAAGCTGATACAGTTTCACGAATGCTCGCCTTTAGGCGCGGCAGCCCACCAGCTTGAGCGGTGGGAGGAAGCGCCCCGCTTCAGCATTGCAGGTGGCCGTTTGACAAAACATTAACCTTATGGTACCTCATGGCGGCAAGCGACCGATACGAAATCAGATAGATGAGCGCCAGATCTTGCCGGCCAGCGAGCCATGTGCCTGTGGTGCCTGACCAGCGCGCGGAGCACACCCGCGGGCGATGCGCTCATTGCACACCGGGGCGACCATGACCGCCGCCGCCGAGAGGGAACGCCATGTTGCGTGTTCTGTTACGCGCCTGCCTCCTCATGATCGCCACCGTATTCCCCTGCGTCATAACGACCGGCACGCCACCAGTTGCGTTTGCGGCGACCAGCGTGTCCTCTGCGCCGCCACTGTTTCTCAGAGCGCAACCTGCCGTCGTGACGATACGTGAACCGACAACGCAGGCAGTGCAGATACAGCCTGCGTTGCTGGTGGATACGGTGCCACTGCCGATCGAGGCGCAGATTCCCCCGCCCGGCGAGATGACCGCCGCGCTGCCCGGAGCGATGGTTCCTGCACCGGGTATCGCCGGCGACGGGCCGCCCATGCCCGGGACGCGCGTGGCACAGACCGGACGGATCGATGTGTATGTCGGGCTGCGCACGTTCACACCCGAACAGGTCGCGGCCATAACACCACGGATCGAACGGTTGCTGCGCGACAATGAAGAGCGATTCGGTTTCATGCTGCAATCGCGCGTTTCGCTGGCATTTTACCGCCCTTCACTTGCGCCGTCGAAGGACACGCGTGGGATTGCCTATACTGAGGAAGGGCGCGCGGCGGTGTTCTATCGCCCACACGAAGACATTGAACGCGCGCTGGTGGTCGCGTCGCACGAACTGGCACACCATCTACAGGCGCAACGGTACGGCGAGGATATCCAGAAGCGCGCTGACATCATTTTGCTTGAAGGGCTGGCAACCTGGATCACCGGCCCGCCCTGGCTGGCAATGAATGGCGCCGAAAGCTGGAAGGCGCGAGCGCGCCAGATTCGCGACATGGGCGTGCCATTGCGCTTGCTGCAACCGCAACGCTACGGCAGCGACATCGCCTATGAACTATGGGCGTCGTTCGTTGATTTCCTGATCGAGCGTGATGGGATGGAGAAGCTGCACCTGCTGTACGCCAGCGGGCGCAGCCGCGAACCTGGCTCCTCCGACTACGAGGGTGTGTACGGTGCATCGCTCGACGAACTGGCCGACGAATGGCGCGCGTGGGTGGGGAATTAGGAGTTAAGGGTTACGGGTTAAGGGTTAATCCATTGAGATCAATGGAATCGGTGCATTCAATGCAGCTAACCCCTACATAAGGTTTATCACCAGCAACTTCGGCTCAGTCATTTCCTCGATCGCATAGCGCAGCCCTTCGCGTCCGAAGCCGGAGTGTTTGACGCCACCGTACGGCATCGGGTCAATCCGCCACGTCGGCACATCGTTCACGATCACACCACCGACTTCCAGCGCGTCATAGGCCTGAAAGATCCGCCCCACATCACGAGTGAACACGCCCGCCTGCAACCCGAAGTCGCTGCCGTTAACCGCTGCGAGCGCCGCTTCGAACGTCTCGTAGGTCTGCACCGTCACGACCGGCGCAAAGATCTCCTGGCAATTCACACGCAACTCCGGCGCGGCGCGCACCACAACCGTCGGTGCCACCACGCCGCCCTGCACCGTCCCGCCGACGAGGCACTCGGCGCCGGCTGCACGCGCCTCGTCGAGCCAGGCAGCGACGCGATCGCCCTCCGATGCGCCGATCAGGGCGCTGAGATCGCTGTCTTCATCGAGGGGATGGCCGAGCTTGAGGGCGCGCACCTGCGGCACAAAGCGATCCATAAACTCTTCGTAGACCGGCGCGTGCACGAAGATACGTTGCACACTGATACAACTCTGGCCGGCGTAGGAAAAGCCGCCCATCACGCAACGTGCCGCAGCGAACGCCAGATCGGCATCCGAGTGGACGATCACGCCGGCATTGCCACCAAGTTCGAGCGTCACGCGCTTGCGACCGGCGCGGCGTTTCATGTCCCAGCCAACTGCTGGCGAACCCGTGAAGGTAAGCAGGCCGAAACGTTCGTCTTCTACGAGCGGTGCGGCATCGCGGCTGGCGAGCGGCAGGACGCTGAGCGCCTCGGGTGGCCACCCTGACGCGGCGATGATTTCGGCCAGTTTCAGCGCAACAACTGGCGTTTGCGAGGCTGGCTTGAGCACCACCGGGCATCCGGCGGCGATCGCCGGCGCGAGTTTGTGCGCCACCAGGTTGAGCGGGAAATTGAACGGCGAAATCGCCGCAACCGGACCGATGGGGAAACGCCGCACGATCGCCTGGCGCCCCTCGCCGCCAGGCGCCGCGTCGAGACGCAATGCCTCGTCGTGTGAACGGGTTGCTTCGTCGGCGGCGGTAGAGAAGGTCGTGATACTGCGCGCCACCTCGACACGCGCCTGCTTGATTGGCTTACCGGCTTCCAGCGCAATCGTGCGCGCCATCTCCTCAGCGTGGCTCTCGATACCGGCAGCGATTGCGCGTAGCGCGACAGACCGGCGGTGCAGCGGCGTCCGGCGCGTCGTCTCGAAGGCGCTGGTGGCAGCCTGAATGGCACGTTCGAGATCGGCGGGCGCGGCGCGATGCACGACGGCGACCGGCGCGCCGTCATAGGGGCAGGCGATGGTATAGGGTGTGCCGGTGCACCATTCGCCCGCCAGAAAAAAGCGATGCTCCGGTGTATTGCTGATGCTCATTGGCGTTCCTTATCATAGCAACGTGCAAAAAACCTTGAGCAGGAACGGCGGCGCATCCGCGGATCATGGTTGCTGCTCGCCACTGGAGAGTCTATCCGAAAAACGATACGCCGCCCGTCATTGCGCGGAGCGCGAGCGACAGCGTGGCTGAAGCAATCTCCGCTCATGCTGCTCGATTGCGTCGCTTCGCTTGCAATGACATCCAATCCGTTCTTCGGATAAGCACTTACTCGCCACGAAGACGGCGCAACTCCGCTTCAAGCGCGCGTACTCGCGCTTCGGCGGCAGCACGAGCAGCCGCCTCGGCGGCGGCGCGCTCCTCGGCAATGGCGGCGCGCTCCTCAGCAGTGGCGGCGCGCTCCTCGGCAGTGGCGGCGCGCTCCTCAGCAGTGGCGGCGCGCTCCTCGGCAGTGGCGGCGCGCTCTTCAGCTTCAACCAGATGCTCTACCAGTTCGGTGTAGTCGCCAATCTGTTTCCCCTGCTCGTCGAAACAGTACACCTCGTTGTCGCGCACTCCCAGCCAGATACGCAACGGCGCCAGCCAGAGCCAGCCACGTTCGTCAGGAATCAGTGGCTGATACACCGACATGACTCGTTCGTATCCCAGAAGGCGAATGACCGTTTTCCCCTGACGCTCAACCGCATCGACAACAATGTAGAGCGGAACGCCGGCACGATCGTAGGCTTCGACTTTGTCATACAGATCGAATTTGCGCGTCTCAGGCGAGGTAACCTCGACGATGATCGCAGGGCGCGTTCCTTCTTGCGCCACATCGAATGTGCCCCAGTTGCGCAGTTCGCGTACGTCAAAGATGACCATCACATCAGGGCCATGCGCCTTGAGTTCAGGAACATCCCAGGCAATACGCATATCGGCAAGCACCACAGCATGTGGGTCGCCGGCCACCCGCGCCTGAAAGACATCGGCGAGATAGCGAACATGGCGCTGGTGGGCATAATTCTGGATCACCTGATCCCCCTCTTCAGGATGGAGCAAATCGATAAGGCGAAGTGGGATCAGTTCTTCTTCCAGATGACCGTCGCCAATGTCGCGGCGCACGACACGCCAGCCGTAACGGAACGGATCATCGGGTGGGGCGACATCGGGCGGTATGCTGCCGACGGTGGTGGCTGTCATGGGCAGACTCCAGGTTGAGGCGGGCGATGGCACGCGCGCTCGTCGGTGCAGCCTGCTGAACCGAAGATTCGCTGCACGAATGCTCTGGCCGCGCGCGATGCATGGTAGCACACTTTTACGCGGGCGGCATTTCGATGGTGGCGAGCGCCGCCAGGGCGCGGCGCGTCCAGGGGTGATCGGCAAGGAACTGCTGCTGATATACGGCGAGCGCCGCCTGGAACCGCCGCCGCGCCGTCGGATGGTCGCCGAGCGCCAGACATACATGACCCAGCTGCTCTATACACCATGCAGTATCGACATTCCGCGGCCCGGAGCGTGACTCGAAGATCGCCTCGGCCTGTTCCAGCAGCATTCGCCCGCCAGCCGGGTCACCTTCGGCAGCGCACACCACACCCAGGTTTTTCAGGCTCTCCGCTGTATGAGCATGGTTCTCGCCGAACAGCGCCCGGCGCATCGCCAACGCGCGCTCATGAGTGCGCCGCGCTGCTGAGAGATCGCCCACGCTCAGCAATACTTCGCCCAGGTTGTTGAGGCTCTGCGCAATAGCAGCGTGGGGAGCGGAAACAATCTGTTCGCGCATCCTCAGCGCCAGGCGCAGAAAACGTAATGCTGACGCACGCCGGCCCTGTTGATACAGGATAAAACCAATGTGGCTCACCACACGCGCCGTTTCCGGATCGCGCGATCCGCCTCGCTGCCGCCGGCCTATCAGGGCGCGCCGCAGCAGTGCCAGCCCTTCCTGGTAATTGCCTTGCAGGCCAAGCAGATAGCCCAGGTTGGTACAGACATCGAGCGCTTCAGTATCAAGCGATTCTGCGGAGCAAGAGCAACTCGCCAGGGCGCGACGCAGTAGCGGCGCAGCCTCGACATAGCGCCCTTGAAACATCAGAAGCAATCCTATGCTGTTCAGAACCCGCACCAGACCCGCTGATCCGAGAGAGATCGAACAGAGTTTCTGCGCGCGTTCGAACGCACGCCATGCTTCTTCCCAATCATACAGAATCGTCAGATGCCATCCCAGAAGCAGAAAGAGCGTCACAGCGCGTTCCGTATCGGTTGCATGCTCGCATATCGCGCGCAGATGACCCTGGATCGCCAGCATCTGCGCCACATTGCGCACCTCAGCAAGCTGGCGCGCCTCGGCGATCAGTATACGTTCCACCGCTGCGCGCGCCTCGTCCAGGTTGCCGATGTCAGCGACAAACATACAGAGCAACCGGTGCAGGCGCACGTCCCCCTGATCGCCGGACTGAAGCAGGCCGAGGTTCGTCAGGCGCGCCAGCGCGTCGGCAGAGCGAAGTGCGGAATCCAGGTCGGTTCCCGTCAATTCGAGCGACGCCAGGATAAGATCGCGCGGGATCGACTCGCCTGGCGCAAAACATGCCGCATGCCGCAATAAGGTAAGCGCCAGCGCATCGGTTGGATCGTCAGGCGACAGCCGGTCGTAACTGAGCGCAAATGATGCGGCGACGTCCGGTCGATAGCCGCCGGGCGCAGAGGCCCGATCAGGAGTCAGTTGCCGGAATGGGGCGGCGCGCAGACCGGCGAGATAACTCTCGGCGGTGACGATAGAGCCATAGCGTTCAATAAAACCGCCGGCAAGATGCAATGCCAGCGGCAAGTCGCCCAGTTCGGCGGCGATCACATCGAGCGATGATCGCCAACTCTCTTGCGGAACTGGCGACGTATGCAGGAAACGATTAAGAAATGCAACGCTTTCACTCCGTTGCAGAGGCGCAAGTGCGAGAACATGCACGCCAAGCGCCACACTCCAGCGCGCGCGGCGGCTGGTGATCAGCACATGACAACCGCCGCTATTGGGCCGCCATGTCGCCAGGAGCAGTTCATCTTCGCAATTATCAAAGATCAGCAGGCGAGGCAATGGCGATTGCCATGCCGCCTGCACCATGTGTATCTGCTCACTGAGCGGCAATGTATGAAAATCAGGCCGCAGATTGAGGCGCCCGGCGCCGCCGCAGGCGGCAACCTCTGCTGGAATAGCAGGCGGATCGGCGAAACTGAGCCAGAATATGCCGCCGGGGAATCGTGGCCCATGACGGTGCGCGAATTCGATCGCGAGCTGAGATTTGCCGACGCCGGCGATACCGGTAATCGCCACAGTCGTTGCGGCATCACAGGCCGCAACCAACGCGCGCATCTCAGCAACGCGACCAGTAAACAGCGGATTGTGTTGATACGGCAACACCGATCCGACGAGAATCGTTGCGGCTCTTGGCAATGCATCATTCGGGACTACACCCGGTTCTTCAAACAGACGCCGCACTTCCGGCGGCTCGACAAATCGCTCGCGGCCGCCGCCGGCCCAGAATTGCCCCGCCGCCTGATAATCACCAAGCGCGCCAAGCCGCACGAACACCTCCGTCAGCCGCAACAGATCGGCTGGCGATGGCACTCCGTCGCGTTCCCAGTGTTTGATGGTATTTGGATGGACGCCAAGCGCTCGTGCGAGCCCACTCTGAGACAGCGGCGGGTGGCAACGATCACGATAGTACGCAATTCGATTATGTGAAAGTGGCATGGCGACGTTATTGCTGAATTCGGACAAAGACAGACAACAACGCACAATTATACACAACTCTCAAACAGAGCGATGTTCGGTAGCAATTGATGAAAAACATCGTGCGCGGATGATCACAACTACCACAATCGGCACGAAGATGCGTCATGGTCTGATAGCTCATGCTCTGTTCGTAAGGAGGCGTTATGCATCGCGGTATCGTTCTCTGCCTCGTGTTCACCATATGTATCGCAGGACTGACACCTGGCGCCATATTGGCGCAGAGTGCGTCGCCGGGCGGTGGTCAGGCAAGCAACGGGCAAACCGGCGGCCAAGGTATTCAATCGACAATTGGAGGCATGACCGTCGGTTTCGCACAAGAATACGGCAAAACGACCATCTGGTTGCGTCTTTGCGCCGATTCGCCAAACTTCCAGATGCGCGCTGAGCAACCAGGCGTCTGGATAACCGAGATCTATAATCGAACCGACAAAACCAATGGCTGTTCACCGGCATCCAACTCGTGGTGGCGGATGGTATACAACGCGACCGCGGGAATGCAATTCAACATCTATGCGACCGCCAGCGAGACATGGTATTCCGAGACGGCGTTTATGGAACGTGCCGCGCGCACGACATGTTATGTTACCGGCTATGGCACGGGGTATTGCTCGCCGGCGAACATATCGCCAATCAGCGCGCCGCGAGGCGCCATCGACACACCCGCCCATGGCGCAACGGTCTCAGGTACGATTAGCATAAGCGGATGGGCGATCGATATCGGTACATTCGGCGGCACGGGCGTTGACATGGTTCATATCTACAATGGCGCCACATTTTTGGGCGCGGCAAGCTATGGCAGCGTGCGAGGCGATGTTGCCGGCGCTCAGGGCGACTCACGCTATGCCAACTCTGGTTGGAGCATGTCGCTCAATACAACAACCTTACCCAACGGTCCGGTCACCTTACGCGTCGCCTATCACAGTACCGTCTCCGGCCAGTGGATCTGGATGGAACGCGCGGTAAGCGTGAACAATGTCGCGCCGCCTGGCGAGCATTGGGAGACCCGCCTACGCGGCGCTCAGGAGAACGGTAAAACCACGATCTGGCTGCAAGTATGCGGCGTCGGCGCGAACTATCGCTTCAGGTCGTTGTGGCTGAATACCGGGCAGGTACTATGGGATCAGACGTATGGCGCTTTAAACGGTTGTTCCCCCGAATATCGAGCGGTCATTGACGCGGTTTCCGGCGACACTTTCCGCTTTTACTCAACCGTAATGAATGGCGCGCTTTCAGATAACGATTTTCTGCAACGTCGCAGGGATGCATGCCGCGTTTACTCGCCCGGGGTCATCCGTTGTGTCGCGGGTGACACGCCACCTCCCCCGCCGAATGCAAATCCCGTTGACCCTCCAGATCCTCCTCCTCCTCCCCTGGGAACGCCTCAGGTGCCGTTTTTCGCCCAGGCTGACGATCGCTGGGGTGCGCGACGTCTTCCGTGTACATGCGACCCATTGCCCAACACATTCCATTACTGCGGTTGCGCCGTTACATCCCTTGCCATGATCCTCAACTACTATGGAGGAGATACCGATCCCGGCAGATTAGTGACATGCGCTGGGAAAAATGCCTGTCCCATGAACTGGCGCGCAACACCGCCGCTTGGCTGCGGCGGCGGAACCGCGCAGCTGCAAGCTGACATACGTAAGTCCAATTGGCCGAACATATGGCCGCGTCTCCAGGAAGAGTTGCGCACTGGCCCGGTTATCCTTCAGCTCAATGACAATAAACATCCCGATTGGGGTCATTTCGTAGTGGCTCTCAGCGGGAGCGGAAGCAACCCTGCGGATTATCGGGTGCATGACCCTGGATTGAAAGAAGGCAGAAATATGACCCTGGGCGCTGTCCTGGCTCGCGGGTATCATGTGGAGGGGATGCGGATCTATCGAGGCTCGCCATCGCCGCGGCCAGTTCTGTTGAATATACAGGACGCACCAGATCATCTGCCGGTGGTTGCCGCAGGCGAGATTATAACCGGTACAGTCGCGCTCTATCGGAATACAGAAACAATGATGACGCTCGAACTCGCTGCGCAGAGTGCAGGCGGAGCAATTACTGATATGCAGATATGGACTGATCAGAACCAGGTACAGGTGTGGCAGCCGTTCCATCTCTATGTGGAAATGCCGCTCGCATCCGGTTACTACGTGCGTTACCGGGACGCCGGCGGCAACATGTCGGCTGTCGTGTCGGCCAGCGTTCCGTTTGTTCCCCCAGGTATTGAGACAACCCGATATAACGTCTATCTTCCCCTGCTCTCGCGCTAATACCTGAAACCTCATACTCCCACAGCTCCCATTGAGGAAATCATCAGTCGCTACAATGGGAGCTGTGGCCAGGCCCATACCACGACTCCCAACTCCACCACTCAATGTGATCGATCCTGCTGTATCATATGTCCCGTTTGATTATTGAACTGCGGGACATCATGCATTCAACATCCACCTCCGCCGTAGCAGCGCGCCGACCATCATTTACCTGGGGCGGCATGGGCATCGCGCTGCTGGCGCACACCGGCTGGGGCGCCTACCCGGTGCTAGCCCGGTATCTCCAGACGGTGAGCGATCTACCGAGTATGGCGCTGCTTGGCGTGGGCAATCTTATCGCGCTTGCGATCTATTTGCCGTTCGTCTGGCGGCGCGTGGATCAGCGTTTCCTTCGTTCATGGGTCATCTGGGCCTTTGCGCTGATTGTCGTGTTGCGGGCCACGACCAACCTGCTGGCGGCGCGGTTTACACTCGCAATCTACATTCAACCGATTACCTTGATGACACCGCTGCTGGTCGCGTTGCTCAGCGCCGGCCTCTTCCGCGAACAATTGCCACCGTTGACCTGGCCGGCGATCGCGCTGTCGCTGCTGGGGTCGTTATTGATGATGAGCGGCGAGATCGGCGCTGCCGGTGTTCGCCTGAACCTCGGCCCATCCGACTGGATTGGCATTGTGCTGGCGCTGACCTCGGCATTCTGCCTGGCCGCCTACATGATTCTGGTGCCGCGCACCGTGAAGCATGCCCTGCCCGGCGAGGCGATTCTCCTCATGCAACTGCTGACCTTGAGCGTTACCAGCACGGCAATCAGCCTGGTGATCGGTGAGGAGTGGGAGCGCTTTGCTGCGATTGGCCCCGTTGACTGGGCCGTGTTCTTTGCGTTCGTTGCTGGCGTGTTGCTCGGGGCGAATCTGGGGCAGATCGTGTCATTGCGCCGGCTGGGTGCGCCGCTGGTGAGCAGCGTCATGGCCTGGCGCCTGGTGGCAACGCTGGCGATGGCGGCATGGCTCCTCGGCGAGTGGTTGGCATCATACTGGCAGGTCCTTGGCGCGCTTCTCGTGCTGGCGACGATCAGCGGCTATCTCTGGCGTCAGAGCAGAATGGGTGTCAGAGGTTAGCCATCTACCATATGAATCGCTTGCTCAAACGCCTGCACGAGCGTCTGCACCGCGGTCGTCACCGGCAGCGTTCCATCCACGACCGCCTGTTCGATAGCCGGCAGGCGTTCCTGTACCGCCGGATGGCTGAAGAAACGCGTCCGCAGGTGATCCTCTATCAGTGTATAGACCCAGTCACGCGCCTGGGCGCGCCGCCGTTCGGCAAAGACGCCGGAGGCAGTGGTCTGGTCGCGAAACCGTTCGATCTCGCGCCAGATCTCGGCGATCCCGGCGCCGCTCAGTGCCGAACAGGTGTATGCGCGCGTCCGCCAGCCCGCGGTCGCCGGCGCCAGGTAGCGTAGCGCGCGATTATAATCGGCCTGCGCTGCCATGGCGCGGGCGCGGTTCTCGCCGTCGGCCTTGGTGATCAGCAACGCATCTGCCAGTTCGATGATCCCCTTTTTGATCCCCTGGAGCTCATCGCCTGCGCCTGCCAGCATCAGCAACAGGAAGAAATCGACCATTCCGCGCACCGCGATCTCACTCTGCCCCACGCCAACGGTTTCGACCAGGATGATATCGAAGCCGGCGGCCTCACAGACCAGCAGGGTTTCGCGGCTCTTGCGTGCCACGCCCCCCAGGCTGCCGCCGGTTGGCGAAGGGCGGATGTAGGCGTTTGGATGGCGCGCCAGGATCTCCATGCGCGTTTTGTCGCCCAGAATGCTGCCGCGCGAGATACTGCTCGATGGATCGACCGCAAGCACAGCCACGCGATGGCCGCGATCGCACAGGAGTGTGCCCAGCGCCTCGATAAAGGTGCTCTTGCCGACGCCCGGCACACCGGTGATGCCGACGCGTAGCGCGCCACCGGTATAGGGCAGCAGTTCGCGCAACACCTCCTGCGCCAGCGCCAGATGCGCCGGAGCATTGCTTTCGATCAGTGTGATCGCACGCGCCAGGATCGACCGGTCGCCATGCCGCACCCCGGCGACATATTCCTCAACGGTCAGTAACCGTCGCCGTGCCACCGGCGATCCCGGCGGGCCGCTCCGTTGCCCGGGCAGGCCATCATGCCCGCCAGCGACGCCGGCCATCACCGAGAGACCAAAGGGCGTTTCTTCAGAGTGAGGGGTGTCACCACTATTGTTCATGAAGCGTCTCGTGTCGATCGTCTGCTGAGACGAGGGAAGCGGAGAGCAGGAGAGCGGGAGAGCAGGAGAAGCAGAGTGGAGGAGAGCGGGAGAGCGGGAGAGATTTGATGACTTTTCAGACTCGAGCCTGGATCTGGATACTCTACCGTCTCCCTGTCTCCCCATCTCCCCGTCCCCCCATCTCCCCGTCCCCCCGTCTCCTCGTCCCCCCGTCTCCTCGTCTCCCACCGCCTCACGCCGTATGCAACCGTCGGCCCAGTTCGAGCAACAGTTTTTCCGCCGCGACCGGAATGACCGTGCCGGGCCCGAAGATCATGGCCGCGCCATGCTCCCTCAAGAATGCGTAATCCTGTGCCGGGATCACGCCGCCAATGACGACAGTGATGTCATCGCGTCCAAGTTTCGCCAGTTCCTCCACCAGTTGCGGCAGCAGCGTCTTGTGGCCAGCAGCCAGCGAACTGATACCGACCACGTGTACATCATTCTCAACCGCCTGGCGAGCCACTTCCTCCGGCGTCTGGAACAGTGAGCCGATATCCACGTCGAAGCCGAGATCGGCAAATGCCGTGGCCACCACCTTGGCGCCGCGGTCGTGACCATCCTGGCCCATCTTGGCCACCAGGATGCGCGGGCGGCGGCCTTCCTGCTGTGCAAAGGCGTCGGCGAGCGCGCGGGTGCGCTGGATCTGCTCGGCGTCATTGTATTCGCTCTCATAAACGCCGGAGATCGAGCGAATGACGGCCTTGTAGCGGCCAAAGACCTTCTCCATCGCCATGGAAATCTCGCCGAGTGTGGCACGCGCGCGCGCCGCTTCGATCGCCAGCCCCAGCAGATTGCCTTCACCCGTGGCGGCGGCATGCGTCAGGGCATCCAGCGCCGCCTGCACGCGGGTCTCATCGCGCTCGGCGCGCAGCCGCGCCAGGCGCTCAATCTGAGCCTGGCGAACGGCAGTGTTATCAACTTCAAGGATCTCGATGGGTGCCTCGGATGCCAGGCGATACTTATTGACGCCAACAATCGTTTCCTGGCCCGAGTCGATATGCGCCTGGCGGCGCGCGGCGGCCTCCTCAATGCGCAGCTTCGGCACGCCAGCCTCGATCGCTTTTGCCATGCCACCCAGGTCCTCAACTTCCTGGATGTGTGCCCAGGCTCGCCGCGCCAGCGCATCCGTGAGGCGTTCGAGGTAAAAGGCGCCGCCCCACGGGTCAACAATCTTGCAGATCCCGGTCTCCTCCTGCAGGAAGAGTTGCGTATTGCGCGCGATACGCGCCGAGAAGTCAGTCGGCAGGGCAATGGCCTCATCGAGCGAGTTGGTATGGAGCGACTGGGTATGGCCGAGCGCGGCAGCCATGGCCTCGATACAGGTGCGCGCCACATTATTGAAGGGATCCTGTTCCGTCAGGCTCCAGCCCGATGTCTGGGAGTGCGTGCGCAACGCCATTGATTTCGAATCCCTGGGGTCGAACTGCTTGATGATCTTCGCCCAGAGGAGGCGCCCGGCGCGCATCTTGGCGATTTCCATGAAGTAGTTCATACCGATGGCCCAGAAGAACGAAAGGCGCGGCGCAAAGGTATCAATGGTCATGCCTGCTTTGAGCCCGGCACGCACATATTCGAGGCCGTCTGCCAGCGTATAGCCGAGCTCAAGATCGGCCGTTGCGCCCGCTTCCTGCATGTGATAGCCGGAAATACTGATGCTGTTGAACTTCGGCATGTGCTGCGCGGTGTAGGCGAAAATATCGGCGATGATGCGCATGGAGGGTTCCGGCGGGTAGATGTAGGTATTGCGCACCATGTACTCTTTGAGGATGTCGTTCTGGATCGTGCCGGTGAGTTGCTCCTGGCGCACCCCCTGTTCTTCCGCAGCCACGATATAGAAGGCCATCACCGGGATCACGGCGCCGTTCATCGTCATTGACACCGACATCTGGTCGAGCGGGATGCCATCGAACAGGATCTTGGCGTCGAGGATGGAGTCAATTGCCACGCCGGCCTTGCCCACGTCACCCACCACGCGCGGGTGATCCGAGTCATAACCACGGTGGGTCGCAAGGTCGAAGGCCACCGACAGCCCTTTCTGGCCGGCGGCCAGATTGCGCCGGTAGAAGGCATTACTGGCTTCGGCGGTCGAAAAGCCGGCATACTGGCGCACCGTCCACGGCTGGGTGACATACATCGTCGGGTATGGGCCACGCAGGTATGGCGGAATGCCCGCGGTGAAGCCGAGATGCTCCAGGCCGGCCATATCCTCGGCGGTGTAGAGCGGGCGCACATCAATCTGTTCCATGGTGCGCCAGGTCAGCGCCTCGAGGGGTTTGCCGGCTTCGCGCGTGACCTGTTCCCGCCATTGTGCAAGGCTCGGTGCAGCAGCGCCATCACGGTAGGGCAGCGTAGTGAAATCGGGCGTTTTCACGCGACAACTCCTTTCAATTGCTGCAGCCGGGCCAGGGTTGCGTAGCAGTCGGCGCGCAGATGAATGAACTCATCAACGCCGGCGGCCCGATGCGCCTCAATCTGATCGGCCGGATATCCGGCCAGCACGACAGTGATATCCGGGCGTTGCGATTTGAGCAGACTCGTCAGGGCTGGTACAATCGCCGGGTACGTGTCATCGGTCGAGCAGATGGTGACAATCGAGGCCTGCGAGGCAAGCGCGGCCCGGGCCGCCTCTTCAGCCGTTGCGAAGCCATCATTGCCGATGACTGCGAATCCGCCGGCCTCGAAGAAACCGGTCGCAAAATCGGCACGCGCTTTGTGTTGCGGTACCGGCCCCATGCTGGCGAGAAAGACCGCCGGACGCACACCGGTGCGCGCCGTTACCTCGTCGGCGGCCGCTCGCAGGGCCTCGAAGCGTTCGGCAGCACGGTGGGCCGGTATGGCGTCAATCGCCAGCCCGGTGTGCCCCCCCGCAAGCGCGGTAGAGAGCTCGCCGAGGGTGGCGCCGGCGCGCACTGCTTCGAGCGCAAGTTCGACCAGGCGCTCCGGCATTGCGGCAGGCGCCTGCGCCAGCGCTTCGAGGGCCGCGTGATGTGCCACAGGATCGATCTGCAGACGCGCGCGCTGCAGATCGGTGGTTCGCTCCACCTGCAGCGTGGCGCTATCCACCCGGCGCGCCACCAGTGGTTGTTCCTTGAGGTTGGCATACATGTTGACGCCGATAATGACCTCGCGGCGCTGGGCTATCTGGGTGAAACGCTCATTGCGTGTGGCAGCAACCGCTGCCTGCGGCAGGCCGGCGCGCAACGCGGCAGCCATCCCGCCCTGGCGTTCGATCTCCTGGAACAGTTCCCACGCCTTACGGGCAATCTCATCGGTCAGCGTCTCGACCGACCAGGCGCCGCCGGCCGGGTCAACCAGGCGGAAGAAGTTACATTCCTCCTTCAGAATAATCTGTACATTGCGCGCGATCCGGCGCGAGAACTCATCAGGCAGGCCGATTGCCTCGTCAAACGGGCCGACGTGCAGGCTGTCACACCCACCCATGACCCCTGCCATCGCCTCGCTTGTCGCGCGCAGCATATTGTTGTAGGCATCGTAGCGCGTCCTGGTCCAGGCAGAGGTTCGCCCGTGGAGGCGCATCTTTTGCGCCTGGAGATCGCCGTCGAAGGCGGACACAACCCGCGCCCAGAGCATGCGCGCGGCGCGCAGGCGTGCAATCTCCATGAAGAAGTTCGCGCCGATTGAAAAGGCAAACTGCATCCGCGGCGCGACGAGATCCACCGCCAGGCCACGGGCCAGCATCGCGCGCAGGTACTCGACGCCTGTGGCCAACGCATACGCCAGATCCTGCACGGTGCTGGCACCTCCATTGTGGTATGGATGGAGCGCCACCAGGATCGTGCGCAGCCGGGGCGCATGCGCCTGCGCCCATGCGGTCAGCCGGGCCATGATGTCATAGCTGCGCTCGAGTGCGAGCGGCACCGTTCCGTGTGCCGCCAGCGCGCCGAGCGGGTCCATGCCGATACAACCGGACACCTGATCATGCGCGATGCCCTGGCGCTCAGCCGCGACCATCAGCAGCGCCGCGATCGGGAGCGCGTTGGCGCCTGCTGCCAGCAGCACGGGCGTATGATCAAGCGCGATGCCATCAATCAGTGTGGCCAGGTCATTCACGGTTGCGAGCGACACGCCGCCCTGGCCCACCAGGTTCGCCGGAGCCTGGTCGGGGTCAATGCCGAGGAGGGTTGCCTGATCGAGCGGCACATTGAGCGCCGTCAGGCCACGCACCAGGTCGTCGCGCGCGGCCTGGTTGACTTCAGCGGCTGTCGGGTAGGGCAGTTCCTGGCAGATATCCCAGGGGTGCACGATGTGCCCGGAGGCCTGGGTACCGCGGACATACGGCGGCTGGCCGGGTAGTGACGCCACGTGCGGCAGATCGGCGATATGGTCGGCCACATAGATGGGTTGAAGGTTGATGGCTTCGTACGTTCTGGGGATCAGCCGTTTCTCGAAGGGGGCACCCTTCAAGGTTTTCTCCGCCGCCTGGCGCCACTGATCATAGCTCGCAGGCGAAAACATGTCGAACAGGCGCTGCATCTCAGCGTCGCCCATCGCCGTTGACTGCCCATCATCGTTCATGGCAATGCTCCTCGCCGGCATAACAGGTCTGGCAACTGTTCACGATCGGGGGCGCGGGGGATGCCCCCGACATGAACCATCGGCGGCGGGTCGGGCCGCAGTGTGCTGCGTCCACGACATCAGCGCCATGCTCCATCGAACCGCCGACGCAAAAAGACATGGTTCCCCCAGGTGTGAACAAATCCCAGGTCTGGGTGCAGCTTACGGTGTACTGGTAGTATATCAGTAAAAAGGCATGTGTGTGGTTGCCGGGCCAGCGATAGAACCGATGCCACATTGCTTGATTGCGAATCGTGCTTTCTTCCGGCTTTCTGGCGACACAAAAGCTATCGCTGGCGGTTCAGACTCGTTGCTTCGCGCGATCGGCAGCACAACCGGACGACATCGTGCCAGCACAGATCGCTGCGCTTCAGCAGCCTGCGCTATCCTTCTTCCAGCTCGACCAGCATCGCGCCCCTGACGACAAGCGCGCCGGCGGCAAACGGCAGACGCACCACCACGCCATCGTATGGCGCGACAACGATGTGTTCCATTTTCATCGCCTCAAGCACCACAAGCGGCTGGTGTGCGGCAACACGCTCGCCCTCGTGTGCCAGCACCCGCACGATTGTCCCGGGCATTGGTGCTTCCAGCCCGGCACGTCCATGGCTGTGCCCATGAGTACCCGGATGGTCAACATCCGGCGCACCGGATCGTTCGATGCGGTAGCGGCGATCGCGCCATGCAATCGTGAGCAGCGCGCCATCACGCGCCAGCGCAAAACGTTCGATTCGCCCGCTCGCCAGTCGCACGGCCAGGTAATCCGGGCGCGCGACCAGCACCTCGGCCTCGTAGAGCGCCGTATCAACCTCAACTCGCCAGCCGACGGCACGCTCGGAGACGATCACCAGCCGCTCCACGCCACCAGCACGGTAACGGAGCGGCATACCGGCGCGCAACATGCGCCAGGGGCCAGGCCAGGCCCACGGGTCATGCGGCGCTCCGATTGCCATCGCGGGCACCACATCGGCAAGCGCCGCCGCCAGGAACGCTTCATCAGGCGTCTGGACGGTTACGGCCAGTTGCCCGGTTATATCATGCGCCACCAGAAAATCGGTCGTTGTTGCGCCTCCGGCAAAGGCCGGATGATCCGCAATTGCGCGCAGCAGCGGCAGATTGGTGATCACACCCGCCACATCATAGACATCGAGCGCGGCACGCAGCGCCGCCACGGCGGCCGGGCGGCCCGTGGCATGGACGATGAGTTTCGCCAGCAGCGAGTCATAGTGAACCGTAACCTCGTCACCGGTCTCGACGCCGGCCTCGTTACGAATGCCTGGCCCGGCAGGCGGTGCGAAACGTGTCAGATGGCCGCTGGCGGGCAGAAAGGTGATCGGATCTTCGGCGCAGATGCGTGCCTCGATCGCGTGCCCCTGCTGGCGGAGATCCTCCTGGCGGAAGGGGAGCGGCGCGCCGCCGGCGATTGCAATCTGGAGTTGCACCAGGTCCACACCGGTGACGCATTCGGTCACCGGATGCTCCACCTGCAGGCGGGTGTTCATTTCGAGGAAAGCGAAACTACCGCCGGCCTCGTCATAGAGAAACTCGGCCGTCCCGGCGTTAACATAGCCGGCGGCGCGCGCCAGGCGCACCGCAGCGGCGCCGATCATCTCGCGCAGTGCCGGCGTCAGCACCGTTGAGGGCGACTCCTCGATGATCTTTTGATGGCGACGCTGGATCGAGCATTCGCGTTCGAACAGGTGAACGCAATGGCCGTGGGCGTCTGCGAGAATCTGCACCTCAATGTGGCGTGGCCGGGCGATCAGCTTTTCGAGAAACACAGTATCGTCGCCAAAGGCGGCGCGCGCCTCGCGCCTGGCGCTTTCGAGTAATGGCAGGAACTCCGCCGCCTGGCCGACAATCCGCATGCCGCGACCGCCGCCGCCGGCGCTGGCCTTGATCAGCAGCGGATAACCAATCCGCTCTGCTTCACGCACCAGTTCGTCATCACGTTGCGCGGCGCCATGGTAACCCGGCGCCACGGGCACGCCCGCCATGATCGCCAGGCGGCGGGCGGCGATCTTGTCGCCAACCGCTTCAATCGCTTCCGGCGGCGGCCCGACGAACACCAGGCCAGCGGCACCACAGGCACGGGCAAAGGCAGCGCGTTCGGAGAGGAAGCCGTAACCGGGATGGATCGCCTGCGCACCGACGCGCAGCGCCGCCTCGATAATGGCGTCGCCGCGCAGGTAGCTCTCGGGCGCCGGGGCCGGCCCGATCGGCAGCGCCTCATCGGCCATGCGCACATGCAGCGCCGTCCTGTCCGCCTCGCTGTAGATGGCGACCGTGGCGATGCCCAGGGCATGGCAGGCGCGCATGATACGGACGGCAATTTCCCCCCGGTTGGCGATCAGCAGTTTGCCTATCTCCATCCCAGCCTCCGCTCCTCATCATCGCGCACGCGAGCCCCCGGACGCCTGCCGATCACCAGGCATTCAGGCCCCGCTCATAAGATCAAAAAATAAAGCCGGTATACCGCACGTTCTGGCCGTGGGGCTGAAGCCCGCCTGCCTGCCGACAGGCAGGCGGCTATGCGGTACGAAGCCCGCCGACGCGGGCTCACCAGCAGGCCGCGCAGGCGGCCTTTCCCGAACGAAGCCGAGCCCTTCAGGGCCACGGCGGAGCGTCTACCGATTGTAATACTGAATGTTCATCAGCGGCGAGCAGCAACCGCGAACCGCAGACGCGCCGCCGGTCCTGCTCACCACCACCCCACCGGGGTAAGGTTTGTACATGTTGCCATAATCATACCAGAAGGCGCAGGGCTGGCAGAAATAGTTTATGCGAACCGGCCATCGCTACGCTCAAGCAACGATCCGTATGCTCAGCGGCACCAGCTCGCCATTGCGCCAGATCCCTTCGATCTGCACCTTCCCGTAGCGCACCGCACCACCCGGCGCCGCCGTCAGCATTGCCAGCAGCGCCGTGTCGCGTACCGGTGCGCGCAGTTTGACCTGGCGCGCAGAAGGCACCGGGAGACCACCCGGCCCGATGGCTTCGACCAGCAACGCCTCGCTTGCACTGGCCACCAGCGCACCGGTGACACGCACCGGCACAGGCTCGAACCGATCGGGTGTTGCCACCAGCAGGGCAATGGTCGTCTCCTGCCAGGACAGCGGAACAATTGCCGGATCGCGCACATAGTAGGCAACGATACCACCCGGGCCGTAGGAACCTGGCCCTTCGAACATACCCGTGACCAGAACGGCCATGTATGATGGATCGCCGGCGGGTTGCATACCGGCGCTCAGTGCAGCGTCAGCAGCACTGGCATCAATCCACGCCTGTTGTACCGGCGGATCGATTGGCGTGGGATCCGCGCCGGCACTGAAACTAAGCCCGCCAACGAGCCGGAAGCCTGCGCTGTCGCGCAGTAGATACCCGGCGGCCGTGGCAGGCGCCGGGGCAGCGGCAAGCGCCGTATCAAGTGGAACGAGCGCCCGGGTCGTGACAGGCGCAACGCCGGGTACCGCCAGATTGCACGACGCCAGTAGTGTAGCAATGGCGCAGATGATGAGGAACCCTTGCACAGTTCGTGATCGTGTCATGAAAGTCAACGACAGGTGAATGATAGGTTTTGACAGCTTTCACGGATGGTTTGAATGGATCTCACTGGTATACTCGCGCGTAGTTCTCATCAGAGCATAACATAAACAACAGGAGCAATGGACAACCATGGGAATGCGCAACTCACGGCTCAGCGGGTTCTACCAGCTCAATCCACTTGAACGGCTGGATGCGGTCAAGTCGTTCGACGGGTTGACCGATGAGGACCTGCGCCAGCTCCACGGGGGCAATGGCGCCCTGACCGTCGAGCGCGCTGACAAGATGATCGAGAATGTCATCGGCACCTTCAACCTGCCAATTGGTATCGCCACCAACTTCTGCATCAATGGTCGTGATGTACTGATACCAATGGTGGTCGAAGAGCCGTCAATCGTTGCTGGCGCCAGTTACGCTGCAAAGCTGGTGCGTGATGGTGGCGGCTTTCACGCTGACTCAACGCCACCGCTGATGATCGGGCAGGTGCAACTGGTTGGCGTCGCGGATCCGCATCGCGCGCGACTCGAGATCCTGGCGCAGCGCCATGTGATCCTTGCGCTGGCCAACCGCCAGAGCGGTAGCCTGGTTGCACTTGGCGGCGGAGCGCAGGATATTGAAGTGCGCTTTTTCGACACGAGCCCGATGGGCCCGATGCTCGTCGTTCACCTGATGATCGACTGCCGCGACGCGATGGGGGCCAATGCCATCAATACCATGGCCGAAGCAGTTGCGCCGCTGCTCGAAGAACTCAGCGGTGGGCGCGCATATCTGCGGATTCTTTCGAACCTGAGCGATCGTCGCCTCGCGCGGGCGCGGGCAATCGTTCCGGCGCAGTCGCTGGCACGGGATGGCCTGAGCGGCGACGAGGTGATCGAGGGTATCCTGTGGGCGCACGCCTTTGCCGTGGTAGATCCGTATCGCGCGGCGACACACAATAAAGGTATTCTGAATGGCATTGATCCGATACTGATCGCGACCGGCAACGACTGGCGCGCGGTTGAAGCGGGCGCCCACGCCTATGCGGCGCGCAGTGGCCAGTATACGTCACTGTCGCACTGGGAGCGCGACGCGCAGGGGAACCTGGTCGGCACGCTTGAGATGCCACTGGCGGTTGGCGTGGTCGGCGGCGCGACGAAGGTACATCCGGCGGCGCAGGCGGCGCTCAAACTGCTGGGCGTCACGCATGCCCACGAGCTTGCCGAGATCTGCGTCTGCGCCGGCCTGGCATCGAACCTGGCAGCGATGCGTGCGCTGGCCACCGAGGGAATTCAGCGCGGTCACATGAGCCTCCACGCGCGCCAGATTGCCATGGCGGCGGGTGCGCACGGGCATGAAATTGACGACATTGTGGCCCGCATGGTCGAAGAGCGCGTGATCAAGCCGGGTCGCGCCAGCGAACTACTGGCCGAGTTACGAAACACAACGCATGTCGTGGCAATCAGGAGCTGATCGCCCGAGCAGAAGGTCATACGAACAGGCAGAGAACCAGGAACGTTGCATCCCGCCGCTGTGATGCCTTCTTCATGCTACCTACCCACACACCGGCGCGATGCAGGTTCATTGTGTCTCTGTCTTTTGTTTTGACCCCGGAAGGAGAAACCATATGATGAAACCCGAGCGGCCCGTGGGCATCGCCGGCTACGGCGTCTATATTCCACGCTTTCGCATTGCCGCCCGTGAAATTGCCCGCATCTGGGACGGCGCCGGCGGTGTGCCGGTAGACTCGAAGAGCGTCCCCGGCCCGGACGAAGACACGATCACGATGTCGATCGAAGCGGCGCGCAGCGCGCTGGCTCGCGCGCGTCTGGCTGCCGGGCGCCTCTCTGCCGTGTGGGTCGGCAGCGAGAGCCATCCCTACTCGGTCAAGCCGTCGGGCACACTGGTTGCCGAAGCGCTCGGTGCGACGCCCTGGGTCAGCGCCGCTGACTGGGAATTTGCCTGCAAGGCCGGCTCGGAGGCGCTGACGGCAGCGATGGGCATGATCGGCAGCGGGATGGCGGAGTACGTCCTGGCAATCGGCGCCGACACAGCTCAGGGACGCCCGGGTGATGCGCTGGAGTACACTGCGGCGGCTGGCGCGGCCGCGTTCCTGGTCGGCCCGGCCGCAGATGCGGTTGCGGTGATCGAAGGCACAACATCCTACGTCACCGATACACCCGATTTCTTCCGGCGCGCTGATACGGCCTATCCGGTCCACGGGCATCGTTTTACGGGCGAACCCGCCTACTTCAGCACCTCGCGCGGTGCGGCTGAACGGCTGCTCAACGATCTTGGCGCAAAGCCTTCGGATTTCACCTACGCTGTGTTTCACCAGCCAAACGCGCGTTTCCCGCAGACGGTCGCGAAACAGCTCGGGTTCACACCACAACAGATTGCGCCCGGCCTCCTATCGCCGAAGATTGGCAATGCCTACTCAGCCGCCGCGCTTCTTGGTCTGTGCGCCGTGCTCGATGTGGCAAAACCGGGTGACACGATCTTCATGGCGACCTATGGATCGGGTGCCGGTTCCGACGCGTATGCGCTGCGGGTCACCGATGCACTGGTTGAACGCCGTGAGCGCGCCCCGCTCACCACTGCCTATCTGGCGCGTGAAACCTTCGTGGACTATGCGGTGTACGCCAAGTGGCGCGGCAAACTGGTGATGGGGTAATGTGATGCGAAACGTTTATATTGTTGGAACCGGTGCAACACCGGTTGGAGAACACTGGGATCGCAGCGCCGCTTCGCTTGCGGTTGAGGCGCTGGCAGCAGCGCTGGGTGACATACCAGCGTCTCGGGTTGGCGCGCTGTATGTTGCCAGTGCGCTAAATGGTTCGCTGGAGGTACAGAGCCAGGTCGGCCCGATGGTCGCGACGGCTGCTGGCATCTCTGGCATCGAGGCGGTGTCGATCGAAGCCGGTACAGCGTCGGGCGGGGTTGCATTGCGCCAGGCCTGCCTGGCGGTCGCATCCGGCATCGTTGATCTGGTGGCGGTCGTCGGGGTGGAGAAAACGACCGACGTGCTCGATGCGCGTCGCGAGCGGGCGCTTGCCCTGGCGGGCGATGCCGAGTGGGAGGCGATACACGGGGTGACGACGACGGCGCTCTGGGCAATGTTGATGCGCCGGTACATGCACAACTACGGCTATGGCATCGAGGATTTTGCTCCTTTCCCGGTCAATGCTCACGCAAACGGCGTGGCGAACCCGAATGCGATGTATCGTTTTGCGATCACTGCCGACAAGGTGCGTAGCGCGCCAATGGTTGCCGAACCGCTTGGCCTGCTCGATTGCTCGACTGCGGCAGATGGGGCGGCTGCATTGCTGATTGCCAGCGAGGGCCTGGCGCGCGACGTCAGCGCCGCACCGGTGCGTGTGGCCGCATCGGCAGTGGCCACCGATACGCTGGCGCTTCACAGCCGGCACGATCCCCTGTGGCTCTCGGCCGTTGCGCACTCGACGGCTACGGCACTGCGCGCTGCCCGGATGACGCATCGTGATATCCAGGTACTGGATGTGACCGACCCCCACAGCATCACGGCGGCACTCGTTCTGGAGGCAGGCGGGTTTGCCGAGCGTGGCGCGGCGGTCGCGCTGGCACGTGACGGCGCAATCACCCCGAAGGGGGCGCTGCCGCTGGCAACTGGCGGCGGCTGCAAGGCGCGCGGCGATGCGGTGGGCGCCAATGGTATCTACCAGGTGGTTGAGCTGGTCGCACAACTGCGCGGCCAGGCCGGCGCGGCCCAGGTGGCCGGTGCAAGCGTCGCGCTGGCGCAGTGCATCGGCGGCATCGGCGCAACAGCGGCAACACACATTCTTACCATGGAATAAGGCGGAGGTCAGGATGGATCTGGCAAAACACTGGCGCATACGCCATGCGCGCTACCGTCTGGAAGGGCAGCGCCACCGGACGACTGGCGAAGTGCGTTTTCCACCGGCCCCGCTGCGGCCGGGCGAGGCGCATGACTCCTGGGAACCATACGTCTTGAGCGGGCGTGGCCGGGTCTACTCATTCAGCATTGTGCGACAGCCACCCGAGGGGTATGACGAGCAGGCACCATATCTGATCGCGCTGGTGCGCCTTGAGGAAGGACCGCTGGTGACCGCGCAACTAACCGATTGCGATCTCGACCAGGTAACGATTGACATGCCGGTTGAGATGGTGACCCGCAAGCTGCGAGCACTGGGGCCGACAGGGTTGATTGTCTACGGGTACAAGTTTCGCCCGGTGGTGTAGGGGCGCAGCCGCGCCCCTCCTCTCTGTACCCGTTCCACACCTGACTCATGCCATCGAGCGTAGCACACCCACCACGCGCCCCTGGATATGAACATTGGCGGCATCAACGAAAATGGGCTCCATCGTCACGTTGGCTGGCTGCAGGCGCACCTTTTCGCCCTCGCGGTAAAAGCGCTTGAGCGTCACAGCATTCTCATCTTCGATCCGCACCGCAACCATCTGGCCGTTTTCGGCAGTTTCCTGATAGCGCATCAGGACGATGTCGCCATCGTCGATCAGCGCGTCGATCATCGAGTGGCCGCGTACCTTAAGCGCATACACATGCTGCAACTTCTCCGGCGCCACGACATCGGCGGGAACATCAAGCAACTCGGTCGTCGCCTCGCTGGTATCCTCCGGGTTCGGCAAGGGCTGGCCGGCGGTGATCACGCCCAGGATCGGCACCTGGCCACCTCGGGCGCGACTCAACAATGTCGGGGTCATCTGCTTGAGCTTGATCCCGCGCGATACTTTGCCCTCGCGATCGATCAGGCCCTTGTTCTCGAGCGCGCGTAGATTGTAGGCCACAACCGAGGTGGAGGAAATGTCGAGTCTGTCCTGAATCTCCCGGATTGCCGGCGGATAGCCGTGCTCCTGCACGAACTCTTCGATGAAAGCGAGAATCTCGCGCTGCCGTGCCGAGAGCTGATCTCCAGATCGCATACGTGCTATCCTTTCAGTGCTTTGGCGACGCCTGGAAAGCCGCCGTGGTAAGCCGCAAGCTTGTTCGATAGAACTTATGTAGCAGGATCATTATGACATAACACGCCTGTTCTTGTCAAGCCCATATTTTCTAATCACCCATCAATCGTCACGCGCTGGCGCTCTTGCACGCGGTGCGGCATTATAGTACAATGCCATTTTTGGAGCTACCGGGCAATGCCCTTAGCTTTTGGCGAAGGTAGTTGCATCATCATAAGGAGCGCCGGGTCCATTATGTCTGAGAAGTACACATTATCGCTTGAGGTTCGTTCGGTATTGGGAAAGAAAGTCAGTCGGTTGCGCCGCAACGGCGTGCTGCCGGCTACGGTCTACGGCAAAGGCGTTGCGCCAATGGCCGTCCAGGTCGATACACGTAGTTTCCAGGATGTCTACCGTCGCGCCGGGCGCACCGCACTGGTCGAGTTGCAGATTGCCGGGCAGAAGCCGCTGGCGGCGTTTATCCACGGCCTGCAGCGCCATCCGGTCACGCGTGCGATTATTCACGCTGATTTTCGCGCTGTGGACTTACGCCAGGAGATACAGGTTGCTGTCCCCCTGTACATCGCTGGTGAATCGCCGCTGGCTGCTCGTGGTGATGCGGTTGTCAATCAAGTCATGAGCGTCGTTGAAATCCGGGCATTGCCGGCTGATATTCCGGCGCACGTTACCGTTGATATCAGCGGTCTTGACAGTTTTGACAGGAGCATCCACGTGCGCGATCTTGTGTTGCCGCCAGGCGCTGCGCTCGTCACTCCGGGCGATGAACTGGTGGTCAACCTGGCAACGACTCGCGCCGCTGTGGCTGAGGCCGAGGAAGAGGCCGTGGAAGCGCCGCATGAGCCAGAACTGGTGCGTGAGCGTCGCGAGGTCGAGGAAGCGGAATAACGTCAACTGCATCAAAAAACCCTCGCCAATGGCGAGGGTTTTTTGTGTTGATCCGGGCACCACCGCCGATGGAGCTACCGCGCCACCAGAACGGTGATGCCCTTACGCTCATTACTCATGGGCATCACCTCCTTTACGCCTGAACGGCAAATTGAAGGATTGACGTTGCAACTATACCGAACTTCACGACGCCTGTCAAGGGCGAATCTTTAACGGTCGCTATGGCGTCGAAAGGGTTGGCGTGACGGACATAGCAGGCGTCGCCGTGACCGCCGGCGCGTCACTACCACCGACAGGCGCGCCCGGCGTCGGCGAGGCGCGTAGTGATGGTGATATATCAACAAGCGAAGGGATGAGCAAGGGCTGGCCAGCCTGCAATGCGTCAGGGTCGGTCAGGCCATTGGCGGCCATGATCTCGGCGACAGTCGTGCCGAATGCTTCGGCAAGGGCGCTGAGCGTATCGCCGGGCTGCACAATGTATAATCCGGCCGGTGTCGGCGATGGCGCCAGCAGGCTGGCATAGGCCGTCGCAGTAGCATCAACATCCTGTGTTGGCGCAGGGGTGATCTCAAGAATGGTCGGCGCAGTCGGGCGCGGCGTTGTGGGTTGGGGCGGGTCCGGCAGGGTACACGCCACCAGTCCAGCGCTCAGGGTGATGAGCAACACGGTGTGGACGATGGCGGAGAAAACGTTCCGTTCGTTGCGTGCTGGATGGCGTGTGCACATAGCGTATGTCTGTCAGAACATGGCTTGACGCTGGTGGATCTGCGTGCTATGCTCGGCGGCGCAATGGCCACGCGAGGGGGATGCCGCCCGTGCCGTCGTTGCACATCCCCCTCGCGCACGATCGGAGCGGGTCAGCGCAGAAGTTATTTCTTCTTCGGCTCTTTTTTGGCTGCCGACTGTTTCTTCTGCTTGCTGACGTTTTTCGGACTCTTGTCTCCCATTGTCTGCTCCTTTCTGTGCCAGGGGCGTCATTGGCCCACGTAAGCGTGACCCTGGCATTATAGCATAGAGGTTGATGGTGACCGTGATGCTTCGCTTTGCGATGCGCCGTTTGTCCACTGTGATGCGCGGTGGCCCCGCCAGCCCCGATGAGGTACCGGGTGTCCTGAATCCTGCCGTTGCCCGCGCGCCGGATGGCAGCCTCTACCTCTTCCCGCGAGACGTTGCGGCTGGTACCTACTCGCCGATTGGTATCGCACGCGTTCTCTTTGAGACCCACGCTGATCCTGTGGGTATTCAACGTCTGGGGGATACGCTTGAACCGCATCAATCATATGACTGGAGTGACGCGGTCACGCGCGTAATCGGCCAGCCGGGCAAATGCCAGTGCCCCTCCGCCGGCAGGACGGCGTTCTGTTCCGCGTTGCGACCACCTTCCCACCGCCGGATGATTGGCCCTGGAGGGCGTGCCGCCCTCCAGACCACCCTGCTGGTACGCCACCGCGTACGTCGTGCCATATGAGATGCGACTGGCGATGGTTCTACCTGGCTCCGTTATCCCTGGGTGTCCATGGTGGGCAGGCGACGCATGTCGCCGAGTTCTGCGAGGCGCTGGCGCGCTCGCGACCACTCGCGCTGTTTGGCCCGCCACCCGCGCCGGCGGCGTTGCCGATGATTCCGTTTGTGCCGGTGTCGCTCCCTGCGCGGCCACCGCGTGAACTGGTCTTTCAGGCGCGCGCCGCGCGTGCATTGCTGCTCGCCGGGCAACCTCTGAAGCCGGACGTGATCTATGTGCGCGCGGCGGCCTTTAATCTTGGCGCCATCATGGCTGCGCGCCGTCTGGGTATACCCTGTATACTGGAATTGAATGGTCTGCCGGCGCTGGAATATGAACTGGAGCACGACACGCGATCCGCGCCCGCGCGCCGGATGTTCTACACGCTGCTGGCGCGGCTTGAATATCGGCTGGCATCCGGCATCGTGGCGGTGACGCCGCAACTCGCCATGGTGGCACGGCAGAACGGCGCCCGCGCCGTGCATGTCGCGCCAAACGGTGTGAATCCGCACCGCTTCGTTCCTGGTGATAGCACCGTGGCGCGCCGGATGCTCGGCATCCCGCTCGACGCTCAGGTTGTTGGTTTTGCGGGGAACTTTGCTGCCTGGCAGGGACTGGATCTCCTGGTGGAGGCCGTTCTTCAGCTTGCGCCCACTCACCCGCGGCTACACCTGCTGCTGATCGGTGATGGTGTGGAACGCGCCAGACTGGAGGCACGCGCCGCGCCGCTCGGTGCGCGGGTACGGTTCACGGGCCGGCTGCCGCATACGCATGTACCGCAAGTGCTGGCGGCATGCGATGTACTCGCCGCGCCTCTGGCGCCGATCGAGCGTAACTGGCGTACCGGCGTGTCGCCGCTCAAGGTCTTCGAATATCTGGCGCTCGGGCGTCCTGTGCTGGCAGCGGCGTTGCCGGGGATGGAGTTTATTGAGGTGATGCGCCTCGGCGCGCTCTTTCCACCCGGCGCCGCCGCCGCGCTGGCAGAACGCCTGCAATGGCTGCTGAACCTGCCGTATGCCGAGCGGACAGCTATTGGCGCGCGCGCGCGCGCGGCGGCGGAGGGCTCGTTTGCATGGACGACCATCGTTGATGGGGTGATCACGTTTGTCGAAGAGGTGCGCCCGTGACGGAACATGGCGCGGAAGTGCCCCGGATTGCGGCTATCGTTCCCTCGCTCGATGGTCATGCCGATGCGCTGGTGGCCGCATTACAGCGCCAGACGCTGCTGCCGGCGGAGATCGTCGTGGTTGCCGGCGTGCGCCCCAATGGGCGTGCGCGTAACCAGGGCGTTGCACAGACAACCTCACCGTTTCTGTTGTTCATTGACGATGACGCAATCCCGGGCGATGACCGGCTGATCGAACGCCTGACAATGCTGCTTCTCGCCGATCCGTCAATCGGTGTGACCGGCGCCGCCAGACTCTTACCCCCCGATGCATCCTGGTTCCAGCAATGGGTCGCGCGCGAGGTGCCGCGCATTGTTCACCCGCTGGTTGAGACGCCGCAGGAGACCAACCCTGACCCACCGGCGTTCTACAGCGAGATCACAACCACGTGCTGCGCCATGCGCCGCGCTGTGTTCGAGCAGGCGGGTGGTTTTGACGAGACGCTGCTGCGCGGCGTTGATACGGAGTTCTTTGTGCGCGTGCGGCGAATGTATACGGGTGATCAGGAGGCCGGCGACGGAATGCGGTTGGCGCGCTACCGCTTCGTTCTGGCGCCCCACGCCTGGGTGTATCACCCGGCACCTGCCACGCTGCGCGTACTGCTGCGCAAGCAGTTCCTGTACGGCTTCGGCCATGCGCAGGAGGTACGTCGCGATCCAGGCCGGGCGCGTGGGCGCGCGTTGCGCACGCCGTTGCATGCGCTGGCCTATTTTCTTTTTCGCACTGCGATCCTTGCGCCGAATGTGTTTCTGCCCTACTCGTACGCCGCGCCATCCTGGCGACCGGGGTTCAAGCCGCTCAAAGCGCTTGCGTCGTATGCCAGCGCGCTGGGATATATTACCGGCTGGTATGGTGACCCGGCACTGAGCCGGTTCAAAGAGCGCACCGGCGGAAGCTGATGCGCGGATGCTGCCAATGCGTATCGCCCTGGACGTACGTTTCGTTACCGACACCTTTCCCGGCATCGGTCGCTACGCCTACAACCTGGCGCGGGCGCTGGCGCTGCTGCGTACATCGCACGAACTGATCTACATCCACGCGCCTGCTGTGCGGAATACGCGCTACGATATGGCAGCGCTGCTGCGATTACCGGGAGTGATGGCGCTGGCTGCGCCGCCGGCGCTCAGTATCGCGGGGCAGGCGGCACTCCCGGCATTGTTGCGCCTGGCGCGCGCCGATGTGTATCACGCGCCATATTATCTCTTGCCATACGCCGGCCTCCCATGCCCGGCGGTCGTGACGCTCCACGATACCATTCCACACCTGTTCCCCGGTGAGTCATCGTGGCGTGCGCGGCTGATGTTCGGTCTCTTGAGCCGGCTCGCGCTGCATGCTGCACAGGGTATCATCACGGTCTCGCGACGTTCGCGTGACGATATTGTGCAGCTCTATGGCGTGCCACGCGTACGCGTCGAGGTGGTGTACGAAGCGGCAGATGAACATTTCCGGCCGGCCGATCCCGCCAGCGTGGCGGCGTTACGAGCGCGCTACCGGCTGCCGGAAATCTACGTCCTGTGTGTCGCATCGGACAAACCACATAAAAACCTGGCCACGCTGCTCGAAGCATGGGACATGTTGCAGAACGTCAATCGGTGCGAACTGTCAGCGTCCAACGCCCGGCCTTCAGCCTTCAACCTTCAACGCCCAACCCTCATCCTTGCAGGTCACCGTACGCAGCAAAGCGTGGTACCCGAAACGGCGACCATCCGCGACCTGGGGCCGGTGGCCGAGGAGGACATAGCGGCATTGTTCAGCGGCGCCGCACTTTTCGTCTACCCGTCACGTTATGAAGGCTTTGGCCTGCCACCCCTCGAGGCAATGGCATGCGGTACTCCGGTGATCTGCAGTCGCGCCGGGAGCCTGCCAGAGGTCGCCGATGACGCGGTCCTGCTGGTGGACCCGGACGATCCGGGAGAACTGGCAACGACGATCGCCCGCGTGCTCGAGGATTCAGCATTACAGGCGGCCCTGCGTGCGGCGGGTCTCATGCGCGCGGCGCAATTCTCCTGGCGCCGCACAGCGGAACAGACGCTGGCAGTATACGAGCGTGTGGTATTATGACAGAGCGTACCCGGTCGGCTGGCGAATCACTCGCACAAAGGTTCACAGGTGCCATATGCAGGTCGCCGATTTGCGAAAAGAATACACGTTGCATGGCTTGAGCGAGGACGAGGTTGATACGAACCCGTTGCGGCAATTTCAGCGCTGGTTCGACCAGGCGCAGGCGGCCGGTCTTGCCGAACCCAACGCAATGACGCTGGCAACTGCCACGCCTGATGGCCGCCCGTCGGCGCGCATGGTGCTATTAAAAGGGGTAGACTCCGGCGGGTTCGTGTTCTTCACGAATTATGAGAGCCGCAAAGGGAATGAGCTGGCTGCCAATCCCTGGGCGGCGCTGGTCTTTTACTGGCCGGAACTGGAGCGCCAGGTGCGAATTGAGGGACGTGTTGCACGCGTGGCCGCCGAGGAATCCGACGCATATTTTGCCTCCCGGCCCGATGGCAGCCGGATTGGCGCATGGGCCTCGCGCCAGAGCAGCGTCATCAGCGGGCGCGCTGAACTGGAGCGACGGGTTGCTGAACTGGAGGCAACCTATGCCGGCGGCGAGGTTCCGCGCCCACCCTACTGGGGCGGATTTCGCGTCACACCGGATGTCATCGAGTTCTGGCAGGGGAGACCGGGTCGGCTGCACGATCGCATCCGTTACCGCCGCGAGGATAGTGCATGGATCATCGAGCGCCTATCGCCATGAGGCGAGTGCGGCGACGAGTGAGCGCCGCCGGGCCCACGGAGTGCAGCGTAGCAGAAAGGTGGTCATATGTACCCGCGCGATCTCCCGGCGACGGCAACTGCCGCCGCATTTCCACTTGGCGGCATCGGTACCGGCAATGTGTCGCTTGGCGCACGCGGCAATCTCTGCGATTGGGAGATCTTCAACCGCCCTGCCAGGGGCTCGCGTCTGCCGAACACCTTCTTCGCCATCCGTACCCAGGCCGGCGCCGCGCCCGCCGTCGTGCGCGTCCTTGAGGGCCCCATCCAGCCGCCCCACACCGGCTCGCACGGGTATCATCCAAATACCGGCGCCGGATTGCCGCGCATGGCCGCAGCGACCATGCGTGGCGCGTACCCGATCGTCAGCGTCACCTTCGATGATCCTGCGTTACCGGTACGCGTCGCGCTGGAGGCATACACGCCGCTTGTACCGCTCGATCCCGAAGCGAGCGGCCTGCCATGCGCACTGTTGACCTATAGCATTGAAAATACCGCGCCGGATCCGATCCAGATGACGCTGGTCGCATCGCTGTTCAACCCGGTGGGCGGACTGACCTACGATCGGTTCGGGAACCCGGCATCGGAAGGTCTGGGCGGGAACATCAACGAAGCGCGCGATGATGGTGTGCTGCGCGGCCTGTTGCTTCGTTCGACCCGGTATGCTCGGCATGAACCGGCGTTCGGCGAGTTGTGCCTGGTTACCGACCATTCGACGGTCACGGTGAAACGCGCCTGGTTGCGCGGCGCATGGTGGGATGACCTGCAAGAGTTCTGGGATGACCTGGTCGCCGATGGGATGTTGAGCGACCATGGGTATGACGAGCCGGCAGCAGCAGGCCGGAGCGACACCGGTTCACTCGGCCTGGTTGACACGCTCGCACCCGGCGAGCGGCGTACCTACCGCTTTGTGCTGGCCTGGTATTTCCCGAACCGCCCTGATAGCTGGAAGCTCCAGAGCGAACGGCTCACACGCGTCCACTATGCACGGCAGTTCGGCGGCGCATGGGATGTCGCCCGCTATCTGGCCGATCATTATGCGCGCCTCGATGGGGCGACACGCGCGTTTCGCGATGCGCTCTGGGGCGGGACGCTGCCGCCTGCCGTGACCGATGCGCTGGCGACAGGTATTGTGCCGGTGCGCAGCACAACCTGCTTCTGGCTTGAGGATGGGCGCTTCTTTGGTTGGGAAGGGTGCTTCGACGATGCCGGTTGCTGCGAAGGATCATGTACCCACGTCTGGAGTTATGCCTATACCGTCGCCTTCCTCTGGCCGCAACTCGAACGTGAGATGCGGCGGATCGAGTTCTGTGTCGAGACCGACGCCACCGGGTACATGTTCTTTCGCACCTTCAACACCTCTGGTGAAACCTTCATCTGGCACTGGGGCGCCGACCTGCACCCGGAGGCCGCTGTTGACGGGCAGATGGGCAGTATTCTGCGCGTCTACCGCGAATGGCTGCTCAGCGGTGACCGGGCATTTCTTGAACTGGTGTGGCCCGGCGTGAAACGTGCCATCGCCTTTGCCGCACAACAATGGGATATCGATGGCGACGGCGTTCTCGATGGCAAGCAGCACAACACCTACGATATCGAGTTCTATGGGCCCAACCCGCTCTGCGGCATCTACTACCTTGCCGGATTGCGCGCCGTCGAAGAGCTGGCGCGTGTGATGGGCGAGGATGACCTGGCGGCGCGCTACCGCGCCAGCTTCTCGCAGGGCAGTGACCGGCTCGACTCATTGCTCTGGAACGGCGAGTATTACGAACAGCGTCTTGATGATGTCAATGCCTACAAGTACCAGCATGGCGCCGGCATGCTTGCTGATCAACTGCTCGGCCAGTTGCATGCGCGTGTTCTTGGCCTGGGCGATCTGTTGCCGGCCGAGCATGTGCGCGCGGCGGCACGAGCCATCTATCAGCATAACTTCCGCACCGATTTCCGCGACCATGTCAACACCCAGCGGACGTATGCGTTGAATGATGAAGCCGGCCTGCTGCTCTGCACCTGGCCGCGCGGCGGACGACCACGCTTTCCGTTCCCCTATTCCGACGAAGTATGGACCGGTGTCGAATACCAGGTCGCGGCGCACCTGATCTATGAAGGATGGCTCGACCAGGCGCTGGCAATTGTTACTGCGGCGCGGGAGCGCCACGACGGCGTGCGCCGCAACCCGTGGGACGACGTCGAGTGCGGCCATCACTACGCCCGCAGTATGGCCTCATGGGCGCTCCTGACCGCACTCAGCGGCTTTACCTGCGATATGGCGGCCGGCTGGATACGCTTCGACCCGGTACTGGCGGCGTCAGGCGATCCGGATGACTTCCACTGTCTCTGGTCGTGTGGTCGCGGCTGGGGAACCTACCGCCAGCGACGCGATCCGGCAAGCGGCGGATGGACTCCGGAGGTAACGGTATGCGGCGGCGATATGAGCGGCATCATTGTGGAGGCGTGCGGGATAACGATTCGCCTGTAGAGATGGCATGGTCATTCCAGATCCCTCGTCGCTGATGCGCCTCGGGGCCTGTCCTGAACCTGTCGAAGAGTGACATGAAAAGGGCTATGGCAGCACCTGCCACGTAAGTCCTGTCAATAAGGAACCAGTACGATGAACCCGATTCTGCAACAACTCGGTTTTGCCGAAGACGACCGCGTCGTCATCATTCACGCGGACGATTTTGGCATGTGCCATGCAACCATTCCCGCCGTCGCCGAACTCTTTGACGCCGGCCTGGTTTCGTCGGCGGCGACAATGACGCCATGCTCCTGGTTCCCGGCGGTCGCGGCTTATGCCCGCGCCAACCCCGCCGCCGACATCGGCGTTCATACGACACTGACATGCGAATGGGATGTCTACCGCTGGGGACCGATCAGCTCGCGGGACCGCGCCTCAGGAATGATCGACGAGGAAGGATACTTCTATCGTTCAACCGAGGCGGCCCAGAAATATGGCGATCCTGTTGCAGTTGCGGCGGAGCTGAACGCCCAGCTCGATATCGCTCTCACCGCCGGGATCGATGTCACCCATGTCGACTCGCATATGGGCACAGTCTTCAGCCCACAACTCACGCCGGCATATCTTGCCGTCGCCGCGCGTGGCCGTGTGCCGCCGATGGTTCCGCGCATGAGTGAAGAACGTATGCGCGAGGAACAGATCCCTGAGGAGATGATCGCCTTCGCTTTAGATGCTGCGCGCCGGCTTGAAGCGCAGGGCATCCCACTTATGGACGATATTCTCGGTATGCCGCTTGATCAGCATGAGAATCGGATCGACGTCGCAAAAGAACGGCTTGGCGGATTGAAGCCGGGTTTGAGTTATTTCATCCTTCACCCGGCCGTCGACACACCGGAACTGCGGGCTATCGCGCCTGACTGGCGCGCCCGCGTCGCCGACTACCAGGCGTTCTGCAGCGCCGAATTGCGCGCCTGGGTTCGCGAGAATGGGCTACAGGTCATTGGCTGGCGTGCGCTGCGTGATGCGATGCGCGACGAGCACAGGATCGCCCGGGTCAATCAAGAGTCTGGCGAGGATATCGAGCGCCTGCTGTGAACCGCTGGTTACCACCAGGTTCCCAGGTGCAACAGCCAGGCCACGGCCATGCATCAGGTCAACCAGGAAGTCGCGTAATAGAGGAAACCCTTCGGTCGGGCCATACTGGAGAACACGGCTCGCCTGCTGCGCCAGGACGCGCTCGGCGGCAAGTGCGATCTCCTCAGCCGGGAAGCATTCCGCCGCGGGTAAGCCGCCGGCAAACGAAATGAACTCCGGCTGCTCGGTGAGCTTCAGCAACTCGCGCACTGCCGAGGCCGAAACGAGATCTGCCGCGCCGGCATACCGATCATCCCAGATATGCTGTTCAACCGGCAGTGACATCGTCATCCTTCTTGCGCACCGCACCGGAGCGGCGCATCCGGCCGCGCTGATACCCACCGCGAAATGCCAGCCCGATCACAAACGCCAGGATGATCAGAATAATCAGCCCTTCGGTCCAGCCAATCGTCATGGAACCACCTGTTGAACGTTGAACGTTCCCCTCTTCAACGTTCGCACACCGACGCACCCATCCCCTGCCGCCGGTTCATGCCTGCGCTGCATCGGGGCGATACCTGGTCGAGCGCATCACGCTGGTCTGCAAGAGTTCGATCGACTCCTTCGCGCGCCAGCAGGCGACATAATGCCCATCACCATAATCCTCGAACGGTGGTTCTTCACTCTTGCAGCGTTCGATGGCGATCGGGCAGCGGGTGTGGAAATGACAGCCGGGGGGCGGGTTCAGCGGGCTGGGCACATCGCCTTCGAGAATAACGCGCTGGCGCCGCTTCTCAACCGACGGGTCAGGGATCGGCGCCGCCGAGAGGAGCGCCTGCGTATACGGATGCATCGGCATGGCATAGAGCTTCTTGCCTTCGGCCAGTTCGACCACCTTGCCGAGGTACATAACGGCCACCCGGTCGCTGATATGTTTGACGACCGCCAGGCCATGCGCGATGAACAGATAGGTCAGCCCCAGGCGCTGCTGCAGGTCTTCGAGCAGATTAAGCACCTGAGCCTGGATGGAGACATCGAGCGCCGACACCGGCTCGTCGCACACCACGAACTCGGGTTCGACCGCCAGGGCGCGCGCGATACCGATGCGCTGGCGCTGGCCACCGGAAAACTCGTGCGGATACCGGTTGATAAAGTACGGGTTCAGGCCGACAAGCTCAAGCAGTTCCTGCACACGCTCGCGGATGGCGGCGCGCCCCTGGCGCAGGTTATGTACGCCAATCGGCTCGCCGATAATATCGCCAACGGTCATGCGCGGATTGAGCGAGGCGTACGGGTCCTGGAAGATCATCTGCACCTTGCGCCGCATACGGCGCATCTCCTCACCGTTAAGCCGGGTGAGATCGGTGCCCTGAAACAGTACCTCGCCCGCCGTTGGCTTGTAGAGCTGCAAAATGGCACGCCCGGTCGTTGACTTACCACAGCCGCTCTCCCCCACCAGGCCCAGCGTCTCGCCGCGCTTGATCGAGAAGGTCACACCGTCAACCGCCTTGACGTGAGCGACCGTGCGTTTGATCACAACCCCTTTTGTGACGGGGAAATGCATCTTCAAGCCACGCACCTGGACCAGGTCGGTCGAACCATTGCTCATCGTACGTTCCTCATCTACTCGTCAATCAGCCAGTGGATGCAATCTGACGGACGGATGTCAGACCGGGACCTCATCACCGGTTGCGGGGAGTGGCGTCTCCAGCGTAATATCGAACAGGCAGGCAGCCTTATGGTCAGGCGCCACCTCACGCAACGGCGGCGTCTGCTGATCACACTTGCCGGGAATGAAATAGTCACAGCGCGGGCTGAACGGGCAGATCTGCGGCAGGCCAATCAGATCGGGTGGCAAGCCGCGAATAGGGGTAAGTTTGCGATCCTCGCTTTCATCCAGGCGCGGGATGGAGCGCAGCAACCCGATGGTGTACGGCATCCGCGGGCGCGCAAAGATCTCGTCGGTCGGCCCCTCTTCAACGATACGCCCGGCATACATGACGATCACCCGATCGGCCATACCGGCGACCACACCCAGGTCGTGCGTAATGATAATCACTGCAGTACCGAGTTCATGCTGCAACCGCCCGATCAATTCAAGGATCTGGGCCTGAATCGTCACATCGAGCGCGGTCGTTGGCTCGTCGGCGATCAGCAATTCCGGGTTGCACGAGAGCGCCATGGCGATCATGACGCGCTGGCGCATACCACCCGAAAACTGGTGCGGGTAGTCATCGAGGCGGCGCGCAGCGCCCGGGATGCCGACCATCTGCAGCAATTCAACCGCGCGATTGCGCGCCTCTTTGGGCGTCAACTTCATGTGCAATTCAAGCGATTCGGTAATCTGGCGGCCGATCGTCAGCACCGGATTGAGCGATGTCATCGGATCCTGAAAGATCATCGCGATCCGGTTACCACGAATGTGCCGCATTTCCTCATCGCTGTAATCGAGCAGGTTATCGTTGTCGAAGATGATCTGCCCGCCGGCAATCCTGCCCGGCGGGTTCGGGATGAGCCGCATAATCGACAATGACGTGACACTCTTACCCGAGCCGCTCTCGCCGACGATGCCGAGCGTTTCGCCACGGTTCACATGGAACGACACATTGTTGACGGCTTTGACGACACCGTCCTGGGTTTTGAAGTGGGTTTCCAGGTTCTTGACGACGAGCAACGGCTGCGACATGATTACTCCTTCCAGACGTCACGACACCTCATGGGCAAAGTGGCAGGCTGACCAGTGGCCCGGTGCCTTTTCCTCGAATGCCGGCTCGACCTCACGGCAAATATCGCGCGCCATCCAGCAGCGCGGGTGAAAGCGGCACCCTTTTGGCGGGTTGATCGGGCTGGGCACATCACCCTGCAGCAGGATACGCTCGCGGCGCACCGTCGGATTCGGCACGGGAATGGCCGAAATCAGCGCTTTTGAATACGGGTGGAGCGGGCGGCGGAACAGTTCAACCCGATCGGCAAGTTCGACCATCTTCCCCAGGTACATCACGCCGACACGGTTACTGATGTGCTCGACAACGCTCAGGTTGTGCGCAATGAACAGGTAGGTCAGGCCGAACTCCTGCTGCAGATTGCGCAACAGGTTGAGCACCTGCGACTGGATCGACACATCAAGCGCCGACACGGGTTCATCGCACACGATCAGTTTGGGGTTCATCACGAGCGCGCGTGCAATGCCGATGCGCTGGCGCTGGCCACCGGAAAATTCGTGCGGGAACCGTTCCATATGGCCTGGATGCATGCCGACCTTGGCCAGCACTTCGCGCACGCGTTCGATCCGTTCCGCCTTGCTGCCGATACCATGGATATTTAACCCTTCGGCCACACTCTCGCCGATCGTCATGCGCGGATCGAGGGAGGCGTATGGGTCCTGGAACACAATCTGCATATCACGGCGCAACGCCTTCATCTGGCTGCCCGACGCGGCCAGCACATCTCTGCCATCGAACACGACTTCGCCGTCGGTGGCTTTTTCAAGGCGCAAGATCGTTCGCCCGGTCGTCGTTTTGCCACAACCACTCTCGCCGACCAGGCCAAGGGTTTCACCGCGTTTGAGCGTAAAACTCACGCCGTCCACCGCCTTCACCAGCGCAACGGTTCGGCGGAGCACCCCACCTTTGATCGGGAAATGCTTCACCAGGTTATTGACCTCAAGCAGCGTATCGCTTGAAAGCCCGGTTTTCGCAGGTACGTTCATCATCTGCATCGTCGCGTCTTATTCCTGTTGCGGCGCATCAGGCGCGTACAGCCAGCAACGCACCTGGCGCCCGCCTTCGAGTTCGAACATCGGCACAGGGTCGTCACAGCGCGCAAATCGGCGCGAGCAGCGATCTGCGAAACGGCACCCCTGCGGCGGGTCAATCAGGCTTGGCACCGTACCGGGAATCGTTGCCAGTTCATCTACGATCTCACCCAGGACCGGAATAGAATCGAGCAATCCACGGGTATACGGGTGCTTTGGATCAGCGAAGATCTGGAGCACATCGGCATATTCCACGATCTGGCCGGCATACATCACCGCCACGGTATCAACCATCTCGGCGACCACCCCCATGTCGTGGGTGATCAGGATGATGGATGTATTGATTTTCTCGCGCAACGCGCGCATCAGATCGAGGATCTGCGCCTGGATCGTCACGTCGAGCGCAGTCGTCGGTTCATCAGCAATCAAGAGTTCCGGGTTGCAGGCCAGCGCCATCGCAATCATGACACGCTGCGCCTGCCCGCCCGACAGTTCGTGGGGGTACTGATTGATACGTCGTGCCGGGTCAGGCAAACCGACGAGGGAGAACAACTCGATTGCGCGCTTGCGCGCCTCTTCGCCGCGCAAGCCCTGGTGAATCTCCAGCGCCTCGGTGATCTGGTCGCCCACCCGGAACACGGGATTGAGGCATGTCGTTGGCTGCTGGAAGATCATCGAAATACGGTTGCCGCGCACCTGGCGCATATCTTCTTCGCTCAGCGCGCGCACATCGGTCCCGTCGAAGATTATCTCACCTTCAACGATCTTGCCCGGCGGATCCTGGATCAGTCGCAGGATGGAGAGTGAAGTCACACTCTTACCGCATCCGCTCTCGCCGACGATGCCAAGCGCCTCGCCCCGGCGCAGCGTCAGGTCAATTCCATCCACCGCGCGCACAACCCCGCCCTCGGTATAGAAATATGTCTTCAGCCCGCGCACTTTGAGCAGCACATCGCCGTTTCTGGCCGCCGATTGCGGAGTGGCGTCCGGCGCGGATACAGATGAAGTCGTCACGGTTCTCTTCTTGCTGAATACGAGTTGCACCGGCACCCGATGCAGGCGCCGCGCCCGACGATTGTTCTTGCCCCTTCGACAGGATCAGCGCTGGTTGCGACAGCGCCACCAGGCAGCAACCACGGTCACGACGGGGTTGTTTGCGTGTGTGATTGCATTGCAGCGCGACAAACCTCAATCACACAATCCCCATTATTCAGTGTGGTCACCCATTAGAGCTTCAACCGCGGATCAAGCGCGTCACGCAGACCATCGCCGATAAAGTTGAAGGCCAGCGAGCACAGAAAGATCGGCAACCCCGGGATAAGCGGCATCCACGGATGGTTGAACATATAACTGGTGGCGAACCCCATCATATTGCCCCATGTCGGCGTAGGATCCTGGACACCGAAGCCGAGGAAACTGATCGCCACCTCACTCACCAGCGCGCCGTTGAGACCGAGCGTAAAGGCCACAATCAGCGGCGGGAAGGAGTTGGGGAACACATGCTTCGCCAGGATCCAGACATTGGAGCCGCCGAGGGAGCGCGCCGACTCAATGTACTGCATTTCGCGCACCTGCAGCACCATGCCGCGCATCAAGCGCGCCACGCCGACCCAACCAAGCGACGCCAGCACCAGGATCAAGAGCGCCACCTGCGTCGCCTCGCGAGCCGGCACCGCCATGATCCACGCCACCGGCCCGATGATCCATACCGGCAACACAATGAGATCGGCATTCTGGATCATGATCGAACTGAGGATCAACAGAATGGGCAGATCGGGTATCGTTGCAACGAACTCCATCACCCGGCTGATGGCATTATCCACCCAGCCGCCGAAGAACCCGGCAATCAATCCCAGCAGCGACCCGGTAATCGCCACCAGCGTCGTTACTGACAGCGCGACCATCAGTGAGACGCGCGCCGCATAGATGACACGCGTAAAGAAATCGCGTCCGAGATGATCCGTACCGAGAACGTGTAACCTGCCGGTCACCGGGTCGGGCGTCATCGGCGGGAGGGTCGTGCGATTCAGCCCGATATCATCACGCGGGAAGGGCGCAATCCAGGGCGCCAGAATCGAGGCGCCGAAAATGATTACCAGAATACCCAGGCTAACCATCGCCAGGCGATGCCGCCGGAAGCGGCGGAAGACGACCGCCCACTGCCCCTCGGAGCGACTCTGCGCACGTTCGATGGCGCTGGAAGCCGGTGCAGTCGTGGTTGCCATCGAAACCCCTCCTTACGCGAGCCGGATGCGCGGGTCAACGACCGTATACAGAATATCGGAGATCAGATACCCGAGCAGGACCAGCACGGTACTGATGAACAGAATGGACATCGCAACCGTGTAGTCGCTGCGACCGAGTGCATCAACCAGCAGGCGACCCATGCCGGGCCAGTTGAACACCGACTCGGTAATCGCCGCTCCGGCGACCAGCGTCGGCAAAATGCCGGCCAGCAGCGTCACGAACGGGATCAACGCATTACGCAGGGCGTGCTTGGTAATCACCAGTCGCTCGCGCACACCCTTGGCGCGCGCCGTGCGCACATAATCCTGGCGCAACACTTCGAGCATGCTGGCACGAATGAAGCGGCTCCAGCCGGCAATATTGAAGAAGGTCAGCACCGCACACGGCATGATGAAGCGCATGGTCCGGTCAAGCCCGGAACCGGCCTCAACGACGCCAATCCACGGCACCGTATAGTCACGAATCCCCTGCGCGCCACCGGAGGGGAGGTAGGGCAGGCCGGCGCCTTTCGCCAGCACCGAAAAGATCAGGATCGCCATGACACCCATGAAGAGCGTGGGGAGTGACGAGCCGACGAACGTAATGCCCGTCATCAAATAATCAAAGCGCGAGTACTGGCGCACGGCTGAATAGATACCGATCGGCACCCCGATCAAAATCGCCAGGAACGTCGAAACCCCCATCAACTGCAGCGTGTAGGGTAAGCGACTCATCAACAGGTCGCTGATCGGCCGCTCGCGGGCGATCTGCTGGGACAGGCCAAAGTCGCCGAACAGAATGCCACGACTGGTGCGCCGTTCGGCCAGATCGGCCAGCGTCACGACACGGTTGCACCCTTCTTCGACAATCTCGGTTGTGCCGTCAGGATAGCGCAGACGGACCTGGCCGGGAATCGCGCAACCGACAACCGTCTCGGGCGAAATCAGATTCACTCCACCGATCTGCACCGGCCCGGCTGGAATGCCGGCCAGCCAGCGCGTAAAACGAACAGGCAAATAGAGGTCAAGTTCATACCGCGCTTTCAGGCGCGCAATATCTTCTTCGGTAACCCGGCGCTGCCCGGTGTTCTGCATCTGCTGCAAAAACAACAACGGCCCGCCCGGCGCAATATAAAGCAACGTATAGCCAAGCATGGCCGAGAGAATGGTAACAATCACCATCTGAATGAGACGGCGGATAAGGTATGCTGTCATGCCATAAGCTCCGGGGGGCGTGCTATGAAACCTCACTCCCTTCCCCCGCGCCGCAGCCAGAAGGAGAAGCGCAACGCGCCAGGGATGAGGCCACCAGCCATGTTCAGGCGTCCATCAACGCCCGGGGTCACCATCACACCAGCCAGGTGCCTATCCGAAGAACGCCACGCCTCCGTGTCATTGCACGGAGCGCGAGTGACAGTGTTCAGCGAGCGACGTGTGGCTGATGAAGATGACCAGGTAACACCGTATGCCCTGACTACTTCGACATATAGCTTCCGGGAAGGTTGAAACGCAGATCGATCGCCCTCCTCAACCTTCCCGGAAGATATTCAGGGTTCTATCTAGCGTACGAACAGGTTCATATCCATGTGTTCCCAGGTCGGGCTGGCATCGGTCTTGGCTTCGATCTTGCCCTCTGCCGCCGCCTTGAGCACCGTCTCCACCTCAGGGCCGGCGCCGAGCGTCGCCTTCTCCAGAATGTCAACCTCACCGGTCAACAGCGCCGCCACAGCCGCATTGGTGTCGGCATAGATCTGGATGACAACATTCTGGACCTTCGGCGCGCCAAGGACGAAGTTCGGGTTGGCCTCGAACTTCATGCTCTGGCCCTTGTTCCATTCCTTCAGAATGTAGGGGCCATAGCCCAGCGGCAGCTCAGCAACTTCCGGCAGAGTCGCCCAATCCTTGGCCGGCACATCGGCCAGTTTCCGCCCGTCCGAAACGGTCACGTGCGAGGGGTAGCCACCGTAGGGCGCCAGGTAGTATGTCGGCCACTGCACGCCCGGCAGGAACTTGACCGTATAGCTGGTATCACTGGTGACCGTCACGCCATTGGCATTGTCATGCGACTCGCAGAAGGTCAGGCTCACATTGCCCGACTCAGGATCGCAAACGATCTTGACCGACAGTTCCAGGTCGGCCTTCTTCAGCGGCTCACCGTCCGACCACTTGATGCCACTGATCAGGTCGTAGGTGACGGTCAACTGGTTCATCTTGACCGTGCCGCTCTCATACTTGATCGTCTCACCATCAGAGTTGATGATCTCCACACCCGGCTTGAGTTCAACGGCGGCGCCGGTGGCGTCCCACACCTTGTCGCCATCTTTGACCTCGACGACTTCATTCTTCGCCTTGCCGCTCTCGATCGTCGAGAGACCATCCTGCAGCACCGGCTGGAAGTCATAGTTGTACTGGGTCGTCAGCACGCCCTCGACGAGTTGCGCTGCCTGGCGCTGCACCGCCGCGCTCGACACGAGCGTAAACATTGTGTCCGGCTCCTGGGTGAAGCCAAGCACAATCGTATTGCCATTGTCGCTGCGCTCCCACTCATAGGCGTTGGCAGTGATATACTCGGTCGGGTCAGGCTTCATGTTCTTCAGCGCCTTGTTCCAGCCGTACGCCTCAAGGCGCTGGAACAGCGGCAGGCTGACCATATCTTTGGTGAACTCGACCTGGAACGCCTTATAGTTCTTGATGCGCTCCTCGCGGTTCAACGTATTGTTGGCCGCGGTGATCGCCTTGCTGGCCGTTTCGTTGCACCAGCCCATGTAGTTCTGGCCGTTCCAGTTGTTATCCGGCAGCGGGATCTGGTCACAGGCATAGAGCGTGCGGCCACCCGGATCCGCCTCACCGACCCAGGCGAAAGCACCAAGTTCATAGTCGCGCCGGCGCAGACCGGAGGCGCTACCGAACCACCAGGCACCCGGGGCATGTTTGCGGATGATCTGGATGCCGCAGTTGTCGAGGAGCTGCTTCTCCAGCACGGTTGCCCAGGTGATGCGGAACTGCGCGTTGGTGGTGGTGAACTCGAGCGACAGCGGCACGCCATCCTTCGCACGCACCGTCGCGCCTTCAGCCAGTTTCCATCCCGCCTCTTCGAGCAGCGCCTTGCCCTTTTCCGGGTCGAACGGATAGACCACGATGCCATCCGCTTCACCAGCTGCCGCCCAGTGCGTCTTCGGCAGGTTGGTATCCATCAGCAACGCTTGCTGCTGCTCCGGCGACAGGTAACTGTAGACCGACTGGATCAATTCGGGGCGGTTGGTGCAGTACGCAATCGCCTGGCGCACCCTGGGATCGCCCAGAATCGGATGCGGCGTCGTAAATGCGCTCGGTGTGGTCGGCGCCTCGGCTGTCGGCGCTTCGGAGACGACCGTCTGCGGCACCACAACCGTCTCGCGCACCGGCTCCGCCGTCACCACGACGGTTTCGCGCACCACCGAAGGTGCCGCCGTTCCGCCACACGCCGCGAGAATGGGCACAACCAGGGCGAAAATCAGTGGCAGTGCCACCCTGTTGTTGAGAAGCTTCATGCGAAGCATGCTCCTTTCTGGAATCTTCAGTAGGGACGTTGCAGTGCTCCTGCTTCCTGTGGGTGTCTGAACGGTGAGAGAAAGGCTGTTCCGATAGGCTCCCTCCTTGCGCTATGCGCGCCGGGCGGCTCTTCGTGCTCGCCGCGCTCATCCGGGAAACACCCATACTGCCTGATCGGAAACGCGCGACGCCGGCGCATCCAATTTCGGGCTTTCCATGATCTCCGCAGCGCGGCGAGAGAATGGTTTCATTGGCTTAACCAGCGTGTAATTGGCCGGAATGGTAACACGCTGCTACGGGGATGTCAAGCCACAGGCGACCGGCTGCGACAGGCGATCTCGGCAATGGTATGCCGTGGGCACGCGATTCGTGCCGTGCTCGGGCATGCGCCTGGATATGGCTCGCGCCAGGCTGGAACAGTCACGATTGACAACATGCATCAAGGCGCTACAATAATCAACATAACCGGTCACACGAATGAGTCAATGCACGCACTTCCCGATACAACGATGTCCCTCCCGCTGGTACTGAGTGCGGCGCGCCTGCTGGCCAGCGAGCGACCACTGGTGGCGCGCTTGCAGGAGACGTTCGATCTCTTGCGTGGCGCGGTTGCGTTCCACGACGGGCGCGTTACCTACTGGCGTTGCGAACCGATTGCCTCAGCGACAGGTGAGCAGTGTTATGCGCTGAATGGCTGGCGCCAGCCATGGAGCGATGAGGTGCTGCGCGAGGTACTCGACCAGCATGTCTCCAGCCGGCGCGTGACCGCTGGCGCTGGAGGGTACGCGCTGGCCCACTACGGCACGCCGATTCTGTGGAGCGACCGGTTGTGGGGGGTGCTGGAACTACGAGGCGAGGCCCGGGCATTCACCAGCGACGCGGAACTGGCGCTGGTGCATGCGTTGACACCGTTGCTGGCGGCAGCGATCGCAGCTGATCGTGGTGCGCCTGGCGAGGCCATGGCAGTGCGCAGTGCACTCACAACGCGCCAGCAGCGATTGATGACCACGCTGCGCGCCGAACTCGAGGCACCACTCGATCTCGGTGCACTCCTTACGTTCCTGCTGCGCTGGGCGATCGATGCCACTGGCGCCGAGGCCGGCGCAGTGAGCATGGTTGACCACGAACGCGGTGAGATTGTGCTCCAGGCCCACGAAGGATACGGCAGCGACCCCCTCAGCCGCGATGCCTTCGGCGAGACCCGCCGGCGCTGGAGTTGGGACGTGGGCATTGCCGGCAAGGTCGCGCGCACGGGGCGCGCCATCCTCCTGCGCGATGTCTCGCGCAATCCCGATTACCAGGCATTCAGCCCGGACGTGCGCGCCGAACTGGCCGCGCCGATCGGCGGCGAGCGACCACTGGCCGTGCTGGTGCTTGATAGCCCGCGTTCGGCGGCCTTCGGCGAGAGCGAAGTGGCATTTGTCCATGCGCTGTGCGACCTGGCCGCCAACCCGTTGCACCGCGCCCTGCACTATCAGCAGTTGCTCGAAACAAGCGCGCAGCTTGGCCAGGTGTTCACCAGCATGCCGACAGGGCTGGTGCTGATGGATCAGCAGGGGCGCGTGTTGCGCCACAACCCGGCCTGGCTGACGATCTGGGGGCTGCAGCCCGATGCGATTGGCGAAGCGTTCCAGATCCCATGGGACCTCGTGCCCTTGCTGCTGCCACGCCTGCGCGATCCGCTGGCGCTGACCGAGTTGTGCGCCGAGGGCCAGCGTGCGCCCGGCGAGGTGCAATCACTGCTTGTGCAGCTCAACAACCCTCACCAGGAAGTGTTGCTCCTCTCGGTGCCGACACGCGACAGTTTCGGTGCGCTGACCGGCCGGTTGTGGGTGGTCAGCGATGTCACGCGCGAACGCGAAGCCGACCGGCTCAAAAGTGAGTTTCTTTCGGTCGTGTCACACGAACTGCGCACGCCGCTTACCTCGATCATGGGGTATACCGAATTGCTCCTGGCCCGTGAGTTCAATGTCAATGACCAGCGCGAGTTCGTACAGACGGTGTACAACGAGGCGAACCATCTGTCGCAGATTGTCGAAGATTTGCTGGGCGTCTCACGGCTGGAGGCCGGCAATGTGCGGCTTGATCAGTGGGTCGTGTCATTGCGCCAGTTGATTACCGAACTTGCGGCGCAGCTCAATAATCAGATTGGCGGCAAACACACGATGCTGATCGACATTCCACCCCAGATCCCTCCGGTATATGTGGATCGCGACAAGGTGAAGCAGATTCTGGTGAACCTGATTACGAATGCGGCAAAGTACTCGCCACGCGGCGGCGAGATCCGGTTGACTGTCACCGAGGATGCGCCATTGCCGCCCGATCACCCGCCAGGTCGCTTCTTACGCATTGCGGTCGCCGACCAGGGGATCGGCATCGCCCCCGAGGATCTGCCGCGTATCTGGGAACGCTTCTTCCGCGTGGATAATTCGAATACGCGCCGTATCGGCGGCACCGGCCTCGGCCTCTCCATCGCCAGAGCGCTGGTCGAGTTGCACGGTGGGCGCATCTGGGCCGAAAGTAAACTGAATAAAGGCAGTACGTTCTACTTCACCCTCCCGATCGCTACTGACCTGATACGGCGTTGACAGATAGACGTTCAACGTTCGACGTTCAACGTTCAACGTTCAACGTTCCAATGTCGATCGGCCCCGCGTCATTGATCGCCGCCAGTGTCGCCCCGTCATACATTCCTACCAGCAGCCGATATGTTCCCGGTTCGACGGTTGCCGGAATCGGTAGATCCTGATCGTCGCGCACCAGTTCGCCCACCACCCAGCCACTGGTCGGGCGGCGCCCTTCGAGCGGCGGTACGTCGCGCTGCGCCACTTTGTTGCCCGCCGCATCCACGAGGTGCACATAGACGGTGTAATTCGCCGCCAGCGGGCGCGTTGCGCGCCAGAAGAGCACCAGCGGCAAGGTCTCGCCAGCGCTGACCGCCCCGGCATGCCGGTACCCCTCAAGGATGATTGCACCGGCGCCGAGCGTTGCGCCGGACGGGGTGCGCGCCTCGGTTGCAGCATCGGGCGCGCCACTGGCAAAGATTGCCAGTTCGGGACCATGCCGCTCGCCGGCGCGCAGAAAACGGGCCGCCGGCTCGCCGAACGCTGCGAGCGCCGCAGCGCCGGTATCACGGCCAAGATCCACCACAATATACCGGATTCCCTGCTCGCGATACCATGCGATGTCGTGACGTGCGGCCGGTTCTCCACCGATAGCGCGTAAGCGTGACGGCAGGATGAGCGTGTTATTCTCCAGCCAGATACGATCGCCGTCAGTGGTGTGGGATGCAAGCCATTCGCCCGCAAGAATGCGTGTCGTCGGGCGCGAGCGTAACAGTTCGTCATGGAAGGCCCGGGCCAGTGGTTCGGCGGCAAGCACCAGCGTCAATGCCGAGACGAGCGTAACTCGGGCATAGGAGAGCCGATGAGAACGGGAGAAACGGAGAAGGGGAGAGCTAGAGAGGCTTGATAGCTTTTCAGACATGAGCCTGGCGCTGGCTAACCCGCCCTCCCCCTGTCTCCCCCTCTCCCCCTCTCCCCCTCTCCCCCTCTCCCCCTCTCCCGCGCTCCTGGTCTCCCACTCCTGCGCTATGGCTACCAGCCGATCGGCGACCAGCACAACCAGTGCCGCGGCCAGTATGCAGAGAAAGGGCAGCAACGGCATCGCATTACGAAAAAACACGACCGTGACGCCAGAGAGTTGCAGCACTGCCGGAACAACCACGGCAAGCACGAGCAGGTCGGCGCGGCGACGGCGAACAAACGCCAGCAGCACACCACCCAGGCATGCCCAGGCCAGCAGGGCCCCTTCGCGCGTCAGCGCCCACCAGTAGAAGAGCGCCGGTTGCGATGACTCAGCGCCAGGATGACCTTCGAAACGGTAATGGATGACGATGCCGGCCAAGTCGGCGAGGATGCGCGGCAGGTCGCGCAGCCAGTATGGCACGCCGAGCGTGAAGCCGAGCAGAATGCCGAGGAAGGCGCACAGGGCGTTGAACGTTGCACGTTGAACGTTGAACGTTGAACGATGTGCGGCGAAAAAGCAAGCAAGCGCCAGGGCGATTACGAGCGAACCGGCGTTCCACTTTGTCGCTGTAGCCAGCCCGACGCCCATCCCGGCGAGCAGCGCGAGCGCGAATGTCTCTCGTTCGCTCCTTCTCCCGGCCTCCGCTGTATCAGCGCCAAGCCGTGCAATGGCGAGACACGCCAGCAGCGTGAAGAACATCGCCGGCGTGTCGGTCGTCACATAGTGGGCATCGCCAGCAGCCGCTGGCATGACTGCCAGCAACGTCGCTGCAATCAGGCCAGCGGCATGGCCATAGAGCATCCGCCCGGCGACATAGGTCAGCCCTACCGCTCCCGTGCCGAGCAGCGCCGTCATGGCGCGCGCCCAGACGTAAAACAGGGCCGGATCAACGTCGACTGGCGCGCGGTACAGCCCGGTGCCGGCGCCCCAGAGGAAATGCGCCGCGGCCACCCCGACCTGCATGTAGACGTACAGCGTTGGATAGGTATATGAGAAGGGGCTGAAATCACCGGTGCGCAGCATGCGCAGCGCATCCTCGGCCACGGCCCATTCATCGGGGTGCTCAAAGTAGGGCAGGCCGAAGGCGAGACCCGGCGTTCGGAGGGCCAGCGCCAGCATGATCACTGCCACAATCGCTACGGCCCGCGGCAGGCGTTGCGAAGCAAGCGCGCTACGCACGAGGCCGGCGACACGCGGCTGCGCCACGATCGATGCCAGCAACGCCAGCGCCAGCGCGCCCTGCAGCGGCCCGGCCCGGCCGGCGAGAACGCCGCGCCCCAGCGCCAGCGCCAGAAACACCAGCGCCGCCAGCGCGCCGGGTAAGATCCGCAGCATCCAGGGCCAGACGCGGCGGCGCGCCGCAGGAATGCTCTGCTCAGCAGGAACGTTCGCCATGAGTGGGATTATACCATTGACGATCGGATGCCCGGTGCTCGCACATCCGAACAAACATGCTAATAACTCTTGCCGCCTCACAGGCAAAACCACTGACACCCGCCTGGCCAGCCGTTCATGATTCACTGCAGCGTTGTGGGAAAACCATGTGGGATAATGTGGGATAATGTGGGATAAGTTTGGGATAGCGAGTGTAAGGTCATGGACAAAAGCGCCGCTTCTGGCTACCGGTTGCGCATCGCGCACCTGTACCCCGACCATATGAATATCTACGGCGATCGCGGCAATGTCATCGCATTACGGCAACGGTGCACCTGGCGCGGCATCATCTGCGAGGTCGTGCCGGTCGGGCCAGGCGACGGGGTCGACTGGGAGACGATTGACATCGCATTCTTTGGCGGCGGCCAGGATAGTGGTCAGGCGCTGATTGCCGAAGATTTCCTGGAGCGCCAGGGGCCGGCGTTGCGTGCCGCCATTGACGACGGCCTGGCCATGCTGGCGATTTGCGGCGGCTATCAACTACTCGGCCATTACTTTCTGACCCATACCGGCCAGCGCCTCCCCGGGATCGGCGCCCTTGACGTGTACACCGTCGGCGGCAATGTGCGACTCATCGGTAACGTGGTGGTGGAAGTCGCCGCGGCGACGCTGCAAACCAGCGTCGCTCCTGATCCACATGCCGGCCCCATCCAGCTCGTTGGCTTCGAGAACCACTCCGGCCGGACCTACCCGGGCGCGGGGGTGCGCCCGCTGGGGCACGTGCTTGCCGGCCATGGCAACAATGGCGAGGATGGTACCGAGGGAGCGGTCTACCGCAATACGATCGGCTGTTACCTGCACGGCTCATTGTTACCGAAGAATCCGCAACTCGCCGATCACCTGATCGCAACCGCATTACGCCGGCGCTACGGCAATGGCGCATTGCTCGCGCCGCTCGACGACAGCATGGAACTGGCCGCGCAGCGCGCCATGGTCGCGCGGTTACTGGTGCAGCGTTAAAGAGCGGGATGCGCCAGGCGACGGGCTCTGTGTAGTGCGTCGCGACGTGCCACCGGCGTTTCCGGCCACCACGCTCAGCCCTCCCCGACCGCCTGCGCCTGACGTCCAATCAGCGCAGAGACAGCTTCTTCAAGATTGGCGGACGTGCGGAAGGTCTGCAGATCGACGCCGAGCGCGACGATGGTATGCGCAACGTCGGCACGGATGCCAACCATCCACGGTTCGGCGCCAAGCAAACGTACCGCTGCCGCAGTCTGGAGAAGCGCCTGCACAACCTGTGTGTCAATCAGCGGCACACCGGTAATATCGAAGATAACCACCTTCGCCCGGAGCTGAACCACAGCCGCCAGCACCGTTTCGCTCATCTCGGTTGCACGACGGGTATCAAGCGCGCCAATCAGGGGCAACACCAGGACGCCGGGGAGAATAGGAAGGGCCGGCACGCTCAAGGCCCGGACAGTATCCCGGGTCGCGCTCAGTTCATCAATGGTCCGTTGCAGCGAGGCTGTGCGTTCCGTTACCATCTGTTCGAGGGAAGCACGCAGCGACTCCAGCTCCTGTTCCCGCACCCGTGCCCGCGTCAGCGATTCGTGCAGCGCACTGCCGAAGCGGTCGAGGAACACGCTCAACACGACGACAATCAGTGCGAAGCTGGCCACTCGCGCAATCGGGGTCTGTTCCGGCATGCTGACGAAGGCAATCCACTGTGGCCAGTAGATCGTGCCGAGGACATTCAGCGCCACCATGGCAATGGCGGTGATACATGCGGCCCACATGCTGCGCCTGCTCATCACCATGCCTGCCAGCGTGATTGGCAACGTCAGGGACAGGAGCGTTGCCTCTGCCGCCTGCATTCCCACCGCCACCATTGTGATCGCGATTGCCAGCATCAAGCCGGCAATGGCAACATGGCCAGCTGCGCGAAAGCTGCCCCGGCGGAGTAGCCAGAGGGCGCTTCCAGACGTCGCGATCAAGGTCGCATACGAAGCAGCCGCTACCACAAAAGTTGCGTATGTCGCAGTTGTTGCTATGCCGATGCCCATGCCGATCACGGCCGCCCCGCCAATCGTCAACGCCACTCCCTGCAGCAGGCCCGCTTGCCGGCGTTGTAACTCATCCTCATATGGCAATTGTTTCAGCCAGTGGCGCAAGGATGCAATCATGTTTATCTCCTTACGTGCATGGATCGCGCCAACAGAACGACAGCGTGCACAGCCCGCCAGATGGCAGCATACCATGCGTGCATCGCCGCATCATGATCGAAATATGCGCAGAATCATGCATATTTTGATATGAGGTTTCAATCCTACAGCAAGGTGTGGAGCAACCCGTGGCCAGCGCAGGACGCTAAGCGGGCCCATCCTCTGGCACGGTCCTGACGGGTTTCATGGGATATAATGGCGACACCAGCGCCCGGTCAGCCAGACGCTGGATACGGTACTTAGAGCCTATCCGAATAACGGACTGTCATTGCGAACGAAGCGACGCAATCTCCTCTCGTGCCGCTCGATGGCTTCAGCCACGCTGCGCTCGCTGCACGCGGTCGCTGGCGCTCCGCGCAATGACCGCATGCCCATGGGTTTTCGGATAGGCACTTAATCCGGCGTTCATGACTCATAAGAGCCTATCCGAAAACCAGATGGTCAATATCATTGCGAGCGCGAGCGAAACAATCTCCTCTCGCGCCGATCGATGGCTTCAGCCACGCGTCGCTCGCTGCACGCGGTCGCTGGCGCTCCGCGCAATGACCGCATGCCCATGGGTTTTCGGATAGGCACGAAGGAACAGACGATGCCTCAAAAACACGACTATGACGCGATCATCGTCGGCGGCGGGCACAACGGCCTGGCATGCGCCGGATACCTGGCGCGCGCCGGCTTGCGCACTCTGGTGCTCGAACGCCGCCCGATCGTCGGCGGCGCGGTATGCACCGAAGAAGTGATTCCCGGGTACAGGATTGACGTTGGTTCGTCGGCACACATCATGATCCGCCTCACGCCGGTGATCCGCGATCTTGAACTGGAGCGCCACGGGCTCGAGTATTGCGATATGGATCCATATGCGTTCTATCCCGTGCCCGATGGTTCCGGCGCCATTGCGCTTTATCGCGATGTCGAGAAGACGTGCGAGTCGATCGCGACGGTCTCGCCACGCGACGCTGAGGCGTACCGGCAATTTGTCGCGTACTGGCGCCCGATCAATGAGGCCGTATTCGAAACGTTCCTCAACCCGCCAACGGTCACAGGCCTGCTCGGCAGCATGGTCAGGGCGCAGGTTCGTAGCGGCAGGATGGACACCACGCTCGAAACGGTCCGGCGCCTGTTCACATCGTACGGCCAGTTGATTATCGAGCAGTTCGAGAGCGAGCCGATGCGCGCATTCATGGCCTGGCTCGGCGCGCAGTCCGGCCCTGCGCCCGATGAGATCGGCGGTGGCGACCACTTCGGCTGGTACGCCATGATGCATCTCAGCGGTGCTGCACATCCGAAGGGTGGCAGCGGTATGCTGACCCAGGCGATGGCACGCTCGCTGGCGGCTGCCGGGGGCGAGGTGCGGCTCGATGCGCCGGTGAAACGTATTCTGGTGCAGAGGAACAGGGTTCAAGGGGTCGAGTTGCAGAGTGGCGATCGCATCAGTGCACCGCTGGTGATCTCAAATGCGCATGTGATGACGACGATGCTCGACCTGGTGGGGGCTGAGCATTTGCCAGCGGGGCTTGCCGAACGGGTGCGCAACATCAGGGTTGGCAACGGTTTCGGCATGACAGTGCGCTGCGCCGCCGAGGAACTGCCCGATTATCCCGGCGCCCCCTCGGGTGGGAAGCCGCACTGGAGCCATCACGGTTTGCAGATGCTCTGCCCCTCGCTGCACTATCTCCGCAACGCCTTTGCCGACTATCAACGCGGCCTGCCGTCGCGCGAGCCGGCGGTGATCAGTATGACCTTCTCAGCGATTGACCCGACGGTTGCGCCGGAGGGAAAGCATACCGTCTTCCTCTGGTCGCAGTACTTTCCGTACGAGCTTGCCGACGGGCGCCGGTGGGATGATATACGTGAGGACGTTGCCGACAGCATCCTTGAGGTGCTCTATCGCCACGCGCCAAATATGCGGGGTAAGATCATTGATCGCTTCATTCAGAGCCCGCTTGATATTGAGCGCCGCCTGGGCCTGCTGCGCGGCAATGTGATGCATGTCGAGATGTCGTTCGACCAGATGTTTTTCTTCCGCCCGCTACCTGAACTGGCGCACTATCGTACGCCAGTCAGCGGGCTCTATCTTACCGGCGCCAGCACCCATCCCGGTGGCGGCGTCTTTGCGGCAAGCGGCTACAATACCGCTCGCGTCGTCCTCGGCGACATGCGCCGCAGCCGTATGCTGTGGGCCGGCGCGGCGCTCGCGGCGGGCGGGGTCGGCTGGCTGGCGGCGCGCCGCCGCCGTGGGTAAGCCGCAACCTCACCCGTGTATGCGATCGGCGAGAGCACCCTGGCAGGCACGTGCATCGTTGACGGCCACGCGCCCGGCATCAGCGGGTCGCTTCGAGCAACGACCGGTACAGCTCTTCCATGCGCGTGGCGACGGCCTGCGGCGCGAAACGCTGTTCAGCCAGCCGGCGCGCTCCCGCGCCAAGCGCGCATCGTTCGGCGGGCCGGTCGAGCAGTTCGCCCAACCGGGCTGCAAAGCGCTCAGGCGTCGCTGCCACTGCACCGGTCACGCCGTCCACAATGATGTCAGGCGTGCCACCGGTTGGCATTGCCAGCACCGGCGCGCCGCAGGCACACGCCTCCAGGAGCACGCGGCTCAGTGGTTCACCCCATGCCGAAGGGAAGAGGAGCAGATCACAATGTGCCGTCAGGCGCAGCGCTTCATCATGATCCACCCAGTCGAGGAAGCGTACGCGCATATCCAGCGCCGCCAGTTCGCGTTCCATCTCAGCGCGTAGCGGCCCATTCCCCGCAATCACCAGCGTGTATCGGCGCCTGAAACCGGCGAGATTATCCGCCCGAAACACGTCCAGCAACAGGTGCGCACCCTTGTTTCGCTCCAGTTTGCCGGCATACAGCACATATGGCTCGCCAGCCGGCACACTGGCCGGTGGTGTGGCGATGACTGCGTCAACCATCGCCAGATCGACAATGTTCGGGATGACATGCAGTCGCTCCGCCGCCACGATCCCTTCCAGGCGACTGGCGATATACCGGCTGCCGGCGATCACCGCGCTGGCCTGGCGGAGTGCGGCGCGTCGCCGCGCCATATGTGCCAGCATGTAGGGGATCGCCGGCAACGCCGCTGCACCGCGCAACGGGCCGAGCCGGGCCGGGAGATCCGTCGCCAGCGAAGCCCATGTCTGGTATGGATAGGGCACGCGATCGCCATGGAGCCCGGTTGCGAAATAATCCCACGGCCAGTGGTCACGAACGCTCACGACCACGGGTGCACCGATGCGCTGCCCGGCAATGACGGCTGCAGGCGCGACCTGCACATGCTGTGCGTGCAGGATCACGCGATCTGCGGGTTGGAGAGCAGATGCTGCGGCGTACTGCGCGATGGCAGCGGCAAGGTGAGGCCAGAACCGTTCGTGGCGGAAGTAGTTGCGAACGAAGGGCACACGTGTGGCGCGGTAGCTGATCCGCACCGTCGGAACGCCAAGCGTATCACCGCGCAACTGGCCGGGCCTGCCCTCGTGTGGAACGATTGCCGTGACAGCGTGCCCGCGCGCAAGCAGCGCCAGCGCAAGGGCGTGCGCGCTCCAGCCAGCACCGCCGCACCGGGGTGGGAACACATCCGTCGGTAGTACAATGTGCATTCGACGTCCCAACGTCCCCACCGTTCAACGCTCAACGTTCCCACGTGCAACATGCAACGTCGTCATAATCCGCTCCAGTTCCTCACAATGGCGCGCCCAGGAGAAATGAGCGGTGACCCTCTCGCGTCCACGTTCACCCATCGCGCGTGCATCCGCCGGATGGTCGAGCAGGTGAGCGATGGCTGCCGCCAGCGCGGCAACATCTCCCTCCGGGTAGAGCAATCCTTCGCTACCGTGGCGCACAATATGATTGAGCGGCGGAATATCAACCGTCACGACCGGCAGCGCCGCGGCCATATACTCGAAGACCTTGAGCGGCGACCAGAAAAAGCCGGCGGCGCGCAGCGCCGGATGCGCCGCGGTATCAAACGGCGCCACCCCGATCGTCGCGCCGGCCAGCCGTAAGGGCACATCATCGTACGGCACGGCACCGGTAAAGATGAAACGACCGGGCCAGCGTTCCGCCAGTCGTTCCGCCGCTGCACGCTGTGGCCCATCGCCGATGAACAAAAAACGGCATGCTCGCCCCTGGTCCGTAAGGATGCCGCCCGCGCGCACCGCATCGAGCGCGCCGTGCCAGGCGCGAAATGAACCAAGGAACACGACACACGGCTGATCGCCCGGCACTGGAGCGCGTGGCCATACCGGAGCGAACCGATCGATGTTCGCACCCCAGGGCAGTTCGACAATGCTCGCACGCGGGATACCGTGTGGAACGGTGGTATGGAGCGGCGTGACAATCGCATCGGCCATGCGGCACTGCCGCAATGCCCAGCGGCGCATTGGCCCGCCGAGCGCATCGTCAATCTGCCGTTTCAGCACCACCGGCGGATCAATGATCAGGGCATTGACTTCAAGGATTGATGGTACACCGAGCCGCCGCGCCGCCAGAATCCCGCCGCCGGCAAAATTGTAATAGCGTTCCATGATGATATCCGGCGCCAGCGCGCGCGCCAGGCGCAGGATCAGTGGAGCGGAAAGCAGTGAAAGTGCTTTGGGGACATCAATATGATGCAGGCGGAAGGAATCGTAGCGCGATGAGATCGGGCGTACCAGCGCCGCCGGGCTTCCTGCACCCGGGCGGCTGCATGCCACAACATCCACCATGTGACCGCGCGCCGCGAGCCCGCGCGCGACCTCAAGCGTATGAACCGAGCCGCCAAGCGTTCCGGGGACAGGAATGCCACTGGCGACATAGAGAATCTTCACATGCGTTCGTAACGTTCGAGATCAAGCGTAATTGACAACGTTCCGGGCGCCGCGTCACGGACCAGCGCCATCGCGCGATCGACAGCCGTGTCTTCGACACCGACCAGCAAGGTTGTGTTTCCTTTACGGAGGAAGCCGCCCGTCGAAGCCAGCCGCGTGACGCGAAACCCCTGCTCGACAAGCGAGTCGACTGTTACGTCGGCGACACTATCATCGGTCACGAAGATAAGTAACTTCATGTGCACTCCTTGTTCCAGACGCCTTCGCAACGCGCATTATACCAGATAGGCGTTTGTTCGTATTCTTGTGAACCAATTCACCACTGTTTGACAGTAGTATCGCTCATTGTTATACTCAGGCGTTACAATTCGCAAATACAACACGAGTTGCACGACCGGCCCCGCCTGGCAATCCACCACATATCCCACGCGCCTGCCGGCGCTGCATACTCGCACAACGCCCTTCGTCAAGGAGGATCGCTTGAATACATTCAGTTCGATGAAGGAGCGAATCGCTCTTGTCTTCCCCGGGCAAGGATCGCAATATGTCGGCATGGGCAAGGATCTCTACGAGGCCTCACCTGCTGCACGGCGCATTTTCGATCAGGCTGATAGCGTGCTTGGCTTCGAGCTTTCGAAGCTCTGTTTTGAAGGACCTCAGGAGCAACTTGACGACACCATCAACGCCCAGCCGGCGATTCTGACGGTCAGTATTGCCTGCCTTGAGGCGCTCAAGGAGCGTTTCGGCCCGTTCGGCTACCTTGGTGCCCCATCGCTCGTCGCCGGTCACAGCCTGGGCGAGTTCACTGCCCTGGTTGCTGCTGGCGTGCTCGATTTCGAAGATGCACTCAAGCTGGTGCGTGAGCGTGGCCGCCTGATGAAAGAGAGTGGCGAGCAGGCGCCGGGTGGGATGGCTGCGGTCGTCGGCCTCGATGAGCAGACACTCGAAGAGGTTGTGCAGGAGGCGCAGACAGAGGGGGTCGTGTCGCTGGCCAACGCCAATTCACCCGGCCAGACGGTCATTTCCGGCGAGCATCGGGCGCTGCAACGCGCAATGGACCTGGCGAAGGCGCGGGGGGCACGCCTCGTCCAACGCCTGCAAGTGTCGATTGCGGCCCACTCGCCGCTGATGCAGAGCGCCTCAGCGCGTTTCGACGAACTGGTCGCACGGTTGCACCTGCGCCCACCCGAGGTGCCGCTGATTGCGAACATCAATGGTCGCGCACTGACGACCGTTGAGGAATTGCGCCAGGAACTGTCGCAACAACTGACCCGCCCGGTGCAGTGGACGCGATCGGTTCAGGAGATGGTCGCGCACGGGGTCGAAACGATTGTGGAAGTCGGCCCGCGCCAGGTGCTCTCCGGGCTGATCAAGCGCATCACGCCGCATGCAAAGCCCGTCACGCTCACTGATGCCGAAGTTGCGCGACTGGTGGCGCAGGCAGAGAGTGATAGCGACGGATCAGGCATCTAAATTGGAGATTGCGGATCGGGCACGGCGCATCTGGATGGGGTGGATGGCGCGCTGATGCCTGGACGGATCGCCTGGAACTGCGCTGACTATGAGTATGCTGCGACGCGTCGTGATTACTGGTCTCGGTGCAGTGACACCATGCGGTAACAATGTCGCCGCATTGTGGCACGCATTGCTCGCGGGTCGCAGCGGGATCGGGCCGATCAGCCGGTTCGACGCTGCGAATTTCACAATTCGTATCGCCGGCGAGGTGCGCGGTTTCGTGCTCGATCCGGCAGTGGATGCGCGCGAGGCGCGCCGCATGCCGCTCTATGTGCGTTATGCGCTCAATGCGGTGCTCGAGGCGGTGCGCACTGCCGGCCTTGATATGGCGCGCGAAGATCCGGCGCAGGTCGGGGTGGTGTTTGGCAGCGGCGCTGGCGGGCTGGACCTGATCTTCGACAACCATGACGTGCTGCGCGAACGCGGGCCGCGGCGCGTTTCGCCCACGCTGATCGCCAACATGATCCCTGACTCGGCCAGTGGCTATATTGCGATCCAGCTGGGCGCCCAGGGCCCGAATATGGCAGTCGTGGCGGCGTGCTCTACCGGCGGGCACAACGTCGGCGAGGCATATGAGACGATCCGGCGCGGCGATGCCGACGTCGTGATTGCCGGCGGCAGCGAAGCACCGATTCATCCGACGATCGTCGCGTCATTCGCCAATATGCGCGGCCTGGCGGAAGATAACCTGAACCCGGAACGAGCCTGCAAGCCATTCGACGCCCGGCGCGATGGCTTCATTCTTTCTGAGGGGGCCGGCGCGCTGGTGCTGGAAAGCCTGGACCATGCGCTGGCGCGCGCCGCGCCGATTGTGGTGGAGATTGTCGGTTATGGCAATAGCTGCGATGCCGGCGATATGATCGCTGCGGATGACCAGGGGCGCGGCGCGGCGCGCGCCATGGCGATGGCTCTGCGCAAGTCGGGCCTCGCACCCACCGCCGTTGATTACATCAATGCCCACGGCACGGGCACACCGCTTAATGATCTCGCGGAAACTCGCGCCATCAAGGCGGTGTTCGGCGATCATGCGTACCAGCTGGCCGTCAGTTCTACCAAGTCGATGCTCGGCCATATGATGGGTGCGGCCGGTGCCGTTGAGGCGCTGATCTGTGCGCTCGCCATTCGTGATGGGCAACTGCCGCCGACGATCAATCTTGAAGAGCCGGACCCGGCGTGCGACCTCGACTATGTGCCGAATGTGGCGCGCGCTGCGCCGGTGAATGTCGCCCTATCGAACTCCATCGGGCTCGGCGGGCATAACTCGGCGCTGCTGCTGCGGAGGTATCAGGGTTAAGGGTCAGGTTCATAAACGGTGTCATGCGCATTGAACCTGGCCACGTACCTCTCCAGCGGCGCGCCGCAACCGTGATCCGCCCACGCGCCACCGTTCCGGCGCGCCGCGCATCCCACCGGGGCACGAGGTCGTTGTACGTTGCTCTAACCCTGGCCCCGACCCCTACCTGCCAATCTCAAGATTGTGCTCCGGGCACCAGCCGTCATACCCGCCAAAGGTAACGAAACGCCAGCGTGTTCCCTCTGCATCGACCGGATCGCGATCGAGCAGCGTCACTTCAAGCCCTTCGCTTAACGGAACCGGTTGCGTGGGAGCGCGGAAGCTCGGCGTGGTGCGCAACCAGCCGGGTGCACCCGGCGGCAGATTGACGATGCGCGCCGAACGCGACATGGGAGTACTGGTTGGCGCCCGAGTCGCCGGCGCAACCAGCGCAGTGGGGGCGGCCCCGGCGAGCGATGCCGCTGACGGCGTCAGCTGCTGCAGCCCCAGGATCGCGACTACTGCGAGCAGGAGCACCGCAACTGCCGCCATTACCACGCGGAGTGACGTACTCTCCGGAATCAGGTCCGCCTTGCGGGCGCGACGCACCGCTGCGCGCGCACCCAGGCCCGGCGCGGTCTCTACCGTTGCTGCCTGCCGCGCCCCGGCGATCCGCGATCCGCTGGCGGCGCCCTGCACCGTGGCGCCTGCGACCCGCGCATCCACTGGCGCAGAACGACCACATAGCTCGGCAACCAGTTCTCCATAGGCCGCAACGCTGCGTGCGCTGCCGGTGAAGGTCTCGCCATGCGCAAACCCCGCCCGCACCCGATTCACGTCAAGCACCCGATCGCGTTGCCTGTCCGTGATAATACCTGCGCGCTGTGCGAGCGTCGCGCGTGTCGCCCACCCCATCGTTCCTTCATCAATCGCCTGCCGCTCCTCGACAGTTACTAGCGAACTGCGACGCAGCTCGGCATCCAGATGATCGGCCAGCGCGCTGTGAAATGCCAGCAACGCCGCCCCCAGCAGATCGTTGTCGCTGCCGGCGCGTTGGACGAGATCGAACCCGCGCCGCAGCTTTTCGTCAACATTCGCCACTGTCGCCCCCTGCTGACGCGTTCTCTCCGTTCAGATAATAATAGCACACATGTTCGATCATGTACAGGCCGATCATGGAGCATTACCTTGCAAAGAGTGGGGCCTCCTCCAGGCCTCCATCCGTGCCTATCTGTATTGATTGATTCGCGAGGTTCGCGCACCCCGCGTCCTCCAGGTCATTGCGAGCGAAGCAAAGCAATCTCCGTAGCAAACGCCGAGACTGCTTCAGCCACGCGTCGCTCGCAATGGCACACGTCATGCGGTAGCGCTCAGCGAATGACCTCGACGCCGCCCATGTAGGGCCGGAGTGGCTCAGGCACAACAATGCTGCCGTCCGCCTGCTGGCCGTTTTCCAGAATGGCGATGACGGTGCGCGGCATGCCCAGCCCCGAACCATTGAGCGTGTGGACATAGTCCGGTCGCGCTCCAGCTTCGGGCCGGTAACGAATATTCGCCGCTCGCGCCTGGAACGCTTCGACATTTGAACATGAACTGACTTCGAGCCACTCACCCTGGCCCGGCGCCCAGACTTCGATATCATAGGTGCGCGCGGCCGCAAATCCCAGGTCGCCGGTGCAGAGTGCTTTCGTTCGGTAGGCCAGCCCGAGCAACCGGCAGGTCTCCTCTGCGTCGGCGCGCATCTTCTCCAGTTCAGTATAGCTTGTTTCCGGCCGGACGAACATGTACATCTCGACTTTGTCGAACTGGTGGCCACGTTTGATGCCGCGTACATCACGCCCGGCACTCATCTTCTCACGCCGGAAGCAGGGTGTATATGCGCAATAGCGCAACGGCAACTGCTCCGCCTCAAGAATCTCATCGCGATGCAGGTTTGTTACCGGCACTTCGGCTGTCGGCACCAGCCACAGGTCATCCTCGACATCACGGTACAGATTGTCGCGGAACTTCGGCAACTGGCGCGCGCCCCACATGCACTGCTCTTTCACTACAAAGGGAGTATAGACTTCATGGTAGCCCTGGCGCCCATGAAGATCGAGCATCCACTGGATCAACGCACGTTGTAGCCGGGCACCCATGCCTTTAAGCACGTAGAAGCGCGAGCCCGAGAGTTTGACGCCTCGCTCGAAATCGATGATATCCAGCGCCGTTCCCAGCTCCCAGTGTGGTCTGGGGGGAAAGTCAAAGGTGCGCGGCTCGCCTTCCTGCGCAATGACAACATTGTGTTCCTCATCAGGGCCGTCGGGAACATCAGGGTGCGGCAGGTTGCGCAGCTCCAGCAACAGGGCCTGCTGCCGTTCTTCCACCGCGGCGACATCGCGATCGAGTGCGGCGATCCGGTCACCAACAGCGCGCATCTCGGCGATCTTTGCGTCCCGCTCGGCAGCATCTTTCATCCGGCCAATCTCTTTCGAGACGGCGTTGCGGGTCGCCTTGAGTTGCTCCACTTCACGTAACAGTGCCCGGCGCTGCTCGTCACAGGCCAGCACCGCATCAATCTGCGCCGGATCCACACCCGCCCGGCCCAGCGCCGCCTTGACCATCTCCGTCTGTTCACGAATCAGGCGAATATCGAGCATAGACACATCCTTTCAGATAAGCTCGTAGCTCCATGAGACCATTTTGCCGTCCTGGTACGGTGCGACCCCATAGAATGTCCGCGCAGTCTGTTCGAACACCATGTCGATCCACAGGCGGTCACTATCCCACAGGTTGAGTTCATGGAGGCGCGCCACCGGCACCCACTCAAGATCACCCTCCGGATTCCGCGTATGCGGTGTGCCGCTCCAGCGGTCAATGCGGAAGACAAAAGCGAACCAGTCCTCTTCGTTCTTGCCGAAACCGGGCCAGTTGAGCGTGCCGCGCAGTACCAGTTCCTCAACCTCGATGCCTGCCTCTTCGCGTATCTCGCGTTTCATCCCGCTTACGACATCTTCGTGCGAATCGAGCTTGCCGCCCAGGCCGTTGTACTTACCGTAATGCAGATCGTCGGCACGCGCATTACGATGCACCATCAGAACGGACGCGCCATCCGGCGACATCACATAACCAAGCGTGGCAAGAACAGGTGTGTATGCAGCCATGTGCTCTCCGTGTGTTGTCAACAAGGGATGGAGTATGTCACCACAGCGCCGAAACACCGGTGGCGCCGGCGCAGTACTCGGCGATCCGGCGTTGCGACCCGGGATCAAGCGTTTCAGGCAGCGAGTCGAGCCGGAAGAATCGCGCCTCTGCAATCTCTATCGAACGCGGTGGCCGTGGCTCATCCTTCACCGTGAAAACGAAGACAACGATATAGTTGACGTAGTCACCGCGGAAGGCATCGTAGACGCCGAGCAACCGCTGATACTCTGCCGGCAGGCCGGTCTCTTCGTAGACTTCGCGGCGCGCCGCTTCTTCGAGTCGCTCGTGCGGGTCAACCGCTCCACCGGGCAGCGACCATGGTGTCTCCCCGCTGCGATGGCGTACCAGAAGGACATGATCACCGCGCAGCACCAGCGCCCGCACGCCAAACAGAGATGGACGCGCAATGCTCCAGACGATGCCGCGGGCTGCATATGCCGCGCGGTATGCCAGGGTCAATGCTGTGTTCACCAGGCGTTCTCTTCGCATACAGACCCTCGTGGACCATGTGAACCGGTCCGTGCCGGCGCTACATCCCCGCATCTATGGCCTGCCGACGGACAAAAAAACCCCTCGCCCTGGAAGGACGAGGAGTGATGCCCCGTGGTGCCACCTTCGTTCGTTGCGCCGGAAGAGCGCAACCTCACAGCGCGGTAACGGGCGCTCCCGGCACTGGTTCGATCAGACGGCAAAGGCCACCTTCTCTTTCCCAGGCGACTCGAGAGGGGATTGGACTTGCACCATGCAACCGCCTTCCACCAGCCGGCGGCTCTCTGGATGCTGGTACAGGTCTACGTCGTCTCCGTCATCGTCGTTGGGCGCTATTATAGCAGTGTCGCGGGCGGTGCGCAATCGGTGCACGGTCGCTGGACCGATTGACCGCGGAATGACCCTGCACCCGGAGGAATAACGTATGGTATGATGGCGGCACCATGGTTCAGGGGTAGACTCCGGTTCACGAGGTGGAACGATGCGATGGTTGCGCACATTATGGCGCATCATGCTGCTGCTGTGCGTGGCACTGGTGGCAACTCCCGTATCGGCTGCACAGCCGGCGCCGGCTGATGTCAGCCTGCGTGCCTGGCCCAGCGTGCGCGATGTCTTGCCAGGCGGCGTCGTCTCAGTAGAACTGATGGCGCACAACCTTGGTGAGGGTCGAGCGTCCTACACGCGCGTAGAACTGGAATATGTGCGGGAAGAAATCAACCCGTTTCGCACCAGCCTGAACGCGCCCGGGATGTGGGTCAGCGAACTCGGTTCCCGGCGGCTGGTGATCGAGTTCGATCAGTTGAACCCCGATGAGGAACGACGTGCGCTGATCTTCTTTCGGGTCAACGAGAACCTGCCATCTGGCTTCCGCATCATTGCTCGCGCCAGGGTTCAGTGGCAGGATAGTAATGGCAAGCGGAATGCTGGAACAAATCCGCTGATCATCACTGTGACGGGTTCACAGCCGGCAGAACCGCGCGCCAGCATCACTCCCACGGTCGCAGCCGCAAACTCCCCTGTCCGCGTGTCCGTGGCCCATTACTTCCCGAATGAAACCATCGTGTTGTGGTTGAACTTGCCGGATGGATCCGTGCGGCCGGTTCGTGAGACCGCGCAATCCGACGGTGCCGGCACGGCGGAGTTTGAACTACGCCTGCCCGATCTCGCCCCGGGCGCTTATACACTGGTGGTGTGCGGTCATGTGAGCCGGATAACGCAGGTGGCAACGCTGACAATCACACCTGATAGAACCATGGGCCCGTGACGGCAGGCATCCGCTGCTCGCCTGATGACCCGTTTCGTGTGCAGGACCAGGCGCGGATCAGGGAGCGAGCCTGCCGCCATGCTGAAAAGGATATGAGCCGGCCTGCAATAGCATGCCAGCAACATAATGACAGGAAGAGCAACAATCTACGACCATCCACAAGGCTGTGCTGGCGTCCCTGCCATAGCCGTCGCGCCCGAGGTGCGTACTGCGCTCGCTCAGCGGCGTCCCGTCGTTGCCCTGGAGAGCACCGTCATCTCCCACGGCCTTCCCTATCCGCACAATCTTGAACTTGCACGCGCCATGGAGCAAGATGTGCGTGCGCAGGGTGCCACGCCGGCAACGATCGGAATCGTCGCCGGTGTGCCGACAGTGGGGATGGAGGATGCGGCGCTTCAGCATTTCGCGCGCCCGGACGACGAACGACGCCGTCCGGTGAAGGTTTCACGCCGCGATCTCGGGTATGTGGCGGCAGCAGGGGGCGATGGCGCGACGACCGTGGCGGCGACGATGGCACTGGCCGCTCTGGCCGGCATTCATGTGTTTGCCACGGGCGGGATCGGCGGTGTGCATCGCGGTGCCCGTGAGACATGGGACATCTCCGCAGATCTGACGGAACTCGCCCGCACGCCGGTGCTGGTCGTCTGCGCCGGTGCCAAGGCGATCCTCGACCTGCCGGCAACACTGGAGTACCTTGAAACCAGCGGAGTGCCGGTGCTCGGCTGGGGTGTTGGTGAGCTTCCGGCGTTTTACAGCACATCGAGTGGCCTGCCTGTGGCGCTGGCTCCGGATGCCGCCTTCGTGGCGCGCGCCTGGTGTGCCCATCGTGCGTTTGGCGGCGCCGGAATGCTGCTGGCTGTCCCCCCACCCGCGGAGTACGCGCTGAATGGCGCAGCCGTCGAGGAAGCCATTACGCGGGCGCTGCACCGCGCCACCGCAGCCGGCGTGCGTGGCCAGGCGGTCACACCATTCCTGCTCAGCGCGCTGGCGCAGGAGACGGGCGGCGAAAGTGTGCGCGCCAACATCGCTTTGCTGCGCCAGAATGCCCGGGTTGCAGCGCAGGTGGCCGGGGCGATCGCCGTGCTGGCGCAGTAGCCGGTGCCAGGCGCCGACGTGATCCCAGATTGCAGACCCTGGTTGCAGCCTGGCGTGCAGTGCAGCAAAGCCCGGCCACCCAATCGTTCTACACTGTATGACGATCATCGATCCTGATACTCGCCCGAACCTGTACGATCTGTCGCTCGCCGAACTGGAACGGTTATTGACCGGATGGGGCCAGCCGGCGTACCGGGCGCGCCAGATCTTCCGCCAGTTGTATGTCAACCTGGCCGGCTCGCCTGCTGGTATGACCGATCTGCCACTGGCGTTGCGTGAGCGCCTGGTTGCCGAAACCCGCGCCGGTACACTGACTCCTGACCGCATCCAGACGGCCGATAACGGCCTGACGCGCAAGGCGCTTTTTCGCCTCGCCGGCGGTGCCATGGCAGAGAGTGTGCTGATGATCTACCCTGACCGAGCGACCGTCTGCGTCTCGACCCAGGCCGGCTGCGCGATGGGATGCGTCTTCTGCGCCACGGGGACACTCGGCCTGGTACGCAATCTGTCACCAGGCGAAATCGCCGAACAGGTCATCTGGGCCGCGCGGGCGATGCGGGACGCTGCTGCCGATCGCGGTGCTTCCCACGCTACGATGCACGCGCCACTCCCCGCCGACGATCGCTGGTGGGCACCGGTAGAAAGTGATGAGCAGGCGCAAACGACGCCTGCAAGTTCCATGGCGCGGCTGACGAATATCGTCTTCATGGGGATGGGAGAGCCGTTTGCAAACTATGATCGCTGGTGGCGCGCCGTGGAACTGCTGCACGATCCGCGCGGCATGAACATGGGCGCGCGGAGCCTCACGGTTTCGACCGTCGGACTGGTCCCCGGCATTCGCCGGCTGGCGACCGAGACGCTGCCGATCAATCTGGCGATTTCGCTGCATGCGCCGAATGATGAGCTGCGCAGCGCACTGATACCGATGAACCGGCGCTACCCGCTTGCTGCGCTCTTCGATGCCACGCGCGACTACCTCACCGCCACCGGCAGGCGGGTATCGTTCGAGTATGTCCTGTTGCAGGGTCGCAATGACGAACCGGCACACGCCGCTGAACTGGCCGCGTTGCTGCGCGGTGAAACCGACATCGAGGGGTTGCCGCTGCACCTGGTGCACGTGAACCTGATCCCATGGAACCCGGTGCCGGGCATGCCACTCGGCCGTTCGGAGCGCCGGCGCGTGATCGCATTCCAGCGCGTGCTGCAGGAGCGCGGCATTGCGTGCACCGTGCGCGTCGAGCGTGGCGTGAGTATTGCAGCGGCATGTGGGCAACTGGCAGGCAAGAAGACGTGAGCATCCTCCAGGGCGACCTGTATTGCGAAAGGCAGCATGTATGGCAGGAATTTCGTCGTGTACCCTCCCGATGCCCGAAATCGCCGGGCACTTCCTGCTGCGGCGCGACATCACCTTCCTCAATCACGGCAGCTTCGGCGCCTGTCCTCGCCCCGTCTTCGAGGCATATCAGCACTGGCAGCGCCTGATTGAGGATCAGCCGGTGGAGTTTTTCGGCCGGCGTATCAGCGGATTACTGGCCGAGGCGCGCGCGCGACTGGCACGTTTCATCGGCGCTGCCAGCGGCGAGGTCGTGTTCGTGCCCAATGTCACGTACGCGATGAACATCGTTGCGCGCTCGGTCGATCTGCGACCAGGCGATGAAGTCCTCGGCACCGGCCATGAATATGGCGCCATTGAGCGCGCATGGCGGTATGTGTGTGAGCAACGCGGCGCCATCTACGTGCCGCATCCGATCCACCTGCCGGTGGAACGGTTGGAGGATGTCGAAGAACAGATCTGGAGCGGCGTCAGCCACCGGACAAAGGTCATCACATTGAGCCATATCACCTCGCCAACCGCCCTGGTGTTGCCGGTTGCAGCAATCTGCCGGCGTGCGCGCGCCGCGGGTATCATCAGTGTTATTGATGGCGCACATGCGCCGGGGCAGATCGACCTCGATATGCAGGCGATCGGCGCCGATTTCTATGGCGGTAATTGTCACAAATGGTTGTGCGCCCCGAAGGGTGCAGGGTTCCTCTACGCGCGACCTGATCGCCAGGCCATGCTGGAACCATTGATCGTCAGCTGGGGATGGCGTGCCCGCGAACCAGGCGGTTCGACGTTTCTGGATTATTACGAGTGGATGGGAACCGACGACCCTTCGGCGTTTCTCAGCGTGCCGGCAGCGATTGACTTTCAGACCACCCACGACTGGCCGTCGGTACGCCAGGCATGCCATACATTGCTGGTCACCTCCTCGCAGCGCATGGCTGAGTTGACCGGGATTCACGCCCTGACGCCAGAGACGACCGACTGGTGGGTACAGATGCGGGCGCTTCCTTTGCCGCCGTGCGACCCGCAGCGCCTCCAGGCCCGGCTATGGGACGAGTTCAAGGTCGAAGTGCCCTGTTTTGTGTGGAATGGCGTCCCCCTTGTTCGTATCTCCATACAGGTGTACAACAAACCCGAAGATATCGATCGACTGCTGATGGGCCTGCAGGCGATCATGCCTTGATCCCACGAATACCACCCTCATCCCGACCCCAGCGCTTCAAGTTCATCGAGCAGCGCGTCAAAATGATCCATCGCCGCCTGGATCGGCGCCGGCGTGAGCATATCAACCCCAGCGTCACGCAGAAGTTCTATCGAAGGGCGTGATGAACCGCTGCGGAGGAAACGCAGGTACCGTTCGATCGCCGGTGTTCCCTCGTTGACAATGCGCCGGTGCAGCGCCAGCGCCGCTGAAAGCCCCGTCGCATACTGGTAGACATAGAAGTTATAGTAAAAATGCGGGATGCGCGCCCATTCCAGCGCGATGGCGTCATCCAGCGTCACCTCACCCACATGGTAACGTGCCACCAGGTCGCGATAGATAGTACTGAACAATTCGGTCGTCAACGGTTCTCCCGCCTCTGCGCGCCGGTGAATATCGAGCTCGAACTCGGCGAACATTGTCTGGCGGAACAGCGTCGTGCGGATCTCCTCGAGCTGTTCGACAATCAGATAGCGCCGCAGCACCGAATCATCGCGGGTCCGCAGCAAATGGTCGGTGAGCAATGCCTCATTCAGCGTTGACGCAACTTCAGCCACGAAGATCGTATAATCACCGTACACATACGGCTGCGTCTTGCGGGTGAAATACGAATGCATCGCGTGGCCCAGTTCATGCGCCAGGGTGAACGCATCGTTCAGGCGATCCTGGTAATTGAGCAACATGAACGGTGCCGTGGTGTAGGCCCCATCACTATAGGCGCCGCTGCGCTTACCAGCATTTTCGTACACATCAATCCAGCGGCTCGTGAACGATTGCTCGATTGCGGCAACATACTCCGCCCCGAGCGGTTCGAACGCGGCACGCGTCAGACGTTGCGCCTCGGCGTAGGGTACCGCCACGTCGGCCTCAGGGACCAGCGGCGCGTACAGATCATACACACGCAACTCATCAAGCCCCAGTGTCTGCCGGCGCAGTCGAAAATAACGTTGCAGGCGCGCCAGGTTGGCGTTGACGGTCGCCACAAGCGTGTGATACACCGCAACCGGGATGTCATTTGGCGCCAGCGCCGCCTCCAGTGCCGAAGCATATCCGCGAATGCCGGCCTGGACCACATGGGTGCGCACCTGGGCGGCCAGCGAGGCACCCAGGGTGTTCCGGATACCCTGGAAGGCGCTATAGTAGCCGTGGAACGTATCGCGACGCACGCGCCGATCCGGGCTGCGCAGGAAGCGCAGGTAGCGCCCGTGCGAAAGCTGGACCGTCCGGCCTTGCTCATCCTCAATCGCCGGAAAGCTCAGATCTGCATTGGTGAGCACTTCGAAGATCTCGCCCGGCGCACGCGTCACGTCACTGAACTGCGCCAGAATACCCTCGACCTCGGCAGAACGCACATGCTCACGCTGGCGCATGAGCTGGTCGAGTGCATATTCATATACCGCCAGGTCGGCATTCTCGCGCAACCAGGCGCGCACCTGCGTCTCGGGCGCCGCCAGGATCTCCGGGTCAATGAATGCCAGCGCTGCGCCAACCTTCGCCACCAGTGATCCCGCGCGCTCGGCGAGCGCCTGCCCGGCCGGATCGCCGGTGTCGCTGTCAAAACGGCGGTTCGCATAGACATATGCCTGCCAGAGACGCATCGAAACCTGATCACGCAGGCGGAGCGCTTCGAGCAGGCTAGCCGCGCTCTGTGCCACGCGGCCCTGCATCGTGGCGACATCGGCAAGCATCCGCTCAATCGCAGCAATATCCTGCTCCCAGGACGCATCGTCGGCGTACACGGTTGTCAGATCCCAGGTGTATGCAACCGGGATTTCATCACGGCGTGGAACCTGCTGGGTTTCACTCACGAAATGGCCTCCTGACGCGGTGCGGAAGGAGAACGTATGCTCCCACACCCGCATCGTTCTGGTAGTCGTATGATACGGGTTATGTTGCCAGGAGGGGTATTGTACCATACCCCGGCAGATGCAGAAGCGCGGGGGGACGAAATGTCCTGCATGCATGTGCCGGGAGCGCGCTTGCGGGAAGTTCTACCTGAGGGACGTCCGGGCCTGATTGCGCGCGCCACGTGCTCGCGGGCCGGGTAGCGCCATGTCGTACGCTACCTGGAAACGCTGTTCCGCAGAACGTGCCGTCACATCCACAGGCACGTTGCCGCAGTGAGTGACGCGGAGCGCCAGCGGCAGTCTGGCGGAGGAACCCCTGGAGCTCGCGGCGAAGCATCGCGGCACATAGAGGCACACGGCGCATTCGTGCGAGGCAAGAAGCATGCCGCCGCCGAAACGGCATGTTCCA
>Ga0272446_1000306_pt1 | contig 78922 bp, 82 predicted proteins | sample YNPCB0061_FD_194587 | JGI IMG/M metagenome (GOLD analysis project Ga0272446, IMG submission 194587) | Hot spring microbial mat communities from Yellowstone National Park, WY, United States - YNP-CB-006-1 | ecosystem: Environmental > Aquatic > Thermal springs > Hot (42-90C) > Sediment | place... | reverse complement strand
TGCGCGTCCTGTGGCGCACTTGGTCTTCGCGCTCGGCCTACGACCCGAGCCTTCACGGTGGTGCGAAGCGGTTCCTCGCTGCCGCGTGACGCAGGGGTTGACACAGGAAGTCTCACTGGTGTGCGCCGGGTCGAACCCCTTCGGAAAACGGCGCGCCAGCTCGGCGAAGTAGCCGTTGAGGGAAACGGGACGGCGGCCCGACGTTCACCCGAGCAGGATGCGCGCGTAGCCGACGGCGAAGGCGGTGAGGGCCGCTCCGATGAGGTAGAGCGGCGGCCGCTTCCAGACGCCGCTGCGGAGTTGGGTCACGTTGATGGCGAGCACGAGGCCGATGGTCGCGAGCCGCGCCGCGGCGGCGGGGCGCGCGAGCGCTGGAGCGTCGCCCGCCGCGAAGACGAGGACGAGCGCGAGGAGGCCGTTGCCGATGAACTGCGACGCCAAGAGGCGCCTCGTGTCCTTGAACGGGCGCAGGGCGACGGCCTCGTCGACCTGGCGCACGAGCGCAGGTTGCGGGCTCGGGATCGCGAGGACGACCAGCCCGATGAGGACGAAGAGCGAACCGTCGACGACGAAGAGGGCGCTCATGCCGAGAGCCCGACCAGCCGCGCGCTCTCGTCCCACAGGCGGGCCTGGTAGCGGGCGTCGAGGCGCTCCTGGCCGAACACCAGGAGGTCACGACCGTTCGCCAGCGCGCGCGCGCCGCGCGGGGACTCGAAGCGCACGTTCTCCCCGCGCTGGTCGAGCGCGCGGCGAGGCTCGTCGTCGAGCGCGAGCCAGGCGTAGAGGTCGCCCACCGCCTCCGGCGCGTTGCGGAAGAGCCCGAGCGCGAGCAGCAGGCGCAGCGGCAGCGGCGCGTCCTTCTGGAAGTCGGTCGCCACGAGCCCGGGATCGATCACCGCCGTCAACAGGCGCGGGTGCCGTCGGGCCAGCTCCGAGGCCAGGCAGAAGCAGGCGATCTTCGCTCCGGCGTAGGCGGTCCGGTCGGAGCTCGGACGAGCGTAGTCGAGGTCGTCGAGCCGAGGCGCGCCGCGGTAGAAGCGCTGCGGCCCGGCGATCAGGATCACGCGACCGCGCGCCTCGGTCAGCGGCGCGAGGAGGAGCCGCGTCATGAGGTAGTGCCCGAGGTAGTTCGTCGTGAAGATCCGATCGTGTCCTTCGTCGGTGCGCCCGCGTGAGCTGGCCCGCCAGTCGGGGACGGCGGCGTTGCAGAGCAGCGCGTCGACGCGCCCGACCCGCGCGGTGATCGCGGCCGCGGCGCCACGGATCGACGCCAGCGACGAGACGTCACCGTCGACGATCTGGGCTCGGTGCGAAGGCCCGCCGAGCGTCGCCAGCGCGGCCTCGGCGCCGGCTCGGTCGCGGGCGACGAGGAGCACGTTGGCGCCAGCGTTCGTCAGGGCGGCCACGGCGGCCAGCCCGATGCCGCGCGTGCCCCCCACGACGACCACGTTCCGGTCCGCGTAGGCGCCGGTGCTCGGACGGCGAGGCGGCATCAGCGGCGACCGATGGCGACGAAGGCGGCGAGCGCCACCAGGACGAGCGGCGGGACCACCAGTGTGCGCTCGCGCCTGCGAACGTGGGTGTAGGCGGCGCCGAGGAGGAGCAGCACCAGGCCGGCGGCGGCGACCGGCGTCAGCACCGGGAGGATCCCGGTGGCGAGCGGCGCCACGACGCCGACTGCGCCGAGGACCTCGCAGGCGCCGATGAGGCGGAGCGCGAGCGGAGAGAAGTCCTCCACCCACCCTCCCATCCGCGCGGCGAGCCGTGGCTTGGGGAGGGCGAGCTTGGCCCCGCCAGCCGACAGCATCGCCAGCCCGAGGAGCACCTGAACCGACCAGAGCAGCGCGTTCATCTCATCTCCGCCGACCCCGTTCGGCGGGCCGTATAAGTTTCTTACCAGTAAGAAACTAATCGGGCAAGCTGATCGGCATGGGACGGCCCAGGCAGGTCTCGGACGAGCAGATCCTCGAGTCGGCGCGCCGCTGCTTCCTGAGCCGCGGCGTGCACCTCCCCGTTCAGGCCATCGCCGACGAGATCGGGGTGAGCCACGCGGCGATCTTCAGCCGCTTCGGCACGAAGGAGGCGCTCCTCATCGCCGCGCTCGGGCCCCCGAAGGAGCTGCCCTTCGCCGACGCGCTGGCGGCTGGCCCCGACGCCCGTCCCCTGCCGCCGCAGCTCGGCGAGATTGGGCGCCAGCTCGTCGCCTACTTCGAGCACCTCGGCGCGGGCTGGGCGCTCTTGCAGGCCGCCGGCATCGGCCTCGACAAGGTGTTCCAGGGCCGCGCGCGGCCGACGCCGCTCGACGCCTACGACCAGCTACACGCGTGGCTGCTGCGCGCGCGTCGGCGGGGCCTGCTCGGCCCCTGCGATGTTGACGTGCTCACCTGGACGTTCCTCGGCGCCCTCCATCACCGCGTGTTTCGCGCAGCGCCCCCCAACACCGGCGTGCGGCGCACGAACGGCAGGGACGTCGATCGCCTCGTCGAGACGCTCTGGCGGGGCGTCGCGCCGCCTCCGACCGAGGGCGAAGCGGCGATCAGGGGCGCTCGTCGACGAGGACGGCGCCCTCGGCGATCGTGAGGCCGGCCTCGCGCAGGCGGTCGAGGACGTCGGCGGGGGGCGCCTCCCAGAGGACGGTGCGGAGGGTGCCGCGGAGCTCGGCGCGGCGGAGGACCTCGTCGAGGCCGTAGCCGGCCCACGTCGGCGTGGCGTAGAGCGCGCGCACGGGGCGGGCGCTGCTCCAGTCGGCCTCGACGAGCGGGAGGTAGGTCTTGCGATCCTTCGTGCGCCCCTGCTCGTCGGTCTTGGTGAAGTCGACGGCGTGCGCGGCGTCGAGGCGCGCGCCGCGGATCACGAGGTTGCGGCTCTGCGGTGCGAATCCGGGGCCCAGCGCCTCGACGGAGACGGTGACCTCGCCGCGATCGAGGGCGTGGATGAGCTTCGGCCCCAGCAGCACGGCGATCGCCGCCGCGAGCATCAGCACGAAGGCGATCGTCGACAGGACGCCCTTCATGCGGCGCGCTGCTTTCGACGGCGGATGAGGCCGAAGAGGATCACCGCGACGGCGCTGGCGAGCCCGCCGAAGAGCGCGCCGCGGCCGGCCGAGCGGAGGATGCGCCCCCAGAACGACTGCGGCGCCTTGAGCCCCTTCGTCTGGCGCGCGGCCTCCTCGAAGATCGGCAGGTAGCGCGGGAAGGCCTCGGGCGTCGACGAGTAGGTGAGGATCGCGCTCTGGCCGTCGCCCGGCAGGAGATAGGCGAGCTGCTTCGAGACGATCGGCCCGAGGTGCATGATGCCGACCGCGCGCCCGACGGTGACGCCGTCGATCTCGACGGTGGACTGCTCGAGCTTCTCGTAGCGCCCGCCCACCTGCGCGAGGCCGCTCTCGACGTCGCGGAAGGCCGCTTCGAGAGTGCCGGTGGTGATCGGCTCGGCGCCCGAGATGATGTTCGCGTTGACGTTCTCCATGAAGCCGTCGTCGCCGCTCGTCAGATCGAAGGCGTAGAAGGCCATCGGGCGCGCGCGGATCGTGTCGAGGAGCGGCTTGGGGACGAGGGCGAAGTTGGCCTGCGGCGCCGTCGGGGAGAGGTCGGTCCAGCCGGCGGGCACGTGGAACGAAAAGCGCGACGCGGGCGCCTCGGCGTGCGCGGGGGCAGGCACCGGCGCGACGAGCGTGAGGGCGACGAGGGCGGCGGCGAAGCGCATCCGCGCAGCTTACAGCAGGAACGGGGGCGCGGCGCGGCGCGGGTGCGGCAGCGTCGCCGAGACGCAGATCACAGCCGCGGCAGTTTGTCGCGGTCCGCCGGCCAACGGGGCGCTCCGCCCGCCGGGATCCGTCGGCACGCCGCCTGCTAGGTCCGCGCGGCGATGAGCCTCCTCCCGGTCGCGCTCGGCGTCTCGCTGGCGATCTACGCCGGCGCCGGCGCGCGCGCCCCCACGCCGCTCCGCCCGGCGCCGCTCGAGGTCGACGGCCTCGACGCCAAGCTGCGCGCCGCCTGGCGTCGCGCGGGCGTCCCCGCCGCCCAGCCCTGCGACGACGCGACCTTCTTGCGCCGCGCCTGGCTCGATCTCGCGGGCCACCTCCCGCCGCCCGAGACGGTGTCGGCGTTCCTCGACGAGCGCGCCCCGAGCCGCGACAAGCGCGCCCGCGCCGTCGACGCGCTCCTCGCCTCGCCGCTCGCCGCCGAGCGCTTCGCGCAGCGCTGGGAGCGCCTCCTCATCGGCCCCGACGGCGACCGCGGCCCCGTCGACGCGCGCGCGCTCCACGGCTGGCTGGCCCGCGCCTTCGCCGCGCGCGAGCGCTGGGACCGCGTGGTCACCGCGCTCGTCGCCGCCACCGGCCGCAACTCCGACGGCGGCACGCGCGACGGCAAGGTGGCGGCCCCGGCGCTCCCCGCCGACGCGCCGCCGCTCCAGCCGGCGGTCAACTTCGCCCTCCACCGCATCGATCGCCCGCACGAGCTCGCCGCGCAGTCGGCGCGCCTCTTCCTCGGCGTGCCGCTCCAGTGCGCGCAGTGCCACAACCACCCGACGGCGCCCTGGACGCGCGACGACTTCCGCCGCCTCGGCGCCGCGTTCGCGCGCACCGCGCTCGAGCCCGTCGACGACGACAGGGTGCAGGGCATCCGTCGCGTGGCGATCGTCGACCGCGACCAGCCTCTGCCGCGCTATCGCAAGGACCCCGACCTCGGGCCGGTGGCGGCCGCCTCGCCCGCCGCGCTCGACGGGAGCGCGCTCTCGACGCCGTCGCCGCGCGCCGCGCTCGCCGCCTGGCTGGTGGCGCCCGGCAACCCGTGGTTCGCGCGCGCGACGGTGAACCGGCTGTGGGCGCAGCTCTTCGGGCGCGGCCTCGTCGAGAACGTCGACGATCTCGGCAGCGCCGCGGTGCTCCCGGAGGTGCTCGACGCGCTGGCCGCCGATTTCGTGTCAAGCGGATATGATCTGCAGCGGACGATGCGCCTCATCTGCCTCTCGGCGGCCTACGGCGCGCGCGCCGTGCCTCCAACCCGCAACGCCCGCCGCAGCGTCGAGGCCGAGCGCCTGTTCGCCGACTACCGCCTCCGTCCGCTCGACGGCGACGCGCTCACCGACGCCATCTTGGACGCGACCGGGATCGGTCCGGTCTTCGCCGAGGTCGCCGGCCCGGCCGCGCCGCAGCGTCTGCGCGAGCTGCGCCAGTCGGTCCGCTTCGTCTTCGACACCGACGAGGATCCGGCCGGCGAGCCGCAGGAGGCGATCGCCACCGTCGGCCGCGCGCTGGCGCTGGCCAACGGCGTGCTCTTCTCGACGGGCGCCTCGGCGGCGCCGGGCGGCGCGCTGGCCCTGCTCCTCGCGACGACGCCGTCGACCGAGGGGCGGGCGCGCGCGCTCTGGCTGCGCACCCTGTCGCGCCCGCCGACGTCCGCCGAGCTGGCCTCGGTCGCCGCCTTCGTCGAGGGGCGGCGTGACGTCGTCCCCGCCGCTCCCAAGAGGGGCGGCCGCGTCCTCCCGCCGACGCGCTGGTCTCGGTCGCCGCCCGCGTCCCGTCGGGCGCGCGCACCGCCGAGGTGCAGGCGTGGGAGGACGTGCTGTGGGCCCTCCTCAACGCGAGCGAGCTCTCATGGCAACACTGATCCACCGCGCGCCCCCGTCGCGGCGCGGGTTCCTGCGCGCCGGGCTCCTCGGGCTCGGCGCGCTCCTCGCCGGCCGCCGCCTCGCGCGCGCCAGCGCACCCCTGCCGCGCGCGCGCGCCTGCATCGTCCTGTGGATGAACGGCGGCCCGTCGCACCTCGACACGTGGGATCCCAAACCCGGCCGCCCCGAGGGCGGACCGACGCGCGCGATCGACACGCGGCTGCCGTCGCTGCAGATCGCCGACTCGCTGCCGCGCCTGGCCGACGTCGCCGACCGCCTCTGCGTCCTGCGCTCGCTCACCTCGAAGGAGGGCAACCACGAGCGCGCGCAGTCGCTCCTGCACACCGGCTGGTCGCCCAACCCGAGCGTCGCGTTCCCGTCGCTGGGCGCCTACGTCGCCGAGGCCCGCGCGCGCCCGAGCGACACGCTGCCGCCCTTCGTCAGCATCGGCGGCCCGAGCCGCGGCCCCGGCTTCCTCGGCGTCGAGCACGGCCCCTTCGTCGTGCCGCGCGCCGGACAGCTCCCGGCCAACCTCGCCTACCCGCGCGACGTCGACATGGTGCGCTTCCTGCGACGGAAGACGCTGGTCGACCGCCTCGAGGCCGACTTCGCCGCGCGCTCGGGCGATCGTCGCGTCGACGAGCGGCGCGCGGTCCGCGATCGCGCGGTGCGCTTCATGCACTCGACCCGCCTCGCCGCCTTCGAGCTCGAGCGCGAGCCCGAGGCGGTGCGCGCCCGCTACGGCGACACCGACTTCGGGCGCGGCTGCCTGCTCGCGCGCCGCCTCGTCGAGAGCGGCGTCCTCTTCGTCGAGGTCACGCTCGACGGCTGGGACACGCACCAGGACAACTTCGGCAAGGTGCGCACGCTCGCGCAGACGCTCGACCCGGCGATGGCGACGCTGATCGCCGAGCTCGACGAGCGCCGCCTCCTCGATTCGACGCTGGTGGTGTGGCTGGGCGAGTTCGGCCGCACGCCGGCGATCAACGCCCGCGACGGGCGCGATCACCACCCGGCGGCCTTCTCGGCGGTGCTCGCCGGCGGGGGCGCGCGCCGCGGGCACGTCCACGGCGCCACCACCGCCGACGGCGCGCGCGTCGCCAGCGACCCGGTGCGCATCGGCGACCTGTTCGCGACGCTGGCGACGCTGCTCGGCCTCGATCCCGACGCCGAGCGGGTGACGCCCGCCGGGCGCCCGATCCAGCTCACCGACCGAGGGACCCCGATCCGCAGCTTGATATCCGTCTAGCAAAAACAGGAGAGCGAACATGCGTATCCGCGAGCTCTTGTTGTCTACTGTGATCGTGGCGGCCGCGCTCGCGCCTCGCCCAGCGACGGCGCAGGTCGTCCGGGTCTCGGTGCCGTCGATCCGGGTCAACGTCGCGCCGCCACCGTTGCGCGTCGAGGTGCAGCCGGCGCGGCCGACGCCGGGCCACGTCTGGATCGCGGGCCACTGGGCGTGGCGCGGCAACGCCCACGTCTGGTTCCCCGGCCACTGGGTGCTGCCGCCCGCGTCGAACTCCGTCTGGGAGCCGGCGCGCTGGACGAACGTCGGCGGGCAGTGGGAGTTCGTCGAGGGGCACTGGCGCCTCGCCGGTCCGCCCGCAGCGACGTACGTGTATCAGCCGGCGGTCGCGCCGAACGTCGTCGTGCAGACGGCGCCGCCGCCCGCCCTCGTCGAGACGCGCCCGCCCGCGCCCTACCCCGGCTGGGTCTGGGTGGGCGGCCACTGGCAGTGGACCGGCACGACCTGGGCGTGGGTGGGCGGCCACTGGTCGGGGCCGCCGCGTCAGGGCGCCGTCTGGGTCGCCGGCCACTGGGAGCGCGCCGGCGGCGGCTGGCTCTGGAAGGGCGGCCACTGGGACTGAGTCCTCGCCGCGTCGTCAGAGGCGCCTCGGGCGATGCGGCCGCGCCTTCGGCGGCTGGACCTCGGTGAAGGCGCCGGCGAGGACGAAGGCCTCGGCGTGGTCGGGCAGGGTGAAGGTCTGGCGGATGGCGCGCGGGCGGAGCTTGGGACGCGCGCCGGCGTCGACGCGGACGTCGATGGTGTCGCCAGGGACGCCGGGGGCGAGGAGCAGCGCGACGCCCTCGGCGTTGGTGCGCGCCTTCTCGACGCCGAAGAGCTCGATCGGGAGATCGGGGACGCCGACGTCGACCATCAGCGCGTAGCGGCGCTGCGTCGGTGCGAACAGCGCGCGCACCTCGAGCGGCGCGGTGCGGCGCTCGGTGCTGCCCTGGGCGCGGGTGAGGATGCGCTCGACGCGGAGCTCGCGCCGCGCCTGCACCGGCTTCAGCCCCTCGGGCGGCTGGACCTCGACGGTGAGCCGCCGCCCTTCGTACGACGCGGGGAGCTGCAGCGAGAGGAGGCCTTCGGCGTCGGTGCGCCCGACCAGCTTGCCGTCGACGGTCACGCCGGCGGCGGCGACCGGGGCGCCCTCGTCGGTGCTCGCCTCGACGCGCAGCGCGAAGGGCTCGGGCGGGCGCTCGGTGCAGGCGGCCAGGGCCAGCGAGAACGCGATAGACAGAAAAGCGGTCCTCATCGGCGCCTCCCTTCGCGCGCGCGCAAGAGCCAGAGCATGAAGCGCGGCGCCGCGTCGGCCTCCCCGTCGCGGCCGGCGGCGAGCGCGTTGAAGTGCGTCGCCGCCTCGGTGGTCTGCCCCTTGCGATAGGCGTCGATGGCGGCGCGCAGCGTGGCGGCGCGTGCGGCCGGCGTCTCGGGCGCCGCGACGGGCGGCGTCTCCTCGGCGCGCGCGGCCGGGCGCTCGACGCCGACGTATTGCGGCGCCGCGGGGTGTTTCGGATGGACAAGAAATGACGCCGCGGTGGCGCCGGAGGCGGCGAGCAGCCCGACGAGCAGCAGCACGAGGCGCAGACGGCTCGGGCGCACCGACGAGCGGCGCGCGCGGCGGCGCCGGAGCAGCGCCTGCAGCGAGGCCTGGAGGCGGCGGCGGTCGAGGCGGTCGAAGAGGTCGGGCGCCGGCAGGAGCGCCACCTGCGCGTCGCGCACCGCGGTGACCTCGTGCTCGTCGGCGGCGTGGCGCGAGGGGCGCCAGACCGCCGCCGGCTGGCGCGCGGGGGTGCGCAGCCCCGTCGGGGGCGTGTCGTCGAAGGCCACCGACACGGTCGCTTGCGGCAGGCGCACCGGGGCCGTCGGCGCCGTCGGGGAGGGCGGCGCCGCGCGCTCGACGTACGTCTCCTCCGACGCCAGGAGGAGCTCGAGCGCGATCGTCGTCGTCGCGATCCGCAGCGCGGCGCCGCGCGGCACCTCGACGACGACGCCGTCGGCGAGCGCCCGATCGCCGAGCGACACCGCGGCGCCGTCGAGCGCGAGGGCACGCAGGAAGATCCCGTCCCAGGCGAGGCGCACCGCCTCGGGTGCCGCGCCCTCGACCCACAGGCCGCACCAGGGCGCGCCGCCGGCGACGAGCTCCTCGGCGCGGCGGAACAGCGGGTAGAAGCGCACCGCGCCCGCGCCCTCGGTGACGCGCAGGACCGCGACCGGCGCCGCCCCCGCGTCCATCACCGTCGCCGCGTCGAGGGCGTCGCGCTCCGACGACGACGACGACGACGACGACGAGGTGGTCGTCGCCCGGCTCACGACGCCGCCTCGCGCCACAGCCCCGCCTCGACGAGCTCGTCGGCGAAGCTGGGCCGCTCGGTGCGAACCAGCCCGGCGCGCGGCCGGTGCTCCCACAGGATCGCGAGCTCGTAGCGCCCCGCCTCGTCGAGCCCGCGGCACTCGGCGACGTGGGTGATCTTGCGCGACCCGTCGTTGAAGCGGTTGGTCTGCACGATCACGTTCACCGCCGACGCGATCTGCTGCCGCAGCGCCGACAGTGGCAGCGCCACGTCGCTCATCAGGCACAGCGTCTCGAGTCGCTGCACGGTGTCGTGCGGGTAGGTCGCGTGCACCGTCGAGAGCGACCCGCCGTGGCCCGAGGTCATCGCCTGGACGAGATCGAGCGCCTCGCCGCCGCGGCACTCCCCGACGACGATGCGATCGGGGCGCATGCGCAAGGAGGCGCGCAGGAGATCGCGGATGGTGATCGCCCCGCGCCCGCGCGCGTCGGCGGGCCGCGTCTCCATGTAGACGGTGTGCTCCTGCGCGAGCTGCAGCTCGCTCGAGTCCTCGAGGACGAGGATGCGCTCCTCCTCGGGGATGAACGACGACAGCGCGTTGAGGAGCGACGTCTTCCCCGAGCCGGTCCCGCCGGCGACGACGACGTTCCTCTTGCCGACGACGCAGGCGCGCAGGAAGTCGGCCACCTCGCGCGAGAGCGACCCGACCTCGAGGAGGCGCCCGACGGTGAGGCGCTCCTTGGGGAAGCGCCGGATCGACACGCACACGCCGGCGCGCGCGATCGGCGGCAGCACCACGCAGACGCGGCTCCCGTCGGGGAGGCGCGCGTCGAGCACCGGGCGATCGGCGTCGACCACGCGCCCGACGAACTGCGCGATGTTGCGCGCCGCCGCCAGGAGCGCCGGCTCGTCGGGGAAGCGCAGCTCGGTCTTCTCGAGCCGCCCGCGGCGCTCGATGAAGATCTGTGCGACGCCGTTCACCATGATTTCCGAGATCGTCGCGTCGGCGAGGAGCGGCGCGATCGGCTCGAGGAACGACGCGAGCGTCTGCGACAGGATGGCCGTCGACGCGTGGGTCATCGGCGGGAGCCCTTCTTCGGCAGCGGGTGGAGCCGCACGTACTCGGCGAGCGTCTGCCGGATGGGGTGGTTCTCGTCGGGGACGACGAGCAGGATGGCGTCGATGGTGTCGCGCAGCGCCGCCGCGTCGCCGGCCTTGAGGTCGCGCGCGAGCTGGAACTGGAGGTCGTTGTAGGTGGTCTCGGCGCGGCGCGCGGCGTCGGCGAGGTGATCGGCCAGCCGCTCGAGCCCCGGTGCCGGTCCGCCCGCCAGCCGCTCGAATTGTGCAGCGCGGTAAAATTCGAGGGCCGCGCGGTACCAGTTGCCCGGCACCGACGCGCCCTGCTTGGCGTAGGTCTGCCCGTGCGCGAAGGCGGCGCGGGCGCGCTCGACGCAGGCGGTGGGGTCGGCGCAGCTCACCTCGGGGAGGTGGGCGAACAGCTTCTGCTGCTCGAGGTGGAGCGGCGCCAGCGACGGCGCGCTGCCGCTCGACAGCGCCACCACGCCGACGAGCGCGACCAGCACCGCGCCCATCGCCGCGAGCCGCACCTTCGACGGGCCCGCCTTCGCGTCGCGCCTGGCGCGCGCGCGGCGCAGGACGAGGCGCGCCTCTCCGACGGCGAGGACGTCGCCGTAGCGGATGGCCTGCTCGATGGCCGGCTTTCCGTTCAGCAGCACGGGATTGCGCACGCCCGGCTCCGGGATCACGCGGAAGCGCAGCTCTCCGTCGGGCGCGATCACGCGATCGATGCGCAGCTGGCGGCGCGAGAGATCGCGGTGGAGGAGCTGCACGTCGCAGTCGGCGCCGCGCCCGACGAGGATCGAGTCGGCGTCGAGCTCGAACGACTGCGCCGCGGCGTCGTAGAGCGACACGCACACTTCGTAGGCGGTCACCACAGCTGCCCCCGGAGCGCCTTGATGATGACGCCGCCGAACATGACCAGGATGCAGGCGGCCAGGATGAGGAGGAGCGGCAGCTTCACCAGGACGCCCGCGCGCCCGGCGAGCTGCTCGGCGCGCTGGAAGCGCTTGGTGCGCGCGACCTCGGCCTGGATGGCGAGGATCTCGACGAGCGGCGTGCCGCGGCGCTCCGCCTCGACGACGCTGCCGACGAACGTCTTCACCACCTCGGTCGGCGCGCGCGCGGCGAAGTCCTCGAGCGCCTCGCGCCGCGTCTTGCCGAGGTGGAGGTCGTTGAGGAAGCGCGACAGCTCCTCGTAGAGCGGGTCGCGCTTGCGGCTCCACTTGCCGACGACCTGACCGAGCGCGTTGATGAAGTCGCTGCCGGCGGTCATCGCCATCACGATGAGGTCGAGCACCGGCGGCAGCCCGCGGTTGATCGCCTTGAAGCGCTCCTGCCCGATCTCGACGAGGTAGAAGTAGGGCATCACCAGGCCGGTGAGGCCGAAGAGCGCCAGCACCGCCACCCCCATGTGATTGACAACAATCAGGAACGTCGCGAAGCCGACGCCGAGCGCCGCCGCCGCCAGGTTGATCCCGACGAAGTCGTCGGCGGTCATGCCCGCCGGCTGCCCCGCCTCGACGAGCCGCGCCTCGAGCCCGGCGCGCCAGCTGCGCCCCGGGATGAGCTGCGCGTAGCCCGCGAAGAAGCGCGCCAGCGGCCACACCAGCCGCAGCAGCGTCGAGCGCTCGAGGGCGTCCTGTCTTTTCGATAGACGATAACCGCGCAGCGCCGACTCCGCCTGGACGCGCGGGAAGAGCGCGTCGGCGAGGAGCGCCGCGCACAGGCCGGCCAGCGTGACCGCACCGGCGAGAAAGCCGAATTCCGGCGTCATGGATCCACCTTCGAGATCTTGAGGACGAGGGCGACGCCGACGAGCGTCAGCGCCGCCGCGACGGTGAGGAGGATGGGGCCGACGGGATCGTGCCAGACCGGCTCCATCCACTCGGGGGAGACCTGGTCCATCGTGACGGCGAAGAGGACCGGCATCATCCCCATGACCGCGGCGGAGGTCTTGCCCTCGCTGGTCTTGGCCGCCATCACGCCCTCGACGCGGATGGTCTCGCGGACGATGTGCGCGATCGACTTCAGGACCTTGCCGAGATCGCCGCCGGTGCGCGATCCGATCGCCAGCGCGGTGACGACGGCGTCGACGTGCAGCGACTGGCAGCGCTGCGATAGGTTGGCGAGCGCCTCGTCGACGCGCGCGCCGATGCGCACGTCGCGCACGACCAGCTCGGCCTCCTGGCTGATCGGCGGCGGCAGGTGCGTGGCCACCGCCTGGAAGCCGTCGACGAGGTTCTGCGTCGCGAGCATGTTGTTGGCGATGGTCTGGAGCGCGGCGTCGAGCTGCGACTCGAGGAGCTTGCGGCGCGTCTTCCGCGCGCGGCTGGCCCAGACGAAGGGGCCGCCGGCGGCGAGCGCGCCGAACAGGAGCGCGCGCGAGGTGCCGCTGGTGTAGGCGCCGGCGGCGACGGCGAAGGCGAGGAGGGCGGCGTGGCGCGCGGCGACGTCGACGGGGCGGAGCGGCAGGTGGAGCGCGTCGATGGTCGACTTGGCCCAGGCGGCGTAGCGGGCCCAGGCGCGGCGCAGCTCGGTGGCGCCGCGCGTCCACAAGGAGATCACGAGGACGAACGACGCCACGCCCGACAGCAGCACGGCGCCGGTCATCGACGCGGTCACAGGTACTCTCCGTCGGGGACGAGCCCCAGCGTGACGAACTCCTCGAGGTACGACGGCACGTAGCCGGTGCCGCGGTACTCGCCGCGCACCTTGCCGTCCGGGGTATTCGCTTGACGCAAATACTCGAAGATGGGGACGGTCTTGATGGTGCCGTCGTCGGGGTCGATGCCGCGCACCTCGCTGATCTCGACGACGCGGCGGCTGCCGTCGGAGAAGCGCGCCTGCTGGACGATGAGGTGGACGCTGCCGGCGATCTGCTCGCGGATGGCGCGCACCGGCAGGTCGAGGCCGCTCATGAGGACCAGCGTCTCCAGGCGGGCGATCGCCTCGTCGGGGGAGTTGGCGTGGACGGTGGTCAGCGAGCCGTCGTGGCCGGTGTTCATCGCCTGCAGCATGTCGAGCGCCTCGCCGCCGCGGCACTCGCCGACGACGATGCGGTCGGGGCGCATGCGGAGCGCGTTCTTCACCAGGTCGCGGATGGTGTACTCGCCGCGCCCCTCCATGTTCTTGGGGCGCGTCTCGAGGGAGACGACGTGCGGCTGGCCGAGGCTGAGCTCGGCGGCGTCCTCGATGGTGATGATGCGCTCGTGCGACGGGATGGCCGAGCTGAGGACGTTGAGGAGCGTGGTCTTGCCCGAGCCGGTGCCGCCGGAGACGACGATGTTCTTGCGCGCGATCACGCTGCGGGTGAGGAAGCGCGCCATCCGCGGCGAGAGCGAGCCGAAGGCGATGAGGTCGTCGACGCCGAGGCGCTTGGTCGGGAACTTGCGGATGGTGAGGCAGGGCCCCTTCAGCGCGAGCGGCGGGATGACGGCGTTGACGCGCGAGCCGTCGGGGAGGCGGGCGTCGACCATCGGCGTCGACTCGTCGATGCGGCGGCCGAGCGGGGTGACGATGCGCTCGATGGCCGAGCGGAGCGAGTCGTCCGACGAGAAGCGCGCGCCGGTGAGGTGGAGCTGGCCTTTTTGCTCGACGTAAATGGAGGTGCGCGAGACGACCATCACCTCGCTGACGGTCGGGTCGCGCAGGTAGTCCTCGAGCGGGCCGAGGCCGAGGACCTCGTCGGCGAGCTCCTTGCGGAGGCGCGGGCGGTCGAGGGCGGCGGGGATGGCGGGGGCGTTCTCGTCAATCAGGAAGTCGATGGTGGCGAGGACGCGGCGGGAGAGCTCGTCGCCCTTCAGGTGCTCGGGCTTCATGCGGCGGAGGTCGAGCGAGTCGAGGAGCTGGTCGCGGAGCCAGCGCTTGACGTCGTCGAGGGTGTCTTCGGGAACGGGAAGGGGAACGGGAAGGGGAAGGGGAACGGGCGTGGCGACGGGTGGTGGTGGTGACGACGGGGTGACGAGGCGCAGGCGGAAGGAGCCGACGCGCAGCTCGGAGGCGAGCGTGGCGCGCGCCTCGCCGGCGACGCGCTGCCCGTCGACGAACGTCCCGTGCGTCGAGAGGTCGCGCACCAGCAGCTCGGCGCCCGCGAGCTGCAGCACGGCGTGGCGGCGCGAGACCCGTTTATCGTCTAGCGTGATGTCGCACTGCGGGTCGCGCCCCACCAGCACCGTCGCCTCGGCGGCGATCGGCCATCGCGCCTCGTGCCCCTCGGGATCGATGGCCACGACCTGCGCCGTCGCCGACATCAGGGCCCCTCCGCGCGATCGGGGTGCAGCTCGCGGATGCGCTTCTTGCTGCGCCGCGCCGCCAGCGTCGAGCGCCGCTGATCCTCGAGCAGATCGGCGAAGCTCTTCGTCCCCACGTCGGCGACCACGTCGATGTCCTCGTCGCCGTGGAGCACGAGGTGGATCGACCCGTGCTGCATCGCGAACACCAGCAGCTCGGCCTCGTCGAGCTCGAGCGACAGCGTCACCGCCGTGACCACCGTCGTCGGCTCGCCGTCGACCTCCTCCTTCTTGCCGGCGATCGACACCACCAGCACGTTCTGCAGCACCGTCACCGTGACGTCGGCGGTCGGCCGGTTGAAGGTCCCGAGGATGTCGACGCGATCGCCCGGCCGCACCTGGTTGGCGAACGACCCCGCGACGTCGACCGGCAGCGTGATCGCGCGCTGCCCCTTCTGCACCAGCCCCGACAGCGACTTCCCCAGCTTCGACCTCTGCGACTCGAAGTCGCTCCACAGGAGCGGCTGCCCCTGCCCGAGCTTCACGATGATTTGACGTCCAAGGATCTTCTTCTCCTCGTCGTCGGTGGCGAGCACCGTCTCGGGGTGGAGGTAGCTCTCCGGCACCGCCCGCACCGCCAGGTCGGCGGCGCTCACGCGCGTCCCGGCGGCCAGCTCCTTGGCGGCGACGAGGATGGCCACGGTGCGCCCGCCGGCCGCCTTGCGCTCGGCGTGCGAGAGGTACAGCCACGCGCAGGCCATCGCGCCGGCGGCGCAGGCGAGCGCGACGAGGAGACGCTGTCGCATGGCGCCGAGCCATTACAAGCGGCGTGCCCGTCGGACCGGCGCGTCGCCGCTGCGATGGCGTCGCGCACCTGACGTCGATCGACTACGACGGCGGTCGACAGCTGTAGACAGAAATCAGCGGGTGCGGAGGCGCAGCGTCGTCGTCTCGCCGGGGGCGAGGGTCGGCACGGTCACGGTGCGCGTGGTGTGGCGGGTGGTCTTGCGGTAGGCCACGCGGTGCGGGCGGTTGGGCGCGACGTCGAGCAGCGCGCGCCGCTGTCCGCTCGAGACCACCACGCCGTCGATCGAGACCTCCACCGGATCGTCGGCCTCGAGGTCGATGCGGGCGGTGGCCGGCGCGCTCTCGCTCTCGTCGGGCGGCGCCTCGTCGTCGACGGCGGCGGCCTCCTCGTCGCTCGGCGGCGCGCTCGTCGCCGCCACCGCCACCGGCGGCCGCGCCGGCTCGCGCGCGATCGCCGCGGTCAGATCGGCGACCAGCGCGCGCCCCTCGGGCGTCTGCAGCGCGAACGCCGCGCCCACCGTCAGCGCCGCGCTGAGCGCGATCACCGCCACCCGCGCCCCCCGTCGCGGCCGGCGTCGCGGCGGCGGCGTGCGCTCGCTGATCGGCGTCACCACGTCGGTCGCGTCGCTCACCCGCCCCGGCGCCGTCACCACCGTCTCGTCGCCGAGCGGCGTCCCCGGCGCGACCACCGTGATCTCCAGCTCCTGCAGCGCATCGCGCGCCACCCGCCGCGTCTTCTCCTCGACCAGCGCCGGCGGATCTGACACTGACGTCAGATCCGGAACCAGCGCCGCCGCCGGCTCCCCCAGCTCGCCGGCGATGCGCCGCCGCGCGCGCTCGGCCTCGAGCCGCGCCGCGAACAGCTCCCCCATGTAGCGCTCGACCATCGCCGCGCTCGACGGCCAGCCGGCCATCGTGATGAGCGCCTCCAGATCGGCCCGCATCCGCGCCGCGTTCGGGTAGCGCTGCTCGGGCCGCCGCGCGAGCGCGCGCCGCAGGATCTTCTCGAGCCCCTCGGGCACGGTGCCGTTGATCCTCGACGGCGCCGGGATCTCCGCCGTCTCGATCGCCCGCAGCGTCTCCGCCGCGCTCTCGCGCGCGAACAGCCGCGCCCCCGTCGCCATCTCCCACAGCACCACCCCCGCCGCGAACACGTCGCTGCGCGCGTCCACCGGCTCGCACCGCGCCTGCTCCGGCGACAGGTAGGGCAGGTCGCCCTTCGGCTGCCCCGGCACCGTCGTGTCCAGCCCCGGCGCCGCGCCCGCCTCCTTCACGATCCCGAAGTCGATCAGCTTCACGTGCCCGGTAAAGGTGACGATGACGTTCTTCGGCGACAGGTGCCGGTGCACGAGGCCACCCGGCCGCAGCGACAGCGCCGCCGTCGCCTGGTGCACGCACTCGAGCGCGGCCAGCAGGTCCGAGACGATGCGGCAGATGATGCCGAACGAGGGGCGCCGTCCGGACAAATCGGCCTCGCGCAGCACGCTCGCGAGGTCCTCGCCGTGGAGGTACTCCATCGCCAGCCAGGCCACGCCGTCGTCGTAGCCGCCGTCGAAGACCTGCACCACGTTGGGGTGGTTGAGCTGCGACGCCACCCGCGCCTCGCGCAGCAGCGACTGCAGCGCGCTCGAATCGCGCGAACCGTCGCGGCGCGCCGTCTTCACCACCACCAGCTTGCGGAAGGCGGGCTCGCCGAGCGGGCGCGCCAGGTACAGCGTCGCCGACGCGCCGTGGCACAGCGTGCGGACGAGCTCGTAGCGGCCGATGCATCGACGCGTCGCGCTGGGCTGGGCCATGCGCGCGAGCGGCCAGCATCGGCCATGCCGAAGGGCCCGCGACCGCGCCCAGCGACGGGGGAGCGAATCGTCCGCAACGCCCCCCTGTGACCAATCGCAACACCCCCGCGATCGCCCCGACTGTGGATTCCCGACGTCGACCTGGGGACTCGACCCCTGTGACGCGCAGTCACGGGTGTTGGCTTCTTTCTACGCGTCAGGTGACTCATCGACCGCGGACCACATGTGGCTTCTCGTCAACGGTCATTGGCACGGGGCGCGCAGACATCGCGCGACCACGGAGGAGAGAAGGTGATGGACGGGGCCCTGCCCAAGATCGTCGTGAGGCGCGATCCGACCCCAACGCCCGCCTCGTCGTCTCGATATAGTTTGAAACACAAACTATCTGAGGGCGGCATGGCCGAGGTGTTCCTCGCCCGCCAGAACGGGGTCGAGGGCTTCGAGAAGCTGGTGGTCATCAAGCGCATCCAGCCGGCGCTCTCCAGCGACCCCGAGTTCGTGAAGATGCTGGTGATGGAGGCGCGCATCCTCGCGCGCTTGACGCACCCCAACATCGTGCAGGTCTACGAGCTCGGGCGGCTCGACAGCCAGTACTTCATCGCGATGGAGTTCGTGCACGGCGAGAACCTCCGCGCCGTCCGCGACAAGCTGAGCGAGCGCGACGAGAAGGCGCCGCTCGGCTTCGCCTGCCGCATCATCGCCGACGTCCTCGCGGCGCTCGACTACGCGCACCTCCAGCGCGACGCCAGCCACAAGCCGCTCGGCCTCGTCCACCGCGACGTGTCGCCGGCCAACGTCCTCGTCACCTACGAGGGGGGCGTGAAGCTGGTCGACTTCGGCATCGCCAAGTCGAACCTCCTCGTCACGCAGGTCGGGCGCATGAAGGGCAAGTTCGCCTATATGTCGCCCGAGCAGGTGCAGCTCCAGCCGCTCGACGGGCGCAGCGACGTCTTCGCCGTCGGGATCATGCTGTGGGAGCTGCTCGCGGGGCGGCCGCTGTTCCGCCGCTCGACGGTGGAGGACACCATCCGCGCCGTCCTCCACGATCCGGTGCCGCCGCTCCGCGAGGCCGATCCGCGCATCCCGGCGCGGCTCGAGGAGATCGTGGTGCGGGCGCTGGCGCGCGATCGCGATCAGCGCTACGCGACGGCGGACGCGATGCGCGCCGACCTCGAGGCGCTGATCCGCGAGGAGCGCCTCGTCGCCGACGGCCTCGCGCTGCGCGCGATGATGCGCGACCTCTTCGCCGACGAGATCGCGGCGCAGGAGGCGGCGACGCAGGGGACCTCGGGGGTGATCGACTACCTCCTCTCCGCCGACGAGAGCACGTCCATCGGCTGGATCGGCGCGCGGCGCGAGCACCCGACGCCGACGGGGGACTCGGCGCTCCTGCACACCGAGACGGCGATGGTGCGGCTGGGCGCGGCCAGCACCACCGCGCCGATGTCCGTCGCCGACGCGGCGGAGGCGATCTCGCTCGGCCGGCCGACGCAGCAGATGGAGGCGGTGATCGCGCCACCGGCGCCGCTCGACGCGAGCGGCGTCGTGCAGGCCGAGGTGCAGCACATCGAGGACCGTACCGCGCCGTCGCTGCGATCGCGTGTGCTGCTCGGGCCGCAGGCGCGCCGCGCCTTCACCATCGGCGGGATCGCCGGCGCGCTGGTCGCGCTCGGCCTCTTGGTCGCCTTCAGCGCGCGACCGAGCGGCGATCGCGGCGCGCACCGCACGCCCCCCGCCGTCGTCGAGAAGCCCCCGGCGGTCGTCGTGCCGCCGCCCCCGCCGACGCCCACGCCGACGCCGCCGCCGGCCCCGCCGCGCGCGACGGTGGTCCTGCGCAGCGACGTCGAGGCCGCCTTCCGCGTCGACGACGGCGTCCCGCAGTTCGGCGCGCAGGTCCGCCTCGACGTCACCGCCGGCGTCGGCCACACGCTGGAGGTCCGCCCCATCGGCAAGCTGAGCGCGCGCGTCTTCGCGCTGCCGACCTTCGCCCCGTCGCAGACCGCCACCTATCGCGTCGTCGTCCCGCGCCACGGCGGCCGCCGCGCGATCCAGCTCGTGCAGGTCGCCCCATGACGACCGCGACGACGGCGATGCCGCTCCGCGCCGGCCCCTACGTCCTCATGCGCCGCATCTCGGCGGGCGGGATGGGCGAGCTCTTCCTCGCGCGCCGCGCCGACGCCGGCTTCGCCAAGCTGTTCGTCGTGAAGATGACGCCGCTCGGCCGCCCGGGCCTGGTGCGCCTCATGCTGAACGAGGCGCGCGTCGTCGCCAACCTCAACCACCCCAACATCGTGCAGGTCTTCGACGCCGGCCGCACCGACGCGGGCGCCTGGCTGGCGATGGAGTACCTGCACGGCGAGGATCTGGGCGCGCTCTTCCTCGCGGCGAACCGCGCCGGTCGGCCGCTGCCGATCGCCGTCACGCTGACCATCGTCGTCGACGTCCTCGCCGCGCTCGAGCACGCGCACACCTGCGTGCGGCGCAACCGGCCGACGCCGGGCCTGGTGCACCGCGACATCTCGCCGCGCAACGTGGTCGTCCTCTTCAGCGGCCACACCAAGCTGATCGACTTCGGCATCGCCAAGGAGTCGCTCGAGACGGTGTCGGAGCTGACGGCGGCGGGGCGGCCGAAGGGCAAGGCCGCGTACATGTCGCCCGAGCAGGTGGCCTGCGTGCCGCTCGATCCGCGATCGGACCTCTTCTCGACGGGGGTCGTGCTCTGGGAGCTGCTCGCGGGGCGGCGCCTCTTCGCGCGCGCGAACGAGCGCGAGTCGCTGGCCGCCGTCGCCCAGGCGCCGATCACCAGCGCGTCGCGGCTCAACCCGCTGGTCTGCGCGCGCCTCGACGCGGTGCTGGCGCGCGCGCTGGCGCGGCGGCGCGAGGATCGCTACGCGTCGGCGCTCGAGATGCGGCGCGACCTCGAGCCGATCCTCGTCGAGCACGCGCCGGTCGGCCGCTCGGACGTCGTCGCCGCCACGATGCGGACGCTGTTCGCGCAGCGGCTGGCAGACGAGGACGCGGCGATGCGCGAGGTCGGCGCCGGATCGATCGAGGAGCTGCTGCTGCTCGACGCCAGCGCCGTCGGCATCCCGACGCAGCCCGCGCAGGCGACGGCGCCGACGGAGTCGATCGCCACCACGCCGGATGGCCCGCCGCCCGGTTAAACGTCTAGCAGGAAAGGATCGCCGATGCCCCCGATGACCGACGACATCCCCGACACGCTCGAGACCACCGCGGGCGCGCCCGGCGACGACCTCGTCGTCAGCCGCATCACCGAGGTCGCCCGCACCGGCCGCGCCCCCGAGCTGCCGCGGCGCGTGCGCCTCTCCATCCTCTCCGGGCCCGACGCCGGCCGCGAGCTCGACCTCGCGCACGCCACCTACGTCGTCGGCAAGAGCTCGTCGGCGACGGTGCGGCTGACCGATCCCCAGGTGTCGCGGCGCCACCTCGAGGTCACGCTCGACGAGGGCGGGATCGTGCTGCGCGATCTGCAGTCGAAGAACGGCTCGTTCATCGCCGCGACGCGCTTCTTCGAGGTGCGCGTGGCGCTCGGGACGGTGGTCCGCATTGGCAACACCGAGCTGCGATTTTCGTCCATCAATGAATCGACCGCGCTGCCGCCGAGCGGCGCGACGCACTTCGGGCGCCTCCTCGGGCGGTCGCTGGCGATGCGGCGGCTCTACGCCGTGCTCGAGCGCGTGGCGCAGTCGGACGTGCCGGTGCTCGTCGGGGGCGAGACCGGCACCGGCAAGGAGCTCGCCGCCGAGGCCATCCACCTCGCGAGCCGCGTCGCGCAGGGGCCGTTCGTGGTGTGCGACCTGGCGGGCGTGGCGCGCTCGCTGATCGAGAGCGAGCTCTTCGGCTACGTGCGCGGCGCCTTCACCGGCGCCGACCGCGATCGCGAGGGCGCCTTCCAGCGCGCCGACCGCGGCTCGATCTTCATCGACGAGGTGGGCGAGCTGGAGATGGCGGTGCAGCCGCGCCTCCTGCGCGTCCTCGAGCAGCAACAGGTCAAACCCGTCGGCGCGTCGGTCTATCGCACGGTCCAGATCCGCGTCATCTCGGCGACGAACCGCGACCTCGCGGCGGAGTGCAAGGCGGGGCGCTTCCGCGAGGATCTCTTCCATCGCCTGGCGGGCGTGCGCGTGACCCTGCCGCCGCTGCGCGAGCGCAAGGAGGACATCCCGCTCCTCGTCGAGAGCTGGCTCGGGCCGCGCGGCGTCGAGGCGCACCCCGAGGTGCTGGCCATCCTCATGGAGCACGACTGGCCGGGGAACGTGCGCGAGCTCCGCAACGTCGTGCAGCGCGGCCTGTCGCTGCTGGCGCCGGGGGAGCGCGTGCTCGACCCGACGCTGCTCGGGCTGCACGGCGATCCGACGCAGCCGCCGACGTTGAGCGGGGCGTCGCTCGAGGGGCACTACAAGCGCGCCAAGGACAACCTCATCGCGACGTGGGAGCGCGCCTTCATCGAGAATCTGCTGAAGCGCGCGAAGGGCAACATCTCGCAGGCGGCGCGCGACGGCGGGCTCGATCGCGCCTACCTCTATCGGCTCATGCGGAAGTACGACCTGCGCGCCGACGACGTGTAGGCGCCGCGGCCCGCTGTCGATTTTTGTCTACAGCCCCTCCCTCCCGTCGCTGAGCTTCGATTTCCGCCGCGCCGCCCCTGCGACCTCGCGACAACGATCGGCTCGCCGCTGACCGCGGAAGGACGCGGTCGCGCGAGTTGGATCGCCGCTTGTATTGGCCCTCCGGCATGAGACGACGGCGCCAGCGAGGCTCGACCACCGTCGAGTACGTGATGCTGCTGATGCTGTTCACGATCCCGCTCGGGATCGTGATCGCCGAGGTCGCGAGCGAGCTGGTGCCGTTCTACGAGGTGGTCGAGCGCGTGCATCGCCACCCGGTTCCCTGATTCGAACGCCGGAACACAGGAGGAGACCCATGACCATGATGACCAAGACGCTCGTGAAGAAGAACGCCGCCGCCGTCGCCACCGTCCGCAGCCGCCGCTCGAAGGGCGCCACCACCGTCGAGTGGGTCATCCTGGCGATGATCATCGGCGTCGCGATGATCGCGGTCTGGCAGGGCTTCAAGGGCAAGGTCTCCGACACGCTGAAGAACGGCGGCGAGAACATCGAGAAGCTCAAGGTGGGTTGACCAACGCGCCGCGCGAGCGAGGCGAGGAGGGAGCGATGGCACGTCGTCGCCGAGCGTCGTCGAGGCGGGATCGCGGGGTGGCGTCGATCGAGCTCCTGATCGCGATCTTCCCCTTCCTCGTCCTGTACCTCGGCGTGGTGCAGCTCGCGCTGGCGTCGGCGGCGAAGGTCGCCGTGCAGCACGCCGCCTTCACCGCCGCGCGCGCCGCCGTCGTCTGGATCCCGCGCGAGAGCGGGGCGGGCGCCGGCGGCGACGTGCGCGCGGCGGCGGCGCTGCCGATGGTGCCGCTGTCGCCGGCGGTCGACTCCGGGCCGCTGGCGGTGTCGGATTATCTGTCCAACGGAAATCCGGAGCGCGCGTTCGCGGCCAAGGCGGCCTACGCGCGGGCGGCGACGGCGGTGGTGTGGACACCGAAGGCGCCGCGCTGGAACGACGAGATCACCGTCGAGGTGGGGCACCTCTTCGCCTGCCAGGTGCCGATCGCCAAGCAGATCGTCTGCAAGAAGGTCGACGAGATCGACGCCGCGTGGCGCGGGCGCTTCTCGGGGACCTTCCCCGGGCGGTACCTGCTCGTGCGCGGGCGCCACACGCTGACCAACCAGGGGCGACCATGACGATTCGCGTGCTGCTGCGCCGCTTCGCGCGCGACGAGCGCGGGCAGGTGTCGGTGCTGTTCGCGCTGGGCGTGATGTTCGTCGTGGCGACGGTGCTGATGATCGCCGCCGGCGGGCAGCGCTATGTCCAGAAAGAGGTCGTGCAGAGCGCCGCCGACGCGGCGGCGATGGCCGGCGCCGTCGTCGAGGCGAAGGCGCTCAACGTGATCTCGTTCACGAACATCGTGATGTCGTTCGCGCTGGCGATCTTCATGATGCTGCGCGGGATCGCCGAGGGGCTGCAGGCCTTCATCCCCGTCGGGAGGATGCTGTGCGCGGCGCATCAGGCGGACTTCTGCGCCTTCGATCCGACGGCGGTGCGCGAGCAGGCGGCCTACGCGGCGGCGGCGGAGCGGCTGCGCGGCGAGCTGCGCGCGCTGGCGGCGGGCGAGCGCGCGCTGGCGCAGACGGCGTCGGCGCTGGCGCAGCTCGAGGTGGCGCGGGTGGGTCGCGACCGCGCCTTTCAACGCAACTACGGGAGCGGGCTGTCGGCGGCGTTGGTGCCGGCGACGCCGCCCAAGCTCCCCGTCGAGGACGGGACGTGGAGCGACCTGCACGATCACGCGCTCGCGCATGCGCCGCGCTTCGGCGGCATCGCGCTCGGGCGGCTGTCGGCGCGGCTGGCGGGCGCGCCGCCGCGTCCGTCGGGGATGGCGCAGGGCTCCGCGGCGCTCGGCATCCCGCGCGCGATCGCCGAGACGCGCGACGAGCCCGACGCGACGGCGCTGCCGCTCCAGCTCGCGCGCGACTGGCGCGATCGCAAGTACGTGCGCGTCGAGGCGCGGCTCGCCGGCGACGACGCGCGCTGGCGGCGGCGGCTGGCGGGAATTGCTGCCAAGCAAAAAAGGCTGCCGGGGAGCGAGCAGACCACGGCGACGGCGCAGGCGGAGGTGTTCGCCTTCAATCGCCACGAGGACCTGTGGCACATGGGCTGGCGCGCGCGGCTGTCGCTGTCGAAGCCGTTCGTGCCCGTGCCGGCCGAGCTGCGGCCGTTCTGGGTGCACTGATGCCGCTGCGTCGTCGACGGCGACACGCGCGCGGCACCGCCAGCGTCGAGATGACGATCATCCTCCCGACCTTCGTGGTGGTGCTGGCGTTCGTGATCTTCTTCCGCGAGGCCTACGTGACGCAGCTGGCGTCGCTGCAGACCGCGCAGCGACGGGTGTGGGCGCGCGCGATGTCGAACGACCCCGGCGTGTGCGGGACGTCGCGCGTGCACCCGTTCGCCGCGACGAAGGCGGGGGCGCTCGGCGGCGAGGCGCTGGCGCTCGGCACGCAGGCGATGACGGCGCAGTCGCTGTTCCACGACAACGGCGAGGCGCGTTGGCGCGACGATCGCGCGCTGCCCGCGCCGCCGCCGCCGCTGCGCTTCGGGACCTGGCGGCGCGCGACCTGGGAGTCGATGATGCCCTGCAACGAGGTCGTCCCCGGCGGCGACGCCGACGGGGCGCTGCCCGCGGCGTTCGACGCGCTGTGGACCAAGTGGCTGGCGCCCAGACGACCATGATTCGCCTGGGGCTGATTGTCGCTGCGCTGACGCTGGCGTTCGTCGTCGCCACCGCGCACGCGCGCGTCGAGGAGCTGCGGCCGGGCGGCGATCACGCGGCGCTCGCGCTCGCCGTCGAGCCCGAGCGCGAGCTCGAGCTGAACGGCCTCGCCTTCCGCTTCTCCGTCGGCGAATCCCGCGAGGCCGCCGATCGCGTCGTCGCCGCCTTCCGCGATCGCCTGGGCGATCCCGCGCGCGTCGTCGAGATCGCCCTCGGCGACGCCCGCCGCGGCACGCTCCTCGCGCTGCGCCTCCCGCCCGACGTCGCCGGCGCCGCCGACCTCGCGCGCCATTTTCTGTCAAGCGGGACGCTCGCCGCGCTGGGCGAGCTCTGCGGCGTCCTCTACGAGCCGCGCCCCGGCGGCGGCACCCGCTACGTGACCTTCGCCCCGACGATCGCCGCCGCCGCGCGCCCACTGCTCTCCGCGCCGGCGGCACCGCGCGACCTCCCCGCCCCCCCCGGCTTCACCCCCATCCTCGTCGGTCGCGAGCGCCGCGCCGGCTACACGCTCGTGAGCCTGCGCGGCCGCGCCTCGCTCACCGCCACCGCCGCCTTCTACGCCGAGCGCCTCGGCAGCGACGGTTGGCGCGCGTCCCCCGCGCACTCCCCATCCCCCACCCACCTCGTCGTCCTCTACCGCCGCGGCCCCGCCGACCTCGTCCTCGATCTCCTCACCGACGCCGACGGCACCCTCGTCACGCTCGTCGCCGCGCGCTGAACGCGGTCACGGTTCTTGTCATCGATCAGTGGAGCAACCGCTGGCGCGCGGGCGAGTTCGCCGACAATGGCGCGCGGCGCACGCCTCGCGCAGAGGCCAACAGCCATGTCGTGGGCGGGAGGCAGATCCTCCATACCGCAGACGAGAACCAATCAGGGCCGGAGACGGCGCGGCCGTGCTCACGGGCGTGCTTGCGGTGATTGTCCAGCACGTACGCGACCGCGTGCCTCACCTCCGTCGGCGTGCGGAGCACGTGGGCGTGATAGCGGTCGGCGAATACCTGGCCGTGCTCGCCGCGAAGACGATTCAGCGCAATCGCCAACCGCGTACACAGCCCCTGCATCGCGCGCGACAGCCACTCGCTCGTCGCTGCTTCGACGATCAGGTGGATGTGATTGTGCTGGACGGAAAATTTGCACAGGCGGGTATGAAACCGCTCGGCGGCCGCTTCGAAGCAGCGGGAGATGGCCTGCATCACCTTGCGCCGACGCAGGCCCCACATCCGCGGCACGAGCCGCAACGTCACATGCACCGGGAGCCTGCTACGAAAGCGCTCTCGTCGCTGGTGCGCGACGCCACGCCGCGACCGCGGCCGACCGCGCCGTCGGCGCCGCGTGTCCAGCTTCCGTCGCGCCTTCCCCTTCCGCCCCGCCCTCGCGAACAGCCCGAGCTGTCGTCCCACCGCCGCCTCCGTCGCCGAACCGAATATCGGCAGACCTTGTCCTACGACGTCGGTATGACATCGAGCCAAAGGTGTCTATCAGAAAAGCGGGTGCGAGAATGGTCGCACCGCGGGCGTTGCCGCGCCTTCGTGCGTTGAGCACGATGGCCGTCGGGGCGAGGCGTCGCGCACCACCGTCTTTTGAGTTCGGCAGGCCGGGAAGGTCCCGAGCGGACCTTCTGGCGCCGAAACGACTCTCGGCAGACGTTGCCTCGCCAAGCGACTCGCGATTGCCGTGCTCGCCGGCCGGTGCACGGCGACGTGTTTCGTCGTATCGTGCGTGCATGTCGCGACGGTGGTCGGGAGCGGCGTCTCTCGTCGGGATCGGGCTCGCGCTCGGTTTCGCGCTCGTCGGCTGCCGCGGCTGCGGTCGTGAGCGCGCGGTGCCGTCGTCCGACGCGAGCGCCGCGGCCCGGGCCGAGGTCGCGCCCGCTGTCGACGCCTCGATCGCCGACGCCGGTGACCCCGACGTCGTCGAGGTCATCCCGCTCAGCGGCTTCGACCCGCACGGCGAGCCGACCATCCGCCGCATGCGCGACGGCTCGCTGGTCATCGTGTTCGAGCTCATGCCGCCGTCGTGGGCGGAGGAGGACGACGACGCCACGCGCTTCGAGCAGCTCGATCGCGAGCTCTCGCGCATGGTCGGCGTCACCGTCGAGCAGGAGGATCGCGAGCGCTTCCGCATCGCGCGCCCGAAGCCCGACACCGTCGAGCGCCTGCGCGCCTATCTGGGTCGCTTCCGCGCCCCGCGCTGACGCCGACGCCGACGCTACAGCCCGAGCACGCTCAGCCCCGGGTGGTCGTCGGGGCGCCGCCCGAGCGGCTAGCGGTACTTCCGGTCGCTCTCCGCGATCGGCAGGTCGTTGATGCTGGCGATGCGGCGGCGCATGAGGCCACTGTCGTCGAACTCCCAGTTCTCGTTGCCGTACGAGCGGAACCAGTTGCCGCTGTCGTCGTGCCACTCGTAGGCGAAGCGCACCGCGATGCGGCTCCCGCTCGTCGCCCACAGCTCCTTGATCAGCCGATAGTCGAGCTCGCGGGCCCACTTCCGCTGGAGGAAGGCGACGATCTCGTCGCGGCCGCGGATGAACTCGGCGCGGTTCCGCCACGCGCAGTCGACGGTGTAGGCGCCGGCGACCCGCTCGGGATCGCGGCTGTTCCAGGCGTCCTCGGCGAGGCGCACCTTCTGGGCGGCGGTCTCGTCGGTGAACGGCGGCGCGGGCGGGCGGAGGGCCATCCCCGCATTTCCGCACGACCGCCGCGCACTGTCGAGCCCGCTAGGGACACGTTCTATATCCGCATACTGCCGAGATCACTGAACAACGGCTGCAAAACGCAAAAACGTAACCGTTCACCGCGTGCGCGCGTTCGTCGCGAGCTCGTAGGTCGAAGCGCTTCCTTTTTCACGGAGAAAAGAGTGCGGAGTTCGGACGGAGAATATCTGAATGACAGGAAACTTCGTCTGAGCTCCACCGTCACCGGCTCCGTGTAACCGGAAGCGCCACGGATACCGCCGCGCTCACGTACCGACACCCGTGAACGAATACGCAAAAACGCGGGCGACAGGGTGCCACGCCGACGAACGCTACCGCCGAGTTTTGCGTTTTGCAGCCGATACCCTGCGATCTCGACGAGATGCAGATAGAGAACGTGTCCCTGTTTCGGCCCCTGTTTCGGCGCGGGCGGTGGAGCCGCGCGGCCGCTAGACAGAAAATCGCGCGCGCGCGAAGCTTCGATCGATGAACACGCACTGCCGTTCGTGGGCCATCCGCCTGTCGCCGCTCGCGTGCGCGCTCGCGCTCGCCTGCAAGAAGCCACAGCCCGTCGCGGCCGACGCCGCACCGCCCGCCGCGCGCGCCGTCGACCTCGCGGTGCCGGCGCCCCGCATCGTCGACGCGGGCGCCTCGCGCGACCTGGCGATCGCCGCCGCCCCAGCCGTCACCGACGGCGGCATCACCCCCGCCTTCGACGGCCGTCCCGGCTGGCTGGTGATCGCCGACGTGAGCGACCGCCACGCCCGCGCGCTCGCCCGCGCCCGCGAGCTCCGCCGCGCCGGCGAGCCCGCCACTGTCGTGCAGACGATCCTCTTCGCCAACCTCCGCCCGCGCCTCTTCGCAGTCGTCGCCGGCCGCTTCGACGATCGCGCCGCCGCCGAGGCGCGCCTCGCCGCCCTCCGCGCCCTCGCCCCGAAGGGCTACGTGAAGGAGAGCGGCGCCATCCTCGTCTCCACCACCCCCGACGCTGGCACCGCCGCGACCGCCACCCGCCTCATCCACCTCGCCGGCGAAGCCAAGCACGAGGACGACCGCAACCCCACGCTCACCATCACCACCGGCGACGGCGAGCTCACCACCCGCCCCGACGAGACCGGCTTCTACGAGCTCTGGGTCGCCACCCCCGGCGACGTCACCGTCACCATGAAGGCCGCGCGCGAGCGCAAGTTCCCCGTCGCCTGCAGCCGCCCCGGCGCCACCAGCTTCTGGGCCGGCCGCGACGAAGCCACCAACCGCGTCACCGCCTCCGACACCGCCATCCTCCTCGACCCCCTCAACCGCTACGTCGAGCAGAACCCCTGCGACTGACGCTATTTCTTGTCTAGCATCGCCGCCAGCTCCGCCTTCCACGGCTCGAGGAACTCGTCCCGCAGATAGGCGATGTACTCGTCGCTCCCCGGCGGCCGATCCGTCGCCGTCGCCGGCGGATCGACCTCCCCCGGCCCGAGCACGACCACCCGCACCACCGCCGGCACCCGCAACGCCTCCTCCGGCCAGTTGTAGAAGAGCTCCTCCACGTCCGAGTCCATGCCGCTCACCGACGTGAGGACTTCCGGTTCCGTGAAGTCGCCGCCGAACACGCTCTTCACGTGAAGGCTCAACATCCCCGCGCCCGGCACGCCCGCCGTGAACCGCTTCACTCCGTCGACGAACACCTCGAAACGCGCCGAGCTCGCCGTCCGATGCAACGGCTCATTCGCACGGCGCACGACGAGCGCCTCGACCGCAGCGATCCGCTCCTCCATCGCCACGATCGATTCGCGCTGCTTATCCTCGGTCATGTCGTCGTCGGGACCGCGCATCCGCTCAGGATGGGACCTCACCGGCGGATCACAGTCATCGCCCTCCGCGACGCGAATCTCGAGCTCATCACCAATCTCGACGGCGACATGTACCCACGTTCTGGATGTCCCCGGAACCGCGTTCTTGTCGAGGCCGTGCAAGCTCGCCCACCGCTTGGCGGGCTTGCCCTGTTGCGGAACGTCGTAGTGCACCACGTTCGCCATCAGGACGTGACGCCCCGAGATGCTCGCCGTCGCCACGCGCACACCTCGATGGAACAGCGAAATCGACGGCATCCGATTCCTGTCTAGCACGATCACCGCCGCCCAGGCGGCGCTCCGCGCCACCGCTTCAGCCGCCGCTTGGCTTCTCCATGGGAGATGGTGTGACCGTCTGTCACCGCTCGCTCACCGCGCGCAATCCCGTCGAGCATTCGGCGGGAGCTCCGCAACCGATCGCAGTTCTCGCTCGCGTGTCGCTTGGCGTCGGTCATCAGGCCTCGTCGTCGGGAAACCGTGTCCGAAGGCGCGCCTCGACGCGCGCGATCTCGCCTCGCAACCACGCGATCTGGTCGTCGCTCTCTGGCGGTCGATCCGACTGCCGCGTCGGTGAATCGATGTCGCCGCCACCAAGCACGTTCACCCGGACGTCGGCCGGCACGTTGAGCGTGTGCCCAGTGAACCAGGTAAACGAGTCCAGCTCGTCGTCCACGCCTCCGACCTCGAGCGAGAGTCGTCGCAAGCCGTCGTCACGCACGAACGACGTGAGGTTCACCCCGAGCGACCCACGCGACGGCAGTCCGATGAGTGCGCGCCCGACGCCGGTGGCAGACACGTCGAACCGCAGCGCCTCGGCGGATCGATGCACCGGCCGGTCGCGATTGCGCTCGACGAGCGCCTCAATCGCTGCGATTCGCCGCTGCAGGCCCGCGATTCGCTCACGCAGGCTGTCGGCCGTCTCGACCAACGGCGGGAACGGCTCGGATGGGTATGAATCGCGCGGCGCCTCGATGGGATCGTCCGACTCTGCGACGCGGACGTTCACCTCATCGCCGATGGCGAGCGGCTCGTCCTCGACCCACACGAGGTGGACACGTGGCTCGGTGTCCCAATCGGCCCCTCTGAGCAACGCGTGGAGCTCGTGCGGCTCGCGAACGTTGACGAACCAGACCTGCGCGGTGAGGACGTGCGCGCCGGAAATCCCCGCCGTCGCGACGTGCCGACCGTTGTGGAGGAGCTCGATGGTCAGCACGCGCGACTTCGTGTCTAGCGGGAAAGGCGCTAGTGGGTGAGCTTCTTGTACTTGAGGCGGTGGGGCTGGTCGGCGTCGGCGCCGAGGCGGCGCTTGCGGTCGGCCTCGTACGCCTGGTAGTTGCCCTCGAACCAGACGACGTTGGCGTCGCCCTCGAACGCCAGGATGTGCGTCGCCACGCGGTCGAGGAACCAGCGGTCGTGCGAGATCACCACCGCGCACCCGGCGAACCCGAGCAGCGCCTCTTCCAACGCGCGCAGGGTATCGACGTCGAGGTCGTTCGTCGGCTCGTCGAGGAGCAGCAGATTGCCGCCCGCCTTCAGCGTCATCGCCAGGTGCAGGCGGTTGCGCTCGCCGCCCGACAGCTCCTTGCCGCGCTTCTGCTGGTCCGAGCCCTTGAAGCCGAACCACGACGTGTAGCCGCGCGACGAGACGCGCCGCTTGCCGAACTCGAGGAACTCGGCGCCGAGCGAGATCTGCTCCCACACGCTCTTGTTGGGATCGATCGCCTCGCGCGACTGGTCGACGTAGGCCAGCTTCACCGTCTCGCCGACGATGAGCTTGCCGCCGTCGGGCTTCTCCTGCCCGACGATCATCCGGAACAGCGTCGACTTGCCGGCGCCGTTCGGGCCGATCACGCCGACGATGCCGCCCTTCGGCAGCCGGAAGGACAAGTTGTCAATCAACAAATTGTCGCCGAAGCCCTTCGACAGGCCCTCGGCGATGACGACGTTGTCGCCGAGGCGCGGGCCGTTCGGGATCTGGATCTCGATCTCGTCGGGGCGCTTCTCGTTCTGCTCCTCGGCGAGCAGCGCCTCGTACGCCTGGAGGCGCGCCTTCGACTTGGCCTGCCGCGCCCGCGGCGCCATCTTCGCCCACTCGAGCTCGCGCGCGAGCGTCCGCTGCCGCGCCGACTCCTGCTTCTCCTCGTCGGCGAGCCGCTTCTGCTTCTGCTCCAGCCACGACGAGTAGTTGCCCTTCCACGGGATGCCCGCGCCACGATCGAGCTCGAGGATCCACTCGGCGGCGTTATCGAGGAAGTAGCGGTCGTGCGTGATCGCGACCACGGTCCCGGTGAAGTCCTTCAGGAAGCGCTCGAGCCACGCCACGCTCTCGGCGTCCAGGTGGTTCGTCGGCTCGTCGAGCAGCAGCAGATCCGGCTTCGACAGCAAGGTCCGGCAGAGCGCCACGCGCCGCTTCTCACCGCCGGACAGCTTGGTGACGTCCGCGTCGCCCGGCGGGCAGCGCAGCGCGTCCATCGCGATCTCGACGGTGCGATCGAGGTCCCAGCCGTTGCAGGCGTCGATCTTGTCCTGCAGCTTGGCCTGCTCCTCGCCGAGCTTGTCGTAGTCGGCGTCGGGCTCCGCGAACTTCGCCGAGACCTCCTCGAACTTGTTGAGGAGGTCGCGCACCTCGCGCACCCCGTCCTCGACGTTGCCCTTCACGTCCTTCTTCGGATCGAGCTCGGGCTCTTGCGGCACGTAGCCGATCTTGATCCCGTCGGCGGGCGCCGCCTCGCCGATGAAGTCCTTGTCGACGCCGGCCATGATCCGGAGCAGCGTCGACTTCCCGGCGCCGTTGCCGCCGATGACGCCGATCTTCGCGCCGGGGAAGAAGGAGAGATAGATGCCCTTCAGAATCTCCCGCTTGGGCGGAACCACCTTGCGGAGATCCTTCATCGTAAAGATGTATTGATGCGCCATAGCGGCGCACACTCTAGCACGAGCGAAATGGCCGAGACGCCGGACACGATGGAAGAGGCGGAGCGCGCATTCTCCGACGGAGAGGTCCGTCGGGCGGCGGCGCTGTGGGACGACGTGTTGGAGCGCGCCGCCGAGGCTGGCGACGTCGCCCTCACCGTCGCGGCGCTGCGCCGTCGCATCGAGGCGGCGCGCTGGCTGGGCGACCCGCGCGAGGCGCTCACGCTGCGCGCCGAGCTGGCGCTGCTCCTCGAGGAGAACGGGCGCTCCGGCGAGGCGGCGCGCCTCCACGTCCTCAACGAGCGCTACCCCGCGGGGGAGCCGCTCCTCCGGGTGGTCGCCGAGGTGGCCTTCACCGACGAGGCGGGCGAGGCCATGGCCGCCGTCCCCGAGGCGGTCGCGCGCGGCGGGCGGCTCGAGCTCGACGACCTCGAGGATCTGCAAGCCAATCAGCCGCGCGACGATCTGCGCGTGCGCTTCTGGTTCGAGCGCAACCGCCCGACGCTGCCGGTGACCGAGCGCCTCGCCGCCGAGGCGACGACGATCGCCGAGGAGGGGCGCTACCTCGACGCGCTCACCCGCTACGAGGCCGCCGAGCGCGCCGACCCGCACGACCCGCACCCGCGCTACCTCGCGGGGCTCACGCTCCTCTATCTGAAGCGCTACGCCGAGGCGGAGGCGCGCTACGCCGAGGTCGAGCGCCTCGCGCCCGGCTGGTTCCAGTCGCGCGCCGATCGCGCGCTCGCCGGTGCGCTCGCCGCCGGCGACCTCGCGCACGAGACCTGGCACGCCTTCACCATGCTCGAGGACGGCGGCCTGCCGCCGCGCGAGCGCCTCGAGCTGGCGCGCAAGATCCTCCCCGACGCGCCGCGCTTCGGGCAGCCGCACCTCGCCGAGGGGCGGGCGCTGTTGCTGCTCACGCAGCCCGACGAGGCGGAGCGCGCCTTCCGTCGCGGCCTGCGCGTCGCCGACGAGCCGGACGTGCGCAGCCGCCTCCTGTTCGAGCTCGGCGCCATCGTCGAGAACGACACCGAGCGCACCCAGCTCCTCGAGGAGGCGCAGCTCCTCCGCGGCAACCTGGTGGCCGCGGCGATGGCCCGCTTCCTCCTCGGCTACGGCGTGGCCCCCGACGAGCCGGAGGGGCCGGCGGCGGAATCAGAATAACTGTCTACTGCGAAACCGCCTTCGCGTAGCAGTCGAAGGTGCCGTTGTTGTTGTCGACGCACGACCCCTGGCAGGGCACCCCCAGCACCGGGTCGTTCTGGATGCAGCCGCAGTCGAACCCCTGCCCCATGTTGTCGCAGGTGTCGGTCGGCTCGTAGCAGCTCGGGGCGTAGGTCATCTTCCCCGGCGCCTGCTCGTCGCCCTCGTGGTAGCGGATGCAGAACATCGTCGTCGCGTCGCACACCGCGTAGCCGTAGCAGTCGGTGAGCCCGGCCAGATCGGCGCCCGCGAGGTCGAGGCGCGCGATCGGCCGCGGCGCGAGATCGTCCGGCCCCGACGACGGGCCGAGGTCGGGCGGCGCGAGCCCCTCGGTGTGGGGGCCGATGCCGGCGTCGGCTCCCCCGCCGCCGCCTGTGCCGTCGGGCGAGCCGCCGACGGGGCGCGTCATGTCGCCGAGGCAGGCGACCGCGAGCGGAGCAACGAGCGCGGCGAGGAGCGGCAGCGCGAGGGCGGGACGTCGCATGCGGTGCGTCCATTGCGAGTGGCGGGCCAGCGCGTGCGCCGCGCGCGCTGCGGAGATCGCGCGACGGCGGTGGGGGAGCGGTCCCCACCGCTGTGGACACGTAGACCCGCGCACACCCTGTCGACGATCGTCGACAACGCGCACTCAGCGACGGGAGCCGGGCCGCGCGACGGGCGCCGCTGTCGACGCGATCACACGATCGCCGCCGCCGTCGTCCGCGCACGCTCCGTCGCTGCGCGGGCTGGTTCGCCTCTTGTAATGCGCGCGCTGCATGCTGCGACGACGGAGGTCCCGCGGGGCGAGCACGGTCGAGTGGGTGATCATCGTGATGATCATCGGCGTCGCCGGGATCGGCGCCTTCCAGGCGTTCCGCGGGCGCATCGCGTCGACGGCGGAGCAGGCCGGCGACTGCATCCTGAACGCCGAGGGGAGCTGCAGCGGCGCGGCGGCGACGGTGCAGGCGGACGCGTGCGGCGCCGGGCAGGTGGTGCGCGGCTCGGACGCGGCGCTCCTCGGGACGATGGCCTCGGGGCCGACGACGCCGGCGTCGCTGCGCGCCAGCCTGGCCTCGGGGCGCGGCGATCCGCTGGCGCTCCTCTCGACGCTGTACTCGCCGGTGGGGACCTTCGCGCAGACGCGGGAGGCGCGGCTCGGGCTCCTCGGGCTCGTCGATCGGCTGGGCGGCTGGATCGGGGAGGCGGCCGAGTGGGGCATCGACGGCGTCGGGCGCTGGCCGGCGCCGCTGCGCGTGATGGCCTTCGGGCCGCTCGGGCTCGCGCTCGATCGCCCCGAGGTGCGCTCGTTCGTGAAGGGGCTGGTCGTCGACTTCGCGGGCGGGACGATCATGGGGCTGGTCCACCTGGCGCTCGATCCCGAGGGCGCCGTCGAGGGGCTGGGCAAGCTGGCGACGTCGCTGGTGACCGACCCGGGCGGGACCGCGGGCGCGATCTGGACGCAGATCACCGAGGCGTGGAGTCGCGACCCGTGGCGCTTCTCGGGCGCGCTCACCGGCGAGGTGGCGTCGTTCTTCCTGCCGACGAAGGCGTCGAAGGCGGCGACGGCGGCCGAGGTGGCCGACGAGGTGGGGGACGCGGCGCGCCTCGCCCGTCGCGGCGACGAGGTGGCCGACGCGGGGCGCCTCGTGGCGCACGACGTCCGCTGCGGCGGCGGCGTCTGCACCGGGCTCGGGAACTGCTTCCCGGCGGGGACGCCGATCGACACCGCCGACGGGCCGCGCGCGATCGAGGATCTCGCCGTCGGGACGCTGGTCTGGGCCACCCCGCCCGACGGGGGCGCCCCGGTGCTGCGCCCCGTCGTCGATCGCTTCGCCCGCCGCGCCGCGGGGCTGGTGCGCCTCACCGTCGAGGACGAGGCCGGCGCGCGCGCGGTCATCGACGCCACGCCCGAGCACCCATTTTTTGTCAATCACGCCGGCTTCGTCGCGGCCGGCGCGCTGCGCCCCGGGGTCGACGCGCTCCGCGATCGCGCCGGGCGGCCGCTGGCGCTGGTCGCGGCGGAGGCGCTCCCCGTCGAGACCGCTGTCTACAACGTCGAGGTCGCGGAGCTGCACACCTATCACGTGGGGGCGCTCGGCCTGCTCGCGCACAACGCCTGCCGCGTGCCGGGCCCGCCCGAGCCGCCGTCGCAGCCGCTCGGCAAGCTGCTCCCCGACTGGAAGGAGGAGAGCCCGTCGACGATCGAGAAGCTCACCAACCTCGCGGGCCGCCCGGTCACGCGCGTGACGCCGCGCGATCCGGTGCTGTCGATGCCCGACTTCAGCCACCTCACGCCGACGCGGCGGCTCGGCGGCGGCTTCATGAAGGTCGCCTACGACGCCGGCGACGAGGTGATGCTCTTCATGCGCGATCCGAAGGACGTGTCGGCGCTGCTCGGCGAGGCGGAGGCGCTCGCCGACTTCCGCCGCGCGGGCGTCCCGGCCGTCGACCTGAAGGTCGGCTACTGGAAGGGGCACCCCGTCGGTGTCGAGGAGAAGTTCCTGCCGGGGACCTTCTCGCGCGAGGCGGCGCTCGACCCGCGCGTCATCACACCCGAGTACATCCAGCAGGTGAAGGACCTCCGCCAGGCGCTGCGCGACTCGGGGCTCTACACGCCCGACGTGCAGTGGGCGGCGTTCAAGGGGCCCGACGGCAACCCGATCGTGAAGCTGATCGACACGCGGAATGCAACCCAGTACCGCGGCGGCCCCGTCGGTGCGGCGACGCGCGCCTTCACCGAAAAAGTGTTTGACGATTATTTGAAGAAGGCGGAGCAGACCGCCTACCCGAGCGTGCGCTATCCGACGGGGCCGGAGGTCGCCGAGGCGACGCGCGCGGCGCGCGAGGGCGAGCCCTGGTACCGGCGCTTCTTCAGCCCGGGCAGCGCGGTGGCTCCGAGCGACGAGGCGGCGATGTGGTACGCGTCGCCGGCGGCGGCGCGCGAGGGCGTCGGGCAGCGCATCGCCGAGCTCGAGCGCGCGCATGGGCCGATCCAGCGCTACGAGGCGCAGCTGGTGACGGCCGACCTGGTGACGACGGGATCGAATTCGATCATCACCCACTCGGAGTGGCAGATCTTCGCCATCCAGGACGGCGTCGACCCGGCGCTGGTGGTGCGCACGAACGGCAGCTCCGTCGTCGGGGCGTTCCACGACGTGCCGGGCTGGGGGCGGCAGGGCGCGCCGGGCGTGCAGGTGCAGAATCGCGTGCCGGTCACGCGCGGCGAGATCGATCGCGCCATCGACCACTCCTACTTCAAGGGCGAGTACCTGAAGGACGGCTGGGTGTGCCACCAGGTCTCCGTCGAGGTCGGGCGCGCGCTGGGCATCCCCGTCGAGGACACGGCGCGGCGCGTGCCGGGGCTGTGGGGCTCGCGGACGGTGCTGGGGATGGGCCGCACCGGCAAGCCGAAGTCGTGGCCCGACGTGCCGGACGATCCGTCGCTGCCGCCGCGTCGCTGACGCGCTAAGCTCGCGCGCATGGCGAGCTACTACCTGTCCGAGGATCTGGCGCGGTTCGGCGACATGGCGAAGACGAACCCGCAGCTGTTCGAGCTGTTCATGAAGTGGTACGCGACGACGATGGAGCCGGGCGCGCTCGACGGAAAGACGAAGAAGCTGATCGCGCTGGCGGTCGCCTTCGCCATCCAGGAGCCCTACTGCATCGACTCGTACGCGTCGCAGTGCACCGACGCGGGCGTGACGCCGGAGGAGATGGCCGAGGCGGTCAACGTCGCGGCGTGCATCCGCGGCGGCGGGACGGTCGCGCACTGGGTGCAGGCCTGCAACACGATGACGCGGAAGGGGTAGCGCGTGGCGCGGCGGGTCGTCGTCGTCGGGGCGGGGCCGGTCGGGATCGCGGCGGCGCTCGGCGCCGAGGCGCGCGGGCACGAGGTCACGCTGCTCGAGGCGGCGCCCGTCGTCGGGGCGTCGCTGCGGCGATGGGGGGCGACGCGCTTCTTCACGCCGCTCCGGATGAACCTGCCGGAGGCGCTGCTGGCGCGCCTCCCGTCGCTGGTGCGCGGGGATCCTCCGTCGCCGGAGGCGCTGCTCACCGGGCCGGAGATGGCCGAGCGCGTGCTGGCGCCGCTGGCGGCGACGCTGGGGGCGCGGCTGCGGCTCGGGCAGCGCGTCGTCGCCGTCGGGCGCGCGCGGCTCGAGCGCGACGAGCTGGCGGGGCATCCGCTGCGCGCCGAGCGCCCCTTCCGGCTGCTCGTCGAGAGCGGCGTCGGCCAAGACTCGCGAAGCGAGGCGCGGGGTCTCGGGGGCGCAGCCCCCGCCGTTGAGGAGTCGGTGCTCGAGGCCGACGTGGTGCTCGACGCGACGGGGACGCACGGGCGGCCGAGCGCGCTCGGCGCCGGCGGGCTGCCCTGCCCCGGGGAGCGCGAGCTCGGGGCGCGCGTGATGCGCCACCTCGGGACGCTGGCGGAGAACACGGTGCGGCTGGCGGGGCGGCGCGTGCTCCTCGTCGGGAACGGCCACTCGGCGGCGCACGCGGCGGCGACGCTCGACGCGATCGCGCGCGAGGCGCCGGGGACGCAGATCACCTGGGTGGTCAAGGTGGCAAACGCGCGTCCCGTCGGTGAGGTGGCCTCCGATCCGCTCCCCGAGCGGCACGCGGTGGCGGCGCGCGCGAACGAGCTGGCGACGAAGCCGCCCGCGCACCTGCGCGTCGAGCGGCGCGCGCAGGTCGAGCGCGTGGTCGTCGCCGCCGACGAGTCGCTGGAGGTCGAGCTGACCGGTGGGCGGCGCGTCGTCGTCGACGAGATCGTGTCGCTGACCGGCTATCGCCCCGATCACTCGCTCTCGTCGGAGCTCGCCGTCGAGATCGCCCCCGACACCGAGGGCGCCGCGCGCCTCTCGCGCGCCGTGAGCTCCGTGACCGACTGCCTCTCGGTGCCGCGCGTCCGCCCCGACGATCTCCTCTCGGGCGAGCCCAACTTCGCCCTCATCGGCCAAAAATCCTACGGCCGCGCCCGCACCTTCCTCCTCGCCACCGCCTACACCCACCTCACCGACCTCTTGGGGTCACTCTCCTAGGTCGACCTAGGAGAGTGACCCCGTCAGGAGGGCGCGGATGGGGCTGTGGGCGGGGAGGGAGTGCTGGCCGGCGGGGAGGACGACGAGGGCGTTGGCGCCGACGGCGGAGGAGAGTTGGTGCGATCCCTGGCGTCGGCCGACGGCGGCGACGAGGGTGCCGTCGTCGGAGACGTGCACGCGCGCGCGCAGGTATTGGCGGCGGTCGGAGCGCGTCTCGAGCGGCGCGTCGAGCTGCGCAGTGACGAGCGGGAGATCGAACGGCCGCTCGCACCCAAGCGCCGCGCGGATCGCCGGCCGCACGAAGAGGTGGAACGCGACCATCGCCGAGACGGGATTTCCGGGGAGACCGTAGATCGGCGTGTCGCCGAGCCGCGCCAGCGCGACGGGCTTGCCCGGCTTCATGTCCACCTTCCACGCCGACAGCGTCGCGCCCATCGACTCCAGCACGTCCTTCACGTGGTCGTGCGCACCGACGGAGACGCCGCCCGTCGTCACGACCAGATCGGCGCGCCGCGCCTCCTCGAACGCCGCCGCGATCGCCGCGCGATCGTCGCGCGCGATCGGCAGGAGCCGCGCCCGGCCACCCGCCTCCTCGACGAGCGCGCCGATCGTCACGCCGTTCGTCTCGGCGATCGCGCCCGGCCCGAGCTCCTCGTCGACCTCGCGCAGCTCGTCGCCCGTCGAGAGCAGCGCCACCTCCGGCCGCCGCGCGACGGTGACGACCGCCCGCCGCACCGCCGCGAGCAGCCCGAGCGCCGCGGCGTCGATCACCCGCCCGCGCCCGAGCACCACCGCCCCCGCGCGCACGTCCTCGCCGGGGTGCCGCACGTGATCGCCGACCTTCGCCGCGACCTCGATGCGTACCGCCGCCACGCCATCGTCCGTCGTCGCGGGCGCGCTGCGCTCGACCATCACCACGGCGTCGGCGCCGTCGGGGACCACCGCCCCCGTCGAGATGCGCATCGCCTCGCCCGCCCCGAGCGCCCGCGCCGCCACTCGCCCCGCGGCCGACTCCCCGACGACGCGCAGCACCACCGGCGCCGCGGCGGTGTCGGCCGCGCGCACCGCCCACCCGTCCATCGCCGAGTTGCGGTGCGGCGGCACGTCGCCGCGGGCCGTCACCTCCTCGGCCAGCACCCGCCCGCGCGCGGCGCCGATCGGCACGCGCTCGCGCCCGGACGACCGCACCGCCGCGACGGCGAGCGCCTGCGCCTCCTCGACCGAGAGCATCGATGGCCGATGTCGCTCGCGAGTGCCGTCGCTACTCGACGCCGAGGAGCTCGACGTCGAAGATGAGCTGCGCGTTCGGCGGGATCACGCCGCCCGCGCCGCGCGCCCCGTACGCCAGGTTCGCCGGGATGTGGAGCTGGCGCTTGCCGCCGATCTTCATGCCGGCGACGCCCTCGTCCCAGCCCTTGATGACCTGCCCGATGCCGAGCTGGAACACGAACGGCTCGCCGCGATCCACCGAGCTGTCGAACTTCTTCCCGTCGGTGAGCCAGCCCGTGTAGTGGACCTTCACCTTCTGACCCGACTTGGCCTCGGCGCCGGTGCCGGGCTTGAGGTCGTAGTACTTGAGCCCGCTCTTGGTCTCGACGGGCTTACCGGTCGCCTTCGACGGGGCGCTGGTCGACGCGTCGGCGCGGACCGCGGCGGGGAGGGCGACGGGGGCGAGGGCGAGGAACGAAGCGAAGAGGCGCGCGCGAACGGTCATCCTGTGTCTCCTTGTCAGACCTTGGGCAAACGCTGGGGCGAGCAGTTTAGCAAAATTGACAGACGAACGCGCCTCGTCGCTATTCAGGTGCATCGAAACGGGACGATGAGAAAGAACAGTGTGGTATAGAGAAGTATCCGAATCGGGGGGGGGAGAGAACCATGGCGATGAAGCGCGCAGCTCAACGAGCTCCGAAACAACCACGAGAAGAGAAACCCGCAGCGCGGCAGTTCTACACGACCAAGCAGATCGCCGAGCTCTGTGGGGTCCACATCACGACGGCGATCCGCTGGATCGACAGCGGGGAGCTCCCGGCCTACCGCACGCCGGGCGGCCGTCGTCGCGTCACCGCCGAGGATCTGCGCGACTTCTTCGCGCGCCACAAGATCCCCGTCGAGGGCGAGCTGGCGCGCCCGCGTCCGCTGGTGCTCGTCGTCGACGACGAGGCGCTCGTGCTGCGCTCCGCGTCGCGCGAGCTCACCAAGGCCGATCGCTACGACATCGTCACCACGACCTCCGGCTACGAGGCGCTCCTCCTCGTCGGTGAGCGCGCGCCGCAGCTGGTCGTGCTCGACATCGTGATGCCGGGCATCGACGGCTACGAGGTCCTCGCGTCGATCAAGCGCAACCCGGCGACGAAGAACACGCAGGTGCTCGCGGTGACCGGCAACCTCACCGAGGCGGTCAAGCAGCGGGTGATGGCGCTCGGCGCGGTCGACTGCCTCGCGAAGAGCGACGCCTTCGGCAACCTGCCCAAGATCGTCGAGCAGATCGTCCCGTAACGATGTCGCGGCTCCGCCTCGCGGTCGGTGTCGTCGCGGTGGCGGCGGCGCTGTCATCGTCGGGGTGCGAGCCGAGCGGTTGGTCGGTGGTGGACGCGCCTTCGGGCGCGGCGGTGCTGTCGGTGGCCTACCCACCGACGGGAGACGGCGCGATCGCCGTCGGAGGAGCGCTCGGGTCGGGCGGCGACGCGCTGCTGCTCGTCGGTGATGGCGACGGCGGAGGCGCGTGGCGGCGCGTCGCGGTGGGGACCGACGCGACGCTGTGGTGGGTGCACGCGTTCGCCCGCAACGACGCTTGGGTCGTCGGCGAGCGCGGCACCGTCGGACACTTCGATGGGACGTCGGTGACGCTGGAGAGCGCGCCGACGGACCGCACGCTGTACGGCGTGTGGGGCGCGCGCGCCGACGACCTCTGGGCCGTCGGTGGACAGCCGGGGCGGGACGGCGTGCTGCTGCACCGCGACGCAAGCGGCTGGAGCGCGGTGACGCCGCCGGTCACCGTCGCGGCGCTGTTCAAGGTGTGGGGCTCGAGCGCGAGCGACGTCTTCGTCTGCGGCGAGGGCGGCACGATGCTCCACTGGGACGGCGCGGCGTGGGCCGCGCAGGCGACGGGGCTGCCGCCATCGGTCACGCTGTTCACCGTCGCCGGGCGCGGGCCGCGCGAGGTCTACGCCGTCGGGGGCATCGGCCGCGGCGTGGCGCTGGCCTACGACGGCACGGCCTGGGCGCCGATCGCCGATCCGCTGCTCGACGGCATCGGCGGGCTCGCCGGGATCGCCGTCTCTCCGACGGGGACGCTGGCCATCGTCGGCTCGGCGGGGACCAAGCTCCAGGGCGCGCCCGGCAAGCTCGTCGACGAGACGCGCAGCGCGCCGCGCGACGATCTGCACGCCGCCGCCGCGCGCGGCGATCGCGTGCTCGCGGTCGGGGGCGCCTACGTCGGCCCGCCGGGCTCGCCGCGCTCGGGCGTGATCGCGATCCGCCGCTGATTCCTCCGTATCATCGGAGCATGCGGTGGCTGGTGGTCGTCGTGTTGACGTGTGGGATCGCGCGCGCCGACGTGAGCGCGCCGCCCGCGTCGTCGTCGTCGTCCGGCCGCTGCGGAAAGGGCAAGCGCGTGCGTGTAATCCTCGAGCCGACCCCGCGCCCGCCCGGGCCGGAAGCCGCTGCGACGCCGGTCGTGCGTGCAACCCAGATCGTCGTCGAGGAGCTCGAGCGCGCCGGCCTCCAGCCGAGCGCCGACCCATTCATGCTTGACGGAATCGACCGCGTCGACGAGCTCCGCCGCTACCACACCCGCGAGGCGCGCGAGAAGAACCCGAACCTGGGGCTGCACTCGAACGAGCTCATCCGCCGCCCCGTGCGCCTCGACGCCTACCTCCCCGACGGGGAGATCGGCTTCATCGTCCTCACCTCGTGGCTCGAGCTCGCCGTCTCGCGCGGCCTCGACCGCAAAGGCCGCCCGTTCGACGAATGGCAGTCCGACGTCCGCAAGGCGCTCGTCGCCGCCGCCGAGCGCACCCCGAAGCTCCGCGCCCTCTACCTCCTCGGCGACCCCGGCTTCGACCGCGAAGACGAGCTCCGCCGCCTCGTCCGCGAGGCCCTCGCCTGCACGACCCGCGCACGCTAGACAACAAAACACCTATACTGCGGACTGTGACCGACGGTCCCAAATTGACGTTGTCGGCCTACGTCGCGTTTCGCCTCCGCGCCGCAGACGAGATCGAGATCCTTCCCGACCCGGTGAGGCTCGGCGTTCAGGGACGGATCGTCGCGCCTCGCTTTCACCAAGACGTCCTCGCCGCCTTCCTCACCCCTCGCACCGTCGAGGAGGCGAGCGCGACGATCGGCCGCCCCAGCGACGAAGTTCGCGAGCTCGCGAACCGCTACCGCGACCTCGGCCTGTTGTCGTCGGAGAGAACGGCCGAGGAGTCACCGGGGCTGCGCGCGTTCCTGCGCGAGGACATCTTTGCCGACCCGCTCCTGTACGCGGAGCTCAAGCGCGAGATCGGCGCCGGGAACGCCTGCGTCATCCGCGACGCGTTCCACGACGACTTCGCCGAGCGCGTCTGGCGCGCGCTCGATCGCTTCGAGGCGTGGGAGTCGCTGCGGATCATGAAGCCGCCGTTCTTCGCGCTCAGCGCGCTCGGGATCACCGACCGCGAGACCTATCCGCCGGAGCTGGTGGAGTGCGAGCGCATCCTGTCCGCGCCCGCGACGCGCGCGCTGATGACCGACCTCGCCGGCCATCCCTGCGACGGTGAGCTGCTCTTCGATCCCAAGCTCTTCCTCGCCGGCGACTACCTCTCGCCGCACTCGGATCTGCACGACAACCGCGCGGTGTCGTTCGTCTGGTCGCTCGCGAAGGGTTGGCAGCCCAACTGGGGCGGGCACTATCTGTGGTGCTCTCCGCCGGTGAGCATCTCACCGACGTTCAACACCCTCATCCTCTACCGCGCGACCGCCGCCGGCATCCACATGGTGACGCCGGTCGCGGCGCAGGCGCGAGCGAAGCGATTCGCCATCAGCGCGTGGTGGGTGTCCCATTCGCCGACGGGCGAAGCGCATCCGCCGACGACCGATTGGTATCGCGGCGCGCTCCGGCCGCTCGCGCCGAAGGTGCTCGCCATCGGATGACGGCGCTCAGCGTTTGTCCTGCGGCTGGCAGGGGACGACGCCGGATTTTCGCTCGACACAAATGAGGCGGTCGCGGGCGCCGCCGAGGAGGACGGTCTTCTCGGCGCGCTCCTTGTCCGGCCAGACGATGGTCAGCGCGTTGCCGGCGCCGTCGGGGCCGAGGCCGAAGAGGACGTCGGTCGACGACGCGCTCCCCGCCGACCCCAGGCGGATGGTGCGCGCCTGTTTTCCGTCTAGCTTCAATCGGGCCCCGATGGCGAAGCGGTTCTTGCTGCCCTCGTCGCGCAGCCGCACCGCCAGCCAGTGGTTCGGCGCCGCCTGCCCCGGGCGCGGCCGCGCGCCGCGATTCATGTAGACGAACGTCGGCCCGTCCTCGAAGTTCGTCGGCGGCTTCATCACCTTGTTCGGCGCCGGGATCGCCAGGATGACCCCGCCGACGTCCGCCTTGAGGTTCCCGCCCGACGGCGACAGCGAGTTGTACCCGCCGTAGTGCGTGACCACGAGGTCCTCGTACCCGTCGCCGTTCAGATCGCCGAGCGCGATCCCGTTCGCCGCCTCGTGCAACAGAAACAGATCGGCGATCAGGCTCTCGCGCGACGCGGCCACGCCCGCCTCCGAGTAGCTGTCGCGATCGCCGATATACACATAATCGCGCTTGTGCCAGTTGGTCCCCGGCGAGCGACGGCGCGGCGGGTTGTGGTCGTACTCCATGTCGGTGATGTCGAGCAGCCGATACTCGAGGGTCCGATCGGTGAGCACGATCTTCCCCATCTCGCGCGTGTCGTTCACCAGCATGCGCCCCGGCGAGCTCGTCCAGTCGCCGATGAAGCCGTCGTTGCCGCGCCCGAGCGCGCCCGCGAAGTAGACGTCGAGGTCGCCGTCGTTCTCGACGTCGAAGAACACCGTCGAGAAGCCGAACTCATATCCCGCCAACCCGTGCTCGTAGTTGTGCTCCTTCCAGAGATTCAGCGCCGTCGGCGCGAAGTTCGCCTTTCGCGTCAAATCGGGCGGGATATACGGCGAATGATTCACCGTCACGAGGTCGGTGATGTCCTCGAGGACCCCCATCGGCGACGGCGACAACAGCACGTGCGTCATCCGCGCCGAGCCGCGCGCGTAGTTGATCGGCGCCAGCGCGAAGATCGACTCGTCCTCCGCCTCCTTGTTGAGGAGCGCCATGTTCCCCGCCGACATCGACTGCCCGCCGCAGTTGGGCACGAACACCTCGTCGCGCCCGTCGCCGTCGAGGTCGCCCGCGGCCGCGCCCATCCAGCAGCCGTCGAACCCGCCCGCGTCGTAGCGCGTGTCGCGCACGAAGCGCTTGCCGCCGTCGTTGGTGTAGACGCGCAGCCGGTTCCCCTCGTCGGTGGACACCACCAGATCGGGGTACCCGTCGTCGTTCGCGTCGGTGAAGATCGCGCTCCAGCTGTGGTCGGCGCGCTCGCCCGCCGGCTTGCCCTCGACGATCTGCTCGCCAATGTACTCCTCTTTATTGCTGGACGGGAACCACATCGTGGCCGGCAGCCCGTGCTTGTCGTGCAGCCCCGAGACGCCCCAGTCGACGGCGTGGTTCTCGAACGCCAACTTCCCCGTCTCGGCGAGCTGATTGATCCAGAGCGCGTTCTGGTTGCCGCCGAAGCGCCGCATCCCGAACCCATAGAAGTCGGGGTCCTGGTAGTCGGTGACGAAGACGTCGAGGTCGCCGTCGAGATCGACGTCGGCGACCGCCGCCGACATCGACGACCAGCGCTCTCCCGCGAGCCCGATGTCGTTCGAGACGTCCTTCCACTCGGGGATTCCGTCGCCGTCGGCGTCGCCCAGGTTGAGGAACAGCGTGTCGCGCCCCTCGGGCTCGCCCCTGCACTGGGTGTCGCCCTCGTCGCAGCCGTGGCGCACCACCACGTCCCGCCCGTCGACGAGCGGCCGCCGCAGGAACTGCGGCAGGCGGATGGTGATGGCGCGCTTCTTCTGATCGCGCCCGATGTTGCGCTGCGCCGGGTAGCCGCGCAGCGCCGTCTCCTCGTGCGTGAAGGGCAGCCCGGCGAGGTCGGAGGTCACCCACAGATCGAGGTCGCCGTCGCCGTCGAAGTCGGCGGCCACCGCCCCGGTGGCGATGCGCCCGATGCGGTTCTCGTCGTCCGTGAGCGCGGCGCGCGGGCGGTACTTGTTCTCGACGAGCAGCTCCTCGCGGAGGTGCTGCGTGTTGCCGGCCTTGGCCTCGAGATCCTCGATCGCCGCGAAGATCGGATCGCCGTTGTCGTCGTTGCCCTGGTTGAGGAAGAGCGCGCAGGGCTTCTGCGGCAGCGGCGTCTGCGTGAGCATCTTGTTCTCCGTCGTGAAGCCGACGGTCTGCCCCCCCTGCGGGAAGAAAAGGTCGAGCCGCCCGTCGCCGTTCAGATCGGCGACGACCACGCCGCGCGTGCGGAAGATCTGGTTGCCCTTGGCGCGCGGCCCGAGGCGGGCGCCGATCTCCTCGAAGGGGGCGTATTTTGCGTCTAGCACGATCGGCTTCTCGTCGTGCACGTCGGTCGCCATCAGCGTGGCGCGGCGCTGGGCGACGGGGTCGACGTCGATCGGCGCCAGGTGGAAGCGCTGCAGCAGCAGCACCCCGAGGACGCGCAGGTCGCTCTCGCCGAAGTGGGCGACGACGCGCCGCCAGCCGTACCAGCCGCCGCCGGCCACCGCCGCGAGTAAAATCAGATAGACAAGAAATCGCTTCATAGCAGGTTGGAGTCGGAGAAGGAGCGCCACAGCGGGCGCTGGAAGCGCGACGACGCGCGCGCCACGCGGCCGGCGAGCTCGGCCGGGAGGTCGAGCTCCACCTCGAGGAGATCGACGATGCGCTCGTAGGCGACCAGCGTGACCCGCAGCCGCACCTCGCCGGTCGGCGCCTTCACCGCGCGGAGGTAGAGCTGCTCGAGCCCCTCCTCGTGGTTGTTCGACAGGAAGAGCGTCTTGCCGTCGGGGCCGCCGGCGTGCGCCGAGAAGGCGTAGACCGGCGCCGGGCCGTCCTTCAGGTAGAGGTAGCGCTTCTCGACGGGCTCGCTGGCGCGCAGGACACCGACGCCGAAGCCGGGGATGTCGAAGTCCTCCTGCGTGACCAGGAGGTCGATCGGCAGGTTGCCGACGACCAGCGCGCGCTTGCCGTCGGCCGAGCGCAGCGTCAGCTCGAGCGCCCCCTCGGGGTAGGCGTGCGGCGACGGGCGCCCGGCGAACTTCGTCTTCGGCGTCACCTCGACCAGCTCGGCGCTGGTCCAGATCGGCTCGTAGCGGACGCGGCGCGGCGGCTGCTTGACATAAATTCCGGGCGGGACGAACGAGTGGAAGACGAGCTCGTCTCCCGGCTGCAGCTCGGCGAAGGTCTTGGCCTCGAGCGGCGACCCGCCGCGCTCGAGCGTGTAGAAGCGGCGCTGCACCTTGCGGCGCGAGTCCTGCGTCGAGTAGCTGGCGATGGGCTTGTCGCCAACGACGCGCACGGCGGCGCTGCCGAACGACTTTCCGACGGTGCGCAGCCGGTCGAGCGCGAGCGGCACCTCGGGGAGCTGCTTCTGGTAGCCGAGCGCGGCGCGCAGCTCGTCGTCGGAGGTGTCGATGCCGTCGACGGCGCGCACGAGGTCGAAGTAGCCGTGCTCGGGGAGCGACAGCCACGCGTGGTACATCTCCCCGACGGAGTCGGCGGCCGACACCTCCCACAGCCCGGGGAAGAGGCAGTTGTTGATGAGCGCCATCCGCTTCGGCTTCACGCCGGGGTTGGGCTTCACCGCGCCGCCCTCGAAGCTGTACTCCTCGTCGTCGTTGAAGAGGCCCTGGGTGCGCACCGAGCCGTAGGCGCGGTTGTCGCCGCCGACCGCCAGCTCGACGCCGTTGCGCGAGTACTCGGCCAGCATGAGCACCAGCTTGTCGAACGCGTCGAGGGTGCGGCCGTGGTCGTAGGGGAGGAGCGGCACCAGCATGTGGGCGTCGATGTTCTCGAGCGCCACCGCGCCGTCGCACCTCTTGCCGGCGGCGCACTTCAGCTCGGCGCGCAGCCGGAGCCCGCGGCCGTCGACGGTGAGGTCGATGCGGTCGCGCGCGCCGAGGAGCGACCTGTAGCGGTTCACCGACTGCGTCGCGGCGGAGAGCGGCTGGCCGTCGAGCTTCTCCTCACGGTCGGGCTGGAGCGCCACGTCGCGCATGGAGAGGTCGCGCGCGCCCGAGCAGGCCGCGATGAGGGCGAGGAGGCAGACCAGCGTGCGCGACATCGCGCCGGACGATAGCACGTGTTACCGTCGGTGACGTGGGGGCATCGCTGACGGTCGTGGTCCCGGCGTTCAACGAGCGCGAGAACCTCGCGCCGACGCTCACCGAGCTCGCGGCGGCGCTGCGCGCGCGTGGGGCGGAGCACCCGTTCGAGCTGGTCGTCGTCGACGACGGCTCGTCCGACGGGAGCGCGGCGCTGTTGGCCGAGCTCGCGGCGCGCACGCCCGAGCTGCGGGTGGTCACGCACGAGCGCAACCGCGGGCTGACGGCGGCGCTGCGCACCGGGTTCGCCGCCGCGCGCATGGAGCTGGTCACCTGGTCGCCGGCCGACGGGCAGATTCCGTCTAGCGAAATCGTCCGGCTCGCCGACGCCTGGGGCGGGCGCGATCTGGTGCTGACCACCTACGCCAACGTGCGCCCCGACGGGCTCCTGCGCGCGGCCGTGTCGCGCGGGCTGCGGCTGGCGGTGGCGGCGATGATCGGGTTTCGCGATCGGCTCGAGGGCGTCTACCTGGTGCGGCGGGCGGTGCTCGACGAGCTGGGGCTGGTGGCGTCGCGCTCGGCGGGATCGATCGCCTTCGAGATCGGCGCCAAGGTGCGCGCGCGCGGCCTCTCCGTCGGGACCCTCGCCATCACCTGCGCCCCGCGCCGCGCCGGGGAGTCGAAGGTGGCGGGGCGCCGCCTGGCCCGCAACATCCTCGCCACGCTCGAGGATCTGCGCGACATCCGCCGCTCGATGCGGCGGTCGCCCCATTCGTGATAGACATGAAAAACGACGATCTCCTCGACGGAAAACTCGACGACTGGTTCTACCGCGTGAAGGCGCTGCGCCCGCGGCTCGAGCCGCTCGCGTACGAGCCGGTGAAGCGCTGGGTCTGGCTGAAGGGCCTCATGAACCCGCTCGACCCCGAGCCGTGGCACGCGCAGCGCGCGGGGCTCCCGACGGCGAAGCTGCTGCCGAAGGCGCCGAGGCGATCGCTGGCCGCGCGCAAGGGCACCTTCGAGTGCGGCCTCGACGCCGAGGGGCGGCTCTGCGTGCAGATCGAGCACTGGGGCGGGAAGGAGCCGTACCTCAACCTCTACTTCCACCTCCCTGGTCGGATTCGCTACGTGCGCTACGGGACCGACCGCTACCTGTGGCGTCCGCCGGTCGCCGTGTTCGAGCTGACGCTCGACAAGCGCGGGCGCGTCGTCCGTCGCGAGAACTATGGCAACCTGGCGACGTGGCCCGATCGCGAGCCGCTCACCGCCGCCGACGTGAAGGCGCTCAAGAAGGCGCCGCCGCCGAACATCTCGCACTACCGCGTGAACTTCGGCTGGGACGGCGACCGCCTGGTGAAGAGCGACGACGGCGTCTTCTACGACTACGAGGACGGCGAGCTCGTCCGCATCTGGCGCGAGGGCGTGAAGGGGCGGCCCGAGGTTCGCTGGATCAAGGGCCGCACCCCGTGGCCGTTCCCGCTGCCGCCTCGCTGACGGGCCGTGTGGGAGACAGGACACCCCCACGCCTGGGGGTGGGGGCCCCACCGCATCGCGTCTAACTGCTTGAAATAATGGGCGCGTCGGTCGGCACGGGGCTTGGAGGAGAGGGGCGCGATGGACTCTCTCTACGCGCTCATCGGGCTGGGGGGCCTGATCGTGTTCGCGCTCCTGTGCGTCGTCTTCTCGGCCGCGTGGCGCTCCGTTCGCGCCTGGCTGAAGGTGCGCCGGGCGCCGAAGAAGCGGCTCCTCGTCCACAGCATCAACGACGATCGCTGCACCGGGTGCGACGCCTGCGTGACGGTCTGCCCGACGGACGTGCTCGACCTCGTCGGCAACAAGAGCCGCGTGCTGCGCTTCGACGACTGCATCCAGTGCGAGCAGTGCGCGCTGGTCTGCCCGACGACGGCGCTGGTCATGCACTACGAGGGGACGAAGGCGCCGCCCTATCGCATGCCGGAGCTCGACGAGTACTACCAGGCGGCGCCGGGGCTGTACCTGATCGGCGAGGCGGCGGGGAAGCCGCTCGTGAAGAACGCCGCGAACCTCGGGCGCGCCGTCGTCGAGCACATGGTGCAAAAGGGCGGGCTGCGCGCGGGCGCGCTCGGGCCGCTGCACCCGGGGACGAAGATGACCGACGTCGACGTGCTGATCGTCGGGTCGGGGCCGGGCGGGCTCTCGGCGGCGCTGTCGTGCGTCGAGCACGGGCTGCGCTACGCGATCATCGAGAAGGACGAGCTGGTGGCGTCGACGATCGCGCGCTGGCCCGTCGGCAAGGAGTGCATGGCCGAGCCGTACGAGGTGCGCTCGGTCGGGCTCCTGCCGGTGTGGGACTCGACGAAGGACGAGCTGCTCGCGGGCTGGGCGGAGATCCTCGCCGAGCGCGGCGTGGCGGTGCGCGTGCGCGAGACCGTCGAGGACGTGAAGCGGATCGCCTCGGGCGGGTTCGAGGTGCGGACGTCGAAGACGCACTACCGGGCGCAGCGGGTGGTGCTGGGGATCGGGACGCGCGGCAAGCCGCGCAAGCTCGGCGTGCCGGGCGAGCACCTGCCGAAGGTGTCGCCGCTCCTGTCGGATCCGGCGGCGCACAAGGGGCAGCGGGTGATCGTCGTCGGTGGTGGCGACTCGGCGGTGGAGGCGGCGATCGCGCTCGCCGAGCACGCCGGGCGGGTGGTGCTCAGCTATCGCGGCAAGGCGCTGTCGCGGTGTAAAGCAAAAAATCGCCAGCGCCTCGACGAGCTGTCGCGGGCGGGGCGCGTGATCGTGCGCTTCTCGACGCAGATCACCGAGATCAAGCCGGACAGCGTGCTGCTCAAGGCGGGGGATGCCGTCGAGACGCTGCCGAACGACCACGTGTTCGTGTGCATCGGTGGCGACGCGCCGGTGAAGTGGCTCGAGGGTGTGGGCGTGAAGTTCGCCGATCAGCCGCACGAGTTCCAGCGCGCGGCGACCGACGCCCTCGTCGAGAAGCTGGTCGGGCCGCAGCCCGAGACGCTGTCGCCGTTCGCCAGCGCCGCGAAGCCCGCCGCCGCGAAGCCCGCCGCCGCGAAGCCGTCGCCGAAAGCGGCTGCTCCAAAAGCGGCCGCGCGCCGCGCCCCCGATCCCCTCGACGACCTCGAGCTCCTCGAGGACGAAGAGGCCCGCACCGTCATCCGCTTCCCCGTCGAACGCGCCCGCCGCGTCGGCTGACGGGGTCACTCTCCTGGGTCTCAACCCAACGAAGCGAAACGCGAATTCGACGTCGATTTGGTTTCGCGTGTTTCGTGGGGTGCGTTCGACAGACGAAACACAGGAAACCAAATCGACGGCGAAATCCGATTCGATCTCAACCGCTTGCGACCTAGGAGAGTGACCCCGTCAGGGGAAGCGGCCGGAGGCGGCGAGGAGGTCGAGGCGGGCCTGGCGGCTGTTGTCTTCGGCGAGCGCGGCGTTGGTGTCGGCGTCGCGGGCGCGGCGCTCGGCGTCGATGACCTCGATGTTGGTGACGGCGCCGGCGCGGTAGGCGAGCGTCGCGAGGTCGCGGGCTTCGTTGGCGAGGCGGGCGGCCTCGCGCGCCGCGACCAGCGCCTCGTCGGCGCGCTGCACCGACTCGAACGCCGCGCGCACGTCCGAGCGCGCCTGCCGCAGCGTCGCCTCGAGCTGCGCCTCGGCCTCCTTGGCCAGCGAGATGCGCTCGCGCCGGGCGCCGTAGCGCGCGCCGCCGTCGAAGAGCGGCCAGGCCAGGATCACCTGGGCCTGCCAGCCGAGCTGCGGGTTCACCACCGTCGCCGGGTTCTGCGTGAAGGGCGTGAAGGTGCCGGTGACAACGGGCAGCAGATCGGCCCACGAGTCGCGCGCGATGGCGCGGTTCAGCGACACGCGCGCCTTCGCCACGTCGACGTCGGTGCGGCGCGTCTCCGCCCCGACCAGCGCCTCGTCGACGCTGCCGGGCGACTCGGGCAGCGACGCCTCGCGCTCGGCGACGTCGAGCGGGCCGTCGGCGCCGACGATGACGCCCAGCGCCTCGCGCAGCCGCGTGAGCTGCGCCCGCGTCGACTGGAGCTGCGACTCCGACGCCGCCAGCTCCTGCTCGGCGCGCACCAGGTCGAGCCTGTTGCCGACGCCGCCCTGAAAGCGCGTGCGCGCGAACTCGGCGTGCGCGCGGGCGGCGTTGCGCGCGCGCTCGCTGGCGGAGACCAGCCGTCGCTGCGCGATGATCGACAGGTGGGTGCGCGCGGTGGTGATGGCGATCGTGCGGCGCAGATCGCTCGCTGATTTCTGCTGGACAGAAACAGCGCTGCGCGCGTTCTTCCACGCCAGCCAGCGCGACGCGGCGATGAGCGGCACCGACAGCGCCAGACTCGCGTTCATCTGGTTCGCCGCCGAGAAGACGTTCATGCCGACGGCGCGGTCGTTGTCGAGGCGCGTGTAGGTCAGGTTCCCGGTCAGCGTCGGCAGCGACGCCGCGCGCACCGACCAGAGCGTGCCCTCGACGCGCTTGACATCCTCTTCGGCGATCGCCGCCTGCGGGTTGCGCGTGATGGCGCGCTGCACCGCCTCGCCGAGCGTCACCCGCTGGGCGCAGCAGGCGTCGGCCAGCGTCGCCTGCGGCAGCGACGGCAGCGCCTCCTCGGCGCCGGCGACGCCGCCGACCGTCAGCGACGCCACGAGCGCGATCGTGGTCCTACTCCTACGCATGCGCGGAAGGGGCAGCTTCTTGGTCATCGTCCTCATCGGGCGCGCGCCGCTTGGCGACGCGATCGAGCAGCGTGTACAGCGACGGGATCAGGAACAGCGTGAAGAAGGTCGACACCGTCAACCCGCCGATGACGGCGCGCGCCAGCGGCAGGTTGGTCTCGCTCCCCTCGCCGATCCCGAGGGCCATCGGCAGGAGCCCGACGATGGTCGCGATCGTCGTCATGAGGATCGGCCGGAGGCGCGTGCGCCCCGCCTTCACCGTCGCCTCGAGGAGCGGCTCGCCGCGCGCGCGCAGCACGTTGGCGAAGTCGACCAGCAGGACGCCGTTCGACACGACGATGCCCACCATCATGATGATCCCCATGAAGCTGTTCACCGACAGCGTGGTCCCCGTCGCCCACAGCATCACGAAGACGCCGGTCACGCCGAGCGGCACCGAGAACATGATCACCAGCGGATCGACCAGCGACTTGAACTGCGACGCGAGCACCATGTAGACGAGCGCCAGCGCCATCAGCGCCGCGAAGCCGAGGCCGCTGAAGGCCTCCCTCTGCGCCTGCACCTGCCCGCCGAGCTGCGCGCTGAACCCCTCCGGCGGGGGCTGCGCGTCGAGCACCTGCTGCACCGCCGCCGCCGCGCGCCCGAGGTCCTTCCCCGGCGCCACGTTCGCCGTCACGTCGATGATGCGCTGGAGGTATTTTCGCTGGACAAGAACGGGCCCGCTGCGCCGCTCGATGCGGGCCAGCGTGTCCAGCGTGACCAGCGCCCCCGACGGCGTCTTCATGAAGACGTCGCTGAGATCGCTCACCTGCGAGCGGAAGCGATCGGCCAGCCGCACGTTGATGAAGTAGGCGTTGCCGGTCTTCGGGTCGGTGTACTGCACCGGCGCGAACTGCGTGTTGCCGACGAGCGACGCCAGCACCGTCTGCGCCACCTGCTGCTCCGAGATCCCCAGCACGCCCGCCTTCTCGCGATCGACGACGACGTCGAGCTCGGGGTAGTTCTCCTCGCGCGAGATCTGCAGATCGGTGAGGAGCGGCTTGCCGTCGCTGTCGGTGACCTCACGCAGCTTGCCGAGGAGCCGCCGCGCGTAGCCCGCGCCGTCCTCGAGGTCGTAGCCGAGGATCTCGATGTCGATCGGCGCGGGCGAGCCGAAGTTGAGGATGCGCTTGACGATGCCGCCGGTGAAGACGATGAGCTGCGTCCCCGGCAGCGCGTCGCGCAGCTCGGCGCGCACCTTCTCGGCGGCGACGACGTCGGTGATCGCGCCGCGCTCGCCCTTCGGCACGAGGTTGACGCCGATGTTGCCGGCGTGCGGGCCGGTGTTCGAGGTGAACAGCGCCGTGCGCCCGAGCGGCAGCCCGTCGTCGGCGAGCATGGTGTCGGCGATGGGGCCGAGCGCCCTCTTGATGGCCCCCTCGACGCGCTTGCCGGTCTCCTCGGTGCGCTCGACGCGCGTGCCGATCGGCGTCTTGTAGGTGAGGTTGAACTGCCCCTCGTCGGTCTCGGGGAAGAACTCGGTGCCGATGCGGCGCATCAGCGTCAGCGACGCCACGAAGAGGCCGAGGATGACCACGATGGTCTGCCAGCGACGGGCGAGCGTCCAGCGCAGCGCGCGCTCGTAGCGATCGTCGAGGCGCTTGAGCCACGCCTCGATGCGCCCCGGCAGCCCGCGCCGCGGCCCGGCCTCGTGGTGCGGGCGCAGCACATAGTAGCAGAGGAGCGGCGTCACCGTGCGCGACACGAAGAAGCTGAGGATCAGCGCGAAGGAGATCGTCAGCGCCAGCGGCAGGAAGAGGTTTCGCGCGACGCCGAGGAGGAACAGCACCGGGAAGAAGACGACGATGGTCGTCACCGTCGAGACGAAGATCGGCATCGCCACCTCCTGCGCGGCGGCGATGACCGCCTGGCGGCGCGACTGCCCGAAGGCGAGGTGGCGGTGGATGTTCTCCAGCTCGACGATCGAATCGTCGACGAGGCGCCCGACGCCGAGCGCCAGCCCGCCGAGCGTGAAGACGTTCAGCGTCTGCCCGGTGAAGTAGAGGAGGATGAAGGTCGCCACGATCGACAGCGGGATCGCCACCGAGACGATCGCGGTCGCGCGCAGCGACAGGAGGAAGAACAGGATCACGACGACGGCGAGGAGCCCGCCCTGCAGCGCCTCGTGCTCGAGCGCCGCGACCGCCGAGCGGATGTAGGTCGACTGATCGAAGCTGATCGCCATCTTCACCGACGACGGCACGCCACGCAGCGTGGGCATCGCCTTCCGGATGGCGTCGACGACGGCGATGGTGTTGGCGCCCGGCTGCTTGAGGACGCGCAGGAAGACGCCGCGCTGGCCGTTGATGCGCACGACCTCGGTCTGGTCGGCGGTCCCGTCGACGACCTTGGCCACGTCGCCGACGCGCACCGGCCGCGCCGCGCCGGGCGGCGGCGGCCCGAGCGGGACATCGCTGAGCGTCGCCGCGCGCTCGACCTCGGTGTTGGCGAAGACGTTGTAGTCGCGCGGCCCCGCGCGCAGGTTCCCCGACGGCAGCAAGAGGTTCGAGGCGCGCACGCCGTTGACCACGTCGAGGAGCCCGAGGCCGCGGGCGCGCAGCGCGTCGCGATCGACCTCGACGGTGAGCTCGCGCACCTTGCCGCCGCCCACCGTCGCCGAGGCGACGCCGGGGAGGCGCTCGAGCTGCGGCTCGATGACGTTGTAGGCCAGGTCGTAGAGCTGCTTCTCGTCGAGATCGTCGGCGGTGACCGCGATCTGCACCACCGGGATGTTGGTGATGTCGAACTTGATGATGAAGGGCTGCTGCAGCCCCGGCGGCAGCGTGTTCTGGATCTGCTGCACGCGCTGCGAGACCTCGAACTGCGCGTTGTCGAGGTTGGTGCCGAAGGCGAACCAGGCGCTGACGACGGAGACGCCCTGCTTCGACGTCGACTCGACGCGATCGACGCCGGGGGCGGCCGAGACCGCGCGCTCGATCGGCTGGGTGATGGTCTTCTCGATGTCGATCGGCCCGGCGCCCGTGTAGAAGGTCGCGACGCGGATGACCGGGATGGTGATGTCGGGGAAGAGGTCGACCGACAGGCGGCGCAGCGACACCAGCCCCAGCACCGTCATCATGAGCGACAGCATCAGGATGAGGACCGGGTTGCGGAGCGCGAGCCGGGTGAGCCACATGATTATTGTCTAGCGGCGGCAGGGCGCGGCACGCGCACCGTGGTGCCCTCGGCGAGGCCGTCGGCGCCGGCGACGACCACCTGATCGTCGGCGGTGAGGCCGGAGGTCACCTCGAACCAGTCGCCGCCGTCGACGCCGGTCTGCACGGCGCGGCGCGCGACCTTGTAGAGCGCGTGGGGCGCGCCCGCCGGGGCGGGCACCTCGGCGGCGAGCACGAAGCACGACCGCCCCTTCTCGCTGATCTGCACGCCGGCGACGGGGACCACGATCGCCTTCGGGTGCGTCTCGAGGACGATGCCGCCGCGCCCGTACATCCCGGGGCGCAGCGCGCCGTCGCTGTTGTCGATGCGCACCTCGGCCTCGAGGGTGCGCGTGGTGGCGTCGAACCCCGGCGCGAGGCGGACCACCTTGCCCTCGACGCGCTTGTCGCCGAGGGCGTCGAGCTCGACGAAGGCGCTCTGGCCGATCTGCACGCGGGTGGCGAAGCGTTCATTGACGGCGACGAAGGCGCGCAGCGTGTCGATGCGCGCGACGGTGAGGATGGTGGTCCCCGACGCGAGGCCCACGAGCGCGCCGGGATCGAGGCGGCGCTGCCAGACGACGCCGTCGAGCGGCGAGGTGATGCGCGTCTCGCCGAGGCGCGTGGCGAGCGCGCCGATCTGCGCCGAGAGCGCCTTCTCCTGCGCCTCGGCGGCGGCCTGCGCGGCCATCGCCTGCTGGAGCTCCTGCTGCGAGACCACGCCCGACGGCGCGAGGTTGGTCGCGCGCTCGGCGTTGGCGCGCGCCAGGGCCAGCGTCGCGCGGGTCTGCTCGAGGCTCCCGCGCGCGGCGCTGAGCTGATCGGGGAGGTCGCTCGGGCGCACCAGCGCGAGGAGCTGCCCGCGCCGCACGCGATCGCCGCGATCGACGAGCACGGCGTCGAGGTACCCGAGCGTCTTCGAACCGACGTCCGCCTGCGCGAGCGGCCTGAGGTCGACGGGCGCGCGGACCTCCACGTGCACGTCTTTCACGGTCGGTTTTTCGATAGACACCAACGGTGGGGGGCGCGTTCGAGGCCCCTTCGCGTCACCGCCGCACGCGCCACACAGAGCGACAGCGACGGCAACGAGCAATCCGTAGGCGGACCGGCGCAAGTTCGTCGCTTGTAACGCCGCGCGAGCGGCCGTGCAACTGGATACAATGCCGCCATGCGTTTGCTCGGCCTCCTGGCGGTTGCGGTCTCGGTCGTCGCGTGCGGCGGAGATTTCCGCGTCCCCGCGCCGCCCGACATGCGGATCTCGCTCGATCTCGCGAGCACGCCCGGCGCGCCCGACGACATGACCTGCTTCAACAGCGCCTGCGGCGGCTGCTCGACGTGGGCGCGCGCCAACGGGACGCCGGCCCAGGTCGGTGACGCGTGCGGCTTCCGCGGCATGCTCGCCTGCACCGGGCAGACGCTCGGCTGCAGCGACCTCACCTGCCCGACCTGCGCCTCGAAGATGACCGGGACGATCTGCGCCGCCGACGGGCACACGATCGTGCAGCTCCTTGACCTCAACAACCAGTGCCGCGTCAACGTCACCGGCTCGGCGCTCGCCGTCTGCAACCGCGACGCGAACGACCGCTGCCTCCACCGCTGCACGCTCTCGAACAACCTCTACACCTGCACCGCCGGCTGCTCGTTGACGCCCGACGCCGGCGTCACCGGCTGCCCGTACGCCCCGACCCAGACCTGTCAGACCCTCGCCGGCTGCTGACGCGGATCGCGCGCTACTGGCAGCGGCGCGTCGCCGCGTCGAGGCACTCGTCGAGCGGCTTGCAGTAGGTGTAGCGATTGCCGGCGTCGCCGCCGCACATCGGCCCGCCGGCGTTGCGGTAGGCCTCGTAGGTGCCGTCGCTGGGCGTGTTGCACAGGTTGGTCGCGGCGTTGCTGCAGCGATCACCTGCTAGACAGAAAACCCACATATTGCCCGCGTCGCCGCCGCACAGCGGTCCGCCGGCGGTGCGGTAGGCCTGGTAGCCGCCGACGGCGGCGCCGCAGCGACGGTGGGTGGCGTCGAGGCAGTTGTCCTGCGGCTTGCAGAAGGCGAAGCGATTGCCGGCGTCGCCGCCGCACATCGGCCCGACGCCGTCGCGGTAGGCCTCGTAGGTGCCGTCGACGGAGGTGCGGCAGCGGTTCGTCGTCGCGTCGATGCAGTCGTCGCCCGGCCGGCAGAAGACCCACATGTTGCCCGAATCGCCGCCGCACAGCGGGCCGCCGCCCGCGCGATAGGCGGTGTAGGTCGTCGCCGTCGCAGGCGCGAGGTCGTGCGCCGGCGCGAGATCGGGCGGCGTGCTCGCCAGATCCGGGCGCCCCGGTGCGCTCGCCAGATCGCGCGTCGTCGGCGGCGCGCCACCGTCGTCGGGCGGCGGGCTCGCGAGATCGACGCCGTCCTCCGTCGTCGTCATCGTCGTCGTCGTCGAGACCTCGCACACGCCGTCCCGCTCGACGGTGCCCTCGCCGCACCGCACCCCACCACAGCCCGCCGCCGTCGCCGCCACACACAACGCCGCCATCGACATCCACTTCATGCGCGCCTCGTACTCCGAGTCGCGCGACCGCACAACCGCAGATCTGCGTCAGCGCTACGCCTTCTTGGCGGTGCGGCGACCCGGCGGCGTGAGGTGCTTCACGGTGCGGCCGGCGGCGCAGTCGGCGATGAGCGTCTCGAGGCGGCGCGCGCGCGTGGCCTCCTGCTTGGCGCTCGCCACCCAGTGGCTGGCCGACCGTCGGTACCAGGGCGGCTGCTCCTGCCAGAAGCGCCACGCGGCGGCGTTCGCGCGCAGGCGCGAGAGCGGCTCTCCGTCGAGCTCCTCGCGCGGCTTCTCGTAGGCGTAGTCGGTGTCGGCGGCGCGCGCTTCGAACGCCGCCAGTCCGGCGGGGTGCATGCGCCCGTCGGCGATCAGCGCCTCCGCCTTGCGGCGGTTCACCGCGCTCCACTTCGATCGCGGCTTCCGCGGGGTGAAGCGGATCTGATAGCGCTCGTCGTCGAGGCTGCGGCGCACCCCGTCGATCCAGCCGAAGCAGAGCGCCTCGTCGACGGACTCGGGCCAGGTCATGCTCGGCCTGCCGCTTCCGCGCTTGGAGTAGCCGACGACGAGCTCGGCGGCGCTCGCGTGGTTCTTCTCGAGCCACGCGCGGAAGGCGGCCGCCGTCGCGAAGAACCGCGGCGCGGTCATGCGGTCACGACTCCTTCTTGCGGAGCCCGCGCGGGTTGCGGATGTCGAAGTTGGGCTTGCGGTTGGGGTCGCAGTTCGGCGTGAAGCCGTCGGCCTTGAAGCGGTAGGTGAGCGACCCCTTCTTCCCGTCGCTGGTGAAGGGCTCGATGCGCAGCTCGTGCTCGCCCGCGCGCGCCGGGCTGCAATAGGACAGCAGATAGAAGCGCTTCATGTAGCCCTCGATGCGCGCCGCGATCTCGTCGAACTGCTTGCCGACGGCGGCGGGGTCCTTCGACAGCGCCGCCCCCGACTTCCCGATCGCCTTCAGCTCTTTTTCGTCAATCTCGGCGCCCACGCCGATCACGAAGACGTCGAAGTCGACCTTGTCGAGCGCGGCCAGCATGTCGTCGCGCTTGACCCGCCCCGCGTGGTCGGTGCCGTCGGTGAAGACGACCAGCGTGCCGAAGCGCAGCGGCACCGGCGACCGCTGGAGCTGCTTCTCGAGGACGTCGATGGCCTTCACCACCGCGCCGTTCAGGTTCGTCGACGGGTCGCGCGTGGCGAAGCCGCCGAGGTTGACGCCGCCGCCGCCGCTCGCGAAGCCGCGGATGGGGATGATCTCGGCGCGCCCGTCGAAGCCGTAGATGGCGGTCTGCTGGTACTGCCCGACGCGGTTGGTGAAGCGCGAGGCCGCCTCCTCGAGCGCCGGGAGCTGCCCCGAGCGCGTCACCGACCCGGACATGTCGACGAGAAGCAACGTATAGTGCATCGCCGCCACCTCGGGGTTGAGGATGGTCTGCTTGGACTCGAAGGGCGACACGAGCTTGTCGTCCTCGTAGATGTGGAACTGCTCGGCGGTGAGCCCCGGCACCGGGTCGCCGCCGCGCGTGTCGACGGTGAAGTAGACGGCGACGTTGGAGGGCTTCTGGACGCTGGCGTCGACGAGCCGCGGCTTGAGGCCGGCGCAGCCCGCGCCCGTCAGCGCGAACGCCGCGAGCACTGCGTGCATACGAATGGTCGGAGTCATGGGACGACCATCATATCCGACAAACCGCTCGACGCTGGCGTGCACGCGTGATACGCAGCCCGCATGTCGGGGAGCCCCGCCAAAGTCGTGGAGCCGCATCAGGAGGAGGCGCCGGCGATGACGGCGCGTGAGGCCGGTCGCGGAGAGTTCACGCCGCGCGCGATCGCCGCCGCTGCGATCGTCGCCGCGATCATCGGCGCCTCCTATCCCTACATCGTCCTCAAGCTCGGCTTCGGGCCCAACATCTCCGTCGTCGCGGCCTTCTTCGGCTACCTGCTCATGGTGGTCGTCCTGCGCATGAAGACGTTCTCCCGCTGGGAGAACAACATCGTCCAGGCGGCGGGCACGTCCGCCGGGCAGACGGCGTTCATGTGCATCGTCCTCGCCGCCTTCGACCTCCTCAACCGCAATCTCACCCCGGACAAGCAGATCCTCCTCGAGCGCTGGCAGATCTTCGCCTGGCTGCTCGTCGCTGGCCTGATGGGCGTCCTCATGGCGGTGCCGATGCGCCACCACTTCATCGAGGAGGCCAAGCTGCCCTACCCCGACGGCATCGCCGCGGCCGAGACCATCCTCGTCCTCGACGCCGGCGGGGCGAACGCCCGCGGTCCGGCGCGCGCGCTCTCGTGGGGGACGCTGGCGGCGCTCGTCACCACCTGGTTCCGCGACGGTCACCCGCGCCTGGTGAAATTGCTTGACGCAAAAGGGACCATCTCCAAAGCGCTCGCCGAGAAGCTCGACTGGCTGCTGACGATCCCCGAGGCCAGCTTCTTCGGCTCGCTCGGCGCGCGCTTCCACGCGGCGCCGCTCAACTTCGGCCTCAGCTGGTCGCTGCTGTCGATCGGGTCGGGGATGCTCGTCGGCCTGCGCGTGAACCTGTCGATCGCGCTCGGGATGGTCGTCTCGTGGCTGGTCTTCCCGTCGCTGCTGTTCGACGCCGGCGTCATCAAGACCATCACCTACAAGGAGACGCTGCGCTGGGTGATGTGGCCCGCCGTCGGGATGATGGTCTCGGGGGGCCTGACGGCGCTCGCGCTCAAGTGGCGGATGCTGGTGCGCACGTTCAAGTCGCTCTCCGGCAGCCGCGTCGGCGGCGACGACCTCCCGATGCGCTGGGTCGGCGGCGGGCTGGCGGTGCTGACGGTGGCGCTGGTGCTGGTGCAGAAGGTGTCGATGGGCATCCCGGCGTGGCAGACGCTCATCGCCATTCTCCTCTCGATCCCGCTGATGCTGGTCTCGCTGCGCGTCCTCGGCGAGACCAACTGGGGCCCGATCTCGACGATGGGCAACATGATGCAGGCGATCTTCGCGCTGCTCGCCCCCGGCAGCATGGCGGCGAACATGACCGCGAGCGGCATGACCGGCTCGATCGCCGCCGGGTCGGAGGGCATCATCCAGAACTACAAGACGGGCAAGCTGATCGGCTCGTCGAACAAGCTCCTGACGTACGCGCAGCTCCTCGCGATCCCCGTCGGTGCGGCGGCGGTGACCATCATCTATCCGATCCTCGCGGCGCGCTACGGCGTGGGCGGCGATCACGGCCTCTCGGCGCCGACGGCGGTGAAGTGGGCCGGCTTCGCCGAGATCCTCTCGAAGGGCTGGAGCGCGCTGCCGCGCGGCTGCTTCACCGCGTTCCTCATCACGTTCGCGCTCGGCATCGTGCTGACGCTCCTCGAGCAGCGCTGGAAGAAGATCACTCCGTCGCCGTCGGCGGTGGGCCTCGGGATGCTGCTGCCGGGCGCGGCGACCCTCATGATGACCGTCGGGGGCATCATCGAGTGGGCGTGGCGCAAGCGCTCGCCGAAGAGCGCCGAGGCGCTCATCGCGCCGCTCTCGTCGGGCTTCATCGCCGGCGAGGCGATCTGCGCGGTCATCATCCCCGTCCTCATCACCCTCGGGCTGCTGGCGGCTGAGTAACGATGCCCTCCTATCGACACACGGCGCAGGTCCGCTTCGGCGACGTCGACCACGCGGGGATCGTCTACTACCCGCACTTCTTCATCTACTTCCACGAGGCGATGGAGTCGTTCTTCGACGACAACGGCCCGCAGCGCTACGCCGAGCTGCTGGACACGCGCCGCATCGGCTTCCCGACGGTGCACATCGAGACCGACTTCTCGGCGCCGCTCACCTACGGCGACTTCCTCGACCTCGACGCGACGGTGGCGAAGATCGGGCGCAGCTCGATGGTCTGGGCCTACCGCGGGACCCGCCGCTCCGACGGGAAGCTGGCGGTGGTGGCGCGCATCACCGTGGCCTGCGTGTCGATGGATGAATTCGTGTCTATCGCGATTCCCGACGACGTGCGCGCGGTGCTCGAGAGGTTCGCGTCGTGAGCGGCGCCGCCGCGCGCCCGGCGGCGACGGTGGTGGTGCTGCGCGAGGCGGCCGGCGCCGTCGAGGTGCTGATGGTGCAGCGCACGCGCGGCGCCACGTTCATGGCCAACGCCTGGGTCTTCCCCGGCGGGCGCGTCGACGAGGCCGACGGCGATCCCGCCGACGAGATGACCTTCCGCCGCGCCGCCGCGCGCGAGCTCGCCGAGGAGGCGGGGCTGACGATCGCGCCCGAGGCGCTGGTGCCCTTCGCCCACTGGATCACGCCGTCGACGGAGCCGAAGCGCTTCGACACCCGCTTCTACGTGACCGCGCTCCCCGACGGCGCGGCCCCGGCGGCCATCGACGGCCAGGAGACGGTGGCGATGCGCTGGGCGACGCCCGCGGCGCTGCTCGCCGATCACGATGCGGGCACGCTGAAGATCCCGCCGCCCACCTGGGCCACGCTCGAGGATCTGTCGGCGCGCACCTCGATCGCCGACGCGCTCGCCTGGGCGCGGCGCCAGCCCATCGACCCCATCCTGCCGAAGCTCGTCCTCCTCGAGGGGGGCGGCCTGGCCATCTACCTGCCCTGGGACCCCGCCTACGCCACCGAGCCCGGCGAGGGGCACCCGCTCCCGGCGGACCACCCGCTGGCGCTCGCGCACCCCAACCTCTCGCGCTTCGTCCTCGACGCGGGCAAGTGGTGGGCGCGTCCGCCGCGCTAGCGATTTCGGCCTATACTTGTCTCAATGAGCGACGACGAGAGTCGAGCTGCGAGACGACGGCGCGAGTGGTCGGGCGGAGTCGCAGCGTCGTTTGCCGAGCTGGACAAGATCGATCTCGCGCAGTGGCTCTCTGTCTCGGCGGAGGCCCGGCTACGGACGATGTGGTCGCTCGTCGAGGACACGCTTGCTCTCGAGGGACAAGATGGACCTCCACCCCGACTTCAAAGATCTGTTGGCGGAGTTCGTTCGCTGCGGGGTTGAGTTCGTCTTGATCGGCGGCTACGCGGTCGGGCATCACGCGAAGCCACGCGCGACGAAAGATCTCGACCTTCTCATCGTTCGAAGCGATGCGAACCTGAATCGAGCGGCTACTGCGCTCGACACATTTGGTGCACCGCCATCCGTGGTCGAGGCCGTACGCCAGCTCAAGCCCGACGAGGTTGCGTATCTCGGAGTGCCGCCAGTTCGGATCGATATTTTGTGCCGCGCTGACGGAATCACGACGGAGGAGGTTGTGCGACGCGCGGTTTCGACGTCAATCGGTGGATTGACGGTCCCGGTCATCGCGCTCGACGATCTGATCGCGAACAAGCGTGCGTCGGGGCGGACACAGGACAAGGCAGACGTCGAGCTCCTCGAAAGAGCTCGCGCGATGCGGCTGAACGAGGGCTGACGAGGAATATCGGCGACGCGGTTGCGTACAATCGCGGCATGAGCACCCGTGCACTCGCTGTTTTCGCCTTCGCCCAGCTCGCCCTCGGTGCCGCCGGCTGCATGCACGCCTCGGACGTGGAGATTCGGAACCCGATCGCCACGCGCAGCATCGATCCCAACCGCATCGTGAAGCCGCACGACTTCTCGGAGCGGCAGCGCGGCCTCCCGCCGGGGACGATGACCGACATGGCGGAGCTCGTCTCCGTCGACGAGAAGCGCGTCTGCGTGGCGCTCGCGCTCAAGGAGCTCGACCCCATCGACCTCGCCACCGTCGAGGCCAAGCTCACCTCGCCGAAGTCCGACCCCGTCGAGGATCCGCAGGTGTGGCCGGAGCAGCCGACGGTGCAGACCTTCAGCGGCCTGGTCCCGATCCGCCGCCAGGTCGGCTACGAGACCTACTGCGCCAGCTACTACAGCGGCGTCTGCACCAACTGGCAGACGCGCCCGACCTACGTGGTCTCGTGGGAGCCCGGGCCGGTGAACGTCTACTCGACGGGCGCGCGGATGTGCTTCGCCAACCGCGGCGTCGCTGCCGCCGACACGCCGCAGATCACGCTCGAGCTCCGGCTCCGCCGCGGCGGCATCGAGGCCAACCGCACCTCGGGGTGGGGCCTGTTCGCCGGGATGACCAAGAAGGTCGTCTTCCGCTGGGGCTTCGGCGTCGGAAAGCCGCAAGGCTGACGCTCTCAAGAGCGAGCGGCCCGTGATAAAGTCCCGGGCCGACCATGACCGACTCCCTCGATCCCAACAACTTCGACCTCAAAGGCAAGAAGAGCAGCAAGGCCCCGATCATCGTCATCGGCGTGCTCGCCGTCGGTGGCATCGGGTTCTTTGCGTTCAAGTCGATGCAGACGCGCGACGCGCGCAAGCGTCACGCCGAGTTCATCGAAGGCTTCCAGAAGGTCGAGAAGGAGGAGGTCGGGAAGTTCTGGGCCTGCGTCCTCGGCCAGGGCCTCGACCCCAACGCCCTCCCCGACAACCTCGCGCTCTCGGCGCGCATCACCTCGCAGTTCGGCGTCGATCCGAAGAACTACCCGACGCGCGTCCGCGAGGAGTGCACGCCCAAGGCGAAGGACGCACGCGACAAGGTGATGGCCCTCGCCGGCCCGTCGGACTACGACGCCGCGGTGAAGAAGTACGCCGAGTCGCTGAAGGAGATCGGCGCGCAGCTCGACGCCTGGACGAAGGTCGCGCCGGCGCAGGTGAAGGACATGCAGATCGGCAAGGCGCTCAACCAGGCCGGCACGGCGTGGCACTCGTACGAGAGCGGCAAGCCGTCGGACGAGGTGGCGAACTACGACCGCTTCCTGCACTGCGCGGTGCCCACCGTCGACAAGATGAAGGACGGGCAGGCGCTCGTGGAGTTCCTCTTCGGCGAGTGCAAGAAGCCGGAATATCTGTCTAGCCTGAATGAGAAGTGCGGGCCCGAGCTGATCGCCGAGCCGGCGGGGCCGCCGACGAAGGGGTTCGCGGGCGCGCACAAGAAGCTCTCGGGCGACGACCGCGAGCTGTCGGCGTTCGACGACTGCATGCGCAAGGGGCGCAAGGGCAAGCGCCGCGACGATCTCGCCGAGGTCGGCAAGGCGTGGGTGGCCTGGCGCGAGGCGGGCATCGAGGTCCGCAAGATCGGCTCCGAGGCGCTGAAGGACTGACGGGCGCGCTAGGGCATCGGGCGGCAGGCGTCGGCGCGGACGCAGGTGCCGCCGGACAGCGGGTGCCCGCCGTGGCAGCAGGTGAGGCCCCGACGACTCCTCTCGCGCGTAGCGCCCAACGGCACAGGTCGCGCCGAGCGATCCGTCGATGCGCCCCGTCGGACGCGCGGGCGTCGTGTCGACGTGCGGGCCCGACGGCGGTTCGTGGAGCGGGAGGTCGCGGGCGACGAGCGTCGCGCTGCGCGGCGGGCCCTCGAGCGTCTGGCCGAGCGTCGCGGCGAGCTGCTGCTCGACGCAGGCGCGGAGCGCGTCCGCCTCCGACGACGAGACAGCGGCGCCGCGCGGCAGGAGCGGGCCGAAGGTGAGCGCGGCGGGCGGCTGCAGGCGGTCGCGTCAACGGCGTCGAGCGCAGCGCGGGCGCGCCCGAGGCTGGGCGGCGACGGCGGCTTCCCTGCGCGCGGGGCACCGTCGCGGCGACGAGCAGACAGGCGGCCGGCAGGCGGGCGGCGAGGGCGCGCATGGCTCGAGTGTCTTCCGATCAGGGCAGCGGGGGACAGATGCGGGCGGCGGTGCAGTGGCCGGGCGAGCCCGCGGCACCGCCGGAGCAGCAGAGGAGGCCGGGGCGGCAGCTGACGGGGGTGGCGTCGTCGAGACCGGCGCCGTGGCCCGTCGAGCAGAGCGCGCCGGGGCCGCCGAGGCGCTGCGCGGCGTCGTCGCGCGGCGGTGCGAGCCGGAGCTCCCGTTCGATCAGCGTCGCCCTCGGGGGCGGCGCGGGGACGCGCGGCCCGAGGAGCCCCTCCAGCTGCCGCGCGACACACTGGCGCAGGTTCTCGAGCGCGTAGAGCGCGACGCCCTGCTTCGGGGCGCCGGAGCCGATCGCCACCGCGGGCGCCCAGCCGCCGTCGGGGAAGAGGACGACGGCGACGTGGATGCGCTCGATGCCGACTCGGGCGGCGACCTCGTCGCGCAGGCAGCCGAGCCCGGCGACGGTGTCGAGCGCGGCGGCGGCGCGGACGGAGGCGGGCGTGGTCGCCGTCGGTGGGGCGGCGTGGGCGCAGGCGGTGAGGGCGACGACGGCGGTGGTGATGGCGAGCGCTCGCATGGTCATCGGACGGCAGGGGTGGGGTGGTTGTTCACCCGGCCGGCCCGTCGGCTGCATCGCTCGTCGGCGATGGAGCGAGACGAGGAGCAGCGCGGTTCGTCGTCGGCGGAGGAGGGGCGGCTCGTCGCGCGGCCGCGCCCGATCGCGATCCCCGGTTACGCGTGCGGTCCGCTGCCACGCGCGCCGAGGGCGGTCGGCAAGAGCGAGCCGCTCGGCCTGGGCGCCGGGGCGCGCGACGGCGCGCTCTTCGTGCCCTCGACGGTGACGGAGGCGACGCCGACCGCGCTGGTGGTGCTCCTGCACAGCGCGGGGGCGAGCGCGGAGCAGATCCTCCCGTCGGTGGTCGGCGTCGCCGAGCGCGAGGAGACGCTGGTGCTGGCGCCCGACTCACGCGGGCCGAGCTGGGACGTCGTCACCGCCGGCTTCGGCCGCGACGTCGCCTTCTTGGACGGCGCGCTTCAGGCGGTGTTCGCGCGCTTCGTCGTCGACCCGCAACGGATCGCGATCGCCGGCTTCTCCGACGGGGCGTCGTACGCGCTGTCGCTCGGGCTGGCCAACGGCGATCTGTTCCGGGCGGTGATCGCCTTCTCGCCGGGGTTCGCCGCGCCGCCGGTGCGCCACGGCCGGCCGCGCATCTACGTTTCGCACGGCATCACCGATCGCGTACTGCCGATCGCGCGCGGGAGCCGCATCCTCGTCCCGCGGCTCAGGCGCGAGGGGTACGATGTTGTCTATCACGAATTGGAGGGCGGCCACACCCTCGTCGCCGACGACGTCACGCGCGCCTGGTGCTGGTTCCTCGGCGCCGCGTCGCTGTTCGACCTCGAGCGCCCGCCGGTCGCGCCCTAGCTAGCCCCGATGCCGGTCACTTCGCGGCTTTTTGCTGCGACGGGGTGGCGTGAAGGTGGCGCACGACTGGACGGTGTGCCGCCGGCGTGGCGGTGGTGCGGGGCGTCAGGGCGTGCACGTTCGGAACGGATCGACGGCGCCTGCGGCGCCTGGCTGGGGCGATCCTCGGGCCGCGTCGGGTTGTGCTTCCAGCAGGACGTAGCGGAGCGCGTTCTTGACCTCGGTGGGCGTCTTCAAATCCGCGCGGCCTCGACGACGAGGTGGAGGTGGTCGCGCTGCACGCTGAAGTGGCAGAGGCGGCGGCCGAAGGCCTCGCGGCCCTCGTTGAAGGCGCGCCGAATCGCCCGGAACACGGCGGGGCGACGCGCGCTCGGCAGGCGGCGTACGAGGCGATAGGTCACGTGGACGGGGAAGCGCGACGGAAGAAACGAGAACGCGAGCTGCGGCGAAGCCCCGGAGTTCATGAGATTGGCTTAGCTGCCCAATCGTCGAAAGTCAGGCGCCTCAGCGACTGGAAATGTAATCTTGTCCATCAGTAAAGACGCCTGCTTCTTGGTCGTTGGTGGGCTGGGGATCGCCCCAGCCAGGCGCCGCAGGCGCCGTCGCTCTGCTCCGAGCGTCCACGCCCTGCCGTCCCGCACCACCGGCGCGCCGGCCCTAGCCCATGACGCGCTCGAGCGCCGATCGGCATGCGTCGGCGAGCGAGATGCCGCGCAGCACCTCGGCGCTGTAGCCGCCGCAGATGCACTCGACGGTCTCGTCGTGGAAGGCGAGCAGGTAGTGCGTGTAGCGCGTCCAGCGCGCGGCGTCGTAGTCGCGGTGCACCGAGTTGATCGCCTGCACCTCGCTCAGCCAGCGTGAGTCGACGACGCGGTGGGCGCGGTAGGCGGAGAGGCCCCGGCCGTAGAGCGGGTGGCCGCCGAGCACCTCGTCGTTCGGCGCGCCGACGCGCAGCGACATCACGCGGTCGAAGCGCACGATCGCGACCGCCGGCTCGTCGCCGCGCAGGTGATAGGCGAGCGCGACCCCCGACGGCCCGGTGAGGAGGTGCGGCATCGGCGCGCCGATGTCCCACGGTGGAAAGTCGTCGCAGGGCACCGCGTGCTCCTCGCCCCGCGCCGCCGCGAGCGCGCGCTCGGTCGCGAGCAGCGCGTCGTGTGCGCGCTGGATCTCCTCCGACGGACCGGACGACATCACGGCCGCGAGGCGCTGGCGAGCCTCGTCGAGCGCGCGCGTGAGCGACGAGAGGTCGGGGCCGTGGCGCGCCATCATCCAAGCGTATCACGTCAGCGTCGCGGTCCAGCGACGGGCGACGGCGCGGAGCGTGACGGCGAGCCCGACGGTGAGCAACGACGCCCCGTTCGCGGCGGCGAGGAACCAATCGAGGTGCGCCCCCCAGAACGCTGCGGAGTCGAAGCTGCCAGCGGCGAGTCGCGCGATGAGCACGACCGACAGCGCGGCCACGAGGATCGCCTGCGCGACCGCGAGGTGCAGCCCGTGGCGCACCTCGGGGAACGCCCGTCGGGTGTCGCGCGAGAGCACGGACAGCGCGCCCTGCGTGAGCGTGAACGCCGTGAGCACCTCGAGCACCTCGAGCGGAACCGCGACGAGGAGGAGCGCGGCCGTGCGGGCAGCGGACGTCGCTGCGCCGATGACCGCCATCGCGATGGCGGCGAGCGGGATGGTGGCGAGGGCGGCGCACGCGACGGCGCGGAGAGCGAGCGGTGGCCGCGCCAGGTAGATCGGCACCGTGCCCGCATCGCGATACGGGCCGCCGTCTCGTCGCTGCGCAGGCGCCTCTCCAATCGGGAGGGCGCGCCAATGCGACGGATCCGCGGTGGCGTAGACGAGGCCGATGATCGTGACGACGACGACGACCAGGGTGACGTACGCGGCGATCATCGGTGCACCTCGAGGGCGTCGGCGTGGCGGCGGGCGACGGCGCGGAGCGCGAGCGCCTGGGCGACGCTGATGGCGCCGTAGAGGAGGAAGAAGGAGCAGAAGCCGGTCGTGTGGAGGAGCTGCGTCGCGCTCTGGGCGTTCGCCGGGGCGGTCTCGACGGCGATGGCGGCGATGGCGGCGACGGAGAGCGCGCCGAAGATGCCGTTCAGCCAGAGCTCCCAGGCGACGGCGTTGGCGACGCGGGCGCGGGCGTCGGGGGCGCGGCGCAACAGCGCCTGTCCGGCGCGGAAGAGCTTGGCGGCGGCGATGAGGCCGGGGATCGAGATGAGGCCGATCCCGCCGCCGTAGAAGAGCCCGGGGAGCGCGACGAGCGCGCCGGGGACGGCCATCGCGCCGAGCGCCAGGCAGGAGAGCGCGATCGCGCGCACCGCGAGGGGGGCGCGCCGCAGCATCACCGGGACGAGGCCCGCCGGGCGGTAGGGGCCGAGCTCGGCGACGACGGCGGGGGCCTGACCGATGGCGACGTCGCGCCAGCGGCGGCGGCCGCGCGCCTCCTCGGTCAGATAGACGATGGCGACGGCGAGGGCCCAGAGCGACCAGAACACGACGAGGATCGGCATCGCGTCCTCCTTTGCGGTTCAGATTTGAACGTGTTCAAAAATAACGCCGCGCGCGACGGCGTCAAGGTGTTTTGAACGCGTTCAAAAACGCTAGCGGCGGCGCGGGGCTGGCGGTGGCGGCGGGAGGAGGGCGGCGGCGTCGGCGGCGGCGGCGACGCGCTCGAGGATCGGCGCCGCGAAGGGCAGCGCCAGCATGGGGATCGTCGCCGCCAGGAGGTCGAGGAGCTGCTCGACCAGCGCGGCGGTGCGCGCCTGGCCGCGCGAGCGATCGTGGAAGGCGTAGAGGAGCAGCGCGAGGTAGATCGCCCACAGCACCGGCGGCAGGAGCCGCTGCGCCGCCGGCGGCAGCGCGGCGAGCTCGGGCTCGACGGCGTGGCGGAAGCCGGCGATCGCCGCGGCGCGCGTCTCGGCGGTCTCCTTCGAGAAGAGCGAGAGCGGGCTCTCGGGATCGGCGACGTAGCGCACCAGCGCGCCGAGGACGCGGCGGTCGCGGCGCACGGCGGCGAGCTTGCGCCCGTAGGCGATCGCCAGCCGCTCGCGCAGCGTGCGCGCCTCGGCGAGGGCGCGCTCCTCGTCGGCGCGCGTGCGCTCCTCGAGGGAGGCGTAGTAGGCGAGGACGATCGCCTCTTTCGACGGGAAGTAGTAGTAGGCGGCGCCGAGCGAGAGCCCCGCGCCCTCGGCGATGTCGCGCATCGAGGTGGCGTCGAAGCCGCGCTCGCGGAAGAGGCGCAGCGCCGTGTCCAGCACGAGCTGGCGCGTGCGCTCGCTTTTCGCCGTCGGCATCAGCCGTCGGAGAGGCGGACCGCGGTGTACGACGGGTTGCCCGGGCAGGGCGGGTGCAGCTTGCGGAGCTCGAGGGTGACGGCGACGAACGGCCAGCGCGCGCGCAGGGCGCGGACCATCACGCCGGCGAGGCTCTCGAGGAGGCGGTGGGGATCGGAGGTGCCGATCTCGACGAGCATCCCGCAGACCTCGTGGTAGTTGATGGTGTCGGAGAGGCGGTCGCTGTCGACGGCGCGCACCATGTCCCAGGTGAGCTCGACGTCGACCTGGAAGCGGCGCGCGGTGCGTCGCTCGTCGGCGGAGGCGCCGTGCTTGCCCTGGAACTCGAGGTTCTTGACGGTGACGGTGCCGCGCATGCGAGGGGTGAGGCGCTCAGTCGCCGAGCGCCTGGAGCTCCTCGGCCTCGTCGTCGCCCATCTTCTCGAGCTTGCGCTTGATCATCTGGCGCTTTACAGGGCCGACGTGGTCGATGAGCAGGCGATTGTCGAGGTGGTCCTGCTCGTGCTGCATGGCGCGGGCGTAGAGCCCCTCGCCCTCGGCGACGAACTCCTTGCCGTTGAGGTCCTTGGCGCGAACGCGCGCGCGGAGCGAGCGCTTGACCGGCACGAAGATGCCGGGGAACGACAGGCAGCCCTCGTCGGTGGTCTCGGTGTTCGGCGACAGCTCTTCGATCGTCGGGTTGATGAAGACGACCGGCGGGTCGTTGGGATCGCCGCCGGTCACCGACGCCTCGACGATGAACAGCTTGATCGGCACGCCCACCTGGATGGCGGCGAGGCCCGCGCCGTTCTTGGCGTACATGGTCTCGGTCATGTCGGCGACGAGCGCTCGCAGCGACTCGTCGAACTGCGTCACCTCCGCCGTCGGCTGGCGCAGCACCGGATCGGGGAAGCGGTGAATCCTACGAAGAGACATGGGATGAGGCACTCCAATATCAACGGAAAACTCCGTTGACAACGAGAGAGTGTAAACTAGGATGACCCCCCGTCAAGACAAGGGTTTTTCGTGACCGAGCCCGCTTCTCCGTCGACGCTTCACCGATATTCGGAGGCCGCGATTCCAACGGACGCGGGGCGGTTGACCCTTGTTGTCTATCGCGAAGCCCCGCCCGCCGATCAGCCGGAGTGGCCAGTCGGATACGAGAAAGAGCACATGGCGATCGTCGCCGGGCCCCTCGAGGGGCTGCGCGGCGGCGAGGCGGTGCTGGCGCGCGTGCACTCGGAGTGCTGGACCGGGGAGACGCTGGGCTCGCTGCGCTGCGACTGCCGCGATCAGCTCGATCGCGCCGTCGAGGCGATCGAGCGCGTGGGGCGCGGCGTCGTCGTCTATCTGCGGCAGGAGGGGCGCGGCATCGGCCTCGGCAACAAGGTGCGCGCCTACGCGCTGCAGGATCAGGGCGCCGACACCGTCGAGGCGAATCTGCAGTTGGGGTTCGCAGCCGACCTGCGCAGCTACGAGTTGGCGGCGCGCATCCTCGGCGACCTCGGCGTCACGTCGGTGGCGCTGATGACCAACAATCCCGACAAGGTCGCGGGCCTCGAGTCGGCCGGCGTGCGCGTGGTCGAGCGCGTGCCGCACTGGGGCGCCAACAACGAGCACAACCGCGACTACCTCGAAGTGAAGCGCAAGAAGCTCGGGCACCACGCCTGAGCCCGACCCTGGGAGGGTTGCCGTGGCAGCGACGCTGAACGCCGAGACGCTGAAGAGCGCGCTCGCGCAGGTGAAGGATCCCCTGTTCGACAAGGACATCGTCGCGCTCGGCTACGTGAAGAGGCACGACGTCGCCGGCGACAAGGCCGTCGTCGAGCTCAAGCTGCCGACGCCGGCGCACCCGCATCAGGCGGAGATCGTCGCCAAGCTGAAGGAGGCGGCGAAGGGCGCGGGCGCGAGCGACACCCAGCTCAAGATCGGCGCCGAGGTGACGAGCCGCATCCGCGCGGGGAACGATCGGCTGGCGGCGGCGAAGAACATCATCGCCGTCGCGGCGGGGAAGGGCGGCGTCGGGAAGTCGACGGTCGCGACCAACCTCGCGCTGGCGCTCCGGCAGCATGGCGCGTCGGTGGGCCTCCTCGACGCGGACGTGTACGGCCCGTCGGTGCCGACGATGCTCGGTGAGCCCGACGTGCCGGCGGGGAACACCGTCGGCAACCGCATCACGCCCGCGGTCCACTGGGGCATCCAGGTGATGTCGGTCGGATTTTTTGTCGAGCGGGAAGGCGCGGTGGTCTGGCGCGGCCCGATGATCCACAAGCTGCTCCAGCAGTTCATCGAGGACGTCGACTGGAAGGAGCTCGACTACCTGGTGGTCGATCTGCCGCCGGGGACGGGGGACGCGCAGCTCTCGCTGTCGCAGCTCATCCCGATCACCGGGAGCGTGATCGTGACGACGCCGCAGGAGGTCGCGCTGATCGACGTCGTGAAGGCGGTCTCGATGTTCAAGAAGGTCGAGATCCCGGTGCTCGGCGTCGTCGAGAACATGAGCTACTACGTGTGCCCGGCGTGCGGGCACCACGACGAGATCTTCTCGCGCGGCGGCGGCAAGGCGCTGGCGGCGGAGCTGAAGGTGCCGTTCCTCGGCGAGATCCCGCTGCAGGCGCGCGTGCGCTACGGCGGCGATGCGGGGCGGCCGGTCGTCGTCGGCGCCCCCGACAGCGAGGAGGCCAAGACCTTCATGCGCATCGCCTCCACCGTCGCCGGCGAGATCGCGAAGCTGAACGGCCCCCCCGGTGGCACCGGCCGCCGCGCCGCCGGCCTCGTCACCATCCGCTGACCGGGGTCACTCTCTGGGGTCTTAAGCCCTCGATGACGCACGTCTTTCGGCCGTCGTTGAGGTTTCTCATGTTTCGTGGGTTTGTTGTCAATCACGAAACATGAGAAACCTCATCGACGTCTGGATCGTGAGTGATCGCATTGCCTTACGACCCTAGAGAGTGACCCCGTCAAGGGAGGATGGCGCGGAGGGTGTGGCGGCCGGTTTCGGCGACGTAGAGGCGGCGGCGGGTGGGGTCCCAGGCGAGGCCGGTGGGGGCGGCGAGGGCGGTGGTGGTGGCGTCGTCGTCGGTGGCGTCGCGGAGGGTGGGGCCGCCGACCCAGGTGGTGACGGCGCCGCTGGGGGTGACGCGGCGGAGGCGGTAGTTGCCGGTGTCGGCGACGATGAAGGCGTCGTCGACGCGCGCCAGCCCGAGGAGCGGCTGGAGGCGCGCGGCGCCACCGACGCCGTCGGTGAAGCCGCCGTCGGCGTTGCCGGCGAGGACGACGGTGGTGTCGCCGTCGACGCGGCGGAGGGCGTGTCGCGACGAGTCGACGACGTGGAGCGTGCCGCCGTCGAAGGCGACGCCGGTGACCGCGCCGAGCGAGCCCACCGCCAGCGTCGAGAGCGCGCCGTCGTCGAGGGCGATGCGCCGGAGCACGCGCGCCGGCTGATCGGCGACGACGAGCGAGCGCCCGTCGGGGGCGAGCGCGATCCCCACCGGGCCGGTGAGGCCCATCGGGCCGGCCAGCGTCGACACCACGCCGTCGCGCAGCACGCGGATGCGCTTGGCCTTCAGATCGGTCACGTAGATCGCGCCGTCGGACGCCACCGCCACCCCGACGGGCGCGCGGAAGCTCGCCGCCGCCGCCGGGCCGTCGTCGTCGCCGACCGCGCCGCTGCCGGCGATCGTCGTGACCGCGAACGGCGCCTCGAGCGCCACGCGCCGCAGCCGCCGGTTCTGCGTGTCGGCGACGATGAGCGCGTCGCCCGACGGCGTGAGCGCGAGCCCCGCCGGCGACGCGAGCCGCGCCGCGCCGCCCTCTCCGTCGGCGAACCCCGCCTCGCCCGCGCGCCCGGCGAGCAGCGTGACGCGCGCGGCGGCCCCGGTCGTGTCGACGCCCGTGAAGCCGTCCTCGGCGCCGAGCGGCAGGAGCGTCGCCGTCGCCGGCCTCGCGCCGCCCCGCCGCAGCAGGTTCTCGACGACGAGCTGCGCCGTCCGCTGCGCGCGCGCCCCCGAGACGAGCGACGGGAAGCGGATCGACGACGCCGCCAGCACCGCCCCGCCGGCCGCCGTCTCGTAGATCGCCGGCTGGGTGAGCGAGAAGCCGGCCTCGTCGCCGCCGAAGGTGTAGGAGTCGGCGATCGCGCGCAGCCCCGCGGGTGAGCGGCCGTTGTCCGCGGGGGCGTCGCTCTCGATCCCCACCAGCGACGGCACGATGGTCCCGGCCTCGAGCTGCGCCCCGCGCCAGATCCAGTCGCCGGGATCGCGGATCACCCACGGAAAGTCGACGACGTGCCACGCGGCGGTGAGGACGCCGAGGAGGGCGTTCTCGGGGCGGCCGATGCGCGGGTCGGAGAACCAGCCGGTCAGCTCGGCCCCCTGCTCCGGATCGAGATCGGCCGCCTCCTTGTAGCCGATCATGCGGCGGTCGGGCGTGCCGTCGGCGCCGGGGGCGAAGCGCACCTGCCAGAAGCCGATGTTGGCGCCGAGGAAGCCGAGCGTCTTGCCGGCGTCGCGCGCCTCGTCCCAGTGATCGCGCATCGCCTTCGACCAGTACTCGTCGTGCGCGAGCGCGAGCGCGACCTTCACGCGGCCGAGCGGGCTCGGCGTGCGCGCGACGTCGTGATCGGCGAGATAGGTGACGTCCCAGCCGTTGGCCTCGAGCCAGCGCGCGGTGGGCATCGCGCTATACAGAAAAATGCCGCCGCCCTGCGCGAGCTCGGCCGGGCGATCGTACGAGACCATGTGGCCGTGCCCGCCGGCGAGGCCGTAGCGGCTGTCGATGTAGAGACTCTCGCCGCCCCACGCGTTGTAGGCCTGGTCGGTCGCCGTCGGCATCACCAGCGCCACGTCGGCGGGGCGCTCGTCGCGCACGATGAACGGCGCCAGGCGCGCGCTGCCGTCGGGGAGGGCGACGCGCGCGACGTACACGCCGGAGAGCCAGTCGGAATTGATGTCTATCGAGAACGTCGGCGCCCAGCGGCACTCGACCAGGCCGGTGCTCGGGTCGAGCGCGGGCGCCGGCTGCGGAGCTGCGTTGGCCTCGCCGCGCGCGAGCTGCCGGCCGCCCGCGCCGCCGTAGTGCCCGAGGCGGAAGAGCTGCCAGGTGACGCCCGTCGCCGACGGCGTCGAGACCTGCACCGTCACGCGCTCGCCGCCCTTCACCGACAGCGGGCGCGCGTAGACCTGGAGCTCCTCGCCGCCCGCGAAGAAGTCGTCGAGCGCCCAGCCGGGATCGCCGGGCTTGGCGTTCTCGTCGCGGATGCGCGTCGACTGCGGGCCGCCGTCGCCGGGATCCTCGAGGCGCGGATCGCCGGGTGGCTCGTGGCTGCACGCGGCGACGAAGAGCACGATCGCGACGCGACGAGTGGACGGTGACATGAGGCCCGCTTACGCAGCGGGGCGCGACCGTCAACGATCGTCCGGCGGTGTGCAATCCAGCGCACGCCCCGTGTAGCGAGCAACATCCAGCGGTCACCTGGCGTCGAAATCGGTGAACGCCTCGGGCGACCGCGGCGACGAAGCGGCGTAGAACGGCGGGCGGCTGAACACGATGGAGGGGACCCATGCGGCTGATCTCGGGAATGGCGGACTACACGATCGGGCTGGTGATCGTCGTGGCGCACCTGGTGGCGCTGTCGTGGCGGGACGCGGAGATGTCGTCTAGCGGTTAATCGACGACGTCGGGCGTCAGGTCAGTTCGCCGGCCCGTGGTGGTCGGCGAAGCGCGCGAGCATCGTCCCGAGGTGCTCGGTCATGCGCCGGAGGCGGCGGCGGACGTCGAGCTCCTCGAGCAGCTCCTGGCGCTCGCCCCCGTCGGTGAGCAGCGCCGCCGCCAGCACGTCGCACACCGCGCCGGCCGCGCTCTGCGAGCGGGCGAGCGTGCGCAGCGTCTCGCCGCCCTCGGGCAGACGCATCGAGAGCTGGTCGGCGAGGAGCACCAGCGTGCGCAGCGGCGACGCGAGCGCGGCCGCGTCGTCGGGGCAGACGTCGTCGAGGACGTGCGCGCTCACCACCCGGTAGAGCTGATCGGGCGGCAGCTCGCCGGTGATGCGCAGGCGCGCCACGCCCTCGAGCAGGATGTTCGAGCGCCCGTCGGGGAGCGGGTCGAAGGCCACCACCCGCCCGACGCCGCAGACGGCGCGCACCGCCGGGCGGCCGTCGTAGTCGGCCTCGTAGCCGGGCAGGAGCGACGGCATGGCGATGAGCTGCGCGCCCGCGACCGCGTCGCGCACCAGCGCGCGGTAGCGCGGCTCGAAGACGTGCAGCGGCAGGAGCGCGTGCGGGAAGAGCTGCACCGACGGCAGCGGAAAGATCGGGACCGTCGGCGGGAGCGGCTCAGCCGAAGACATCGATGCACGATCCGGTGAGCGCTTTCGGCGCGTCGGTGGCCAGCCAGAGCACGACGCCGGCGACGTCGTCGGGGGTCATGAGCGCCGGGAAGCCGGAGCCCTTCAGCATGTCGGTGTCGACGGAGCCGGGGCAGATGGCGTTGACCGGCACGCCGAGCGGGCGGAGCTCCTCGGCGAGCGCGCGCGTGAAGCCGACCACGCCGTGCTTGGCGGCGCAGTAGGCGGTGAGGCGCGGCGTGCCCTGGCGGCCGCTGATCGAGGCGATGTTGACGACGCGGCCGCGACCGCTGGTGGCGTGCGCGCGCAGATCGGGGAGGAAGGCGCGCGAGACCAGGTAGGTCCCCTTGAGGTTGGCGTCGACGACGGCGTCCCAGTCGGCCTCGCTGGTGTCGTCGAGCGAGGCGCGCACGACGATGCCGGCGTTGTTGACGACGATCGCCGCGGGGCCGAGCTCTGCGCGCACGCGGGCGGCGAAGCGCGCGACGTCGTCGGAGGAGCCGACGTCGCCGGCCACCGAGACGATCGCGGCGCGGGGGTGCGCGGCGCGGAGCGCGGCGGTCGTCGCCTCGAGCTCGGCCGCGTGGCGCGAGAGGAGGCCGACGCGCGCGCCCGCGCCGAGGAGGCGGTCGGCGATGGCGCGGCCGATGCCGCGGCTGGCACCGGTCACGATCGCGATGCGATCCTCGAGCGGCGCCACCGACATCAATGCACCGTGCGCGACGGCATGCGCGCGGCGCGCGTCGACGGCTCGTCGAGCGGCTGCCGCCCGGCGAAGCCGCTGTCGAGCTCGTGCCAGTGCGCGACGCGCTTCTCGCCGTACTGCCAGCAGAGCCACACGTCGCGCCCGTCGCGCTGGCCGAGGAAGTCGCAGAGGCCGATCTCGAGGTCCTTCACCGCGACGCCGGCGGCCTCGATCGCCTGCAGCTCCTCGGCGAGCGCCTCCATGAGCGCGCGGAAGCGGCCGCGCAGGCGCGTCACGTCGGGATCCTCGCCCTCGACGAGCTGGAGCATGCGCTCGCTGTCGGAGAGATCGATCGACACGCCGCGCTTCTCGAGCTCCTCGTAGGTCGCTCGGAGCTGCGCGCGCAGTTGCATGACTTTGCCGAAGCGGTGCTCGAGCTCGGGGAGGAGCTCGTTCGCCTCCTCGACGGTGAAATAGCGCTTTCCGTCGTCCGCTGTGGCCATCGTTCGATCGTTAGCACAAGGTGGGTCGCTCGTGGACAATGCCTTCGATGCGCGGAGGAGCCGAACCGTGACGTTGAGTGGGAAGAACGTGCTCGTCACCGGGGGCGCGCGGCGCATCGGGCGGGCGATCGTCGAGGAGGTGGCGGCGCGTGGGGCGCGCGTCATCGTGCACCACGCGCACTCGGGCGACGAGGCGGCGGAGGTGGCGCGGGCGGTCGCGCGGCCGGGGGGCGAGGCGCCGATCGTGGTCGCGGGCGATCTGCGCGCGCCGGGCGGCGCGGCCGAGATCGTGCGCGCGGCGGTGGCGGCGTGCGGGCGCCTCGACGGGCTGGTGAACAGCGCGGCGGTCTATGGACGCACGCCGATGGCGGGCACCGACGACGCGACCTGGGACGCGACGTGGAGCGAGATGATGGCGCTCAACCTCGCGGCGCCGGCGAAGCTGGTGCGCGCGGCGCTGCCGCACGGGCTCTCGTCGGTGGTGAACATCGTCGACATCGCGGCGTGGCAGCCGTGGCCCAACTGGAGCATCTACTCGACGTCGAAGGCGGCGCTGTTGCACCTCACGCGCTGCCTGGCGGTGGAGCTGGCGCCGTCGGTGCGGGTGAACGCGGTGGCGCCGGGGACGGTGCTGTGGCCCGAGGACTGGGACGAGGAGCGGCGCGCGCGGCAGGCGGCGAAGATTCCGCTCGGGCGCGCGGGGACGCCGGCCGACGTGGCGCGCGCGGTCGCCTGGCTGCTCGAGGAGGGGTACGTCACGGGAGCGTGCCTGCCGATCGACGGCGGCGCGGGGCTGCGCTGACGAGGCGGGATCAGACGCGCTCGAGGAGGACGTAGCGAGCGTGCGCGCCGCGCAGGCGGCGACGGGCGCGGAGCTGGCGCAGCGAGGCGAGCGGCCAGCCGACAATCGCGAAGACGAGCGCGAGGAGGCAGGCGAGGACGAACGCGAGGGCGCGCATGACGACGGACGCTCGTCGCAAGGCGCGTTCCAGCGCGACTCGACGCGACGGCGCGGGCTTGGCGCGTCATACGAATGCGACAGTGGCGAGAAACGCGCCACTCGGGCGGGCGCGCGTGTCGTCTGTTGCACACTCGACCATCGGTGTTCGGATAGGGGGCTCGATCCAGGCCGGATCTCCGTCGGCGGCGTGACCGCGTAGAGAAGTTGCGAAGGGCCATCGTTCCGGGGGCTCTCGCGGTTACCAAGCCAGC
>Ga0272446_1000305_pt1 | contig 79234 bp, 79 predicted proteins | sample YNPCB0061_FD_194587 | JGI IMG/M metagenome (GOLD analysis project Ga0272446, IMG submission 194587) | Hot spring microbial mat communities from Yellowstone National Park, WY, United States - YNP-CB-006-1 | ecosystem: Environmental > Aquatic > Thermal springs > Hot (42-90C) > Sediment | place... | reverse complement strand
TCCCGCAACATCGGTATAATCTTCAACCTCAATTCCAGGTAGGTTGAGTAGATCAGTTAGAAGTAGCTGCATATCTCAGATTTCGTATAGCATGTTACATTAGCATACCAAGTCCGATAGACCCGGATAAATTTAGAGCCACAACTTGCAAGCACTGCGAGTAAGCTTCCTTCAGCCAAGGGTGCTGCTTCTTTAGGCTAGGGAGTACTCCCTGAATAGCTGAGCGTGATAACCCTTTCCCAGTTGATTGGTAGGTTTCTTGGCACAAGTTGAGCGAATAATTCCAGTACCAGCGACAGCAGCCAAAGCTTTTGGCTAGGGCTAATCTCTGTTCGTTGGTTGTTGTTATTGGTCGCAATTCATCCCACGATTCGCCTGCTGTAGCATCGGGGACTTCTTGCTACATGTCGTTAAAACAGTGGCGATCGCGCCTTTTAGTTCCGCCTCGCTCAGGTGGGTAACAACAAAGACCTCTTGCACCGTTTTGCCACGGCGTGCAATGACCTTGAAGCCTCCCTTAATGGGCACTGACACTCGCAGGTGCAGGTGGGGAGACTTGCCTTTGACCGGGGCAATCACCCCCGGAGTGAGGGTGGTAATGCCCGCTACCTTGGCCAACTTTTCTAGGACGGGAATCAGCCCCTCAATATGGGTAGAGTGATTCAGAACAACTCGACCAGTTGCCGCTGCCATTAGGGTAACCACCGTGCTTGCAGACCGGGTGCCAACGGTTCTGGCATCCCAACTGTAATCTTATCCTGATTTAATTCTAGGGGGAAAAGCCAAATTTGGTGCTGTTGGGGCTGGGGTTGCTCAGAGCGTGGGGGTGCCTCGCCAGTGTCAGGGGTGGGTAGCTCCCCTAGGAGATCGGGGGAACCCTCTAGGGGGGCAGTATCCCCATACAGATCGCTATTGTCAATGGTATCGGGAGTTGAGTGACCCTCGGCATAGTCCACGGCCAAGGTGCGCCCATCGGGAGACAAGCTCAGGTATAAGTCCTGCTGTGGAGCAAAGTCCTTGAGCTTGTATAACTGCTTAGTTTTCAGGTCAAAGAGTCCTAAATAGGGTACCTCACGGTATGTTTCGTCCCCTTCAATCCGCGTCAGAATCACATAAAGGTGCTCTGCTCTAGGGTCAAACTGCGCTGCAAGGATGGAGCCATTCACGGTCAACAACTCTTCATGGGTACCAAAAATGTTCACCACGTATAGCGATCGCGAGAAATTCGGATTAAACTTCACCACCGCAACCTTGCGACCATCGCGGCTAAAATCGAGAACCATGCCGTACTGCGGGAGAAAGTCAAAGGCGGTTTCCTTACTCTCAGGCACCAACGGCACGATCGCCAACCCCTGACCTTGGGCAATAATAAGATGCTGGTTATCAGGGGCAATGCGGAAATCTCCCGCCGCCGCTTGGTTTAGACGGCGGGGCTGAAAGTTGCGATCCAGCAGCCACAGGGAACTCTCCATTGGTTGCAGACGATTAACCCGCTGCACAATAATTTTGCTGCCGTCGTTTGCCAACTGAAAGCGTAGATTTTGGTAGTCGCTATTGTCGAGAATTAAGGAGAGCTCGCCAATAGGGCGCGGTTGACGGCGCGGACGGTCTGGGGCATTGAAATGCAGACCCGTGGTAACCGTATAAAGTTGGGGGTCAAAGCTCATTTGTTCGCCCCGCTCACTAGCACTAAAGAGAATGCGATCGCCAGCGGGATAGGGCTGAAAATCAAACACCCGTAAATTAGGGGGGCTCAAAAAGGTTTTTTGTTGCAGGGTCAGGTTATAGAGAATGAGTCGTCCTTCCTCCACCCCTGAGCCAAGATATACAAGGACGCGATCGCGACTGCGGAACTGGCCCTGAAAGGCTTGCATGGGTTTACCTTGGGGAACTGAAACCGCTTCATCAAGGGAGAGCTGAAAGGTTTGGCCGTAGGGAATAGGCTGGGTCAGCGTGTAGGCAAAGCGCCGCCCTGACCAACTAGCTTTACCTGCGAGGGGCGGTTCAATCCTTAAGTGTTGCGTCACCGACGACCAATCCATGAGACGATTAAACGCCAAGATAAAGGCACGATCGTCAGCACCAATATCGCGGTTTTGCCAAGTAAAGTAGCGCACTTGGGCATGGGTGCGATCTCCCCCCCAAAGCAGAAGCAGCGTGAATAGCGCCGCCACCAACATGACTCCTAGGGCAGCTTTATCTAGTGGTTGCGGGAAGGGCAGACGCGAGGGACGCATTAGCACAGCGAGGCAGACACACTAGCACCATACCAGATTGCTTCGATTTGCTGAATCATGGCTGCTGCTGCCTCAGGGGTATCGAGCAACACAGTCAGGTGCCCCAGCTTACGCCCCGCGTAGGCCTCTTTCTTGCTGTACCAGTGCAAATGTGCGTGGGGAAGAGCCGCTAGAGCCATACATTTAGCAGTGTAATCTACCTCCGCCGCTGCTAACCCCAGCAAATTCACCATGACTGCTGCCGGAGTATGCATCGCCGTGCTGCCAAGGGGCTGCCCACTCACTGCCCGCAGATGTTGGGCAAACTGGCTGGTGGCACAGGCATCAATCGTATAGTGACCCGAATTATGGGTGCGGGGGGCAATTTCATTCACGAGCACCTGCCCGGTGGCGCTTAAAAAGAACTCTATGCCAAAGATCCCGACTGCCTCTAGGGCATTCAAAATCTCCGTTGCCATGCGCTCCACCTGCTGGACAATGGCTGGCGTAACCGCGGCTGGGGCAATCACGCGCCGACAAATTGCGTTGACCTGCTGGGTTTCTACCACTGGATAGAGGGCAATCTCCCCCCGGGGCGATCGCGCCGCCATAATCGCCAGCTCATGGGTATAGGGAACAAACGCCTCTGCAAGAAAGTGCTGCGCTGGGATCTCTGGCCATCGCTGCCGAAACTCTTGCCACGCCGCCTCCGTGCGGATTAAAAACGTGCCCTGACCATCGTACCCATGGCGGCAGGCCTTAATCACGCAGGGTAGCACGGTTGGCCACTCTTCTAAGTAGGTGAAGGCCGGGATCGGAATCCCCAACTCTTGCAGAAAGCGTCGTTGCTGATACTTATCTAGCAGGGGTGCCAAGGAAGACAAGGTCGGATAAAAACAGACTCCTTGCGTTGCAAGGGCGTGTAGCGCGCCCAGATCGACAAATTCGTTTTCAAAAGTGATAACCTCTGTGTGGGCAGCCAACCGCTGGGTGGCCATCACATCACTGACCGCACCGTAAATTACCCCCGCCGCAACCGCTACGGCTGGATCCTTAGGGTCGGGGGTTTGCACCCAAAGGCTGATCCCCATCTCCTTGGCCGCTAACCCCAACATCCATGCCAACTGGCCACCACCAATGACACCAATGCTTGGAATAGGGGATTGTCCTGAGTTCACCATGCAATATGTAATGTACAACCTCACTATTGTCGTAATTTCGAAGCTGGGGCGATCGCCCTCAAATAAATTAGTAAAGAAAAATAAATACAATTTACCAATTATTTAGTTTTGAAAATAAGAATTTAGATCACTCCCTCTTCCTAGTCAAAAACTATAGATTAATGCTTAAGCCCTTGCATTTTATTTCAATTGTTAAGGGTTTTGTCATCTATATACATTAGATTCATTACGACTATGACTACGACTCTCCAGCGCCGCGAAGGCGCAAATCTGTGGGAGCGGTTTTGTAATTGGGTCACCAGCACCGATAACCGGCTCTATGTGGGCTGGTTTGGGGTGATCATGATCCCAACGCTGCTAGCCGCAACCATTTGCTTTGTGATTGCCTTCATTGCTGCTCCTCCGGTGGACATCGATGGCATCCGTGAACCTGTGTCCGGGTCGCTTATCTACGGCAACAACATCATCACGGGTGCTGTGGTGCCCTCCAGCAACGCCATTGGCTTGCACTTCTACCCCATCTGGGAAGCCGCCTCTCTCGATGAGTGGCTTTACAACGGTGGTCCTTACCAGTTGATCATCTTCCACTTCTTGCTGGGTGCCTCCTGCTACATGGGTCGGCAATGGGAACTCAGCTACCGTCTGGGGATGCGTCCTTGGATTTGCGTTGCCTACTCTGCTCCCTTGGCGTCGGCCTTTGCCGTGTTCTTGATCTACCCCATTGGTCAAGGTAGCTTTTCCGATGGTATGCCCCTCGGTATTTCCGGTACCTTCAACTTCATGATTGTGTTCCAAGCGGAGCACAACATCCTGATGCACCCCTTCCACCAGTTGGGTGTAGCCGGTGTCTTTGGTGGCGCTCTGTTCTCCGCCATGCACGGGTCCTTGGTGACCTCCAGCCTGATTCGTGAAACCACCGAAACCGAGTCGCAAAACTACGGTTACAAATTCGGCCAAGAAGAAGAGACCTACAACATCGTGGCTGCCCACGGTTACTTTGGTCGCTTGATCTTCCAATACGCCAGCTTCAACAACAGCCGTGCGCTGCACTTCTTCTTAGCCGCTTGGCCAGTGGTGGGGATTTGGTTCACCGCTTTGGGGATCAGCACCATGGCCTTCAACCTGAACGGGTTCAACTTCAACCACTCGGTGATTGATTCCAAAGGGAATGTGATCAACACTTGGGCCGACATCATCAACCGTGCCAACTTGGGGATGGAAGTGATGCACGAGCGCAATGCGCATAACTTCCCGCTTGACTTAGCCAGTGCTGAATCTGCCCCTGTGGCCATGATTGCCCCGAGCATCAACGGCTAATTGCTCAAGAGCCTAGAAGATTACGAAGATTACTAAATCTCTATCTCTAACCGTCTCTCGCTGGAGGGGCGGTTTTCCGTATCTGTTCTCTGCCTGCTACTGCGGTTTTTATGGCTTCAAGCGCCGCTGGTATTCTCAAAGGGATGGTTGGCGACCCTTCCCTCGCCACGTTGCTTTGGCGCATGCAGTGGCGTGGGGCAGGAATATCCATACGCCTTTGGCGGGGCGAAGGAAGCCTGCGCTGTACCCGTGGATCAGCAGCGTTGGGAGGATGTCACTGGCGGATCCTCTAGCTACTGTGGGCGGCAAGAATGGCTGCCGCTAGTTTTTCGGGTACTTCTTGCAAATGGTCAAACTCCCAGTGAAAACCCCCAGCCCCCATGGTGATTGAGCGCAGCTCCACAACGAAGTCATGCATTTCTGACTGTGGCAGGTAAGCCTCAATTTGCTCCCACCCCGGCCAGTCTGCCTTTTGGTCGTAACCCAGCACTTGCCCCCGGCGACCCGTGAGGGCTTGCATGACTTTAGCAGTAAAGGCTTTGGGCACCCACACGTGCACCCTCATAATTGGCTCTAGCAGTTGCGGCTCGCACTGAGGAATACCCGCTTGCATGGCGAGGCGGGCTGCTTGGCGGAACGCTTGCTCGGAGCTATCCACAGAATGATAGGAGCCATTGGTGAGGGTCACCGCCAAATCCACCATCGGAAAGCCCAGCGGGCCATGGTTGAGAAATTCCCGCACTCCCTGCTCAACCCCAGGAATATATTGCTTGGGCACCACACCCCCCACAATGGTTTCAGCAAACTGGAAACCGCTGCCGCGACTGAGGGGGGCAATGTCCAGATAGACATCCCCAAATTGACCATGGCCGCCGGTCTGATGCTTATAGCGCCCATGGCTGTTGTGGGTGCTACGCCGGATGGTTTCTTTGTAGGGCACGCGCGGCAGATGGGTTTGCATGGGCAGGTTGTACTTCCGCCGCAGGCGATCGAGGGCGATGTGCAGGTGAATTTCCCCTTGTCCCCAAAGGATAATTTCGTGGGTGTCGCCGTGGTGTTCCCAGCGTAGAGCCGGATCTTCTTCTAGGAGCTTTTGCAGCGCCGTGGTTAGCTTGACTTCATCACTGCGTTTGGTGGGGGTAATGGCTAGGGCATAGACCGGCTCAAGCTGTTCGGCGCGCGGGAGAGCCGCTGCTTGACCATCCAGACTAAGGGTGTCACCGGTGGCAATTCCCTCTAGGCGTGCCAAGAGGACAATGTCGCCAGCGGTGGCTTGATTTTGGGATTGTAGTTGGTGCCCAAGGGCGCGATACATCCCGCCAATACGCACACCGTTAAGGCTCATGCCATCGGTGAGGGTGCCCTGCCACACGCGTACCAAGGAGAGCTTGCCGCCCCCTTGGGGTAAATAAAAGGTTTTCAAGACCTGTGCCAAGGGGGCATCCCCAGCGAGCTGACGACGAGCCGCCGTCTCCTGCGCGGCAGGTGCTTCCCGCTCTAGGGCGGCTAGGAGGGGGCGCACGCCGTAATCTGTTTGGGCGCTGCCAAAGAAGACGGGGACAATGAGGTCGGCTCCTAGCTCCCAGCGCAAATCCGCCATAATTTCGCTCGTGGGTGGGGCAATGTCCTCCAGTAGCTCTTCTAGTAGGTGATCATCGTAGTTGGCTAGGGCTTCAAGGAGTTCAGCCCGCGCTGCTTGCTCCACAGTTCGCAGGGCATTGGGGAAGGGCACTAGATCGGCGGCAGCACCCGCGTGGTAGTGGTAGGCGTCTTCACTGACAAGGTCGATGTAGCCTAGCAAATCATCACCGTTCCAGATGGGGTATTGGTGGGGCACCAGTGGCCGCGTGGAGACCTGACGATAGGCAGCCAGAATGTCCATAAAGGAATCGTGAGAGCGCTCCATCTTATTCACAAAGAGAATATGAGGGATCTGCCAGTCGTCAAGACATTTAAATAGGGGGGTGAGGGTAAAGGCGCGATCGCTGAGGGGTTCGCACACCACAATGGCCATATCAACTCCGATAAGGGCATTGAGGGTTTCTTGGAGCAACTCTACTGAGCCGGGGCAGTCTAGCAAAGTCATCTCTAGCTCCCCCCAGTGGGCATAGGCCACGTTGATTTCTGTGCCCATGTGGCGATCGCGGGCTTCAGGGCTGCTATCGAGGAGGCTGCTGGCCTTGCCATTGATGGTTTGGGTGAGGCGTAAAATACTGTCGAGAAGGGTTGTCTTACCGCTGTTGTAGCTGCCTATCAGGGCAATGTTGCATTGTCTTGCCATCGGACACCTGCCTTTTGGTTTGCCATTCGGGTCAAAATTGTCCAGAATAGACCCTTAGTTTCTTGTTTATATAAATTCTCACGCTGTGGCGATCGCCACCGGGGAAATTTGCAGCATCTCTTAAGGGATGCGTAAACAACCATTAAGCGTCGGTTAATTGTTGCGAGGAGAACTCACTCACGATGAAATTACGACAGATGTGCGCCCTAGGGGCGATCGCTGTGACCTTAGGGGTTGCCACCCCTGCGGTTGCTAATAGTCAATTGGCCGTGCTCATGCAGGAAGGTCGTCGTTTGGTGGAGGCGGGCAGCTACGATCAAGCCCTTGCGGTCTATCAGCAACTCCTGCAAAGCGATAGTCGCAATCCTCGCGTTCATTCTGCCCTTGGGTTTATTTATGCCCAGCGGGGGCAATTTGCGGAGGCTGCCCGTGCTTACCAGCAAGCCATTGAACTCGATCGCCAAAACCCAGACTTTTACTATGCCTTGGGCTACAGCCTAGGGATGATGGGGGAAAACCATGGGGCTGCGGCTGCCTATCGCCAAGCCATTCGCCTCAATAATCGCAATGCTCAAGCCTACGAAGGGCTGGCGGTGATTTTGGCGCGCCTTGGCGATCCCCAAGGGGCGATCCAAGCCTACCGCTCTGTGATTAGCTTAGAGCCACGCAGTTGGTCTGCCCATAAGGGATTAGGCGTGCTCTTGCTCCAGCAGCGCAACGTGGCGGAGGCTCTTACCACGCTCCGGCAAGCTGCACGTTTAGCCCCCAATAATGCCTCGGTGCAACTGAATTTGGGGATGGCACTGTTGGCGGCTGGAGATCCAACCAGCGGTTGGCAGGCCATTGACCAAGCGATGGCAATGGGTCAGCGAGATCTAGACCTACTAGAGCAAATTGCTGAGCTAGCCGCAGCGGCGAATGAACCCCAGCGCGCTGTACAAGCCTATCGCCGGATGATTTCCCTGAATCCAGAGCGCCTTCTCACCTATATCCAGTTAGGAGATCTGCTGATGCAGCAAAATAACCCTCTGGAGGCGGCTGCCACCTACCGCCAAATTACCCGCATTAGCCCCACCAACCCTGAAGGGTTCTATAAGCTCGGACGCGCCTTGGCAGTGCAAGGTCGTCGCTCAGAGGCGCGTAGTGCCTACCAAACGGCACTAAAACTCTACCGAGAACAAAACAATCCTCAGGGGGAGACCAAGGTCAAAGAGGCAATGCACCAACGTAACTAAGGGCAGTTAGAGCGCCCCGGGGCGGGGACGCACAACTCCCACTCAGCATTAAAGGGTTCATAGCCAATGGCCAGACCAGCACGCTCGACCTGTTCGCGTACCTGCTCAAAGCAGGGGAAGCCATCGGGACGCACGGCGATGATCACGTATTCGCGATCGCTACGGTTGCGCAGGCTGGCAAGGTAAATCGCGAGCAATGACGTGTTGCTGGCCAACTGCGATTGGGGAACCAGTTGCCGTTGGGGATGGATGACGACCCCATCGCGGCGGCATTCTAAATAGCGGGGGGCGCGACCATCATTTTGGGCTGTTTCCCGCGCCAAAATTTGGACGGTAGTGCGCTCGCGGGTGAGGCTGCTGACGCTAATGACCACCACCAGTAGGATCAGGGTGCCAATCGTACAGGCCAAAATCGACAGAAAGGGAAACAGATCCAGTTGCAGGGGTTGACGGCGCACAAACAGGGTTAAATAATTTTTGGCACACGGAAAAAGTCATCTTCGCGATCAGGGGCGATCGCCAGCAGGTCTTCGCGGTTTGCGTCGGTGGTCAAGGTGTCGGGACGGGTTACATTACTCACTTCAATGGCACGGGTGGTGGGTGCCACAGTGCTAACCTCCAGTTCACTAAGCTGGTTCACGTAGTCAAGAATGCTATCTAGCTGAGCCGTGAGGGCGGCAATTTCGCTTTCCTCAATGGCTAAGCGCGCTAAGTGAGCCACCTTGCGCACATCCTCTGCGGTAATCACTTTAGTTCCCATGGGTTGCTACCTAGAAATACACATCCATGCTGGATCGCCCGGTGGTTTTCAGCCAGTTCTGTGCCTCAATGTAGTTATTAGGGGCAAGCTGAATCGCCCCTTTCCAGTAGTCCGCTGCCCGATCAAATAACTGCTCTGCCTCCTCGGAGTTCTGTTGCTCCTCAGCCAGTGTCCCGAGATAGTGATAGATAACCGCCACGTTATTGAGGGCTTGGGGCATCCGCGGATTTAGATCAAGGGCTTGGTGATAGTAGGCCAATGCCTTCTCGTGCTCACCGTTACTGGCGTGGATCAGGCCAATGTTGTACAGGATATAACTGCGATCGTTGGGGTCTTCTTCCAGTTCAAGAGCTGCTTCATAATTTTCCAGTGCCTCGGCGTACTCACCATCCGCCTGCGCTGACATCCCGTCGCGATAGTAGGCAAAGGCGGTTTTGGCTTGGGAGCTGGTGGGCAAAACCTTGAGAATGAGATCGGCCATGACCGTAAAGGTTTTGTCAATGAAGTTATCGTTCCGTTGCGATCGCGGCATAGTACGTAGGGAGTAGTCTTTTGCTTAGTGTATCAAAGGAACTACGACCCGCAGCAACTCGCCTCGCTAGGTTACAGCAGGGCAAACAGATCGCTATCTAGGTCGTAGCCAAAGATAGCGGCCATGGCCTTCACCTTTTCGGGGGCGGCGTAGCCGTGGGCTTGCAACCATTGCCACAGGGTAAAGACCTTGGCCATAACAAAAATATCAAGGGCTTGGGGGTTAAACACAATGCCCTGCTGCGGATGAAACTCGTGGGGAATCAGCATAGCGGCATAGCGAACCAGTTCCCCCTCTGACCAGTTGAGCAGGTAGGGCAGCCACGGATAGCAAACATCGGCACGAATAAACCAGAGACGCACCGGGGCAAGCTCTGATAACTCTAAATCGGGGTCCTCGTCAGGGCGAGGATACTCAATGGTAAAGCTTAGGGACTGATGGTGCTCAAGCAGGGTACCTGCGGCCATCAGTGGCTCCAAGGCAGCACTGAGGGGCGTCAGATCAAGGCGATCAATCGTGTCTGGCTTAAGCGCAATGGCGATCGCCACAGGAACGCTCCCCTCGCATTTTTACCAATTTACAAGCACCCTATAGCACTTGCTGCACTTCAGCAATTTCGGGAATCGACTCTTTTAACTTGCGTTCAATCCCCATACGCAGGGTCATCGTTGAACTGGGGCACGACCCACAGGCTCCCTGCAACCGCAGCCGCACCACTGGACCTTCAATTTCGACAAGCTCAACATTGCCGCCGTCCGCCATCAGGTAAGGGCGCAGTTCATCAAGAACTTTTTCAACATTTTCATTGCACAGTTCAAGGGTTGCTGCCATAGTTACTGTCCTTAGCCTGTCGTTAGCCGAAGTACATTACATCTAGGGTAATTCTATCACTACACGGTGGTAAGCCAAACGTAACAATTCCTTGGGGTGCTAATGGATCCAAGTCTAGGGAAATCCTAGGGGCGATCGCCGGAATCGGAACCTCACAACGGTACAATGGTAGCTTGGTGAACTGCACGGTAGGACATGATTTCCAGTAATGATTTTCGCCCGGGTGTGAGTATTGAGCTAGATGGTTCCGTCTGGCGGGTTGTTGAGTTTTTACACGTCAAGCCCGGTAAAGGCTCGGCCTTTGTGCGCACCAAATTAAAAAACGTGCAGACGGGGAATGTAATTGAGCGCACCTTTCGTGCTGGGGAAACGGTTCCCCAAGCCACCCTAGAAAAACGCACCATGCAACATACCTATAAAGATGGCGAAGATTTCGTCTTTATGGATATGGAAAGCTACGAAGAGGCACGGCTGTCGCCGAGTCAGATGGGCGATCGTGCCAAGTACCTCAAAGAAGGCATGGAAGTGAATATTATCAAATGGGGCGAGCAAGTCCTTGAGGTTGAGTTGCCCAACTCCGTCGTCTTAGAAGTCACGCAGACCGATCCTGGGGTCAAAGGGGATACCGCCACCGGCGGCACAAAGCCAGCCATCGTCGAGACCGGCGCCCAAGTCATGGTGCCGTTATTTATCTCAGTGGGTGAGCGGATTCGCATTGATACCCGCACCGATTCTTACCTTGGCCGCGAATAGGAGTAACGGGTGTGGAGCTTGATCTCAACCAAGTACGCGAACTGTTGTTGATGTTTGATCAAACCAGTGTCACCGAACTCAACCTCAAAAGCGGTGAACTGGAACTGCAACTGCGCAAGGGTGAGCACCTCAGTAGCTCTAGCCCGCCAGTGGTTACAGCAGCCTCACCCCCTGCCCCGCCAGTCCTAGCGCCAGACTCAGACCCTACCCCACCCCCAGCCAACCGCAAAACCGTGGATATTGCTGCCCCCATGGTGGGTACGTTTTACCGCGCTCCGGCCCCCGATGAGCCGCCCTTTGTGGAAGTGGGCGATAGGGTCACCAAAGGACAGGTGGTCTGTATTATCGAAGCGATGAAGCTAATGAACGAGATTGAGTCAGAAGTCAACGGCCAAGTAGTTGAGATTCTGGTGCAGAACGCCGCCCCCATTGAATACGGCCAACCCTTAATGCGCATCTTGCCTAACTAAGACTTGTTACAAAACTTAAAAAAGTGCCATCCTAGGAACTAGGTAGGGTTTTTGAGGATGAGGCATGACCCGTCAAGTTGTGGTTGTCGGGGCTGGTATCGGTGGCTTAACGGCGGCAGCCTTGTTAGCGCGGCACGGCTACGGGGTAACCGTTTTTGAGCAAGCGCAGCAACTGGGAGGATGTGCGTCAACATTTTGGCGGCGTGGCTTTACCTTTGATGTCGGTGCCACCCAAGTCGCTGGCTTGGAACCAGGGGGAATTCACGAGCAAATTTTCTCTGAACTGGAGGTCTCCCTACCCACTGCAACCCCCTGCGATCCAGCCTGTGCGGTTTACTTGCCGAACGAGACAACGCCCATTCAGGTCTGGCGCGATCGCCAGCGCTGGCAACAGGAACGACAACAACACTTTCCGGGCAGTGCAGGCTTTTGGCAAAGCTTAGAACAGCTCTTTGCCATTAGTTGGCGGTTTCAACAGCGCCAGCCCATTTTGCCACCGCGCACCCCCTTTGATCTCTGGCAGTTGATCCAAGCGCTGCGCCCCGATACCGTGCTGACACTGCCGCTGAGCCTGATGACGGTGACGGATTGGCTGCATCTGTGGGGCTTAGGGGGCGATCGCCGCCTGCGGCAGTTTTTAGATCTGCAACTTAAGCTCTACTCCCAAGTCGATGCCTCAGAAACCGCACTCCTGTATGCGGCTACAGCTCTGTGTTTGTCTCAGGCACCCCATGGGCTTTATCATCTGCACGGCAGTATGCAAGTCCTCAGTGATCGGCTGGCCACAGCTATCCGGCGCGATGGCGGCCAAATTCACACCCGCCATTGGGTCACGCAAATTCTGGTTGATCACGGCCGTGCTGTGGGGGTAGAGGTACAGAACTTAAAAACCAAAACCACCACTCGGGTTGACGCGGATCATGTTATTGCCAACGTCCCGGCCCAAAATTTGCCCCAGCTACTTGGGAAGGCAATTCCTAGGGGCTATCTGCACCGCCTGAAAACCCTGCCCCCTGCCTCTGGTGCGTTTGTGCTCTACTTAGGGGTGAAAGACGCCGCCATTCCTGAGAACTGCCCTCCCCACTTGCAATTTCTCTACGATGGCACCGGCCCCATTGGTGAAAATAATTCGCTGTTTGTCTCGGTGAGTCAGCCGGCGGATGGCCGCGCCCCTGAGGGCTATCGCACCCTCATTGCCTCTAGTTTTACGGAGCCAAATTTTTGGCGACAGCCCGATTTAGACTATGGGCGCACAAAAGCAGCCTATACCCAACAGGCACTGGCGCGGTTGGGGCAGTTCTTTGATCTGCGGCCAGAGCACATTATCCACTGCGAAGCGGCCACCCCCCGCACCTTTGCGCGCTACACCGCCCGCCTAGATGGCATTGTCGGTGGCATTAGTCAGCGCCTGAGCACCTTTGGCCCTTTTAGTCTGGCGACCCGTACCCCTATTCCTCACCTTTGGCTGGTGGGCGACTCGGTGCATCCGGGGGAGGGCACAGCAGGGGTGAGCTATGGGGCGCGATCGCTGGTGCAGCAATTACTCGCGGGCGATCGCTAGATTTTGGTAAAAATCACTATAATAGAAAACACCCGTTTCATTCAGAGGACGTTGAGCGACTGTGTTTGCCACCCTTGCCCGCCCCCCCCTACCAACAGATTTAGTTGCAGCCATTCAGGCGCTCAAGCAAGAGCTGAACGCTGTTATTTTGGCGCATTACTACCAAGATCCGGTGATTCAAGATGTCGCTGATTATATTGGTGACTCCTTGGGGCTGTCGCGGCAAGCGGCGCAGACGACGGCGGATGTCATTGTCTTTGCTGGGGTTCACTTCATGGCGGAAACGGCCAAAATTCTCAACCCCACGAAGCTGGTGCTACTGCCGGATTTGGCTGCTGGCTGCTCCTTGGCCGATAGCTGCCCTCCAGAGGCTTTTGCCGCCTTTAAGGCACGCCACCCCAACCATTGGGTGATCTCCTACATTAACTGCACAGCCGAGATTAAAGCCCTCAGCGATATTATTTGCACCAGTTCCAATGCGGTGAAGATTGTCCAGCAACTGCCAGCGGATCAACCCCTCATTTTTGCCCCCGATCGCAATTTGGGGCGCTATGTGATGGCGCAAACCGGACGGCAGATGGTGCTGTGGGAGGGCAGTTGTATTGTCCATGAAACGTTTTCCGAGCGGCGAATTCTCGAATTAAAAGCCCAGCACCCAACGGCACAGGTTATTGCCCATCCGGAGTGCGAAGAGGGGGTGCTGCGCCACGCCGATTTTATTGGTTCGACCACGGCGCTCCTGACGTACACCGACACCCACGACCAAGATACCTTTATCGTCGTTACCGAACCGGGGATTTTGCACCAAATGCAGCGACGACATCCCCACAAAACCTTTATTCCTGCCCCGCCTCGCGATCAAACCTGTAACTGCAATGAGTGTCCCTTTATGCGGCTAAATACCCTCGAAAAGCTGTATCTATGTATGCGCGATCGCCAACCCCAGATCGACCTGCCCGAAGATATTCGCCGTGCGGCGCTTCAGCCCATTCAACGGATGCTAGACCTCTCCTAGGGGCAGCGGTTGGCCACGAATTGACCTCTCTAGTAACTGCATGGGGTGATAGACGGGAACCCGGCTCCCCTGATCCTGCAGGTGCCGCTTCAGTTGCACACTACAGCCCACATTGGCAGAGACAATGACATCGGGACGGGTGTTGAGGAGGTTGCGCACCTTTTGCCGCCCCAGTTCTGCGGCCACCTCAGGCTGAAAAATGTTATAGACCCCGGCACTGCCACAGCACAGTGCTGCATCAATGGGTTCGCGCAACTGCACTTGGGGAATCTGCCGCAGGAGTTGGCGCGGTTCTAGGCGAATTTTTTGGCCGTGGATCATGTGGCAGGCATCTTGATACACCAAGGTCAAGGGGCGATCGCTGAGGGGATGGAGGGGGGTCACCAGTCCCTTGGTTGCTAAAAAGACTTGGACATCGTCCACCTTGGCAACAAAGTGCCGGGCGCGATCGCCATAGTCGAGATCCTGAGCCAGCAGGTGATGATACTCCTTGAGGGTGTGTCCACACCCCGAGGCATTGATGAGGACGTTATCCACCGCTGCCGCTGCAAAACAATCAATCATGCGTCGGGCAAGGGCTTGGGCTTGCGCTTCTTCCCCTTGGTGGTGCGGCAGCGCCCCACAACAGCCCTGCTGCGGCGGCACGACCACGTCAAAGCCATTGGCACTCAGAACGGCGATCGTCGCATCGTTCACCTCTGGTAAAAAGAGTCGCTGCACACAGCCCAGAATCACCCCCACACGCCCCCGCCGTTTCCCTTGGGCAGGAATTACCGTCGGGTAAGTATCCCGAAAGCTCGCCGCTGAGAGCGGCGGTAGCATGGCATACATCGCCGCCAACGGCTTTGGTAACAGGCGCGTCAGTCCCCCCACTCGCCGCTCCAGTGCCGCTAATCCTAGGCGCTGGTAAAGCCATAGGGGCAGTAAAAGGGGGCGCAGCCGATTTGGATAGGGCAAGGTTTGGAAAATAAACTGCCGGAAGAGGCGAGCCACAGGCGCCCGGGGGTAATTGCGCTGCACTTGGGCGCGGGTGGCGCTAATCAGCTTGTCGTACTGCACCCCCGACGGGCATGTAGTTACACAGGCGAGGCACCCCAAGCAGGTGTCAAAGTGGTTGGCCACCGCTGCCAAGGGGGCTTCACCGTTATTAATGGCATCCATGAGATAGATGCGCCCACGGGGGGAGTCGGCTTCCGTGCCAAGGATGCGATAGCTGGGGCAGGTTGCGAGGCAAAACCCACAGTGCACACAGGCATCAATAAGGGTTGGATCGGGCGGAGAATGGCGGTCAAACCCCGCAACGGGATCAATGGCTGTCATGCAAACCTCCGTAAGACCCTTGCCCTTCGGACAGGGGGATGTCGATACAACGTTGCTTAGAGACCACCAACAAAAGCGCCAGCACCAAAGACACCCGTTGCATCCAATTGTTGCTTAAGAGTCCGCATCAATTCAAGGGCATTGCCGCGATAGTCCCAAGGGTCAAGCTGCTGCTTTAAGGACAGCGGCGCGGCCAAAAGGGTGACATAGCCCCGCTGCACCCACTGGCGCAGACTGCGAATGAGTTGCTCTAAGGCTGCGGTATCACCATGGAGATAGGCATAGCCGATCCCTTGGGCGATCGCCACCGTGGCGCGACACTCACAATGCAAGCGGCTGGCCTCTTGGTGGAGATAGATCAGCCCCTTGAGGGCATCCCTAGGGCACAGGCCTACCTTGAGGATCACCTGCTCTGGGGTTGGGTTGAGAAGAATTCCAGCTGGTTCTTGTAGGTGTAGGCTCAGTTGGCTGGCAGTGGCAATGTCAGCGAGGCGATCGCCCAAGGTGCCGCTGGCCACCACCTCCCGCAGGGTATGGAATTCTAGATCCAGCAGTAGCTGACCACTGCGCTCCAAAACTAGATCAAATCGCACCGGGGTCAGCGAACTTGCCAAGAGGGTGTCTAGCCCAGTGGCCAATGCGGCAGGATCCCCGTGTAACTGCCACCGCTGAACCGCATCTGGCAATGGATAGACCCGTAAGGTTACCTCTGTGAGAATACCTAAGCTGCCATAGCTACCCACCAGCAACTTCATCAGGTCATAGCCCGCCACATTTTTAACCACCCGCCCGCCCGCTTTCACCAGTTGACCATCACTACGAATAAACTGCACCCCAAGACATTGATCGCGCCAAGAACCATAGCGGTGGCGCAGCGTCCCGTTAGCTTGGGTGGCCAAACACCCGCCAAGGGTTGCAGTGTCTTGGTAAAGCGGATCCGCCGCAATCCATTGACCGGCTCTGGCTAACTGGTGCTGAAGGTGCTGAAAGCGAATTCCCACTTGGGTGGTAACCGTCATGTCGGCAGCAGCATGATCAATGACCTGTTGCCACGCCGTTGTCCGCAAAAAAAGATCAACCTTGGGGTGTCCCCCTAGCCAATTGAGTTTCGTGCCGGCTCCGAGGGCTAACATCCGCCAGCCCTCGCGATGGGCGCAGGCCACTACCGCTGCCCCTTGCTCAGGGGTAGGAGGGGTGACAATGAGGGCTGCTTCCGGAAGGTAACCGCGTAAGTGGGGATGGCGATCGCCTAGGTCGCTCACCGCTGTAATTGCTGCCTCCCCCAGCAGTGCTATCAGTGTCTGTTTCATCGCTACCTCCGAGAAACCCTACCGTTTTAGGGCAGGGAGGGACAGGAGCGGCAACTGAGCGCGGCTCGACGCCTCCGAAGTTGCCGTACAGGGGTACTAGTCTCACAGAATTTACAATTTTTTACAATACAATGTTAAGACACAATGTTAAGACAGCGAATTGATTATGTTCAAAGCTCTGCTTTGTTGACGGCGTGGAAAAAGCAGGATGACCTGCAATTTCTCAACGAGGTCAGCAGCGTTCCTTTGCAGCAAGGATTGAGGCATCTGCAATCCGCTTTCAGTCACTTCTTTGCAGGTCGGGCGAAATATCCCAACTTCAAAAAGAAGCGCAACGGCGGTAGTGCAGAATTTACTGGGTCTGCCTTTAAGTGGAAGGACGGTAAGGTGGTTCTGGCAAAGTGCTCCGAGCCATTGACTATCCGATGGTCTAGGCAATTGCCAGACGGTGTTGAGCCATCCACCGTTACTGTTCGCCTGAATCCTGGGGGGCAGTGGTACACCAGCCTGCCGTTTGACGATCCGCGCGATTTGACCTTGCCACCTTCCACCAACGCTGTAGGCTTGGATGTAGGGATTAGCAGTCTTGTCACCCTGAGTACAGGCGAAAAGGTTGCCAACTCCAAGCATCTTGACCAGCGAGACAAACAACTGCGACGGGCACAAAAGGCATTGAGTCGCAAGCAAAAGGGGTCTCGCAATCGAGAAAAAGCACGACTTAACCTTGCTCGAATCCACCAACAGATTGCCAACGCCAGACAAGACCATCTGCACAGGGTAACGACGCGGCTCATCCGTGAAAACCAAACGATTGCCGTTGCCTGTGCGGGAGTGGGATTGTCCCAACTGTGGAGTCCACCATGACCGAGATATGAATGCAGCGATAACCATTTTGGCCGTGGGACACACGGTGTCAGTCTGTGGAGCTAACGTAAGACCTGATGAGCACACGCTCAAAGGGCAGTTGCGCAAGTCCAGCAATGGAAAGAAGCAGAAACCTAAGTCGTGAGGCTTGGGAATCCCCGCTGCTTACGGCGGGGAGGATGTCAACGAGAGTTCAACCCTAAAACAGCGTTCCCAAAACAGGATAGACCAAGGGCGGTAAAATTAAGGCGGCGGCAACCGCTAGTGCGGCGGTAGCGCCCACAAGGACAGCACCTGCAGCACAGTCTTTGGCAATACGGGCGAGGTCATGGTACTCCTTGCCAACCGTGAGATCCACCACTGCCTCTAGGGCGGTATTGATGAGTTCTAAGCCCATCACAACGGCAATTGTGAGGATAATGACTGCCAGTTCCACCGGTGACAACCTTAGAAGGCTACCAAGGGCGATCGCCGTCACGGCAATAGCGGTGTGAATCCGGAAATTCCGCTGAGTTTGGAATGCATACTGCACCCCTGCCCACGCATAGCGGAAACTACTCATTAAAGACGTAGCCACCCGATAGGAGCGCTGTCGCAGGTGTAGTGTTCCACTCGTTTTTTCTGCGTAGGCCGCAAGTAATTTTTGTGTCATACCCTTATCCATCACACCGGTGCTAAAGAAACCAACCCCACAGCCTATGGCAGCAAGAACAGAAGCTGACAGAGGTACTCACCATACCCCTCTCACTCTAGGATGCTCTCTAGGACAACAGGGAAACAGGCCATAGTTCACACACCCTAACAAAAAAAAGTTAAAAACCTGCTATGTAAACGCTAACTATTTAAGCACACTCATCCCCCTTTCGTTTGATCATCATGAACGTAATCTCCAGAGAAGATCAAGGGTGGAGGCGCTAAACCCACTGCCTGCAAGCACTGCGCTTGTTGTGCCAGCATGGCTGCTAACTGTGTTGCATCTGGGTGATCCCAGCCTAAGAGGTGTAACAAACCATGAGAGGCCAACCATGCCACTTCGCTAAGTGGCGGGTGCTGACCTACCTGAGCCTGTTGGATAGCAGTCTCCACAGAAATAATGACATCTCCGAGGTACTCAGGTTCCCCAGGGGCGAGGGATACCCCCTCATCCCTTGTGGCAAAGGCCAGAACATCGGTGGGTTGGTCGCGATGGCGAAACTGGTGGTTGAGGCGTTGAATTGCTTGATCCGATGTAAAGCGCAGTGTTAGTTCATAGCTGCGGGCACTCGCGGGTTCCACCATGTGTAGCCATATCTGTAGCCACTGCTGCCAAGGCAATGCCGCCAGATCAATCCCCGGCAGGGGCTGATGCACTTCTACATAGACGGTTACGCTCATGCTTAGCGGGTGAGATAGGATAAGCTGACGAGCACTGCCAGTAACCCCAAGCTCGTAAGGGCAAAGTGGGTCAGAGATTTACCGCCCTTGCGTACCATATTGCGCATGGCTAATTTGACGTAGCTCGGCTTGGCATCTGGGGTAGGAGAGTTGGTCATGGGGTATTTTCTATAGATATGAGGACTCAAGGATTAGTGTAGCGACTTGGGGGGGAAATTCCCTGCGTGGTGCTGATGGAGTTGGCGGTAGGCTTCCATCAAGGCGATCGCCACCGAGGCAGAGAGGTTTAAGCTCCGCACGGCAGATTGCCACATGGGAATCGTGAGATAGGCATCGCAGGTCTGCAAGACGGCTTCAGGAATGCCATCGGGTTCGCTGCCAAACACCAGCCAATCGGTGGGAGCAAACCGAAAATCCCAGTAGAGGGTTTCCGCCGCCGGTTCAAAGGCGATGAGTCGCCCGCCCATGGAGGATTGATGTGTTTGCAAAAAGGTGTCCCAACCCGTGTGGCAATAGAGTTCCACGTAGGGCCAATAGTCGAGACCGGCACGCTTGAGGTAGCGATCGCTCAGTTCAAACCCCAACGGCTCAATCAGGTGCAAGGGGGTCTGAGTCGCTGCGCAGGTGCGGGCAATATTACCTGTATTTGGTGGAATTTGCGGATGGACAAGGACAACAGCGGGCATGGGATCAGCAAACAGCATCCAGCTAGTCTAGGGTGGAGCGCCCACTGGGGGTTAAGCCGCGCCGCCCTTCTTCGCGGGCATAGGTTAAAAACCGCTGCAAATGATCTAAGTGTTCAGAGGGTGGGAGCATCCCTAACTGGGCGATCGCCTCTGTCAAGGGTAAATCCCGACGGTAAAGAATACGAAACGCCTCTTTGAGATCTCGCATCTCACTGTCACTCACCCCAGACCGCCGCAGTCCCACTTGGTTGAGGGCACGCACCCGGGCAGGGTGACCCTCCACAAGCATATAGGGGGGGACATCCCGATCTACCCGTGCCATTGCTCCCACCATCGCCAACCGGCCAATGTGGACAAACTGATGAATCCCCACCATGCCACCAATGCGGGCTTTGGATTCAATGCAGACGTGACCAGCGATAGAGGCTGCGTTGGTAATCACGACCTGATCTTCAATGACGCAGTCGTGGGCGACATGAACGTAGGCCAACAGCAAGTTATGATTGCCAATGATCGTTGCATCCCCCTCGCCATTGGCACGGTTAATGGTCACATACTCGCGAATCGTGTTGTAATCCCCAATCCGCAGGGCACTGTTTGCGCCAGTATATTTTTGATCCTGCGAGATAGTGCCAATCACTGCCCCCGGAAAGATGCGGTTTCCCACCCCTACATCCGTTGGGCCTTCAATAATCACGTGCGCGCCAATTTGCGTATGCGCCCCCACTCGCACCTGCTCGCCAATAACCGCATAGGGACCCACTTGGACGGTAGGATCCAGTTCAGCGTTGGGGTGAATAACGGCAGTAGGATGGATCAGCGTTTGCATCATTTGTTCTGACTAGTCCACAAGGGAGAACATCATCTCGCCTTCACATACCAATTGGCCATTGACTTCAGCACGGCCTTGCATTTTGCCGATACGCTGCTGCTTCACCACGAGCAAGTCTGCGCGCAGAATTAACTGATCCCCCGGCACAACCGGTCGCCGAAAACGCACCTTATCAATTCCCGCGAAGACTGAGAGCTTATCTTTCGCCCAGTCCATTTGCATCAGCACCACCCCCCCCACTTGGGCAAGGGCTTCGACAATTAACACCCCCGGCATAATAGGGCGACCCGGAAAATGCCCCTGAAAAAATGGTTCGTTGATGGTTACGTTCTTCAGCCCCACGGCATACTTTTGGGGGACATAGTCAATCACCCGATCCACAAGGAGAAAGGGATAACGGTGGGGGAGTAACTGTTGCAGGTCGGTAACACTCAGGACGGGCGAGGTGGGAGGCAATTCGGTCAAGGTGGCCATAGACAGTCGGATTGGCAATGAGGGATAAACAAATCATAGGCGAGAATGGGTGCTAGCTGGGGACAGACGGGGGGCGATCGCCCTTGCCAGTTGAGTATGCAGGTGATGGCTGGCTTTGTAGGCCACGTAATGGGCAGTGGGGGGAACCCCCAAAAGAGCCAAATCTCCCCAGAAGTCTAGTAGCTTGTGACGCACTGGCTCATCGGCAAACCGTAGTGGTGGATTGAGCCATCCTGTTGCACTGCACACAAGGGCATTGTCTAAACTCCCGCCTTGAATCAAGCCTTGGGCACGCAAATACTCCACCTGCTCAGCAAAGCCAAAGGTACGCGCGGGGGCAATCTCTGTTGCTAGCTCGGCAGGGCTAAAGCTACACCACTGACGACCAATGGCTGCATAGGCAAAGTCAATCCCGTAGCTTACCCGGGTTGCGGGAGCAGGCACAGCACTGACAAAGGCGTCGCCCTCGTAAAGGGTAATGGGTTCTCTGAGCGCACCACAGGGACGCTGTGCCTCCTGTGCCGCCAGCCCCACAGCGAGTATGCCATCCAGCCATGGTTGCGCTGAGCCATCGAGGACAGGAACTTCCGCCCCTGACACTTCAATGACGACGTTGTCCACACCGGCGATCGCCAGTGCTGCGAGTAAGTGCTCCACCGTGCGAACACTTGCGCCAGCGCCTACCAGCTCTGTGGCCAATTGTGTCGATTGTACGTGGTCAATCCGGGCAGGAATCTTGGGGTGCTGAGGTAAATCTACCCGTACAAAGCAGCGACCGCTGTTGGCTGGGGCTGGCTGCAGGGTGACGCTAACCTCATGCCCAGAGTGCAAGCCAACCCCTGACCAGTGCTGGGGTGCCGCCAAGGTGTGTTGGCACGACGAGTCAACCGCAGTTGGCAATGGTGCAGTGTACATCTCCATTTCTCCTAGAAGCGTTCACCAATGCCGAAACTAAAGGCATTTCCCCCTTCATTGTTCCAGCCGAAGTCCACCCGCACATTCCCCAAGGGAGTGTTGACCCGCAGACCTGCACCATAGCCTAAGCCTTCACCGGGTTTGCCCCGCACAATGCCGGGTTGACCGGGCACACTGGACTGGGTGCCTAGCAAACTGGCACCATCAAAAAATAGGGCACCACCCACAATATTGAAAATGGGAAAGCGATACTCCACGGTGCCCTGCACAAAGGCACGCCCCGATCCAATGGCTCCCTCTTCCCAACCACGCACCGAGTTTGCCCCACCAATCGTAAAGGACTCGTAGGGGGGTAAATCACCGAAGATATTCCCTGCTTGGATGTTAAATGCGAGGGTTTGCGGCCCCTCAATTCTCAAGAAATTCACAGGAATATAAAAGCTGTAGCTGCCACGGACGCGGCTCATCAAAATGTTGCCTGCCCCCAGCGGTAGCGACTGATCTACCCCCAAGCGAATGACTTGGCCACTGGTGGGTCGCAGCACGTCATTACGTAAATCTCGCAAAATGGCTGCTTGCACTGTAAAGAGGTCGTTAAAGCCGCGGCAAACCCCATTATCCGGCAAGGTTAAGCAATTTCCCAACTTATCTGTGTCAAAGCGAACGAAACCCCCATCCATCGAGGTAACCCGCTGGTACTGTAGCCCCACCGAGCCAGTCCAAGCGGTGCGCACCAAATCCCGATCCTTAGTAAAGGGGCGAGTAAAGAAGATGGCTGACCCCAAACGGTTAATTCGGGGAAGATCACCGTTGGACAGAGGGACATTAATTGGGCCATTACTAAAGGTATAGGGAACAGTTAAGCGGTTGAAGGCACTAACGGTATAGGAGGTACGATAGGGATCGCCTTTAATCCAAGGATCGGTAAAATTCACATCAAACAGGAATTCCCCTTCGGTGCCCCCCTGTGCCTCAACGCTAAACTTCCAGTTGCGGCCAAAGAGGTTATTTTGCTGGAAGGCTACGGTACCAAACAACCCCGATGCTGAACTATAGCCTGCCCCAGCGGAAATGCTACCGGTGTTGCGTTCTTTGAAGTTGAGGATCAGATTAACTTTGCGCGGGTCTTGACCAGGCTCGAGAGCAACCTGTACATCTTCAAATAAGCCGAGTTCAAATAAACGGCGCAAATCCCCTTGGACAACATTTTGGTTCAAAACCACACCGGGCTGGGTGTCCATTTCGCGGCTGATGACAAAATCTCGGGTGTGCTGGCGTGTGGGTTCGCCATCTTTATTCAGAAAGCGGTAGGTTACTGCTTCGACCACCCCTTCGGCCACCTGTAGCGTGACGACGCCATCGGGATCCACTTGGGGGGTACCCACGACCTGACCCAAAATATAGCCATTGTCTTTGTAAAAGGCATTAATTTGCTCAATGCCTTCTTGCAATTGCTTCAGGTTAATATTGCGACCCACTTGAGGGGCAAAAATTTCACTGACGCGCTCTTGGCTGAGGACTTGGTTCCCGGCCACCTGAACAGCACGCAAAATAGGATAGGGGCGCACCACAAATGTAATGCGTACCCCAAGAGGTGTGTCGCTGGGCTGGGCATTGACATCCGCAAAGAAACCGGTTGCAAAAATGGCGTTGGTGTCCTGCTGGAGTTGACTGCGAGTGGCAGTGCCTCCCGGACGGGTGGTGATCACCTGATAGACCAGTTGCTCGAGTTCGGGGGTTGCCCCTTCGACCACCACTTCAGCAATGAGAACTTGGGGTTCGTCAGCGGCAGGTTGGCTGACAGAGGGCGGTGGCACTGCCGGTGTGGACGTAGTGGCGGGAGGCTCTGATTCTGGGATAGGGGCTGGCTCAGGTGGTGGGGTGACTGCTGGTGGCGCGCTATCCACTGCAGGCGTATCTTGGGCGTGTACAGCCGCTAGACCAACGGTGCCAAGGGCAATTGCCCCCGCCGTGATGGCCATGGTCACGGTTTTTAGGGCAGCCTCAACGGGCAGCATTGGCAAAAGGGGAGAAGGTTGCTTTTTCACTACACACACCCAAAAATTAGTCGCGTCAACACAGCAGAACCCTTGGCATTGATAATATCAGTAGGGTGATGACTGACAAGCTGGTGTAAAAGTGCCACCGTTGTCTATTTCATCATGCCCAAACCAGCATTCATCAACTAACGCCAGTGTTAACCGTAGTAGGCTGGTTCGTTCCCCGGTTTCCACTTGATATTACAGCCCAGGCTTGGTTTTTGATCTTCGCTGGGGGTGCCACCGCTTAAAACAGTGTCAATTGCCTGCCGCAGGTCTTTGCCGGTCACTGGTGCATCGTTGCGGGGGCGGCTATCGTCTAATTGCCCACGGTAAACCAGTTTGCGATCGCCATCGAAGAGGAAGAAGTCTGGCGTGCAAGCGGCGGTATAGGCCTTAGCAGTTTCTTGACTCTCGTCGTAGCACAGGGGAAAGGTAAACCCCAATTCCATTGCCATGGCCTTGAGGGAGTCGGGGGCATCATCTGGGTAAGCGGCTGCATCATTGGCGCTGATGGCCACAATACCCAAGTCACTGTCTTTATAGTCCTGTCCCAGTCGAGCCAGTTCCTTTTCGACATGTTTGACATAGGGGCAATGGCGGCAGATAAACATCACCAAGAGAGCCTTTTTCTCGGCAAAGGTACCCAGGGAAATGGTTTGTCCGGTCACCACATCGGGGAGTTGAAAGTCGGGTGCTGGGGTACCCAAGGCCAGCATTGTGGATTCTGTTCGTGCCATAGAACCTCCTGAAGATCGCCTGTCAATGGCGAAAGCGTGACAAATTGTAAAGTTTTACAAATTAGTAATATCGTCCCTAGTGTACTCTTTTGTGGTTGCAATCAGGGGGTGTTGATCGCCAGTTTGAGCAACGCAGGGCTAGCGTACCTGCACGTCCTTGTCCCGAACTCTCGTTTATGACTCTCGGCTGGGGGAGTTGCTAATATGTTGAGACTCCCTGCACGGCAAGGAGTCCCCACTACTTGGACAAGCAAGAACTGCTAGGGCGGTTTACAAGCGCTGCCACTGCTTGGGCGTTTTTCGCGCCGTTGCAATCAGCGTCACCCTGCCAGCCACAATGATCGCACGTGAATTGCTTCCTACTCCGATGGGACGTGGCGGCTTGGCTGAATGAGCATCAATCGTCGTCTTCGTCATCCTCATAATCATCCTCAAAGTCATCGTCATCGAGGTCATCCCCGATCAGCTCATCCTCATCATCGAGGTCGTAGCTAGATGCCACACGACTGGAACGGGAGCCAGTAAATTGCTGGACAACGTGAGATGCCGTTTCATCGTCGATTAACACATCTTCGCTCAAGTCTGCGCTAGGGCGCGGCACTGGTTCAGGTTCAGGCTCAAAGGTTACGATGTGGCTACGACCAGAGCGCTCTTCACTCTCCTCAAACCCTTCTTCCTCACCATTGGCAGTGTCTTCATAGCTATTGAAGCCCGTGCCAGCCGGAATAAGACGACCAATAATCACATTTTCCTTGAGACCCCGTAGCCAATCCGATTTACCCTCAATGGCAGCTTCAGTCAGTACCCGCGTTGTTTCTTGGAAACTGGCGGCGGAAATGAAGCTATCGGTATTCAGCGAGGCTTTGGTAATGCCCAACAGAATGGGGGTATATTGGGCAGGGGCACCGCCGGTTAGCGCCATGGGTTCATTGGCCTGCTCGGCTTGACGCAGGCTCATCATTTCCCCGGCAATGAGGATGGTATCTCCGGCATCATCGATGCGCACCTTGGCGGTCATTTGCCGCACCACCACTTCGATGTGTTTGTCGGAAATTTCAATCCCTTGGGTGAGGTACACCGACTGCACTTCGTTGACTAAGAAGGCTTGAACTTTTTCCAAGCTAATTTGGGCTGCTTTCAATAGGCCTTCGGGTTTGTAGTATTCGAAGTAAATAGAGAGGATGTCATGGGGATCAATTGGGCCATCGGTGAGCGGATCGCCAACATTGACTTTTTGCCCATCCACGACAATTGGGTTTTGCCCCGGCAGCATTGGGTACTCTTGGATAGCACCATCTTCTTCGATAACCTTGAGATCAACGGTGTCATCGTTGTTGTAGGTCACTTGGCAGGTGCCTGGGCGGATGGCTAGGATGCATTTTTCCTTGGGATGGCGAGCCTCCAACAGTTCCTCAATCCGTGGCAGACCTTGGATAATATCGCCGGTTTTCGCCCGCTCAAAGACCAAGAGGGCAAGGTTATCTCCCCGCTGCACCAAGTCACCGTCTTCGATCTGCAAGACTGCCCCCGGTGAAACAAGGTAAGGGCGTGCTAACCGCAGCACAACGTGATCGCTGGCAACCTCCATGACGGCAGCGGTTTCAGGACACTCAACCCCTTTGGCAATTTCATCTCCCGGACGTAAGAGATCGCCAACCTGCACGCTGACGGGGTTCCCGTTGGTATCAATGCGGAGGAGATCGTCCTCGGTAATGACTAAAATACGGCGGACTGACTCACCACTGCGGAGAATTCCCTGTACCTGCCCCGCCTGCTTGGCGTTGATGGCCGTACGGGCAATGACAGCCCCCGGCTCGATATGATCGCCGTCTTTTACTAGGAGGGAGGTGAGGGTGCTGCCTTGGGTTTGGTCAGCAGACACATCCCGCCGAATCACCAAGGATTCCAAAATAACCAGTTGTAGCCGTTGTGCCCCACTGTCGGACTCGTCAGCAACAATTTCAATATCTGCCGCCAACTGTGGTGCTTCGCTGCCAATTTCAAGGACGAGTTGTGTCCGCAGCAGATCGACCCCGTCGACGGATTTGACCCGCTCATCATGCTTATAGGGAAGGCGTTGGACTGCCCGCAGGCGAATAGATTGACCAGAGGCATCACTGGAATCTTGGCTAGGCACCGATGGCTCATCAGGCACGCTAAACTCTTGCACAGGGCGCAGGAGCACTGCCGGTCCTTCAGGGCTATCTTCAAGATAGTCCACTTGACAGAGGGACTCGGCAACCAACCCCGGCAAAATTTCAGTTCCCGGATAGGCAAGGGTGCCGTGCTTCAGTCGTGCTGCTTCAGGATCATCCACCAAGTGGAGGTCTCCGGGCTTAATGATAATTTCCCGTAAAATGTCATTTTTTTGGATGACTTCCACAACGCCGCTGTTTTGGCAGAAGATGTCCTTGACGACTTCGGTGCCCGCTTCTACGTACTGGCTGTCCTCCACTAACAGCAGGGAAATATCCTTGTTCACTTCGTGGGTTTCCTCGGGCACCCACAGGAGTGTGCCGCCCTTGAGCACTTCGTAGCCTTGTTTGGCTTTCCCTTTTTTCGCCACTTCAATGTCGGCGTACTTGAGAATACCGCCAGTCGGCGTATGGTAGCGATCATCAATGAGTTCCGCGACAACTTGGCCATTGGCCACCTTTGTACCCGGAGCCGCCTTTAGGGAAAAGCGTTGACCTGCAGCCGTTTCAATGATGTAGTGCTCTCGGCCTTGATGCGTTTCCTTCAGCACTTTGGCTTTGTCCAGCATCACCGAGGCGGTAATAATTTCAACTTCACGGCCACTTTTACTTTCCTGCTGCTCTGGCAGGCGGACAACCCCACCGTGTTCAGTTTTAACAGTAGTTTCCGCAAGCACCGCCCCCGCCTGAATAGAGTCGCCATTTTTGACGACAGGCTCGGCTCCGGGAGGCAGGTTATACACTTCGCCGGACAATACCCAGATTAATCCTCCTTTGGGGGCAACCCGAGTGGTGGTGCCTTGGCGATCGCGCTTCTCTTCTGCCTCAAGATTGACAAACTTCACCTGACCTGCGAGGTCAGAGGCCACGTCCTTGGTGACTTTTTCGGTGGACTTGCGCACACTGCGGGAGGTCTGGGCAACTTCCGCTAGCAATTGCCCCGCTGTCACCTGTTCGCCATCTTTGACTAAGAGAACTGACCCTTGGGAAAGGTCAAACTCTTGGCTGCGCTGTCCAGCTTTGACACTCAACTTGCCGGAGGTTTCCACTAAGAAGGCATCCTCTCCATGGCGGGTGCGGAAGGGACGCACGCGGAGTTTTTTGCCATACTCTACCGTTCCGGCAAAGGGAGATCGCTCTTGCCGCGCCACTTCGCCAGTAAATACACCGCCGGTGTGGAACGTGCGCATCGTTAACTGCGTGCCAGGCTCCCCAATCGACTGAGCGGCAATAATCCCGACGGCTTCCCCCATATCCACCAGTTGCGCGTGGGCGAGGCTCCAACCGTAGCACAGACGGCAGACGGAGCCGGTGGCTTCACAGGTCAGGGGCGATCGCACCGCAACCTCTTCAATGCCTGCTTTGACAATAATTTTGGCTAATTCAGCAGAAATGGGTTGATTTTTAGCTACAAGAACCTCACCGGTTTCTGGATGGCACACATCCTTAAGAGCCACTCGCCCCAGCAAGCGATCTTCAAGAGCCAGCACCTTGTCGCCTACAGTCATACTGCGCAGGGTAATACCGCGCTCAGTCTCGCAGTCCTCTTCACGGATAATGACATCCTGAGAAACATCCACCAGTCGCCGCGTCAGGTAACCTGAGTCTGCCGTGCGCAGAGCCGTATCCACCAGCCCCTTACGGGCACCGTAGGAGGAGATAATGTACTCCGTAACCGTCAACCCTTCTCGAAAGTTCGTTTTAATCGGCAAGTCAATGATTTCCCCTTGAGGGTTAGCCATTAGACCACGCATCCCCACCAACTGTCGGACTTGGGAAAGATTTCCCCGTGCTCCCGAAAAGGCCATCATATAGACGGAATTGAGCACATCTGTATTCCGGAAGTGACGCACCACCTCGTTTTTGAGTTCTTCATTGGTGGTATTCCAAGTGTCAATGACCTTTTGGAAGCGCTCTACTTCGGTAATTTCCCCGCGAGAGTAGCGATCCTGAGCGGTTTTGATTTCTTTTTCGGCAGCTTGGAGCAACTCTTGTTTTTTCGGCGGCACCAAGAGGTCATCAACGCTGATGGAGACACCTGCGCGGGTGGCATAGCGAAAACCCAAATCCTTGATCTTGTCAGCCATTTCCGCTGTGCGGGCAGTGCCAAAGTGGCTGAAAGACCACGAAATTAAATTCCGCAATCCTTTTTTGTCAATGATGCGGTTAAAGAAAACAGGGGTCGTCTCAGTCATGGTGATGGGGTCTCCCAAATTAACTGGCTAGGGCTTCTTGAATGGTTTGGTTGTAGATAATACGACCGGGGGTGGTGCGGATGTACTGAGAAATGAGTTGACCATTGGCATCTTCCTTGACCCGCCGCAGGGCATACTCCAGTAATCGGGAGCCGTCACTGTGGGTGGTCACCGTTGGCTCACTGGTATCGCCATCATCCACAGCGCCGTCGTAGCGAACCCAGACAAAGGCGTGTAGCGGTAACTTGCCTTGTTCGTAGGCCATGACAACGTCTTGAAAGTTGGCATAGTAGCGATCGCCATAGTCCGGTAGCTTTGGATTTTCCGCCGTCAAGTAATAGCAGCCGAGCACCATATCTTGGCTAGGCGTAATAATGGGCTTACCCGTTGCTGGCGAGAGGATATTGTTAGACGCCAACATCAGCATCCGTGCTTCCGCTTGGGCTTCAATGGAGAGGGGAACGTGAACCGCCATCTGGTCGCCGTCAAAGTCAGCGTTAAAGGCCGGACACACCAGTGGATGCAGTTGAATCGCCCGACCCTCCACCAGAATCGGCTCAAAGGCTTGAATCCCTAAGCGGTGAAGTGTTGGGGCGCGGTTCAGCAGCACCGGATGCCCATCAATGACTTCTTCGAGCACATCCCAAATCACCGGATCATTGCGCTGGATCATGCGCTTGGCGGCCTTAATGTTATTGACAATCTGCTGGCGAATCAGCCGATGAATCACGAAGGGCTGGAATAATTCAATGGCCATTTCCCGGGGCAAGCCACACTGGTGCATTTGCAGATTTGGCCCCACCACAATCACCGAGCGACCAGAGTAGTCCACCCGTTTTCCAAGCAGGTTTTGACGAAAGCGTCCCTGTTTGCCCTCAATAATATCGGAGAGGGACTTGAGGGGGCGATTATTGGCACCCACCACCGTGCGACCCCGACGGCCATTGTCAATCAGTGCATCCACGGCTTCCTGGAGCATCCGCTTTTCATTCCGGACAATAATTTCTGGTGCCAGAATTTCCTGCAAGCGGGCAAGGCGATTATTACGGTTAATCACACGCCGGTAGAGATCATTGAGGTCAGAGGTGGCAAAGCGTCCACCATCTAACTGCACCATGGGGCGCAAATCCGGCGGAATCACTGGAATGACCGTGAGCACCATCCACTCCGGCTTAGCTCCTGTGGCAATAAAGTTGTCAATCACCCGCAGGCGCTTAATGAGCTTGGCGCGTTTCTGGCCTTTACAGTTAAGAATTTCTTCCCGCAATTGCTCTGCTTCTGCGGGCAGATCCAAATCCTGTAAAAGACGTTGAATGGCCTCAGCACCAATACCGACCTCAATATCTTCAAGTTCGGAATCTTCGCTGTAGATCTGCTCTTCGATCTCTTGCCACTGGTCTTCGCTGAGCAGTTGCTTATAGGTCAAGTTGGGATGATTGCCGGGGTTAAGCACCACATAGGAGTTGAAATAAACAATTTGCTCTACATCCCGCAGCGGAATGTCAAGGAGAATGGCCATGTAACTGGGAATTCCCTTGAGATACCAAACATGGGTCACAGGGGCGGCCAGCTTAATGTAGCCCATGCGGTGCCGCCGTACCCGAGATTCCGTGACTTCCACACCACAGCGTTCGCAGACAATGCCGCGATGCCGCACGCGCTTGTATTTACCGCAGTGACACTCCCAATCTTTTGCTGGCCCAAAAATGCGCTCACAAAAGAGACCGTCCATTTCTGGCTTGAGGGTGCGGTAGTTAATGGTTTCTGGCTTTGTGACTTCACCCACGACTTGACCGTTGGGCAAGGTGCGCTCTCCCCACTGGATAATGCGTTCCGGTGAGGCGAGAGACACTTTTACATAGTCAAAGCGTTGCTCGATTCTGGGCATAAACTCACGAATCCTCTGGCAATAAATAGGTTAAAGGGAGAGGCAAAAACTCCCCCCACGTAGCTGTTGATCTAGGGAGTGGTGACACTGTCTTTTTCTTCAAAGTCATCCCCTTGCAAGGACTCAAATTCGATTGTGGGACGCACAGGGGTACGCCGTGGACTGACATCCACCATCAGATCCACTTCGGGGTCTGGCTTGGTCTCGCCATCGTCATCAAAGCTGGGAATACTGGACTTACGCACAGAAATATCCAGACACAGGGATTGCAACTCCCGCATCAGCACCTTAAAGGACTCTGGGGTGCCCGGTCGCGGAATGGATTGACCTTTGACGATGGCGTTGAGGGCTTCATTGCGCCCCTGCATATCGTCAGATTTAACGGTGAGCAGTTCTTGCAGAATATAGGCGGCGCCGTAGGCTTCCAGTGCCCATACTTCCATTTCGCCAAAGCGTTGCCCTCCCTGCTGTGCTTTGCCACCAAGGGGTTGCTGGGTCACGAGGGAGTAGGGGCCAGTTGAGCGGGCATGAATCTTGTCATCGACTAAGTGCACTAGCTTGAGCATGTAGGCCATCCCCACCGTGACGGGGCGATCGAAGGGTTCACCGGTGCGGCCATCATAGACCACCATTTTGCCCGGATCCGCAGGATTAAAGACCCAATCTTGACCTACTTTTTCTTTGGCTTCTTGCAGTTTGGCATGCACGGTTTCGCGAGATTTTTCCTTGCCGTGCATTTCGTCAAAGGGGGTGATCTTAAAGCGCCGCCCTAAACATTCACCCGCCCAGCCCAGCAAGCACTCATAAACTTGGCCGACGTTCATCCGCGAGGGCACCCCCAAGGGATTGAGGACAATATCTACCGGGCGACCATCTGGTAAAAAGGGCATATCTTGCACCGGTAGAATTCGAGAAATAATCCCTTTGTTACCGTGGCGACCCGCCATCTTATCGCCGACTTGGATTTTGCGTTTTTGAGCCACATAGACCCGCACCACCATATTGGCGCCCGGGGGCAGTTCATCTCCCTGCTCGCGGGTAAAGACGCGCACATCAACGACACGGCCTTTTTCACCGTTGGGTACCCGTAGGGAGTTATCCCGGACATCCCGTGCTTTTTCACCAAAAATGGCTCGCAGCAGTTTTTCCTCCGGTGGTTGATCCGACTCGCCTTTGGGGGTAACTTTGCCCACCAGAATATCCCCCGCTTCAACAAACGCGCCGACGCGGATAATGCCGTTTTCGTCCAGTTGCCGCAGGGCATCTTCTGAGACATTGGGGACTTCGCGGGTAATTTCTTCGGGGCCAAGTTTGGTTTGCCGCGCCTCGATTTCGTATTTTTCAATGTGAATGGAGGTATAGACATCCTCCTGCACCAACCGCTCGCTGATGAGGATGGCATCTTCGTAGTTGTAGCCTTCCCATGGCATGTAGGCCACAAGAATGTTTTGCCCCAAGGCCAGCTCGCCTCCCTCGGTGGCTGATCCATCGGCAATGACTTGACCTGCACGGACGCGATCGCCCATGAAGACAATGGGGCGTTGATTCAAACAGGTGTCTTGGTTGGAGCGTTGGTATTTTTGCAAGGTGTAGGTTAGCTCGCCGCCGTTGTCGGTTTTGATGCGGATTTGGTTGGCATCCACATAGGTCACGACCCCATCCGTTTGACTGAGGATGACCATCCCCGAGTCACGGGCAGCTTGCGCCTCCAAGCCGGTACCCACCAAGGGACGGTGCGATCGCAGCAGGGGAACCGCTTGCCGCTGCATGTTAGACCCCATCAGAGCGCGGTTGGCGTCATCGTGCTCAAGGAAGGGAATCAGGGAAGTGGCCACCGAAATAATTTGCACTGGCGAGACTGCCACATAGTCCACCTGATCGGGTGTGGTGGTGGTAAAGTCTTGGCGATAGCGCACAGGTACCACATCCCCAAGGATGTAGCCGTTTTCGTCGGTGGAGACATCTCCGGGTGCCACCCGCTTATCATCCTCTTCGTCTGCCGTCATGTAAATGGGGGGCTGATCTTTGAGGACTCGTCCCTCTTTCACCGGATAGAAGGGCGTTTCAATAAACCCGTACTCATTGACCCGGGCATGGGTGGCCAAGGAGCCAATTAGACCGGCGTTAGGGCCTTCCGGGGTTTCGATCGGGCAGATGCGACCATAGTGGCTGGGGTGAATATCCCGTACCGCAAAACCAGCGCGCTCCCGTGTCAGCCCACCTGGACCTAGGGCACTCAAGCGCCGTTTGTGGGTTAGCTCTGCTAGGGGATTGGTTTGATCCATGAACTGCGACAGTTGACTGGAGCCAAAGAACTCCTTAATTGCCGCCACTAGGGGCTTGGGATTCACCAACGAAGCAGGGGTCAAGGAATCGGTATCGGAAACCGTCATCCGTTCGCGAATAATCCGCTCGAGGCGGTTCAAGCCCACCCGCACTTGGTTCTGGAGCAGTTCTCCCACCGAGCGAACCCGACGGTTCCCTAAGTGGTCAATGTCATCGATACTACCAAGGTCAAATTCTAAGTTAATGAGATAGTCAATGGCCGCCAAAATATCCTCTGGCGTGAGAATCCGCACCGAGTCAGGGATATTCAGTTGCAGCTTGCGGTTGAGCTTGTAGCGACCCACGCGGCCAAGATCGTAGCGCTTGGGGTCAAAGAAACGGGACTCAAGTAACTGCTGACCGCCAGAAACGGTGGGTGGCTCCCCGGGGCGCAGTTTTTTGTATAGCTCAATGAGGGCATCTTCTTCGGTGAATTTACCCTCTTTTTCAACGGTTTTTTGGTAGTACTCAGGGTGACGTAGCCGTTCGCTAATTTCGCTGTCACTTAAGCCCAAGGCTTTGAGAAGCACGTGAGCCGATAGTTTACGGGTTTTGTCAATGCGCACCCACAGGAGGTCATTTTTATCAGTCTCAAATTTTAGCCATGCTCCGCGGTTAGGAATAAGGCTGGCATTATAGGTGCGGCGCCCATTTTTGTCCGTTTCAGACTTGTAATAGACACCGGGGCTGCGCACAATTTGGTTGACAATGACCCGCTCAGCACCATTGATAATAAATGTGCCACGGTCGGTCATCAGGGGCAGATCCCCAATGAAGACATCCTGATCAATAATGTTGCCGTTTTCTTTGTTAATCAAACGGGTCGGGACGTACATTTGCATTGAATAGGTGGCATCCCGACGTTTGGCCTCATCTACTTCATACTTGGGCTGCTTCAGTTTGTAGTCTTTGGCTAAGAAGTGCAGCTCAATTTTGCCCGTATAATCCGTAATAGGTGAGAAACTCTCTAGTTCTTCAATTAGCCCTTCTTCAAGAAACCATCGGAAGCTGGCCCGCTGAATCTCGACAAGGTCTGGCAAGGTAAAAGCGGGTGGCGTGTAAGTCTGGTTACTAGCCATGTATATCCTCTAGAGGGTATCGCTAAAACGCGGATCTTGCATCCTAAGACATTTGTGGTAACGCTGTCAATAACAGACAGCAAAAAGTCTCCACACAGCCCTCGTGCTGCTGGAGAATCGGTGTCATGACTAAGGGGGGCGAAAAAGACGTTGACACGTGTCACTATTGCGCTGGCAAGCCGCTTACCTAGGAGCATAGCACAGAAGTGTACGGCAAATGGGCTTAAGGGTTATTGTTGACGAGATTGTAATGTACAGTGGCGACGAATCAGCAACTGGACGTAGTCTTGGCTGTCTTGGCGCTACTTCAGAGGCGTGCAAGCAGACGGGATCAATCAAGCGCCTAGGGCACAAGAAGAGAAAGAAATTCTCTGCTATGGTGGAAAGTAGGGTTTCGTAAACCCGTACCGCCTACACAGCGGGGTAGTTAGTTCATTTCAAGCTCTACCGAGAACCTTATGGTGCCGTTGCCCTTGTTTGAGCATCCACGCCGCTTCCGCTGGCAGCAAAACTTACGACGGTCGGTTCGTTATTACTATTTACGTCTGATGCGCTCCCATGGGAGTACTGAACATGTGGCACGGGGGCTGGCAGCCGGTGTGTTTGCTGGTATGCTGCCTCTGTTTGGTGGCCAAATGATTATTGCTGTTGGCTTGGCACTTCTCCTGCGGGGGAACAAGCCCCTCGCAGCACTTGCAACTTGGGTCAGTAATCCCTTTACCTATGTGCCCCTGTTTTGGTTCAACTTTCAAGTGGGCTGGTGGCTGTTGGGTCAGCCATCCCTAGTGTTAACAGGCGTGGACTCTTGGGCATCAGTGCTTGAGCAGGGGGGACAAATGGCTACTATTCTGATGTTTGGCAGTGTTTGGGTGGGGGTTGTTGCTGGCTTGCTCACCTATAGCCTTTGCTTGCGGCTGTTGCCCACCCTCCGCCAACGCTTTCGCCGGCGATCGCTTATGGCTGCTGTAGATGCTCCAGCCCCGCCACGACTTTAGCAGACTGGATGCGATCGCCCATTTGGATACTGTCCACCACATCCATCCCCTCTGTAACATAACCAAAGACAGCATAGTTGCCATCCAGAAAATCGAGTTGTTGCAGCGCAATGTAAAATTGCGCCGAGGCGGAATCCGGCAATTGCGATCGCGCCATCGCCACTGCGCCGCGGGTGTGATTGAGTTGCGGTGATACCTTGCCTGCCTGACTATAGGTAGGAGTGCTACTGCCTTTGCCTAAAATTTCAAGGGGAATGTAACGGGGGCGATTTGTCTTTGGATCAATAAATGAGCCAGTGCCGTACAGTTGGGGTGACACAGTCGGATCAGTGCTTTGCGGGTCTCCCCCTTGCACCACAAACGGCTGTGGCTCGCGCACCACGCGGTGAAACACAGTGCCATCGTAAACACCGCGATTGACAAGATCAACGAAGTTGCCAGCCGTAATGGGTGCTGCGGCACCATTGACCTGAATGGTAATTGGGCGATCATTAACGGTGATCACTACGGTGGCATCACCATTCAGTCGAGGTAAATTTGCCATAGATGTATTACTTTGTGCTCCAGGAATCGAACTAGTGTCAGCAACCGAAGAGAGAGAGGCACAACTCACGAGGAATATAACTGCCAGCAATGCAACTAGCCGTGGAAAGAGTGTGCTTAGATGCAAATATCTCATCGTTAAACCACAAATTGCTAACCTTAGTTCATTATGGGGCTGAGGGGACACGTCTTGGCAGATTGTGTGGGTACAGAGGAAATGGTATGCTGAGCTTACACTGCCGCGCCTAAACCCTAAGACATCGCACGTATAAGAGGGGGCGTCTCGTTCAGTCCATCCCCTTAATACCTGACGAGGCTGGCCTAGTCTTGGGGTCAGGCACCTCACAAGCGAGTGTAACCGTCTTTTTTGTGTAGGAGCTGCATTCATGCCCATTGCCGTTGGGATGGTGGAAGTGCTAGGTCATCCTCCCGCGTTGGCTGTTGCTGATGTGATGGTCAAGGCTGCCCGGGTCACTCTTGTAGGGTATGAGCGTGTGAGTGGGGCGCGGCTGACAATTATTGTTCGTGGCGATGTGTCAGAGGTGCAAATTGCGGTTGCGGCTGGTGTAGAAGCAGCCAAACGGATTCCTGCCGAAAGCCCTAAGGAGAAAACTCTGTATCTGTCTTCAACAGTGATTCCGCGACCGGATCCAAATCTGGAAGCGATTTTTCCAACGATGTGTTTTCAGTTTGGGGATGGTTGGGAGCAGTTTCTAGTCTAATGCAGTAACCGACAGAGGAACGAGTGCTGGCGATCGAGACTGGGCTTGTGTGAGGAGACGAGCAAGATGTTGGCTCATGGTTCAAAAACGCACCATATAGAGCGTATAGAAGCTACAGACTGAATCTATCACTTCAAAATTGGCAGCTTTAGAGAAATTCAGTAACTCTTAACAGTAAGGGAGGGTAAGGGTTATAAATCTTTACGCTCTTGCAGGACTAGCTCTCCATCGAGTTGGCAAGAGCAGTTCCAAGGTTAGCCACTGCGCCTTAGAGCACTCATTGGAACTGATTGAGGATGTCTGGTGCGTCTGGCACAATAGATAGGGTCAGCCAACGCTGGGATGCCAATGAACACACTGGTGCAAACCACTCCATGGCAACGCATTACAGAGGAACTGCTGCTCATTGTCGGCAGTAGCGGACTAATCACTGATGAGTCGGAAAGCTTGGTGTATGAATGCGATGGCCTAGCCATATATCGCCAACGGCCAAAGTTAGTGGTTCTGCCCACCACTACCGAGCAGGTGGCGGCTATTCTTAAGGTATGCGATCGCTACCGTGTACCCTTTGTAGCTCGCGGTTCGGGAACGGGGCTATCGGGGGGTGCCTTACCTCTGACCGATGGCATCCTGATTGTTACCGCCCGCATGAACCAAATTCTGGACGTGGATCTAGCGAATCAGCAAGTTGTTGTGCAGCCGGGGGTCATTAACGCTTGGGTTACCCAAGCTGTTGCCGATCAGGGCTACTACTACGCACCGGATCCCTCAAGTCAGATTATTTGCTCCATTGGCGGCAATGTCGCAGAAAACTCTGGCGGGGTTCACTGCTTAAAATATGGCGTAACCACTAACCATGTTTTGGGACTAACGGTCGTCTTGCCCAATGGTGAGATTGTTGAACTGGGCGGGGCAGTGCCAGAGATGCCCGGCTACGATCTGATGGGGGTGTTTGTCGGCTCTGAGGGAACCTTGGGAATTGCCACGGAAATTCGCCTGCGAGTTCTGAAGCAAGCGGAGGCGATCGCCGTCCTATTGGCAGATTTCACCACAATTGAAGCAGCAGGGGAAACGGTCTCTGCCATTATCCGTGCTGGCATTATCCCCGCTGGGATGGAAATTATGGATAACCTCAGCATCAATGCGGTTGAAGACGTAGTGGCGACCAATTGCTATCCCCGGGATGCTGGGGCGGTGCTTTTGGTGGAAGTGGATGGCCTAGAGGCAGAAGTGCCCGTCCTCCAAGAGCGAGTGTCACAGATTTGTTATGCTCAAGGGGCGCGCCACGTCAGGATTGCTACCGCCGCCGAGGAACGCCTACGCCTCTGGAAAGGTCGCAAAGCCGCCTTTGCTGCTGCGGGTCGCCTGAGTCCGAACTATTTTGTCCAGGATGGCGTGATTCCCCGCAGTCAATTAGCCACCGTTCTTAAGGAAATTGAGCAACTGAGTCAGCGCAGCGGCTACCGCATTGCCAACGTCTTCCATGCGGGGGATGGCAACTTGCATCCTCTGATTCTTTACGATCAAGCCGTGCCCGGTGCCCTTGCTGAGGTCGAAGCTCTTGGAGGGGAAATTCTCAAGCTCTGTGTGCGCTTGGGAGGAAGTATTTCCGGCGAGCATGGCATTGGTAGTGACAAAGCCTGTTTCATGCCTGAAATGTTCAACCCAGCGGATCTAGAAACCATGCAGCAGGTGCGCTCAGCCTTTGATCCGAAGCGGCTCGCCAATCCGGAAAAACTGTTTCCAACCCCGCGCACCTGTGGCGAAGGGGCACACCACGTCAACGCCTACCCACAGGTTGAGGTCTTTTAATGGCGGCAAAGATTCCTGTAACGATCATTACTGGCTTTTTAGGTAGCGGCAAAACCACTCTGATTCGTCATCTGCTCAGCCATGCCCAGGGCAGACGGATTGCGGTGATTGTCAATGAGTTTGGGGATGTGGGGATTGATGGCGACCTGCTAGAGTCGTGCTGTACTGAAACGGCTGGGATCTGGGAGCTGACTAACGGCTGTCTGTGCTGCACGGTACAGGATGAGTTTCTGCCAACGATGCAGGCGTTGCTGCAACGGCGGCAGCAAATTGACCACATTGTCATTGAAACCTCCGGTTTGGCATTACCCAAACCCTTGGTGATGGCGTTTCGTTGGCCAGAGGTACGCCATGCTGCCACGGTAGATGGCGTGGTGACGGTGGTGGATGGACTCGCCTTCGCCACTGGACAAGTGAGTGCCGATGTGGAGGCACTGTTTGCCCAAAAGGCCGCAGATGAGAGTCTGCAGCACGATGACACGCCTCTCGAAGAACTCTTTAACGATCAGCTGGCCTGTGCGGATTTAGTGATCCTGACCAAGACCGATCAACTGGCGGCAGGTCAACCTCAGCACCTTGTTGAGAGCCTGCAAGCCCAACTGCCCTCGCGCATTAAGGTCATTGCGGCTAGCCACGGGCAGGTGCCTACAGAGTTACTTCTTGGGTTTAATGCAGCGGTTGAGGAGGATTTAGGGCAGCGACCTAGCCACCACGATGGTGAGGCGGAGCATGATCATGATGAGGAGATTGCGGCGGTTTGCCTAGAGATGGGATGTTGCGACCTCAATGGTTTACGCCAGTCCCTTGAGCGCCTGTTAAAGGAACCCGACATCTACCGCATCAAGGGCTTTGCGGCAATTGAGGGGAAGCCGATGCGACTGGTGGTGCAGGGGGTGGGTCAGCGGTTGGAGGTGTTCTACGATCGCCTGTGGCAGCCCCACGAATCCCAGCACACGCGATTGGTGGTGATTGGCAAGGGGATTGATCGCCAAGACTTGGTCTCGCGGCTGATGTAAGCGTGTAAACGGGCTATGGCAAGTTTGCCCCAGATCATCGATCAGCAACTGCAACACCTGTTGGGGCAGCGGGCAGTGTGGTTCATTGATGAGGGCGATCGCCACCTCGGTGTATGGATTGAGGGGCTAAATCTAGATCTGGCGACGATTCAGGCATGGGGCGATCGCGTTTGGGGGCAGTGGTCGAAGTCTAGCATCACATCTCTGGGGATTGTTGTGGCGGCACCTAGCCAGCCTTTTCCCTACTGGGCTCAGGCGTGGTCAGCGACCTCTGCTACAGAAGCGTCAGCCCCTCCTGCTCAGATGGCAGCAGCCGTGCCACCAGATCGCTTTATTGTCTGTGGTTTGGGTACCCTAGGGCAGTTTTGCATTCAGAGTTTGTTGCAGTTTGCGGGCGATCGCCTCGCCATTGAGGTTTGTGCGGTTGAGCGTCACGCAACCATTGAATGGGATATTCCCCATCTGCGCGAGCGGTTGCGCGATACTATCCTGACGGGTGATTGCCGCCAAGACGATGTACTCCGAGCAGCGGGCATTGATCAGTGCCGTGCGCTGTTAGCCGTGACCAGCGATGAGGCTACGAATATTGCCACCGCCATTGTGGCGCGGCGATTGAATCCGACGGTGCATTTAGTCGTTCGCTCTGGTCGGGATAACCTGAATGCGCTACTCCAGCAAAAGTTAGGTAGCTTTGTGGCATTGAACCCCACGGAACTCCCTGCGCCCGCCTTTGCCCTTGCTGCCCTTGAAGACGAGATTCTGGCAGCGTTTACGATCGAGGGGCAGCAATTTCGGGTGTTACAGCATCAGATTGCCACCCCAGCGGATCGCTTCTACGGATTTCCTACCTATCGCTTCCACAAACGCCAACAACGCTTAATTGCTATCAAGGCCAGTCATCCCTCTCCTTCAGTGTTTCAGCCCCTTTGCCCTAACCGTCTGTTTTACCATTGGCCACCGGATCAGGTATTGCAACTGGGCGATCGCCCCATTTGGATTGAGCGGGTAGAGAGCATCAAGCCCCCGGCTCCACCACCCCAGTCTCAATGGCAACGGTGGATTGAGCAGGTTCAGTCTTGCCCAGCGCGCTTAAGGCAGTCTTGGCAGTGGATTCACGGCGATCGCTCCCGCCAACTCATCTTTAGCGGCCTGTGTATCGGCAGTGGCCTGTGGCTGCTAACCACTCTGTTGCTGCGCTATAACGTTGAAGGTATCAGTTGGCAGAAGGCATTTACCGCTGGGTTTATTCTGTTGCTAGGGGGGTTTAGCGATGTCTTTGGCGGCCTAGAGGATGACCCCATTCCGCCATGGCTGTTGCTAATCTGTATTCTCATTGCCATTGTTAGTTTGCTCTTTATTTTGGGCGTTTTAGGTCTGCTAGCCGAAAAACTGCTGCAGGCTCGCTTTGACTTTCTGCGGCCACGGCCACCCTTACCCACCGCCAACCATGTGATTGTGGTAGGGCTAGGCAAAATTGGTGAAGCAGTTGTTCGCTTGCTACAAACCTTTCAGCAACCCCTGCTCGTCTTAGTCGAGCACGCAGAGGAGGCCAAAGCCTTTCCAGAGTTACCCGTTGTCCTAGGCAGCCCCATCGAAAAACTCTCCGACACCCGTCTTGAGACGGCCAAAAGTATAGTACTCACCACGGCGGATCAAATGCTGAACTTGGAAGCGGCTCTCATTGCGCGGCAAATCACCGAAACACGAAGCCCTCCCCTAGGGTTAGTGGTTGGCATTTACGACCCCATTCTCAGTAGCGATCTCCACGATTTACTGCCCCATGCTCAGCCGCTGTGCGCCTATGCCCTTGCTGCCGAAGCCTTTGCTGGCGCGGCCTTTGGCGAAACGATGTTGGGCTTATTTCAAATTGAGCAACAAACAGTTTTAATTGCTGACTATACTGTGACGGCCGGAGATACCTTAGTGGGCAAACTCATCGGCGAAGTTGCCTACGGCTACGGCGTGGTGCCCGTGTTTTACAATCGCCACGAACAACTCCTCGGTGGCGAGGGTACTCAGCAGTGTTTACCCAGTGATATGCTCCAGCTCACCGTGGGCGATCGCTTGGTGATTTTAGCAACGATTCAAGGACTGCGGCGGATTGAACAGGGAGCATTAGCACCGCGGCGATCGTGGCGACTCTGGCTAGATGCCCCTCGCAATACTGAAGTTGCCTTAGAAATCGGCAACTTAATTACTAAAATTACTGGCCTACCCCTGCCGCGATCGCGTGCCTTTATTGAGCAACTCCCTGCCGCTATTACCTTGGAACTTTATGAGCAGCAAGCCTATCGCCTCGCTCAGCAGTTACAGAACCTTGTTACCTTACGCTTATACCCCTGCGTAAAAAATTAACGCGCCCTGGAGGACTCGAACCCCCGACATCCGGTTTTGGAGACCGACGTTCTACCAACTGAACTAAGGACGCAAGACTAAAGGTATTTAAAGTGGCCGATCAAATCGTGCTTTGATCCGCGCTGCTTTACCCACCAAATTGCGCAGGTAGTAGAGCTTCGCCCGCCGAACTTTACCCCGCTGCACTACCTTAATACTATCAATTCGCGGTGAGTGCAGTAAAAAAACCCGCTCAACACCCACGCCTTGAAAAACGCGCCGAACCGTGATAGAGCGGTTGATGCCACTATTGCGCATGGCAATGACATCCCCTTCGTAAGGCTGAACCCGCTCTTTGCCACCTTCTTGAATTTTCACCCCAACCCGGACGCGATCGCCCACATGAATCACGGGCAAGTCATCTTTTAGTTGCTCCGCTTCAATTGAGCGAATAATGTCTTGGGCGTTCATGACAGTTCCTTAACTCGCAATCTCTTAGCATAGGTCAATTCGACAGCATTGTCTAGATGCATGGGGGGCGAAAATCCGTCAGGGCATACCCCATACGAGCCAGCATCCGCCGCAGCAAGGGCAAGCTCAGGCCAATGACGTTACTAGGGGTGCCAATGATTTTTTCCACAAAGGCTCCCCCTCGGCCATCCAAGGCAAAGCAACCAGCACAGGCCAAGGGTTCACCGGACATCACATAGTCCGTAATTTCCGCATCGCTCACCTGCGCAAAGGTGACCTGGGTCGTTTCCACGTCAACGCTAGTGTATCCGTGAGTTACATCGATGAGGGCATGCCCCGTTAATAGCTCGCCAGTTTGACCGCGCATTCGCTGCCAACGGGCGATCGCCTCTGCCGCTGAAGCGGGCTTACCATAAATGTTGCCATCCATCACCAGCACGGAGTCACAGCCTAGAACCACCGCAGGGGGTGGGTAGGTGTGGGCAATGGTCTCCGCTTTACAGCGTGCCAACAGGCGCACCAGTTCTGTGGGGGTTGTTGCCTGAATCACTGATTCATCAAAATGGCTGGGCTGGACAATCGGCTCGATGCCAATTTGTTGCAACAGTTGACGGCGAGCCGGGGAAGCAGAGGCAAGCACAAAGGGCAGCATAGTTCTTCAGTAAAGCAAGGCACACCAACATGTATAGTTTCGCATTGAAATTCCTGAAACTGCGTTAGCTACGGCATTGACGATTTATTATCTTTATGAGGCATCTGGAGGGAGGGAGATGACGACGGCAGCCTATACTTATACTCCGGTGACGGGATTAGTGGGGGATGCCTCGCTACCGGATCACTTTTTACCCTACAAAACTCTCCAAGCCCTACCAGAACTCTGGCCATTGTTGGCGCAGCGCCATGGAGACGTGATTGCCCTTGATGCCCCCTACGAAGACCCCGCGACCTGCATTACCTACAGTGAACTCTATCAACGCATTCAACGCTTTGCGGCAGGACTGCAAGCCCTAGGGGTTATACACGGCGATCGCGTTGCCCTGTTTGCCGACAATAGCCCCCGCTGGCTGATTGCCGATCAGGGAAGTATGATGGCCGGTGCCATTAACGTCGTCCGCAGTGGCACCGCCGAAGTGCAGGAACTCCTTTACATTTTGCGCGATAGCGGCTCAACCCTCCTATTAGTGGAAAACCTTGCCACCCTGCAAAAGTTGCAGGCGGGGTTAGCGGAAACAATGGTTAGAACGGTCGTGCTGCTCAGTACAGAATCCCCAGAACTGGAGGGGTTCGCCCTACGGCTATTAAACTTTAGCCAAGTGTTTAATGAAGGGCAGTACGGTACGGTGCGGGCGGTGGCGATCGCCCCGACGGATCTGGCAACCCTGATGTACACCTCCGGCACCACAGGTCAACCCAAGGGGGTTATGGTCACCCACGGTGGACTGCTGAGTCAGATTGTGAACCTCTGGGCTGTTGTGCAACCCAATGTTGGCGATCGCACCTTGAGTATTTTGCCCATCTGGCACGCCTACGAGCGGGTGGCAGAGTATTTTTTATTTGCAGCGGGTTGTACCCAAACCTACACCAACTTGCGCCACTTCAAAAATGACCTCAAACGTTGTAAACCCCACTACATGATTGCCGTGCCCCGCATCTGGGAAGGGTTTTACGAAGGGGTGCAAAAACAACTGCGGGATGCCCCCGCCAAGAAGCGGCGACTGGCGCAGTTTTTCCTCAGTGTGGGTCGCCAATACGTTCTACAACGGCGGCTTCTTACGGGACTGAGTTTAACCAACCCCAACCCGACCGGCTGGGAAAGATTTGTCGCACGGGTGCAAACAGCGCTGCTGAAGCCCCTATACCGGCTTGGCGAAGCAAAGGTGTACCGCAAAATCCGTGAGGCCACCGGCGGTGAAATTAAGCAAATCATCAGTGGTGGGGGCGCCTTGGCTCCCCACTTGGATACCTTTTATGAAGTCATTGGTCTAGAGGTTTTGGTTGGCTACGGCCTCACTGAAACAGCCGTCGTCTTAACAGCGCGGCGTTATTGGGCTAACCTGCGGGGGTCGGCGGGTCGCCCCATTCCCGATACCGCCATTAAAATTGTTGACCCAGACACCAAAGCTCAGATGGCATTTGGCCAAAAAGGGTTAGTACTGGCCAAAGGGCCGCAGGTGATGAAAGGCTACTACAACAAACCTGAGGCAACTGCGCAGGTTCTAGACAGCGAGGGCTGGTTTGATACGGGGGATCTGGGGTATCTGACGCCCAATGGCGATCTGGTGCTAACCGGGCGGCACAAAGACACAATTGTTCTGAGCAACGGTGAAAATATTGAGCCTCAACCGGTGGAGGATGCCTGCCTGCGCAGTGCCTACATTGATCAGATTATGTTAGTGGGGCAAGACCAAAAAGCCTTAGGTGCCTTGATTGTCCCGAATCTAGATGCCCTAGAGCAGTGGGCCACCGCCAAAGGGTACCGCCTGCAACTTCCCGATCGCCCCAGTCCCCAAGGAGTCGGTGAACTCATCACCCTTGAGAGTAAAGTGGTTCAAGACCTGTACCGCCACGAACTGCTGCGGGAAGTGCAAAACCGTCCGGGGTACCGACCTGATGATCGCATCGCCACATTTCGCTTTATTCTCGAACCCTTTACTATAGAGAATGGCCTGTTAACCCAAACCCTAAAAATTCGCCGACATGTTGTGAGCGATCGCTACCACGATATGATTAACGGCATGTTTGAGTGACGTACATGACAGATCCTATGGACACTAAACTGCTCCTGCGGCGGCAAATTTCAGTCAAAGCAGTCGTAACCCCCCTTTGGAAAGAAGATGCCCAGCGGCAATTACAGGCGCAACTCAATCAAGTTAACATTCAAATTCAACAATTAGACTTGCAGTTGCAGCAAGTGATAGGCGAGCTGCGCAAAACTGGGGAAGCCCAAGACTTAGTCAATGCCCGCATCCAAGAGGTACAGGCCCAAGCCAACAACCAGAAAGCCCAACTCTTGCAGCAGAAAAATACTATCCTACAGCAATTGGATCAAGTACAACGCCTAGAAGACGGGCAGGAAGTCGATCAGGGTCAAGTCGATAATTTCTTTTACGTCACCAAAGGGGATAACCTGATCCAAAAAATGCAAGTGGAAATTTTGATGCGCGATGGTGTCATTGAAGAGATTCGCGGCACCCTCTAGCCTAAGCTTAATGTTTGAGTCATCACCCATCATTGCCGAAGAACAAGGATACAGCCTCTATGATTCGTGAACTGTTTATGCCCGCTTTAAGCTCCACCATGACAGAAGGCAAAATTGTCTCGTGGCTCAAGTCCCCGGGCGATAAGGTAGCCAAGGGCGAAACGGTCTTAATTGTTGAATCTGACAAGGCTGATATGGATGTGGAGTCGTTCTATGACGGCTACTTGGCGGTGATTACAGTGCCCGCTGGTGAGACCGCTCCTGTTGGCTCCACAATTGGTTTAGTGGCGGAAACAGAAGCGGAAATTGCAGAGGCAAAAGCGAAGGCACACTCCGCCACTCCGGCCAGCACTCCCACAGCAGCCGCCGTGAGTAATGGCAGCCCGCAGACCAGTTCAGCCCCTGTAGCGGTTGCCACTGTCCCTGCGGCGCGGGTTGTGGCTTCCCCCCGTGCCCGCAAGTTGGCGAAAGAGCATAACATTGATCTGAAAACCCTGAAGGGCACAGGTCCCAGGGGGCGGATTACCGCAGCAGATGTGGAAGCACTCATCGGTACAGCACCTGCACCCGTTGTTGCGCCTGCGGTGACCTCATCGCCTATGGCTGCTCCCACCGCCCCTGTGGTGGCCAAGGAGGATCTGGTGCCCCTGACCACACTGCAAAATGCGGTCGTGCGGAATATGGTTGCCAGCTTGGCGATTCCAGACTTCCATGTGGCTTACACCATTACCACCGATGCCTTGGATCGGCTCTACCAGCAGATTAAGTCCAAGGGGGTGACGATGACAGCACTCTTGGCCAAGGCGATCGCCCTAACGCTGCAAAAGCACCCCATTATGAATGCGTACTATACCGAGCAAGGGATTCAATACCGGCAGGACATTAACGTAGCGGTGGCGGTGGCCATGCCCGGTGGCGGTTTGATTACTCCTGTGCTGAAAAATGCCGATCAGATTGATATTTATACCCTTTCGCGCACTTGGAAAGACCTTGTGGAGCGCGCTCGGGCTAAGCAACTGCAACCCGAGGAGTACAACAGCGGTACCTTCAGCCTCTCTAACTTAGGGATGTTTGGAGTTGATAGTTTTGATGCCATTCTCACGCCTGGGCAAGGCGCAATTATGGCGGTGGGTGCCTCGCAACCCACGGTCGTGGCCACCGAGGAGGGTCTGTTGGGGGTGAAGCGGCAAATGAAGGTGAATATCACCTGTGATCATCGGGTGATTTACGGTGCCGATGCAGCGGCCTTTCTACGGGATTTAGCAAAGCTAATTGAAACAAACCCCCAAGCCTTGACCCTCTAAACCCATTGCAAGGTAACTCGGGTGGCTGCCCTCCTAGAGATCAGGAATTTGCATTTTGCCTACACTGCCGCTGAGCCGTTGCTGCAAGGGCTGAATTTGCAAATTACGGCTGGCGATCGCCTCGGGATTATTGGCGATAATGGCTGCGGTAAAACAACCCTGTTGCTGCTGTGTGCGGGGGTGCTGTCCCCGCAGCAGGGAAGTATTCACTGTTGCGGCCATCCTGTCGTTGCCGGTCAATTTCAGCCACAGTTGGGGGTGGTGCTGCAAAATCCTGCGGATCAACTCATTGGTGCAACCGTGGCGGAGGATGTGGCCTTTGGTCCGCAAAATTTAGGTGTCCCTCCAGCAGCGGTGCACAGGCAGGTTGCAGAGGCATTAGCGGCTACCCAGACCACTCATTTAGCGCAGCGCGTGCCCCATCAACTCTCGGGTGGCGAAAAACGGATGGTAGCGATCGCCGGTATATTGGCCATGCGCCCCCACGTCATCTTGTACGATGAACCCACCGCCTTTTTAGATCGTCGGAGTTGTCAAGCCCTAACAGCCTTTTTGCAGCAGAATGAGACACCAGGAATGATTATCAGTCACGATGTCCCCTTCTTGCAGAGCGTTTGCACCCAAATCATGGCACTGGAGGCAGGGCAGCTACGCCCCCTTGCGCTGTAACCCTATGGTGCGTCGTCGCTATCGGCTTTGGCTGTTCCTCTGTCTGCTTTGCCTTGGTCTGTGCTGGAGGCTCCTCCCCCTACAGGCTCAGGGCATGGCACCAATTCGTGGCGTGTGGTTAACCGCCAACGATATGCCCATGTTGCGCGATCGCCCCCGTCTCGAAGCGGCGCTCAACGATTTGCAACGCCTGAATTTTAATACCCTCTATCCAGTGGTTTGGAATTCCGGCTATGTCAGCTTTCCAAGCGCAACGGCCACTCATTTAGGGATTCAACCCTTTGTGCTGCAAGGGGTACAGGGCTACGACATTCTTCGGGAACTCACAGAACAAGCCCATTGCCGCAATCTCTTAGTGATTCCGTGGTTTGAATTTGGCTTCATGGTGCCGGAAACCTCAGAGCTGGCGATCGCCCACCCCGATTGGCTGACCCAAGGGGTCAATGGCGAGACCACCCGCCTCACTGCTGCAGGGGAGGTGGCTTGGCTCAACCCGCTACATCCTGAAGTGCAGTCATTTCTCACCAATATTGTCCTAGAAGTGTTGCGTCAGTACCCTGTGGATGGTATTCAGTTTGACGATCACCTGAGTCTGCCGACGGAATTCGGCTATGATGCCTACACCCGCCGTCTCTACGAACAGGAAACTAAAAAACCAGTCCCAGCAAACCCCCGCGATGAGGCATGGATGCGCTGGCGTGCCGATAAACTCACCGCCTTTGTCAAAAGCCTGCGCCAGCGAGTGAAGCAGGAGTTTCCCTATGCCATTTTCTCAGTATCGCCCACCACCTTGCCTACGGCTTACCAGAGTTTTCTACAGGACTGGCCGCAGTGGGTTGCTCAAGGGATTCCCGATGAAGTAGTAGTACAAGTCTATCGTTACAATCTCCCGAGCTTTGTCCAGCAACTGGCTCAACCGGAACTGCTCCAAGCACAGGCGAAAATTCCCACGGCGGTGGGCGTGCTTACGGGGTTGCGCACGAACCCCGTCCCCATTCAACTGGTAGATGCGAAGGTGGAGGCAGCTCAACAGTCAGGCTTTGGCGTTTCCTTTTTCTTTTATGAAACCCTTTGGGAGCGTACCCCCGAGCCACGGGATCTGCGTCAAAATGCCTTTCTATTTCACTTTCGACATCCCATGCCGCGCCGCACCTTTGGCCAAGCCTGCACCCGGGGCTAACAATCGAGGGTGGTTTGCCGTTCCTCCGTGGGAATGTAGTGACTAGTAAACTACTCCCAGCTAAAGCAGGGAGCTTTTAGTAGCCCTGCAGTTAGCAAGCCAACCACGAGCCTCTGGGGTGGTTTACAACACCCCCAATCGACCGTTACCAGTGCCTTAAACAACCGTTTCTGGTGTCCGCAGTACAATTATAACCTAAGGCAACTAAAGTTGCTAAAGGAGCTTTCCTCCCCGCACTGAAGTACGGGGCTTCCAGCCATACCCGATGTGTCGTCATGTCGGCAAACGTGGAGTGCATCAGGCAAAAGAGTTAAGAGAGGGTTGTATAGGACTGGTCAAAACCTGTATATCAATGCCGACTGTAATGGAGCGGCTAACATCCTCAGAAAAGTAGCAACAACCTTGGGAGTATGTCTTAGGGGAGTTGGTAGGGGTGCATGGATAACACCTTTGAGGGTTTCTTTGTGGACTCGCTCAAGAATTCCCTGCCTTTAGGCATGGGGAGTATCAAGCAATCCTCTCCCTAGGGGGTAACAGGCGGGGTCTGGGTCGGTGGATTTTCACTAACCGCCGGATCTGGGGGTGGCTTTTGGGGCAATGGGGGGCTGAACTCCGGTGGGACTGTCGGTTGAGGGGGAGGTGGCGGCGCTTTAACAGCTAATTCCAGCAGTTCCGGCACCGTGACAAAGCGATAGCCCTGCGCTTTGAGGCGGCGAATCAGGGTGGGGAGAGCTGCACGGGTAACGGCGCGATCGCCCCCGCCATCATGGAGCAAAATAATGGCACCGGGTTTCACGTCGTTTAGGGTGCGCTCAACAATCTGTGCGGCGGTTGTATTCGGCTTAGTATCGTGGGTATCCACTGACCACATGATGATGGCATAGTTCTTGGATTTGGCATAGGCCACTAACCCCGTTTCCAGATGCCCCCCCGGAGGGCGAAATAAACGGGTTTGGGCGGTACTTTGTTTAGCAATTAGGACAGAGGTATTTTCAATTTCCTGTTTTGCCACCTCTGGAGCAATAGGGGTGTAGGCGTGGCTCCAACTGTGGTTGCCCACCGCATGCCCCGCCTTGACAATCTCCGCAGTCAGATCAGGATACATCAGTAAATGCTTACCCACCACAAAAAACGTGGCTTTGACATTATGCTCTTTGAGAATGCTGAGCAGCTTGCGGGTGGAGTCGCCCCACGGACCATCATCAAAGGTGAGCGCCACCACTTTCTCAGGTTTGACGGGGGTGACTCGATACACTAACTGCCCCCAAAACTGGCGCGGACTCAAAAAGCGGGGTACATCCGCCGCCAAAGCCGGTAAAAGCACAACTAAACAGGCACACAGCCCTAGGGGGTGCCAGCGCAGCAACGATTGACCCATGGGAGTCTCTCCTGAGCAGGTTAAGCGGCGGCAGCCTGTCTGAGCAGTGGAAATCCTAAGGCCTCCCGTTGTTGAACATAGGCTTGGGCAACCCGTCGCGCCAAACTACGAATACGGCCAATATAGCGGGTGCGTTCCGCCACCGAAATCACCCCCCGAGCATCTAAGAGGTTAAAGGTATGGGAACACTTCAGCACGTAGTCTAGGCTCGGTAGCACCAACTGCTTGTCCAGTAATTGCTCTGCCTCCTGCTGGTAAAGACTAAATAGCGCAAATAGGTGTTCCGGATCCGCCGCTTCAAAGTTATAGGTGGACTGTTCAATTTCCCCCTGGAGATGAACATCACCATAGGTAAGGGTTTCATTCCAGCGAATGTCGGCGATCGCATCCACCTCCTGCAGGTACATCGTCAACCGTTCCAGCCCGTAGGTAATTTCAATGGAAACCGGCCGACAATCGAGGCCGCCACACTGCTGAAAATAGGTAAACTGGGTCACTTCCATGCCGTCTAGCCACACCTCCCAGCCCACCCCCCACGCGCCAACTGCCGCATCTTCCCAGTTGTCTTCCACAAAGCGAATATCGTGATCTTCCGGGCGAATACCAAGGGCGCGCAGGGAGTCTAAATAGATCTCTTGGATGCGATCGGGAGAAGGTTTAATCAGCACTTGGTACTGATAGTAGTATTGATAGCGGTTAGGATTTTGGCCATAACGACCATCTGCCGGTCGTCGGCAGGGTTCAACGTAAGCCACCGACCACGGCTCAGGGCCAAGGGCGCGCAGAAATGTGTGGGGGCTTTTGGTGCCCGCCCCTTTTTCCACATCGTAGGGCTGCACAATCAGGCATCCCTGAGCTGCCCAAAATTGATGCAGGGTGGCAATAATATCCTGAAAGTACATAGGGCTAGATGTGAATACCACACTCCGTTTTGCCCATGCCGCGCCAGCGGCCAGCGCGCTCGTCTTCCCCTTCCCCTACCGGTGTGGTTAAGGGTTCATCGCCAATACTGGCATAGCCACGATCATGCAGAGGATTGTAGATGACATGGTGCTCTGCCACGTAAGCCCAAGTTTGCTTGCGTGTCCAAGCAGCCAATGGATTGATTTTGAGGCGACCGTCTTTATCCCGTTCCACGTAGGGCATGTCAGCCCGGGTCACGGCCTGATCGCGGCGCCGCCCGGTAATCCAAGCAACGGTGTTCAGTTCAGCTAGGCTCCGCTGCAAAGGTTCAATTTTTGTTAGGTAATGGAATTGCTCTACATTGGTTTCCCACAGGCGATCGCCATAGCGCTCAGCAAAGGCTGCTCGACTATCCACCTCGCGAATTTTGTAGGTATGCAGGTCAAGCTGGTAGGTGTCCTTAGCTTTTTGGACAAACTCAAGGGTTTCCGGAAAGTGGTGGAGCGTATCTAAAAAGAGCACAGGCACGGCGGGGGTAGGCTGCAACTCGCGGTACAGCAAGTCTGTGATCATGACATCATCGACATTAAACGCACTGGTTTGTACCAATCCCTGGGGAATGGCCGCCACAGCCCAAGCCAGAATGTCACGGGGGTGTGCGCCCTCGAACTGTTGATTGAGGGCATCGAGATCAAAGCTAGTGGAGGTGGCCATAGCATCGGTGGATCTTAAAGGGCATTCCCTAGCTTACCAAATTGGGAGAGGCCTCTAGGCAACCACCTAGCCACGGAATACCAAATAGTTATAGAGGTTGTAGGCCAGCATAATCGGAAGGGTGCTGCTGAATGTAGCTATGAATTCCCTCATCCCCAACCCTTCTCCCCAGGGAAAAGGAAGCTAAGAGTCTTGTTCCCTCTCCTTTGGGAGAGGGCTAGGGTGAGGGCGGCAAAAGACTCAAACCCGAAAGTCATACGTCTATTCAGCAACGCTAGGCGGTTTCTGTTGTTGGCAGTTCCAGCGCACAACTAAACACAACTAAAGGTGTGCTACGGGTGTATCACCAGTCCATGATGACCTTGCAAGCAGAACTGGGGGTCAATCCCAGTCCGACAACCTGTAAGCTGTATGAGGAACTGCTTACGCAAGAGGAATCATCGCCACCTACCTGTGTTGCCCAAGAGGAAATCGTTCCACCTGTGGGTTCTGATTCCGTGCTGATGCCCCCACCGGTTCGTCAAACTTTTACGGCAACCCCTGCCCCTCATTAGTCGTGTAACAGAGTGGGAAGTTATTCAGCAATGGCGATCGCCCCTGCGGAGCTATCCCTAGACGATCAACGTCCTCCCCTAGCCTTGGTGCGCATTAGCGGTAACTTTCTGTTTGACCCCGCCACCTATATCGATTTTGAGTCAGCCCTAGAGGCAGCTGTAACCGTTGCCCCCTGTCCTTGGGATCAATTGGCCATTGCGCCGCCGCAAACCAAGCATCTCACCACCGTCGAAGCCTCTCTGCGCCTCGATGTCGTTGCCTCAGCCGGATTTGGCCTCTCCCGCAGCAAAATAAGTGAATGGATTAGCAGTGGTATGGTGCGCGTCAACTGGCACGTTGTGCAGCACCCCCGGTATGCCGTCAAAGTGAACGACCTCATCACCATTCGAGGTAAAGGCAGACTCGTGATCCAAGAGATTCAAACTACAAAGAAAAATCGCTATCGTCTTGAAATGGAGCGCAGCCGTTGATCCGGCTTCTGTTCTGAGGATGGGGATGTCCGGTGTCACCTACCCCCGACACTCATCTTCGTTGAGTAAACACAATTCACACATACAGTACGGAACTTCCCGCCGATTTAGCTAAGTCGTTAAGATAGTTTATGGATGCATCAGTGACGTAAAAATGCCGCAAACACTGCACTACCAAAACACACCGCAATCAAGTCAAGGGGTGCCCCAGCCTCACTTCTTGAAGGTATGGGTTGCCTATCTCCTGTGGTGCTTGAGTTTATTTGGTCTCTGTGGCATCCAGCGGTTTTACGTCGGCCAGCCAATTATGGGTGTTTTGTACTTAATCACCTTTGGCTTTTGTGGCGTTGGGCAGTTCTTAGACTTAGTTTTAATTCCGGGTATGGTTGCTCACCGCAATACGTACTTGCGGGGACGCTATCTCCGGTCGCAGGAGTGGCTCACCGAAGACACCCCTAGCCCAATGCTCCGTCTTCTCCAAGCCGCTAAAGATCATGGTGGAGTGCTCTCTGCTGCCCAAGCAGCCCTATATACCCAACTTGATGCCCAAACGATTGAAGAGCTATTATTCGAAGCACAGCGAGTAGGCTACGCAACCGTGTTTAACGATCCAGAAACTGGAGCTGTGCGCTATCGCTTTGATATTTAGCTCCCCGTTGGTACAGGCACTCCCCCAAACGTCGCAAGGATACGTCGTGCTAGCTGCTTGGTGCTCTGATGAGTCGTCCTATGGTGATTCGAGAGGACACTGCTGCGGAGGTTACCGCGATCGCCGAGGTGACCAAACCCATTGCGATGCAAGCCCCGTCCTTCAGGACGGCTTTTCTTGATTCCTGATGTACTCAATCAAACCCTTGATAGAGGCACCGCGCCGGAAATCCATGGCAACCCCCAGTCGATGCAGCGGTGATCCGTCAGGCGATGCGTACCCTCCTAGGCACCACTGGGGCGTGATAATGGAAACAATCAGCACCCTAAAGCGTGAGTTTTAGGAATCCCCTGCCTTGGGGGAGAAGATCGATTTTTATCGAGAGCGTCTGGTAATGTCTTGCTTCTTTGATTTTGAGGCCGAGTTTACTGCCTCCTTGCGATGTATTCCCATGATTGTTCGCTACAAGCTCGATCTCTGTGGCGTGAAGCTCAAGCTAATTCACTGGCATCAGCTATCCCACGAACAGCGGCAATGGCTGGTTAGCACGCCCTGCGATCGCCCTGCAGAAAAGGAACACTATCGAGAGCAACTGCGGGAGTGGGTTACCCAAAGCCATGGTGCTCCCCCCAATGATCTGGAGGTGCCTGACACCTTTGTGTGGCAGGTCACTAGTGAAATTCCCGATACCGTACAGCAGCAGTTGACAACCGTCAGTCACCACACCCTCACAACAGAAAAATGGGCGGCGCTGACTGATTTACAACGCTTTGCCCTCGTGAAACTGAGCCAACCTGGCCATGAAAATCGTAATTTTTGGCCTGCTCTACAAGAGTTTGGGTTAGCTTAGGCATGAGGGTAAAAAGATCCGATTGTGAGGATTCCCTTACTTGCGTATCATGGATAGTACCATTTGCTTTTTTGACACTTTGGAGGCATCTCAACGTGGCTGGAACGACAGGAGAACGACCATTTTCCGACATTATTACAAGCGTCCGCTATTGGGTGATTCATAGCATCACTATTCCGGCACTGTTTATTGCTGGCTGGCTGTTTGTCAGCACCGGTTTGGCCTACGATGTGTTTGGAACGCCGCGCCCCGATAGCTACTTTGCCCAAGAGCAGCGGACGATTCCCCTCGTTACTGACCGCTTTGAAAGCAAACAACAAGTTGAAACATTTTTACAACAATTAAAGTAGGATTGCTATGACCAGTAATACACCGAACCAAGAACCTGTTTCCTATCCTATTTTTACGGTCCGCTGGTTGGCCGTTCACACCTTGGCCGTGCCCACCATTTTCTTTTTGGGGGCGATCGCGGCCATGCAATTCATTCAACGTTAGCAGAAGGTGCTCCCATGGAACCGAACCCAAATCGTCAACCGGTTGAACTGAACCGCACATCCCTATACTTAGGGCTGCTGCTGGTGTTTGTCTTAGCACTATTGTTTTCTAGCTATTTCTTTAACTAACTAATTCATTAGATCGTGATCATCATTTATCGCTTAGGAGGATGTCACAATGTCTGAAGGTGGGCGCATTCCCCTGTGGGTCGTTGCCACAGTGGCCGGAATGGGGGTCATTGTCATTGTTGGCCTATTTTTCTATGGTGCCTACGCAGGGTTAGGCTCCTCACTCTAGGAGTGAGGGTCTTGGCGGGCGCGTAGCTGCAACCACGTCAAGCCAAGGGTGACGACCAAAAGCACCGTAGCTGCGGCGGCCGCATAGCCAATGTCAAAGAACGCAAAAGCCTGTTGGTAAATATAAAATACCAACAGGTTTGTTGTATTCAGGGGGCCGCCACCGGTTACGACATAGACTTGCTCAAAGCTACGCAGGGTAAAGATGGTGGTGGTCACCAAAACAAGGATGAGGGTTGGCTGCAACCCCGGTAGGGTAATGTAACGAAATTGTTGCCATGGGTTGGCACCATCTAAAAGGGCGGCTTCGTAGCGATCGCCGGGGATGGTTTGCAAGCCTGCTAAAAATACAACAAGGTTAAAGCCCAGTTGTTTCCAACTACTCAGGAGAATGAGCACCGGCATTGCCCAGCTTGGATCACTGAGCCATGCAATCGCCGGCATTCCCAGCGCCGCAAGAAGATGATTGACTAACCCATCGGTTTGAAACAACCAGCGAAAACCCAAGCCAGCGGCCACAATCGAGGTCACTGTCGGCAAAAAGTAAGCAGTGCGTAAAAGACTGCGGCCAAAGACTGTCTGATTCAGCCCCACGGCTAAGGCCAGCGGCATCAAGATGGTAGGCAGCACTGTCGCCCCTGTAAAGTACAGGGTATTGCCCACAACTTGCCAAAAATCGGGACTTTGGAAGAGCCGTTGATAGTTTTGCCCACCGACCCAAGCCATACCCCCTTGAGTCAAGCTGCCACTGGTAAAACTCAAATAGATAACGTACACAATTGGCGCAAAGACAAAGAGCGTCAGAAGACCCACAGCAGGCAACAGAAACAGCCATGCTGCTAGTGTCGAGCCGTGGAAAACATCCCCCATTTGGGGGAATTGCGATCGCCGCTGCTGCAAATGTTATGCTCCCCAAACGAATGCTGTCATAAATTCAATCTTAGGGGGGACGCGCTCGAAATCGAAAATGATAAGATCACATAAAATGCACGCCATCTTGGGGAGATGCTGTGATTCGCACTGTTCCACTGCCCGTTACAACTCCCTCTTACATTGCCGACCACAGTCGCCTAAAGCTTTTCGCTGGTTCTGCCAACATTCCCCTCGCTCAAGAAATTGCCCGCTACCTTGGCATTGACTTAGGCCCAATGGTACGGAAGCGATTTGCGGATGGCGAGCTGTATGTGCAGATTCAGGAATCCATTCGCGGCTGTGATGTGTACCTCATTCAGCCCTGCTGCCATCCGGTGAACGACCATCTCATGGAACTATTGATCATGGTGGATGCCTGCCGCCGTGCGTCGGCACGACAAGTCACCGCGGTCATTCCTTACTATGGCTATGCCCGAGCCGATCGCAAAACCGCTGGGCGTGAGTCCATTACGGCCAAGTTGGTGGCCAACCTGATTACCCAAGCAGGGGCAAGTCGCGTTTTAGCAATGGATCTGCACTCGGCACAAATTCAAGGCTATTTTGATATTCCGGTGGATCATGTATATGGCTCGCCAGTGATCTTAGATTACCTGCGCAGTAAAAACCTCGAAGACATTGTGGTGGTCTCACCGGATGTGGGCGGGGTGGCTCGTGCCCGTGCCTTTGCTAACAAGCTGGACGATGCCCCCCTAGCCATTATTGACAAGCGTCGCCAATCCCATAATGTGGCCGAAGTGATGAATGTGGTTGGGGATGTTAAGGGGAAAACCGCAATACTGGTAGATGACATGATTGATACGGCGGGCACCATTTTGGAAGGGGCACGGCTACTGCGACGGGAGGGAGCAAAGGAGGTGTATGCCTGTGCGACCCACGCAGTATTTTCGCCACCAGCCATTGAACGATTGCAGGGGGGCGATTTTGAGGAAGTCATTGTCACCAATACAATTCCGGTACCAGAAACTCAGCGGTTTGAGCAATTAACGGTGCTGTCGGTGGCCAGTATTCTTGGGGAAACGATTTGGCGTGTCCATGAAGATAGCTCTGTCAGCAGCATGTTCCGCTAGGATGAATTGTCTAGACGTTGCCATTGGAGGGACACGGCGTGGGGCGCATTGCCTTACTCAGCACCAGTGATAAAACTGGAGTGACGGACTTTGCTGCGGCATTGGTACAGGAGTTTGGCTTTACGCTCCTCAGCAGTGGGGGCACTGCAAAAACTCTAGCGGCGGCGGGCATTCCCGTGACCGCCGTTGCCGAGTACACCGCTGCCCCAGAAATCTTGGGGGGGCGGGTTAAAACCCTTCATCCTAAAATTCATGGTGGTATCCTCGCTCGCCGCGATCGCCCCGAGGATTTAGCAGATCTGGCTGAGCACGGGATCGACCCCATTGATTTGGTCGTGGTGAATCTCTATCCCTTTGCCGAGACCATTGCGCAGCCCAACATTACAGTAGCAGAGGCGATTGAGCAAATTGATATTGGCGGGCCTACCCTAGTACGAGCAGCGGCCAAAAACTATGCTCACACCACGGTGTTAGTCCACCCGAGCCAGTACGACAGCTATCTTCACGAATTACGCCTGTACAAGCAGCCCCGACTGGAGTATCGCTTAGAGTGTGCCCAACGTGCCTTTGTGCTTACGGCCAGCTACGATCAGGCGATCGCCACCTACTTGCAGCAAATTGCCATGCCACCTTCTAAGGGAATTCATCTACCAGCCGTCTTTCATCTCAGTGGCCAACAAAAACAAGTGCTGCGCTATGGCGAAAACCCACACCAAGTCGCCGCATGGTATATGACTGGCACAGCGCCTAGGGGCTGGTCTGCCGCCGAGCTATGCCAAGGAAAAGAACTCAGCTATAACAACCTCCTTGACCTTGAAGCCGCCCGCGCTATCATTAGCGAATTTACCCAGACCAATACCCCAGCAGTGGCGATCATCAAACACACCAACCCCTGTGGGGTTGCGGAGGGGAACACCCTCCTTGAGGCCTATGAGCGTGCCTTTGCTGCCGATAGTGTCTCTGCCTTTGGCGGCATTGTCGCTCTCAACCAACCCATTGATGCCGCCACCGCCAAAGCCCTTACCGGTACCTTCTTAGAATGCGTTGTAGCTCCTGGGTGTGAGCCAGAGGCACTCCCCATCCTAAAAACAAAGCCCAAGCTACGGGTACTGACCCTCAGCGATCTGACTGAGGCACCGGAAACAGCCATTCAAACCATTGCTGGCGGATTTTTAGTCCAAGATATTCGCCCGATGCCTATTGAACCAGACACATGGCAGGTCATGACAGCAGCGGAACCAGCCCCGGAACTGATGGCGGAACTCCTCTTTGCTTGGAAGGTGGTCAAGCATGTGAAGTCCAATGCCATTGTCGTGAGTCGCGATCGCCAAACCCAAGGCATTGGCGCCGGCCAAACCAATCGGGTGGGAGCCGTGCAAATTGCCCTTGCCGATGCGGGCGAGGCAGCGCGGGGGGGAGTGCTAGCCAGTGATGGCTTTTTCCCCTTTGCCGACTCCGTACAGGCAGCGGCCTTAGCAGGGATTGCCGCCATTATTCAACCTGGCGGTAGCTTGCGGGATCACGACTCCATTCAAGCGGCCAATGAAGCCGGTATTGCCATGGTCTTTACCGGTCAGCGACACTTTCGTCACTAGGAGTGGGGATGGTATTGCGCCTCGGTATCATTAGCGACCCACACATTGCCTTGCCGGAGACCATTCCGACAGATCACCTCCCCCTCTTTCTTTACACCATCAGTATTCCAGCGTTTGAAGCCGCCGTTACTGATTTGCTAGAGCGCGGTATAGACGCGCTGCTCCTGCCGGGAGACCTCACCCGAGATGGCGAGGTGGCTAATCATCAGTGGTTGCAGGCATACTTACGAACCCTGCCCATTCCCGCCTATGTGATTCCGGGCAATCATGATGTTCCCCGACCTGTGGCGAGCGCAGGCCGCATTGGCTGGGCTGAGTTTCCCCAGTATTATGCCCATGCAGGGTACGGCCAGAGAAGCACACACTATTACGTCACCCACCTTAGCAAAAACATACAACTCGTTGCCTTAAACTCGAACCAGTTTAGCCCTATAGGTCAGCAACTGGGCGAGTTAGATTGCCAGCAACTTCAATGGCTTCAGGAACTGTTGGCTCAGCCCTTTGCTGGCTTACGGCTGGTGATGGTGCACCATAACCTCTTAGAGCATTGGCCGCAACAAAGCCAAAGTCCAATGGGGCAGCGATACCTCCTCAAGAACCGCCTAGCCCTACACACCCTTCTGCAACGCGCTGGTGTCTCACTGGTGTTAACTGGCCACCTGCACATTCAGGATATTGCCTATGCTGATGGTGTGTTTGACCTCACAACGGGTGCCTTAGTCAGCTACCCCCACCCCTACCGCCGCCTCACCTTAACTGAAACCGAGCATGGTCAATGGCAGGTACAGGTGGAATCCTTCTGTATTGAATCCTTAGCAGCCTATCCCAATTTGGCTGCACAGTCACGCGAGTGGATGCTGCAACGGGGGGCTGGGTTTATGGCACGGTTTTTAATGCTACCGCCCTTTAACCTCCCTGAAGGGCAAGCGACTGCCTTAGCCAAGCCGCTCTCGACTCTCTGGCCAGACATTGCCAAGGGTGACATCCAAGTCACGTTACCACCCTTGCCACCCCCCTTGGATGCCTACTTTGGCCAATTTAACCATTGCCCACCCCCTAGTTTTCCGCAGTTGAGTGATAACAATACAACATTTGTGGTGAGCAGTGGCTACAGTACTCGTTGAAACCTTCAAAGTTATAGAAACCGGAGGGTTCGGGAACTGGATAAAACCTCGCTCGTTCACGACGGGGATACAGAACGGTTCCCGCGCCTACGGCAGTAGGCAGAATCAGTCTTGACATTCTTCTCCAGACAAAGTGATGTTCTGACTGATACTTGCAATGACGAGTCGATTTTAGCTGTGTACCATCTTCTCTCATACGGTTGCTATTCACGTAAATCGGCATCTATAATAACTGCATACCATCTTAACCCAATGATGTTTTTAGCCGTCCAAAAAGATATTTTTCAACCTGACAAGCAGCTTGCTCAGTTGCTTACTGAGTTAGCGCGTCTTGCCAACAATCTCTACAACCAAGGCGTGTATGAGTCTCGGCAATACTTCTTTGAGCAAGGACGGAAACCGTTCAAGGTTCTGAAGTATGTCAACCTCTACGCAAAACTGAAGGAGAGTGAAAACGGGAAGCTGTTACATTCTCAGGCTGCACAGCAAGTGTTGAAATCTGTGAATGAGGCGTTCAAAAGCTTCAAATCACTCTCAAAACTGTTCAAACTGGGGCAGTTCGAACATGAACCAAAATTGCCGCGATACCGCACCAAAGGCGGGTTGTATCAGGTCGTATTCACGGGGCAATCCCTGAAAGTAGAGAAAGGCTTGATTCGAGTTCCTTTGGGCAACGGTGGAAAAGCTGCAGTTGGAAGAGATGCGTTCTACATCCCGTTACCAGAACGATTAAAGGATGTGCAGATCCGAGAACTGCGATTCATTCCGACGAATGGGCAGTGGGTTGTTGAGTATGTTTACTTCACGATGGACAAGACTGCTCAATGCTGCAAATTGTGTCCTGAGAACGTTTTAGCGCTTGACCCAGGACTGAATAACCTCTTGACCGGCGTGACAAATACTGGACTTGCCTTTGTGCTAGATGGTAGAGGGTTGAAATCTCGAAACCAATGGTTCAATAAGCAGGTTGCCAAATTCAAATCGATTCTGACTCATGGCAAGCCATCTATGAAGGGCGCGACCTCGAAGCGAATCCAACTTAATACCCATAAGCGAAATTGCTACGTGCGAGACTACATCAACAAAGCAGCACGGTGGGTCGTCAACTTCTGCTTGGAAAATGACATCGATACGATCATCTACGGTCGAAACAACGGGCAGAAAGATGGAATCAATTTGGGTGCAAAAACGAATCAGGAGTTCGTGCAAATTCCGCACTACAAGCTGTTTGGACGAATTGAGCAGCTTTGTTTAATTTTCGGGATTCGATTAGTCGAAACCGAAGAATCGTATACGTCTCAAGCCTCGTTTTTCGATAATGACTTCTTGCCTACGTTCGGCGAAAAACCTGAAGGGTGGAAGGCATCAGGAAAACGAATTCTTAGAGGTCTGTATCGAACTGCTCAAGGATGGCTCATCAATGCAGACTGTAATGGAGCCTGCAATATCATGAGAAAGGTAAGCACAAAGCTCAATATCGATTTGAGTGGAGTGTGTAGAGGGGCTGTGGCAGCCCCTTCTAAGGTCAAGTTAGAGCAGATTGGCTTTGCTCTAGCCTAACTCAGAGAAGCCTCGCCGTTCCACGGCGGGGAGTGTCACTCATGATTGCCGCCATGCGGACCACAGTAGGCAGAGAATACCGATATTGATGGCAATGTCGGCAATATTGAACACCGGAAACTGAATCCAGCGCAAGTCTAAAAAGTCCACCACCTCACCAGTTAAGAAGCGATCAATTCCATTGCCGAGGGCACCGCCCAGTAAGCAACCGTAGCCCACCTGCTGCCAGCGGTTGAGGTGAGGCCCCCAGATAGCCCACGCGATGAGAAGTAAACTAACTAGCAGCGATAACCAGCGCAGCCAGAGGCTCCCATTGGCAAACAGGCTAAAGGCAGCCCCTGTATTGGTGACGTAGGTAATGTGAACGATGCCGGGGAGGATGGGGGTTGTTTGCGGCGGGACTGTTAAGGCGTAATTGGCAACAACCCAAGCCTTGGTGAGGCGATCCAGCCCCAAACACAGCAGCGCAGCCCACCAAAAATTGGCATTTTTTAACTTTTTTGCCTTCATCCCACTGCACTGAGGGCGGCGACCGAGACTCGTGCTGCCACCTGCTGGGCGATCGCCCGTAGGGCTTGGGCTGAGGCAGAGTCGGGATGGTTGATTAGAATCGGCAGGCCAACATCCCCGCCTTCGCGCACCGTTAGTTCAAGGGGAACTTGGCCTAGGAGAGGCACGCCCAGTTCAGCGGCAAGGGCATCTCCGCCACCGGTGCCAAAAATATCGTAGCGCCGATTGGGTAAGTCCGGCGGAATAAAATAGCTCATGTTTTCCACCAGCCCCAGCACCGCGACCCCTAACTGCTGAAACATGCGTAGGCCGCGGCGGGCATCGCCTAAGGCGACGATTTGAGGGGTTGTGACAATGACCACACCGGCCATGGGTACCGCTTGGGCAAGGGTGAGCTGGGCATCGCCGGTACCAGGGGGTAAATCGACGATGAGATAGTCGAGGTTCCCCCAATCACTCTGGTAAAGGAATTGGCGAATAATGCCGTTAAGCATGGGGCCACGCCAGATCACTGGCTGATCGCGATCAATTAAAAAGGCCATGGAGACTACTTTGAGGCCATGGGCCACTGGAGGGAGCAACACATCACCGCTGGCCTCCTTACGGACTTCGACAATGGCATTTTCGAGGCCTAGCATTGTGGGGACGTTGGGGCCATAAATATCGGCATCAATAATGCCTACCTTAGCGCCGGCTTGCGCCAAGGCCACCGCCAAATTAACCGCAACGGTGCTTTTGCCCACCCCCCCTTTGCCACTGGAGACGGCAATAATGTTTTTCACCCCTGTCACATCGGTACGATCCGGTAGGCTTTTTTGCTGAGGCGTTTCTGCTGTAACCGTCACATCTACCGCCATGACCCCTGGCAAGGTGAACACGGCTTTTTTGCAGTCTTCCACAATAAACTCCCGCAGTGGGCACGCAGGAGTTGTGAGGACAAGGGTAAACTGCACCCGACCATCCGTGATCTGTACATCGCGGATCATATTCAGTTCCACAAGGGATCGCCGCAGCTCTGGGTCTTCCACAGGGCGCAAAACAGCGAGTACAGAGTCGATGGTGAGGGGGGCGCTCATGAACGATACTTGGAATGAATGATGTGTGTAGAGCGATCGTACCATTGGTTGCCGATCGCCTTAGCGATGGTCAATTGCTGATTCAAGCTCCTGTACCCAAGGTTTCATCTATGGGTTTTCCTGAGTCAGGCTAAATGCAGGTCACAGGTGCGAGGGACTTATTATTCCTTAACAAAGAGGGGCGGATGTATTAAGATTGAATAACGCTAGTGGCCTTTTTGCCTTGGATCAGTTGAGGGTGCTCCAATGGGACAGCCGTTTCCATTTCACGTCGGTCGTCCATGGCTCATCGGTGGGGCGATCGCTCTCGGCTTGGTAAGTATCGGCATCAGTGTGAGCTATTGGCAGCAGTTACGCCGCTCTGCCCAAGATGAGGCCACCTCAGCAGCACTTCCCAGCCCTGTCAGCGATCGCATTACTGCCCTAGGCCGCTTAGAACCGGAGGGGGAGGTGATTGCCGTCAGTGCCCCCGCCATGACCGAACGCTTGGGACAACTCTTGGTTCAGGAGGGCGATCGGGTCGTTGCGGGTCAAGTGCTAGCCTACCTAGATACCTATCCTGAGCGCAAAGCGGAGCGGGATTTGGCCGCCAGTCAGCTTCAAGAAGCACGATTGCGGTTTGATGCCGAAACCCGTTTAGCAAGAGCCGAAATTGGTGAAGCTCAGGCACGGCGTGAGCGGGTCAATGAACCCAAGCTTGCGGAAATTCAGGCGCAGCAAGCCACGCTCCAGCGGATCACTGCTGAACTCGACACCGCCGATCGTGAATATCAGCGCTTTCGGCAGCTTTTTAGTGACGGTGCAGTGTCCCAACAGGATCTGGATGATCGTGCCATCCGAGTCCGCACGCTGCAAGAAGAACTCCGCAATGCCCAGGCCAACCTTGTGCGCTTGCAACAGGAGCGACGGACTGAACTGGCCACTGCAACGGCTCAGGTGGAAGCGGCTCAAGCGAACCTAGGGCGGGTGCAAACCCAAGTGCAACTACTGTCGGCGGAGCGTAATTTAGAACTCGCAGAAGCCCGTTTAGAGCGCGCCACTATCCGGGCACCCCGGAATGGCACTGTGCTACGGATTCATACGCGAGCGGGGGAAAACATTAACGACAAAGGCATTCTGGAACTAGGTAACACGGATCAAATGTACGCCGTTGCGGAGGTTTACGAAACAGATGTGCCGCGAGTGCGGGTGGGACAGCGGGCGGAAATTCGCAGTAGCGCCCTTGCTGCACCGATTGTCGGCGAGGTGACCCGTGTGGGATTGTTGGTGGCCAAGAATGACCTGACAGGGACTGATCCGGCTGCCGATACGGATGTACGGGTGGTGGAGGTCAGGGTGCGCTTAGCGGAGAGTAAACCTGTAGCGAGGCTAACGAATATGCAGGTGGAAGTTGCGATTGATCCGCGCTCCTGAGGCACACCCATGATTTTTGCGATTCCCCTTGCTTGGCTACAACTTATTCGCGAGCGCATTCGTCTCTTGGTGGCGATCGCTGGCATTGCCTTTGCCGTTGTGCTCATGCTGATGCAGTTTGGCTTTCGCGATGCCCTATTCAAAGCAGCGGTGCGGTTCCACGAAAGCCTCAACACTGATATTGTCCTCATCAGCCCCCAGTCCACTGCCCTCATTGCGATGAAGAGCTTTCCGCGACGACGGCTCTTCCAAGCGGCAGGCTTTGACGGAGTAGAGTCGATTTCGCCGCTCTACCTAAGCTTTGGTCTTTGGCGCAACCCCATCAACAAAAGTACCCGTCAACTAATGGTGATTGGGGTCGATCCAATGGCTATGGCACTGCAGGTGTCGGATACTCCGGGTTGGCAAAATGCGCTGAAGCTATCGGATCACGTGCTCTTCGATGCCCAGTCACGGGCTGAATTTGGTCCTATCCCCGAACTGTACCGCACCGGTGAACCTGTCACGACAGAGGTGTCGGGGCGGCGCATTCAGGTGGCGGGTTTGTTTACCATGGGGGCGAACTTTGGCGCAGATGGTAATCTGCTCACGAGTGATCTTAATTTTTTACGGATGTTTCCGGATCGCAACCCCGGCCTGATTGATGTGGGGCTGGTGCGAGTTAAGCCCGGCGTGGATGCCAAGGCACTTGCGAAGCGAATTGGCGCAACCTTGGGGAACGATGTGCTGGTGATGACCCGCAACGATTTTGCTGAGTTTGAGCGGAGCTACTGGGAGAAGAGTACCTCCATTGGGTTTATCTTTTCCCTTGGTGCGTTGATGGGGTTTATTGTTGGTTCGGTGATTGTCTATCAAATCCTCTATACCGACGTGACCGACCACCTTGCAGAATATGCCACCCTCAAAGCCATGGGCTACCGCGATATCTTTTTTTATGGCGTGGTGATGCAAGAGTCGCTGATTCTGTCTTGTCTTGGCTTTTTACCGGGCTTTGTTGTTTCGTTTGCTTTATATACGGTGATTGCCAATGCCACCTCGTTGCCGGTGTGGATGACATTGGAGCGAGCAACGCTTGTCTTTACCTTGACCGTTACGATGTGTACCCTAGCGGGGGCGATCGCCATGCGGCGGGTGCAGGCAGCGGATCCGGCGGATATTTTCTAGGAGACGCTAATGGAGCCAGTGATCAGTATTCAGGGGCTAAACCACTACTTTGGCCATGGTCATCTGCGCAAACAGGTACTCTTTGATCTGTCCGCCCACATTGATGCGGGTGAAATTGTAATTATGACAGGACCGTCAGGGTCTGGCAAAACAACCCTCTTGACCCTCATTGGTGCCCTGCGCTCTGCTCAAGAAGGCAGCTTGCGCGTTTTAGGTCAAGAACTGCGCCATTCTACCACTGAGCAGCAAATTCAAATCCGCCGCCAAACAGGCTACATCTTTCAAGGCCATAATTTGCTCCATGCTCTCACGGCTCGCCAAAATGTGCAGATGGCAATGGATCTGCAACCTCACGTTTCAGCGAAACAGGCGAAAAAGCGGGTCGATGAAATGCTTTGCGCCGTTGGCCTCCAAGATCATCTGGATTACTATCCCCACCAACTCTCTGGCGGCCAAAAGCAGCGGGTGGCGATCGCCCGTGCCCTTGTGGCGCATCCCAAAATTGTGCTTGCTGACGAACCCACGGCTGCCCTCGATAAAAAATCTGGTCGGGATGTGGTGGAAATCATGCGCAACCTAGCACGGGAGCAGGGCTGCACCATCCTAATTGTGACCCACGATAACCGCATCCTAGACGTGGCCGATCGCCTGATCCACATGGAAGATGGCCGCCTATCAGAAACAACACTCTCAGTTTAGTGTCAAAAGGTTATGTATGGCGGGGCATGGATTTGAACCATGGACCTTCGGGTTATGAGCCCGACGAGCTACCAGACTGCTCTACCCCGCGTCGTCTTGGCTTATCTACTATAACGCATCTTCACTAAAGATGGCAAGGAACTACCGTTCCTGTTGGGTTGGGATGCTCTCTACCGACCGCTTGAATTCCCCATGCCGCATAGGCTTAGAACAGCTACACGGGCTGACCTGCAAATCAGCGATCAACAATTCAAATCGGGTGGATCAATGCCAGTACTACTTTGGAACCAGCCCTTGCGCCCAAAAAAAGCAAATAGGCTGGAAGCCACCGCCAACATGATTGCCCAGCAAAGGGGATACCCCCAATACCAACGTAGTTCTGGCATATTCCAAGGCGAGACTTCAGGATCAAAGTTCATGCCATAGATGCCGACAATGAAGGTAAACTTCCTCGCCCTTCTAGGGCGAGGCTTTCTGTAGCCCTCCGGCTATCTCGCAAGCCAGCCAGGAGCCTCCAGGCAGCGTTACGGACTGCCCCAAAAGCGCAATATTGATTGCTCCATTTAGGTCTGCATCACCAATCCATCCGCAATGCCCACACTTGAACTTTTTTTTCAGTCCTCAGCCCAATATGCAAGCAACAATGGCAGGTTTGACTGGTATAGGCAGGTGGTACAGCAACCACCTCAACTCCTTCCTTGATACCCTTGTATTCCGATGGAATCCCCTTCCTGAGCGCAGTGAAGGGAGGATGTCAACTGTTCACATCGGGTAGGGCTGGAAGCCCCGTACTTCAGTTCGGGGAGGAAAGCTCCTTTAGCAACTTCAGTTGTTTTAGGTTATAATTGTACTGCGGACACCAGAAACGGTTGTTCAAGGCACTGGTAACGGTCGATTGGGGGTGTTGTAAACCACCCCAGAGGCTCGCGGTTGGCTTGCTAACTGCAGGGCTACTGAAAGCTCCCTGCTTTAGCTGGGAGTAGTTTACCACTACCAATTCGATAATGTGCCAGATGTGCTATCCCTCAGAGCAGCTTTTCAAGGCCATAGATCAGGCGTTTGAGATGGATAACTTTCCGAATGGCTAAGAGGACACCGGGCATATAGCATTGGCGATCGCTAGTATCGTGGCGGAGGGTATAGACTTGCCCTGCTGAGCCAAAAATCACCTCTTGGTGGGCAATTAACCCCGGGAGGCGCACACTGTGAATGCGAATATTGCCACTAGCGTGAGCACCACGAGCACCAGCCAGATGTTCCGTTTCCTCTACTTGGGCAGGGTTAAAGGGTTTACCTAGCTCTGCTAAGCGCTGAGCAGTTTGCACGGCTGTTCCACTGGGGGCATCCGCCTTTTGATTGTGGTGCAGTTCAATAATTTCCACATGATCAAAGTACTGACTAGCGCGAATAGCGGCCTCTTGCAGCAACACCATACCGATCGAAAAGTTGGGAGCAATCACCGCTCCCATCTCTGCTTTATCTGCAAACTCGGCAAGGTCAGCAATCTGGTCATGGCTGAGGCCGGTCGTCCCCACCACCGGATAAACGCCGTAGGCAATGGCCATGCGGACATTCTCATAAACTGCTTGGGGGTGGGTAAAGTCCACCATGACAACTGGCTGTTTTTCTTGGGCTGCGGCAACGCAAACCTCTTGGAGACTGCCGCTGAGGGGAACCTCCAGCGCCCCCACCCCCAGAACTTCGCCAACATCTTCACCGATGTGGTGCCGATCAACGGCTGCGTAGAGTTGAGTATCTGGGGCGTGCTGCACCGCCTTAACCACCTCGCGACCCATCTTGCCCAAGGCACCAACAACAATCACAGGGATTTGCATACTCATCCAAGACTCCGGCTTTAGCCCACTGCCTAGCTAGGATACCGCGATCGCTAGAGGATACAATAAACCCATAGACAGAATTTGGCTATTGACCCCAACGACTATGGTTGTTTTTTCCTTTCCAGAATTAGTTGACCGTTGTCAAACGTGGATTCCCAAACGACCGGGCTATGCTGTTTGCCCGCTGGATCATCACAATCCAGACTTGGCCTCCAGTCTCTATCGCATTGAGCCAGGACAGGCAAACTACCCTCACTACCACCACCGTGGGGATGATGTCTTTTTAATTGTGGCTGGGGTTGGCGAACTCATTACCTGTCCGATGACTCCGCCTGCCAATGCGGTGGCTGTAACTGCCTTAACTCGCACCCCTGTAGAAACAGGCTCCTACGTCCATGTGGATGCCCAATGCCTTCACTGGCTGCGCAATCTATCCGCAGATACTCCTCTTTATTACCTAAACATCGCACCGCTGTCTCACGAGGGCGATCGCGTAGATGTGACTATCGAAGGCTGGGCATAACTGACTTCCCAAAAGTGGCGAAAATACGTGGCAGGTACAGAACGTTGCCAACCCGTTTGTAGCCTCAGCGCGATCGCTAGCTCCTACCACAGGTTAAGGCCGTAGGGCATACGAGGGCGATAGGCCTCTTCAAAATTGGTCTGATTCATAGTTGCACCGTTCAGACGTGCCCATTGCAGGTTCGTTTGCTCGAAGTTGGCACTGCTGAGGTTGGCACGACGAAAATCACCATAGCGAATATCCGCACCACTGAGGTTGGCATTCGTGAGGTTGGCACGGCGGAAGCTAGCATGGCGCAGGGTAGCTAGCACGAGGGTTGCGCCAGTCAAATTCGCCTGTTGCAGATTAGCGCGTTCGAGGTAGGCCGCTGTTAAGTTCGCATTACTGAGGTTTGCTCTCTCAAGGTTGGCCAGCAGTAGCGTGGCATCCTGGAGATTGGCTCCTTGGAGATTGGCTCCCCGCAGGTTTGCTCCAGCCAAGTTATATCCGCGTAGATCGGCATTACTCAGGTCACAGCCCGGACAGGCGTTGGTGGTGAATAGTTGTCGCAGTTGCGGTGAAGGACTAGCAATGCTCTGACCGCTGGCGATCGCCCCCAACACAATTGTTGCGATCACACTTTGACGCATATCCATAACGAGTTCTCCGTCCACCCTAGGGAGACTGTAGCATAAGACTTGGGGGGTAGAGTGACTCAGCGCAGTTGCTTTTGAGTCCGTTGTTGCTGTTGTCGCCAATCCTTGGCACTCCGCACCACTAGCCACAGCAACAGCAGGGCAATCAGGCCACCTTGAGTGGGCGCTTTGAGGGCAAATAAGATTAAGAGAATGCACAGGATATCTTGAGTCACTACAAGCCAGCGCGGTAGCTTGCCAAGGCGATAGAACCATCCCACCTGCACCAGTTGCACCACAAGGGCAAATAAGCCGCTGAGAGTGCCCACCAGCCATTGAGGGGTTGCGGTTGCTGTAGCCACCGTCATCCCCAGTAGGGCACCCACAAAGGGACTAAAACAGAGTTGCACCAAGATAATCAGACGGTATCCCCAAGGATGCCCCCTTAGAAATAGCTCTAGGAACGCCCAACCCGTCAGAATCCCCACAACCCAGTACGGGGATAGCTTCCCCAGTAACGGCACTGCTGACCATAGCTGTGGCCCTTGTAACAAACCAATCAATAGCAGCGGTAAGGCTAGCCGTAAGCCCCCAGCCGCCGCGGCTGAAAGGATGGCGAGAAGTTCTAGCATGGTTCTTTAGGGGGTGCATCTGAAGCAATGGGCTTAAGAATACTGGGTAGAGCCTCCCAGAGGCGATCGCACACCTTGGTGGGGGTATCTGTTTGTCCGATCACCAATTCGATATCTGCTTGGGCATAGAGGGCATGGCGATCGGCCATGATCTGGTTCAATCGCTCTTCGAGGGGTTGCTCTTGCAGCAGAGGGCGCTCAGCATCTGCGGCTAAACGCTCGCACAGGACTGCAATGGGCACGTGTAACCACACCACAATTCCATGGCGCAGATAGCTCCAGTTCAGCGAACTGAGAACAATGCCACCGCCCGTGGCCACCACCAAATGGTGATAGCTGGATACCTCCGCTAGAACTTGCTGCTCCAACTGGCGAAAGTAGGCTTCCCCCTCACGGGCAAAAATCTCCCGAATTGACTGTTGGCGCACCTGTGTAATAACGGCATCAGTATCCACAAAGCCGTAGCCTAAGCGTTTTGCTAGTACTTTGCCAGTCGTGGTTTTGCCGGAACCCATCATCCCGACAAGGTAAATATTGACTCCCCCGAGGCGATTTCGCAGTTCCATAGGTTACCGTTTATCGACAGAAGCAGAAGTGTTGAAAGTTAGGTTAAGCGACCTAAAAAAGGGGACAGAGTGTAGTATTTTATCGTCTATTGAAGATGAAGAGTCTCCCGCAAATTCAGATCCTTCGCTAACTGACGATTGATGCGTTTCATGCAATCGCAAGATGCGCTCAGGGATTGCTCAAATGTGATGATCGTCAGTTTGTGGCTGGGCTGCCACCGCTAACGGCTCAGGGAGTGGGCAGCAGCAAGGTGGGCGATCGCCTGCTTAAGAATATGATGCTCTTGACGTTGAATGCGCGCGTGCAGGGTTGCGGGGGTATCCTCCGCCAAGACTGGAACAGCAGCTTGAACCAAAATTGGGCCACTATCCACCGCTTCTTCGACAAGGTGCACCGTACAGCCAGTAATTTTCACGCCAGCAGCCAAAGCTTGTTCAACAGCGTGTAGCCCCCGAAAACTGGGCAACAAACTGGGGTGGAGATTGATCACTCGCTGAGGATAGGCATTCAAGAGCACAGGGGTAACAATCCGCATCCAACCCGCCATCACAACCCACTCGACATCGTAAGTTTTTAGGGTTTCGACAATGGCGGCATCTAGGCTTTCGCGGCTATTGTAGTGCCGATGGTTTAGGAGCACACTGGGAATCTGCCACTGCTGTGCTCGCTCGGCAACTAAGGCCTTGGGGTTATTGTAGATCAGTACCTGAAGGGTTGCTGGCAGTTCGCCGTTGGCGATCGCCGCCGCAAGGGCAGCAAAATTGGTGCCACTGCCGGAGGCAAGCACCCCCAGCCGCAGCGGAGAGCAGGGGGCAATCAAGGCTGGAGCAGCGGGAGAGACTAAAGCATCAGCGGACATTGGCAGAGCGGCGATCGCTAATTTTGGTGTTTAACAATTCTAGAGCTTTGACCATGACTGGGTCTGTGGGACGCGGCAAAAGATTGGGATTAAGGCGCAACTCTAAATCCACCGTTGGGTCGGTTGCCACCATTACATCGGGGGTGATTCCCCCTGCGGAAATGTCGGTGCCACGGGGGGTTAAGTAGCGGGCGATCGTCACCACTAGGGCAGAGCCATCCGCCATTTCGTGTACCGCCTGCACCCGCACTTTGCCAAAGGTACGAGTGCCCACGACCGTGGCTCGTCCTTGATCCTGTAGGGCACCCGCTAGAATTTCACTGGCACTGGCGGAGGTGTGGTTCACCAATATGACAAGGGGTAGGTGACTGATGGCGGTTTGCCGTGCCCGAATGGTTTCCTCCCGCTGATGCTGCTGAATGCGGACAATAACCCCCGAGTCTAGCCATTGGCGAGTAATTTCAATCCCCGCCTCTAGCAGCCCCCCTGGATTATGGCGCACATCAAGGATAAACCCCTGCACCCGCTCGCCTTTGAGGATGTTTACCGCCTCTTTCATCTGCTCCACCGAGCGGCTATTAAACCCACTGAGGCGGATGTACCCCACCCGCTGCTGACCCACCGTCAGGGTTTGAAAGTTAACGGTGCGGGGAATGTTCCCGGCTCGGGTCAGTTCAATACTAAAGGGCTGTGGCCTGCCCTCACGGCGCACTAAAAGGCGCACCTTACTTCCTGCCGGTCCGCGCAGGGCAAGGGTGGCTCGCTCTAAGGTGAGGCGATCGCTCCCCCGACCATTAATCGCTAGGATCTCGTCGCCAACCTTGAGGTCGCTTTTGGCTGCCACCGACCCCGCTTGGATCGTGCTGACCCGAAATAGTTCCCCTGCCTCGACAAGGGTAATCCCCACATCCACCTGCTGACCTTGGGTTTGTAACAGAAGCTGGCTATACTCTTGCGGGGGCAAAAACCGGGTGTAGGGGTCATTGAGGCGCATTAGCGTCTGCTGAATCACCCGATGGGCGGCATCGCGATCGCTGTAGCGCTTTGAGAGCAACTCAGTGCGAATAGACGGCCAGTCCAACTGATTAAAGGTTTGGTCAATATAGTTTTTGTAGATGACCTGCCATGCTTCATCCACAAGGGCTTTGGGGGAATCTTGCAGAGTTGTTGTCGCGGCGATCGCCCGGGGCATCAATAGCAAGACCAGCCCTACCCCCACCACAGATGTCCACGGTCTCCAATGCGGCTGCCAACTCACGATAGCAACTAACACCAAACATCACGTCTATTGTATAGCGAACATTTTATGCTGCCGCATGAGTGGGTCGTGGTGAGGGAGCACGCTCTGGCAGGCTTCCCATGCCTAAAGGCAGGGGATTCTTCTAGCCTCATAGCTTAGACTGACTGGTTCACCGACAACACTTAAAGCAAAGCAGTTTCCTACGTTACCTCAGAGGTGTCTATCTCCCCAGTCGTTCACCCCATTAGCGTCGGGAGAGTGTCACTGGAACCGACTGTTAAGGGCGATCGCCACGCTTAAGCAAAGGGTAAAATAACTCATAACATTTTCATATTGTTACTGGGAGGTCATGGTTATGGATTGGCGTGTACTCATTGTGTTACTGCCGGTACTGTTGGCAGGGGCTTGGGCAGTTCGCAATATCCTGCCCTTTGCGATTAAGCAATTCCAAAAGTTCTTCCCGTCCCTAGGGAAACGCTAAGGTCTCCTGCCAATTAACCATAAGCTCCTCTAGCGGATTGCTCTGACTCTAACGCCTCCCCAAAGTCCAGTACGGTTACCACTGGGGAACTTTGGGGAATTTTCGTATAATTGGAGGTGTATTGTTAAATTTTGTAAATTATTCTCAGGTTAAACCTATGCTATCCCTTGAGCAGCTTGCCACCCAGCTTGAAAGTCCGAATTCCCGCGATCGCCTCCTTGCCTTGGCGGCGCTGCGGGATGTGCCCCCGCCTGAGGCTGTCCCGTTAATCAAAAAAGTACTGTGGGATGATAATTTACAAATCCGCTCCATGGCTGTGTTTGCCTTAGGGGTTAAGCCCACGCCAGAGTGCTTTGACATTTTAGTGCAACTCCTCGAAACAGAACCCGACTACGGCATTCGCGCTGATGCTGCCGGAGCATTAGGGTATCTGCAAGATCAGCGGGCATTTGCCCCCCTCGTGCGTGCCTTTTACGAAGACACCGACTGGTTAGTGCGCTTTAGTGCAGCAGTTTCCCTGGGCAACCTGAAGGATGTGCGGGCGGTTGAGGTGCTGCGCTCAGCCTTAAGCAGTAACGAGGTGGTGATGCTCCAAGGCGCGATCGCGGCGTTGGGGGAAATTGGTGACCCCAGCATTGTTGAAGAGATTTTACCCTTTGTGACTGCCGAGGACTGGCTCATTCGCCAGCGACTTGCGGAAGCCTTGGGCAACCTCCCCAGCCCGAAAACTCAGTCAGCCTTAGAGTATTTGGCCAAGGACGAGCATCCCCACGTTGCAGCAGCAGCAGAAATTTCTTTACAACGCCTTGCTCAGCGATAGGCTAGCGCAGCATATCGATAAGTATCGATATTTGCCACAGTCTCTCTGCGGTTGCCCTGCTGACTCTCTACACTGGATGAAGTAGCGATGCGGCGTTGGCAGCAACAGACTCTCTATGGCCATCCAAATTAAATTCTTACCGTACCTTGTCGCAGTAGTGATTGGCGTTATTGGTGCAATTGTGCTCTCACAACTGCATTTCACCCTGTGGTGGGAGTCTGATCTTCTGACCCAGCCACCGCCCATTGTAGAAACAGAACCGGAACGGGTTTCTCCCGACCCCTTGCCGCCGCCGCAACCCCCGGCCAGCCCCCAGCCTGACGGGTTGCGCATCAGTAATCAGACAGGTTTTCCGGTGCGGGTTGTCCTGTTAGCCGCAGGCGATCGCCCCCGCCCGGACAGCAAAACCGTACACTGGGATTTTGCCCCCATGGAAGGCAGTATCAAAGGGTTATTGTTATCTTTGCCCGACGGCACCCTCAAACTCAGCCACGGCGATATTGTAGTTGCCTTTACCCTTGACGGTTCAAAGCGGTACTGGGGCCCCTACGTCATTGGTGAAAACGATCAACTCCAGCGCGATCGCCAAACCAATGAGTGGCAGCTCACCCTGCGCCCCTAAGGTTACTCAGGGGATAAGCCAGAACGGATCGTCTCGACTAACTCGTCACTGTGCCATGGCTTATACAAACAGCGATGCAGGTTAGCCTGCTCTATCGCCCGCTGAATTGCCGCTTCATCTGCTTGCCCCGTCAGCATCACCTTCACCACCTTGGGAAACCGCTGATGCACTTGAATTAAAAATTCATCCCCCCGCACCTTGGGCATCAACCAGTCAGAGACAATAACGATAATATCGGCACTGTCTCCCTGTAACTCATCAATGATTTCCAGTGCTTCCTCCGCACTCTCAGCCGTTTCGTAGAAATAGCGCTCACCAAAGGCAGTTCGCAATTGGGTACGCAGGCTTTCCAAAATCACGCGCTCATCATCGACGCACAGAATTACTGGCTTAGGCATAGCAGCTACTACTCAAGGGGTAAACGAACACAGAATTGGGTGCGACCGGGTTGAGAGTTGACCTCAATGTGGCCTTGGTGCTTATCAATAATTTTGCGGACAATATCAAGACCCAACCCATTGCCCTCACCAATGGGTTTCGTTGTAAAAAATGGCTCAAAAATCCGGGGTAATACCGCCTCTGGAATGCCACAACCACTGTCGATAATTTCAACACAGATCTGTGTTTGCTCCCGCCGCACAACAATGTCTAGCCGTCCGCGATCGTCCATGGCATGCAGGGCATTGTGAATCAGGTTTGTCCACACTTGGGTCAATTCATCAGGGTAGCAATGGATTTCCGGTACGGGTTCGTAGTGCCGCACCACCTCTACGCCATGCTTGAGCTTGTTGTGATAGAGGGTGAGCACAGTTTCAATGCCATCAATAATTTGGGCAGGGACTTTTTGACTGCTCTGATCCACTCTGGCATAGGTTTTCAGGGCAAACACAACCTTGGCTGCGCGTTCAATGGCCGTTGTAATCGTGTGGGTGCTGCGCTCGAGCAAGGCCAACTGATGGGCAAGGGTGACTGCCTCCTGTCCTTGAGCGGTACGCAGTAGTTCCACGGGCACCGTTGCCTCTGTCAGCACTCCCAAGTCCACCAAGGTGTCTGCCCACACATCCGCATTCGCAATATCATGAGCCTCCAGAAGTGCCATGATCTGGCGCTTGTACTGCCGCCGTTCTCGACTAGACAGAGCAAGGGAGTCTGCTCGGGACAAGGTACACAACTCTAGGAATTGGTTAAACACCCCTTCAGGCAATTGCCGCACTAGGGTTGGCAATAAGGGTAGCGATCGCTCGGTACAGAGGTTAATGGTTTCAATAGAGGAGCGAATGGCACCAAGAGGCGTATTAATTTCGTGGGCAACACCCGCCACTAACTGTCCTAAGGCCGCCATCTTTTCCGAGTAAATGAGTTCCCGCTGCGCTTTTTGCAGTTGGCTAAGGGTTTCCTCCAGTTCTAGGTTTTTTTGTTTTAGGTGCCGCTCTGCCGCTTGCAACCCAGCCAAGGCTTGATGCTGCACCGTAATATCTTGCACAAATCCTTCAAAGTAGAGAATTTGCCCCTCAGGGCTGCGCACCACCCGGCAGGTTTCCGAGATCCAGCAGCGAGACCCATCCCGACGATAGACTTCTGACTCAAAGTTGGTCAGCGTATCTTGGCGCGCCATCATCTCAATAAACCGCTGCCGCTGCTGTGGATCCACATAAAGGCAGGCTCGGGCATTGGGCTGCTCTTGGAGCAATTGCGACGGGGAATCATAGCCATAAATTAACGCCAAAGCACGATTGGCACGGATATAATTCCCCTCCAAGTCGGTTTGGAAAATTCCCACAACGGCATTTTCAAAGATACTTTGGAAGCCAAATTCATCCGTGAGGTCAGTTGGGGCGGGGGTCATAGGAAGTACTCACGTGTGCTATCTATGGAGCGCCCCCCTAGCCTAAGCCAGTTATGGGAATTTACGCAACCCTCAGTGGGCAGACTTCGCCACGGCTTTATGGTGATGGTGATTGCCGCCGGAGGTAGGGCGGGGTTGAATCACCCCAAAACCACCGTGATTGCGCTCATACACCACATTGATTTCGCCGGTCTCCTGATTGCGGAAAACGTAGAAGTCGTGATCTACCATTTCCAGATGCTCAAGCGCTTCTTGGATGGTCATCGGTGGCATGGCAAAATATTTCATCCGCACCACGTGCTCCGGTAATTGGGGGGTGCGATCGCCCACCAGATCAGCAACCACCGGTGCTTCGGCGACGGCGTTAACCTCTTTGGTGCGCGCTTTATCTTGGCGTTTCTCTTTAAGTTTGCGCAGTTTACGGGCAATTTTGTCCGCAACCAGATCAATGCTGGCATAGAGATTTTCACTACTTTCTTCAGCGCGAATCACTGACCCGTTCACAAATAACGTGACCTCAGCGGTTTGTTTTGGGGCAGTGCTGCGATTACGAGCCACAGAAAGGTGGACATCAATTTCGTTAATGACATTTTGAAAGTGACTGGCAGCGCGTTCAATTTTTTGGTTCACATAGCTGCGAATGCCATCGGTAATGTCAATATTTTTACCATGAATCACTAGCCTCATAGGGTTGCCTCCCCTGAGCAAAAGACGTAAAGAATTAAAGGCTGATCTACCCTCACCCTAGCATTTTCGTATTGGGGATTACAGCCCACCCCCGTCCTCTTCACCTTTATTCGTGTTCTGTGATAATTCTTATCCTCTGGCCCTTGACAAGGTTGAGCGATGTATGAGTAAACCCATTGCTTGGTATTGCCCCCTTGACCTGATCCCCTATCCGCAGGCGTGGGCATGGCAACGGCAATTAGTCGAGCAGCGCAAGGGCAACCCACAGTTGGCGGATGTTCTGTTGACCCTAGAGCATCCACCGATCTACACCCTTGGGCAGGGGGCCACAACCGACCATTTACAGTTTGCACCCGATGGTTGTTCTGTCCCAGTGCTGAGAGTTGAGCGGGGGGGAGAGGTCACCTACCATTGCCCGGGGCAGTTGGTGGCCTACCCAATCTTGAACTTACGGCGGCATCGGTGTGACTTGCACTGGTATCTCCACCAGTTGGAGGAAGTCATCATCCAAACCTTACGGGTATATGACATAAAAGGGGAGCGTGTTGCTGGCCTCACGGGGGTTTGGGTGGAGGGGTATAAGGTGGCCGCTATTGGGATCAAAGTCAGCCGCTGGCTCAGCTTCCACGGCATTGCCCTGAATGTTGTTAATGACTTACGGGGCTTTGGTCAAATTGTGCCCTGCGGTATTGGCGATCGCCCGGTGGGGAACCTGCTACAGTTTAGAGCCGACATTAAGTTTGAATCTGTGCGAGAGCAGTTTAGTCAATCCTTTGCCGATGTCTTTAACCTGCATTTAGAAGCGCGATCCCTTGGAGATCTCCTTGAAACCCCTGATACAGGAGGACAAACCGAATGATCCCCAGCGTTGATAATTGCCAGCTTTACCACTGGTTGACAAAATTTAACTTTTATTTCAGAAGTTGGCTGTTATGAATCAGCAACTTTAGGGGCACAATTTAAGTCTAAGTAGATTAGGATACAGGTCAAAAAATTAACTCCTGCTAGGCTACCTCATAAACGTGATTGGTCAACTTTTTTCTAGCGAGTCATTATCGTCCCCAACCTTGAAATCCTCTACACGTATGCCCGTCGGCAACTGCTGCTATCCCTTTGAATACCGTTGGAATGTGTGCTGCTATGATAAATTCCGCCGCAAAAACGACAACTAGTCCCAGTATCAGCACTGACATGGTGCGCACCTACCTCCAGGAAATTGGCCGGGTGCCGCTCCTCAGCCACGAGCAAGAGATCATTCTGGGGAAACAAGTCCAGCAAATGATGGCGCTACGGGAAAAGCACGATGCCTTAGCGGAGTCCTTAGGCCGTGAGCTAACCCTTGAAGAATGGGCGGCTGCCTGCAATCTTAGTCTCAAGGAACTGAACAGTCTGCTGAAGCAGGGTCAGCGCGCCAAGCAGAAGATGATTGAGGCCAACCTCCGGCTGGTGGTGTCTGTGGCCAAAAAATACCAAAAGCGGAATTTAGAACTGTTGGATTTGGTGCAAGAAGGCACCCTTGGCCTTGAGCGAGGGGTAGAGAAATTTGATCCCACCCGGGGATACAAGTTTTCTACCTACGCTTACTGGTGGATTCGTCAAGCCATCACGCGGGCGATCGCTCAGCAGGCACGCACCATCCGCTTGCCTATCCACATTACTGAGAAGCTAAATAAAATTAAGCGAACCCAGCGGGAACTGTCCCAGCGGTTAGGGCGCAGTGCCACCCCCGCAGAAATTGCTGCGGCCTTAGAGCTGGAGCCAGAGCAAATCCGTGAATACCTCACCTTGGCACGGCAGCCCGTGTCCCTTGACCTCCGAGTTGGCGATAACCAAGATACGGAACTCGGCGAATTACTCGAAGACAACAGTATTTCGCCGGAGCAGTTCACCACGGTTGAGTCACTGCGGGATGATGTCCATCTCTGGCTGGCGGAGTTGACCCCCCAGCAGCGGCAAGTGCTGACCCTGCGCTACGGGTTAAGCGATGGCCAGGAACTCTCCCTAGCTAAGGTGGGTGAGCAGCTTAACCTCAGCCGAGAGCGGGTACGGCAGCTCGAACGTCAAGCCTTAGACCATTTACGGCGGCGACGGCAGCAAATGTACGAATACCTAGCCAGCTAAGGCATGGTAAAAGCATGAACTCATGGCAAGCGGAGGATTGGGTAAGGGCGCTTCAGCTTCAGCCCCACCCTGAGGGTGGGTACTTTCGGGAAGTCTATCGGGCAGCAGGCACAATTCCAGCAGTAGCCTTGCCCCCTCACTTTGCGGGGGGCGATCGCGCCTACAGTACCAGCATTTATAGGAGTGATGTGGGCGGGCTAAAACCCCTCCGCTTTAGCGAGGGGATACAGCCAACTCAGGGGGCTTTAGCCCTCTCTATGTGTTAAACTAGAGACGTGGAAAGTAGGCGTATCAACTACG
>Ga0272446_1000304_pt1 | contig 79317 bp, 66 predicted proteins | sample YNPCB0061_FD_194587 | JGI IMG/M metagenome (GOLD analysis project Ga0272446, IMG submission 194587) | Hot spring microbial mat communities from Yellowstone National Park, WY, United States - YNP-CB-006-1 | ecosystem: Environmental > Aquatic > Thermal springs > Hot (42-90C) > Sediment | place... | reverse complement strand
TCTCCCGCAACATCGGTATAATCTTCAACCTCAATTCCAGGTAGGTTGAGTAGATCAGTTAGAAGTAGCTGCATATCTCAGATTTCGTATAGCATGTTACATTAGCATACCAAGTCCGATAGACCCCGATTTTTTTAGGAAAAGTTATTCGCCCACTGGCTGACGGCTTGGGATTGCTCCTCAAGTCGCTGCCTTAAGCGTTGGCAGACCAGATCACACAAGGGAAAAATAGTTGGATCTGCAATTTCGTAATAGACAGTAACCCCTTGGGGGTGGCGACGCACCAAGCCTGCTTGAGCCAAGGTTTTCAAATGCTTAGACACATTGGCTTGGCCTAAGCCAGTATGCTGAATAATTTCTGAGACATTGCGTCGTCCCTGTTTTAGGGCGCACAACACTTGCAGGCGACTTGGCTCCGCCAGCACCTTGAAGTAGTCTGCCACGTGCATCAATAACTCAGAAGAGGGAGATTCAATCATTTCATGTCGTGCAGCACTATTGCTAAATCGGTGTTGCTGAATGTGGCTATGAATTCCCTCATCCCCAACCCTTCTCCTTGGGGAGAAGGGAGCTAAGAGTCTTGTTCCCTCTCCGTTGGGAGAGGGCTAGGGTGAGGGCGGCAAAAGACTCAAACCCGAAAATCATACGTCTATTCAGCAATGCCGTAAACCCATATAGTTCATTATATAACTAAGCAGTAATTAGCGGAGTTTTACCGATAGTCCAGCCGTTTGTAGGGGGGCGGCTGCTGTTGCTGTTTTGCGTAGCCGCTGGGAATAGAACGACGCTGCCTCATCACCTCGGGCGCATTCTTGGGCGAAATTAATCAAGTGATGTCCTACCACACCAACGTGGATGAGTTGTTCAATTTGCGCCTTCTTCAGGGCAGGCCAAGCCAGTTGCCAAAAGGTGTCTCGATAACTACTGCGAAGACCCACCTGCCAGAGGATATTTTTCATAATCCGCAGACCCCGGAGAATATTTTCGCGACTTAGCCGTGCTCGGCTATTGGGGACGGCAATGCGGTTGGGATAGGTGTGCTCCATCTGATAGGCAAACCGTTCGTAGAGAAATTTTGGTTCGTAGGCGGTGGTAATGGTGCGCCGCCACATCTCTACTACTTCTTCGTAGGGCATCAGGAATTCGACATTAGATTCGCGATTTTCGTCATGGTTGAGGCGGCCTTCAGCTTCCAGTCGGCGCCACAGGGGGGTTCGCGGTAGGGCGTGGAGCAGGTTAATGGTGAGGGTGGGAATGTGGGAGGCACGAATGAAGTCAAGGATGCGATCGCCCGTTTCAGGGGTATCGGTATCAAACCCAATAATGATCCCTGAGACGACTTCCATGCCATAGCTATTCAGGGTTTGCACCGCCTGTAAAATCGGCATACTCAGGTTTTGGTCTTTGTGGATGGCGTGCAGCGCCTCTGGCTCCGGCGTTTCAATGCCACAGAACACTGTGCAGAAGTACGCCTCCCGCATCATCTCCAGTAGTTTGGGACTTTGGGCAATATTGAGGGTGGCTTCACAGGCAAATTGCAACGGATAGCCATTGGCTTTTTGCCAGTCAATGAGGTGGGGTAATAACTCAGTTACCGCGCGGCGATTGCCAATGAAGTTATCATCTACGAAATAAACGGCTCCCGGATTCCCCGACGCCAGCATGGTATCCAATTCTTTGAGAATTTGCTGGGGCGTTTTGAGGCGCGGATTACGGCCATAGAGTTCGGGAATGTCGCAGAACTCACAACGAAAGGGGCAGCCACTGGAAAACTGCACACTGCCAAGAAAATAGTTTGCCATCCGCACATGCTGATAAGCAGGTATGGGAAACTCACTGAGGGGGAGGCGAGCAGTGGTTTCAAAGATCAGTTGCTGCGGTGGTCGCTGAGAGCCATACTCGTCAAAGTAGGCAATCATTTTGTCGGTGGCATCGCCTAACTCCCCCAAATGCAAAATATCAACATCGGGGTAGTACTCAGGACAGCTAGACACCGATGGTCCTCCGAGTGCCGTGAGTTTACCGTGGCGGTGGGCAATTTCATTAATTTCGTTAATTTGGGCGCGTTGAATGTGCATCCCGCTAGTGATGACAACGTCTGCCCAAGCGTAATCAGCCTCTTTGGCCGGAGCCACATTCTCATCAATGAGGCGCACTTCCCACGACTCTGGCAAGTAGGCAGCCACCAGCAGAATCCCTTGGGGCGGCATAAAGGCACGGACGGTGCCCATGAGCGGGTAGGCGTGGTGAAAGGTGCCAAAGGAACGGCTGTAGCGAGGGAATACACAGAGAATACGGCGATGGTTGCGAGGAGTATAGGGGATGCGACCAGTGGTCATCTCCGGTACCAATTTGATCTCATCGGTGCTCCGACTTAGGTTCATGACCCAACACTCCTAACCTGCTTGTAATTAGGTATAGCCTACAAAGGCGATTGTCGCCTAGTTTTTAGTAGCCCTCAGAAGTAAAATCCAAGGTGAGTGGAATGGTCACGCGCTGGATTTGGGTTCTAACGGTGCCATCGGCCTCTAGCCAAAGTTGACGAAACCCAGGCCCGATGGGTTCAAGAGTAAATTTAGCCGCACGGGGTAAAAACTGAATACAGGTGGAGGGGCACCCGAGGTAGGTCACTCCTTGGCGCTCGGCCATAAAGGACTGGTGAATATGACCAAACAGCACTAGCTTGACCTGAGGATGACGGTCTAGGATGCCAAAGAGTGCCTCTGGGTTTTGCAGGCGGCTACTGTCTAGCCATGGTGCACCCGTGCGAAAGGGAGGGTGGTGCAGGGCAATGAAGGTGGGGCGATCGCTGCAGTTGCTTAACTGGTCGTCCAGCCAGTGTAGCGTCGTCTCACTTAAGGCACCGTGAACCTGACCCTCAACTTGAGAATTCAGCAGAATGCCTTGCCACGCCCCAAGGGACATGAGGCGATCGCCCCTGAGGGGCGGTTGCGCAAGGGCAGGGATCATGGCGGCGGGATCATCATGGTTCCCGGGAAGCCAATAGACCGGGCAGGGGAAGGTTTTCAAGGCGTTGGCAAGGTTTGTGTAGGTTTGGGTGCACGGCTCTTGCGCCAAGTCGCCGGTTAATAACAATGCATCCGGTGGGGGGAACTGGTGTTGGAGCGTGTCTAAAATAGCGGCCAAGGAATCCGCGGTGCGTAACCCTAGCAGTGTGCCACTGCTGTTTGAAAATAAGTGCAAGTCTGATAATTGAATCAGGTATGCTGATTGACTCATACAATTTAAGTAACTCCAAGAATGGTGAGGATCCCGAGCCAAAAAATTTCTTTTCAGACAGTTTGCTGCTTCTAGCCTAGAGAATAGTATCGGCGATCGCTATAGCTATAATTGGAAGAATTCTTAGCGCCTTATCAACTGAGGTGACAGACTATGCCAAGTCCCGAAAATCCTAGCAACCCACCCGATGATTTGTTAGAAACCATTATTACGGATTTGGGGGAACTGGCACGCACTGCGAGTCAACCTGAGGAGGTTGATTTAAGCTCCCTCGCTGCCGAATTAGAATCGCTGACCAGTTCAGCAGAGCAGCGGGCGATCGCCCAAAATGCTGACCTGCAAGAGCAAATTAGCCAACTGACCACTGAACTAACGACTCTCCAAACCGAGCGAGATCACCTCAACCGCGAACTCAGTGACCTACGAGCGAATTATCAAAGGGCTACCGCAGAGGTTCAGCGCCTGCAAGAGCAATTGGCCAGTCAGCAAGCTACACACGCAAGCGATCTATTGAAAGAACAAGTTGCGCGGTTAACGGCTGAAAAAACTGCTCTTGAGGGAATGCGCCAAAACTTGGAACAGGAGCTTGCCCAAGCCATCACGCAGCAAGAAGAGCTACAGCAGCAACTGCTAACGCTGCAAGACCAAGCGACGACTCTAGCAGAACTCAACGCCCAACTCACCTCACTGCAAACCGAAAAGGCTGCACTAGAGCAGCAACTACAGGACGCCTTAGCCGCCGCCCCCCCAGACTCCCTAGAAGAAACGGCGCTCCTCAGCGAACCCCACGATATTGGTCTGGCGCAGCAATTAGCACAGTTGACGCGGCAACTGACCCAAGTGGAAACAGAGCGCAATACCCTCAACGCAGAACTAGAGCACCTGAAGCTAGAGGCCGATGCACTGCGCCACGACAATGAGGCCTTGCGCGCTCAAGTCTCAACAGTTGTACCCACAGAATTAACCCTTGCCGCTCAGGAAAACCGCCATCTAAAACGGCAGTTGCGCCGACAGGGGTATGCACTTTGGCTAACGGGGATTGCAGCAACAGTTATTTCCGCCCTGAGTGTGAGCTTAACCTTACCGCAGCCGGTGGGGCGGGTTGTTCCTCCCTTAGCTGCCTTGGCTGTCCCGATTCTCACAGTGTTAGCGCGGGGACGCTCACCTGAGATAGCCCCGCCGGAAACCCCCACCTAGGCGATCGCGGCGATCCCCCTCTAGGCTAAAATCTTAGGGCAGGGACGCTTTGCTTAGGAGTATAGATTACCGTGCCCAATCTCAAAGCTATTCGCGATCGCATCAAAACCATCAAAGATACCCGCAAAATTACCGAAGCCATGCGCCTCGTGGCGGCAGCAAAAGTGCGCCGTGCCCAAGAGCAGGTGATGGCGAGTCGTCCCTTTGCCGATCGCCTAGCTCAAGTGCTCTACGGGCTACAAACGCGGCTACGCTTTGAAGATGCCAACTTACCCCTACTGGCAAAACGTCCTGTAAAGACTGTGGCCTTGTTAGTTGTTACCGGCGATCGCGGCCTCTGTGGCGGTTACAACACCAACGTGATTCGTCGCGCCAAGGAGCGCACCGAAGAACTAGAGGCAGAGGGAATTAAATATACCCTAGTGATCGTGGGTCGCAAGGCGGCTCAGTACTTCCAGCGCCGTGACTATCCCATCGATGCGGTTTATTCTGGCCTCGAGCAAATCCCCTCTGCCAGCGAAGCAGGCCAAATTGCCAATGAGTTGCTCTCCCTCTTTTTGTCAGAAACCGTGGATCGGGTGGAGCTGATCTACACCAAGTTTGTCTCATTGATTAGCTCGAAGCCGGTGGTGCAAACGCTGCTCCCCCTTGATCCGCAAGGACTAGAGGCAGCCGATGATGAAATTTTCCGTCTGACCACCTGGGCCTCCCATCTGAAGGTGAACCGCGAGAAGGTCACTTCAAACCTGCCAGCACTGCCCCCAGACATGATTTTTGAGCAGGATCCCGTACAGATCCTAGATGCGCTCTTGCCCCTCTACCTGAGCAACCAATTGCTGCGGGCACTGCAAGAAGCCGCTGCCTCAGAGCTAGCCGCGCGGATGACGGCCATGAATAACGCCAGCGACAACGCCCAAACCCTCATTGGTACACTGACCCTGTCCTACAACAAAGCTCGCCAAGCGGCCATTACCCAAGAGATTCTCGAAGTGGTCGCCGGTGCCGAGGCACTGCGTTAAGGCGAGGGGGATTTCTGAAGCTCCTGTTTGCATCGACCTCTGTCGGGCCGTTGGGTACCGGTCAAGGGGGTGGGGTTGAACTCACCCTCCTCAATATGGTCTTGGCTTTGCAACCCCGCGGCTACGAGATTCAGATTCTTGCTCCCTGTGGATCGCGCCTGCCAGTACCCGCTGCCATTGAGGAGATTCCCGGTGCCCTACAGGTGCCTGCCCAGCATCAACGCCGAGACCAGCCGATTGTCATGCCCAGCAATAGTGTCCTAGCTAATCTGTGGGCACGGGTGCAGCAGCTACAGCAGGGGTACGATCTCATTGTTAATTTTGCCTACGATTGGCTACCCTTTTATCTAACTCCATGGTTATCTCGACCGGTGGCACACTTGGTGAGTATGGCTTCGATTTCTGAGGTGATGGATCAGGCGATCGCCACTGTGATTGACCAGTATCCGGGCAGTATTGGGGTCTATACGCGCACCCAAGCAGCGACCTTTCCCTTTGGCGATCGCTGTGTATGCTTAGGCAGTGGCCTAGACTTAAGCCTCTACGAATTTTGCGCCGACCCCGACGATGTCCTGTGCTGGCTGGGGCGCATTGCCCCCGAAAAGGGGTTAGAAGATGCCGTGGCAGCGGCAAATGTGACCCGCACTCCCCTAAAAATTATGGGACAGATGCAGGATGTTGACTATTGGCAGCGAATTCAGGCTCAATATCCCGATGCCCCCATTGAATACCTTGGGTTTTTGCCCACCCAACAGATGCAGGCACACCTACGGCGGTGTAAAGCCTTGCTGCTCACCTCCCGCTGGGTCGAAGCCTTTGGCAATGTGGTCATTGAAAGTTTAGCCTGCGGCGTGCCCGTCATTGCCTACGATCGCGGGGGGCCCAGTGAAATTGTCCGCCATGGGCAAACGGGCTTTTTAGTGACCCCCGATTCAGTGCCCGACCTTATTAGTGCCCTTGGTCAAATTGAGCAGATTCGTCGCTCAGCGTGCCGCCAACAAGCGGAGCAAGAGTATAGCCTTAAGGCCTATGGGGATGTGGTCGAATGCTGGCTAAAGGACGTGTACTACCGCGATGCCCCTAAGGTGTAGGGCATATCATGATGGTATGATGAGCGGTGAAGCGAACTAATAGCGAACGAATGATGAGTGATGTCTCATCTGGTCATTAGGAGAATATAGGGTTGAGTGAAACAGCAGTTGCCATTGTTACTGGTGCATCCCGTGGGATTGGTCGGGCGATCGCCCTTGAGTTAGCTGGCCAAGGAGCAGCCGTCGTTGTTAATTATGCGCGATCAGCAGAGGCGGCGATGGAGGTCGTGCACACCATTCAAGGCCAAGGGGGACAGGCAACGGCGATCGCTGCGGATGTCTCTGTGGCTGAAGAGGTTGAAACCCTTGTCGCCAAAACCCTAGACACCTATGGCCGCATCGATGTGCTTGTTAACAATGCAGGCATTACCCGCGATACCCTGCTGCTGCGGATGAGCCTTGAGGACTGGCAAGCCGTGATTAACCTAAACCTGACGGGCGTATTTTTGTGCACCCGGGCGGTGAGTAAACTAATGCTCAAACAAAAACGGGGGCGAATCATTAATATTGCTTCAGTGGCAGGGCAAATGGGCAACCCCGGCCAAGCGAACTACAGTGCCGCCAAAGCAGGGGTGATTGGCTTCACCAAAACCGTTGCTAAAGAACTGGCCAGTCGGGGTATTACCGTCAATGCCGTTGCCCCCGGCTTTATTGCCACAGACATGACCGCAGGGCTGAAAGCTGATGAAATTCTTAAATTTATTCCCCTTGGTCGTTACGGTAACCCCGAAGAGGTTGCGGGCATGGTGCGGTTTTTAGCCCTTGATCCAGCAGCCTCCTACGTCACCGGTCAGGTCTTTAATGTTGATGGTGGTATGGTGATGGCTTAAGCCATTGCCCGTTGAGTTGTACCCTAAGCCATGACAAACGCGATTACGCTCCCGAGTCAGTACGATCCACGTCAGACTGAAGCCAAGTGGCAGCAACAATGGGAAAGCAGCGGCGCTTTCCATGCTGATCCACAGCACAGCGGTACCCCCTACTGTATTGTAATTCCGCCCCCGAACGTTACGGGCAGCCTGCACATGGGGCACGCCTTTGAACACGCGCTCATCGACGTTCTGGTTCGCTACCACCGGATGCGTGGCGACAATGTCCTGTGGCTGCCGGGTACCGATCACGCCAGCATTGCCGTCAGTGCGATTTTAGATCAACAGCTACAGGCAGAGGGGACAACCCGCTTTGCCATTGGTCGGGATGCATACCTAAAGAAAGCATGGGAGTGGAAGACCACCTCCGGCAATACAATTGTTTCTCAACTACGGCGCCTAGGGCTGTCGGTGGACTGGTCGCGGGAACGGTTTACGATGGACGAAGGCTTATCCCGTGCGGTTTTAACGGCCTTTAACCGGCTTTACGAGGCGGGGCTTATCTACCGCGGCAAGTACCTAGTGAACTGGTGCCCCGCCAGTCAATCCGCTGTCTCAGATCTGGAAGTAGAAAACCGCGAGGTGCAGGGGCACCTATGGCATTTACGCTACCCCCTCTCTGACGAGTCAGGCTATTTAGAAGTGGCCACAACCCGCCCAGAAACCATGCTGGGGGATACCGCCGTAGCCGTCCATCCGGACGACGATCGCTATCGCCATTTAATCGGCAAAACCCTGCGCCTGCCGCTCATGAACCGCGACATTCCAATTATTGCGGATTCGCTGGTTGATCCTGCCTTTGGCACGGGGTGCGTCAAGGTGACGCCTGCCCATGACCCCAACGATTTTATCATGGGACAACGCCATCAGTTGCCAATGATTAACCTCATGCACAAGGATGGCACCCTCAATGAGAATGCTGGTGAGTTTGCAGGGTTAGATCGCTTTGTGGCTCGCAAGACAGTCGTCGAGCGACTGAAAGCTGAGGGCTATTTAGTGAAGGTTGAGGATTATAAGCATACTGTTCCCTACAGCGATCGCGGCAAAGTGCCCATTGAACCCCTCCTCTCCACCCAGTGGTTTGTAAAAATCCGTCCCCTAGCCGACGCAACCCTCCACGCCCTCGATCAGGACAATTCACCACGGTTTATTCCGGAGCGATGGGCCAAAGTCTATCGGGACTGGCTTGTGAACCTACGGGACTGGTGTATTTCACGGCAACTCTGGTGGGGGCATCAGATTCCTGCGTGGTATGTCATTAGTGAAACCAACGGCGAGGTGCGCGACGACACCCCCTTTGTGGTAGCTATGGACGAGGCTGAGGCGCGCTCAAAAGCAGTGGCGCAGTTTGGTGAGGCTATCCAACTGCAACAGGATGAGGATGTCTTGGATACGTGGTTCTCGTCGGGGCTATGGCCATTTTCCACCCTAGGTTGGCCCGAGGATACGCCTGACTATCGCTGCTACTACCCCAATGCCACCTTAGTGACAGGGTTTGACATCATCTTCTTCTGGGTTGCCCGCATGACAATGATGGGGCAGTACTTTACAGGTGCCATTCCCTTCAGAGATGTGTATATTCACGGCTTGGTGCGGGATGAAAACAACAAAAAAATGTCTAAATCTGCCAACAATGGCATTAATCCCCTTATCCTGATTGAGAAGTACGGCACCGATGCCCTGCGCTATAGCCTTGTCAAGGAAGTGGTGGGAGCAGGGCAAGATATTCGCCTAGAGTACAACCGCAAAACCGATGAGTCGGCCACCGTCGAAGCCGCGCGTAACTTTGCCAACAAGCTGTGGAATGCGTCCCGCTTTGTCTTGATGAACTTGGAGGGGCAGTCCCCCGCCCAGTTAGGAACCCCAACACCTGCTGCCCTAACCCAAGGCGATCGCTGGATCTTAAGCCGTTATCACACCTGTATTCAGGCGACCACGCACCGAATTGACACCTACGGCCTAGGCGAAGCCGCTAAAGGGCTCTACGAGTTCATTTGGGGGGATTTCTGCGACTGGTATATTGAACTGGTCAAGCCTCGCTTGCAGGGAACTGATCCCCAGGCCAAGCGCACTGCTCAGCAGGTCTTAGCCACGGTGCTCGATGGTATCCTGCGCTTGTTGCACCCCTTTATGCCCCACATTACCGAAGAGATTTGGCATACTCTCCACCAAGTTGATGACTCTCAGTTGTTAGCGCAGCAAACCTATCCCCTTGCCGACCCCGCCCACATCAATGGAGACCTAGAAACTCAATTTGCGCTGGTGCTGGAGACAATCCGTACCATTCGTAATCTGCGGGCTGAAGCGGGGATTAAGCCCGGATTAATGATTACGGCGCTTATTGATGCCAGTGCCGATGATGCTGCCATACTGACGACGAGCGCAGCAGATATTTGCCATCTAGCACGCCTCGAGACCCTCACCATTGCCCCAGGCGTCCAAGCCCCGGCTCAAGTTTTTAGCGGCGTGGTGGGCAGCAGTGAAATTCTGATTCCCCTAGCTGGCGTGGTCGATCTGGAGGCACTCGTTACAAAACTCACCAAGGATCGCGATCGCCTCCAGCGAGAGATCGAATCCCTCAGTGCTCGGCTTAACAATCCTAAATTTCTGAATAAAGCGCAACCCGAGGTGGTGACTGCCGCCCAACAGCAGCTCGCCGCTGCCCAGCAACAATCAGCTATCCTTGAGCATCGTCTGCACGCCTTAGCCAACCATGAAAAAATCTAACTCACCGGATCAAGACCCCACAATTACCATTCCAGTCGCGGCGATGCAGGCAGCGGAAGAGGGACGGCTCATCGATGCCATCGAACTTACCCGAGAGCAGCTAGGGGTTGATCTCAAAACAGCCCAGCAAGCGGTTGAGGCTTATCTAAACAATGAGTAATTGAGGGCGTTGCTGAATAGACGTATGACTTTCGGGTTTGAGTCTTTTGCCGCCCTCTCCCAGAGGAGAGGAAACAAGACTCTTAGCTCCCGTCTCCTTGGGGAGAAGGGTTGGGGATGAGGGAATTCATAGCCACGCCCAGCAACACCTAGCTAAAGCAGGTACTGCTGCGCTAGCCTATCGCCTATCCTTGATGATGTAGCGCACGGTACCAAGCAATGGTTTGCCGCAAGCCCTCTGCTAAAGAAACCTGAGCACGAAAGCCAAACGCTTGCTCTGCTTGAGACGTATCTAAACAACGGCGGGGTTGGCCATTGGGTTTATCGGTTTGCCAGTGAATCTCGCCGTTGAAATCCATCAGGTGGGCAATCATCATTACTAGGTCTTTAATCGTAATCTCTTCACCGGTGCCGAGGTTAATTGGATCAGGCTCGTTATAGGCTTGAGTGGCCATGACAATGCCCCGGGCAGCATCTTCCACGTAGAGAAATTCACGACTGGGGCTGCCGTCTCCCCACACCTCTATTGCGGTCTCCCCCCGCTGCTGGGCAGAATGAATCTTGTGAATCAATGCGGGAATGACGTGGGAACTGGCAGGGTCAAAGTTATCCCGTGGGCCATACAGATTAACCGGAAGCAGATAAATACCATTAAAGCCATATTGTTGCCGATAGGCTTGTAATTGCACCAACAGAGCTTTCTTAGCAATGCCGTAGGGGGCGTTGGTTTCTTCAGGGTAGCCATTCCACAGATCGCTTTCTTTGAAGGGCACCGGCGTGTATTTAGGGTAGGCGCAGATGGTGCCGATACAAACAAACTTTTCCACGCCAGCACGATAGGCACAATCAATGAGTTGCGCCCCCATCATGAGGTTGTCGTAAAAGAGTTCTGCCGGCTTGGCTTGATTCAGGCCAATCCCGCCCACATGGGCCGCAAGGTGAATCACAATTTGTTTGCCGTCCACTGCCTCTTTACAATCATCAAGGCGGCGCAGATCGTACTTCTGCCGACCGACGCAGGTAATCTTATCGCAGTCGGCACCCGCGCGGATGAGTTCGGCAGTAACTTGACGGCCTAAAAAACCAGTGCCACCCGTTACTAAAATATATTTTTCTGCTAGGCTCATCATGATTGACCGTTAATCTGCTTTGCTGATTGCTTGGCGGTTAGCCACCACATCCAACACGGTTTCCGAGGTGGATTGGGGCGCATCGGAACTGAGGCCAACGGCGTGGAGATCCGCCTGCACCATCAAGGCCACCAGTTCTGGAAAGGTCACCGATGGCTGCCACCCCAGCAGGGTCTTTGCTTTTGTGGGGTCACCTAGCAGCAAATCAACTTCGGTGGGCCGCAGATAGCGCGGGTCAAACTCGACGTAGTCTTGCCAGTTTAGCCCCACATGGCCAAAGGCTAACTCTAAGAATTCACGGACGGAGTGGGTTTCGCCAGTGGCTACAACGTAATCATCGGGTTGGGGATGTTGCAGCATTAACCACATGGCACGCACATAGTCCTTGGCGTAACCCCAGTCTCGCTGGGCATCGAGGTTGCCAAGGTAGAGTTTGTCCTGCAAACCCGCCACAATCCGCGCCACTGCCCGGGTAATCTTGCGGGTCACAAAGGTTTCACCACGACGGGGGCTGTTATGGACAACGACACAACCGACACCAGCCACAAAGCGTCCGGATTGCGTCGCCAGATCCACCACCCATTCATCATCTTCGATGGCAGCCGCGTCGATCTTACGAATCTCGGCAGCGGGCTGCCGCAAGTGCTGCCCCTTCTCCCCTAACGGCTGAGCCGTTGATAGGTTGAGCTGATAGTAGCTCCTGCCGTGCCGCTGCTCTAGGTAAACCGATGCCGTTCTGCCTTGGTGCGCGTACAACCAATATAAGCCTTGCGCCAGCAGGGGGCTATTTGTTCGGATACTTTCGCCATTTCCTGCCTTCAGGCCATCACCAGCATAGTAGCCACCCAAGAAAGCTGCTTGGATCTCTGGGTTGGCATTTAAGATGATGGGGGGGACGCGTTTCAAACCGTCATCCGAATATAACTGACTGCGCAGCCACTTCACTGTTGCTTGCCCTGAGCCGCTGAGATAGGTCTGACCGACGGGATGGCAGTCAAACTCTGAAGTGCCAGTTGAAAACCGGGCATTGCCCAGAAAGAGCCGCGACCACAGTTCGGCAATGCGCTGTTGCAGCTTTGGGTCATTATTCGTGAACTGAATAACTGTGCGATCGCCACTCGGAATGTAGCCATCAGCCGCCATCAGCCCTAAAAACTCGCCCATTTCCGGTGTAACCGCAGTCCACGCTGGCGTTGGCGGCATTGACTCCGCTAGCAGGAGGGTATCGCCGATCTGCAAACTGTCTGCGCGGCATTCGGTTTCATCAGACCGAATCAGGGTGTGGTGAGCTGTACAGGTAACAACACCACCCCGCCCGTGGATCGCTAACAGTTCATGGTCAGGATCATCCTGCCGTCGTTTCGTTGCTGTGATAGCAACCACCGCTGTCCAATCCCTGCCATCCCAGACCTCAACCCCCACAAGGTCAAAGTGCTGAACGTTTGGTCCTTTGCGGCGCAAGGGAATTAATTCTCGCGGTGTGACTACATTGAGGGTGCCATTTATCCTAACAATCAGGGGGGTGTTGAGGGGAATGCATTCATGGTTGAACAAGATACCGTTACAGGCAAACAGGTTATAGGCTTCGCGGTAGTTCACGGTTTGCCAGTGGGCATACACTTTAGCACAGGCGTAGGGACTGCGGGGATAAAAGGGGGTTGTTTCCCGTTGGGGAACTTCCTGTACCAACCCAAACATTTCCGAGGAACCGGCTTGGTAGAAGCGCACTGCGTTGCCGGTGCGGTCTTGGTACTCGCGAATCGCCTCCAGAAGCCGTAGCGTTCCCATCGCCACGGTTTCCACTGTATATTGTGGTGCATCAAAGCTGACGCGCACGTGGGACTGGGCACCGAGGTTATAGATTTCATCGGGTTGACTCAGTTCAATAATGCGCCGTAGGGTGCCGCCATCGGTGAGATCACCGTAGTGCAGTCGCAACCGGGCTGTTTCTTGGTGGGGGTCAACGTAAATGTGATCAATGCGGTCGGTATTAAAGGTGGAGGTGCGGCGGATAACCCCATGGACTTCGTAGCCTTTTTCTAATAACAGTTCACTCAGGTAAGACCCGTCTTGGCCGGTAATGCCTGTAATTAATGCCCGTTTGCGATCGCCCATGCTACCTTCTAATACCTAATACTGCGTGTATCTTTACCCTATCATTGCCCTTGGGCGGCGGGTGCCACAGTGGCGCTGCTCAGCCGCGTTTGCGCTGGATAGCCGACGGCACGCTTTAGAACCGCTAGGGAGCGATTGTAGTTCAAAATGGCCGCCAATAGGTTGCCTTGGGCTTGGGTCAAGTTTGTTTCGGCACTGGTGACTTCCTGCTGAGTGCCCACTCCCGCCTGAAAACGCAACCGCGCTAGCCGCAGTCCTTCTGTGGCTTGGGTAACGGCTGTGCGAGCGGTGGTGATGTTGGTTTCGTTAGCCTTCAGGTTAATGTAGGCTGTTTCCACCTCAAGGCGGATAATATCCTTTTGATTGGCGTACTGCGCTTCAGCAGTGGCGGCAAGGGCTTCTTGCCGGGCGGCACTGGCACGGGCGTTACCGCCATCAAATAAGGCCAGTTGCATTTGAATGCCCACCCCATAGCCAAAGCGCGGATCTAGGCTATCGGTGAGATGATCCAACATATTGCCACTGGCAAACAGACTGACCTGTGGGCGAATGGCCGCAAGGGCAACTTGGCGATTTTTTAGGGCAATCTGGCGCTGGAGCAGCCGCTGCTCGAGTTCAACGCGATTGGCAAACGCAAGGAGAATGCTGTCCTCAACAGACAAAGGCCACTGGCCTTCGGGTTCTACCCTGTCGGCGATCGCCACATCGACGCTTTGGTTCACATTCAACCGTTGTGCCAACTGTCGCCGGGTCGTCACTTCTAAATTACGGGCTTGGCTGAGGTTTTGCTGGGCATTGGCAAGGCTGACCTCTGCCGTTAACACATCCAACAAGGTACCAATACCTGCTCGCTCAAAGGCAACCGCATCCCGTAGGGTCACTTGGGCGTTGGCCACTGCTGCTTCGGCAATTTGCACCTGTACCTTCGCTTGCTGTGCCAAATAGTAGTCCGTGCTCACGTCCAAGAGCAGTTGATCCAGTTGTCGCTGCACTTCTAACTCACTAAAGCGGACTTGATCCCGAGCAGCTTGAATCGATGCTGCCCGGCCGCCAGAGGTAAAGAGTGTATAGTTCATGACTAAGGCAGCGTTGGAGGTTGCACCTGCGGTCGCGCCAAATAAATTGGTAAAAAAGTTGGTGGCGTTGAGTTGGTTAACGGGGGCAAGCGTAACCGGCGTAAAGGAAGAGGGAGTCGCCGCTTGAGTGGCACTGTTCTGCAGTTGTTGCAGTTGTTGCTGCAACTCAAGGTTTTGTTGATCGGCAAAAGTAGTGAGTTGCGAACCTTGAAAGCGTTGCTGTAGGCGCTGCACTTGGTTGGCTAAGATACGGCTGGCCTCTAGTTGCTGACCCGTAAGCTGTTGCAGTCCTTGTTGTTGCTGCTGCTGTTGCAGGGATAGCTGCTGCTGAACATTAAGAGGTAAGTAGGCGGGCTGGCCGCTAGGGCGAGTGGCTTGCCCCACGCTCACTTGGAAAGAAAAGGTGGGATAAAGCTGGCCAAGGGCTTGATTGAGTTGTGCCCGCGCCCGCTGGAGTTGCAGCTCACTAATTTGCAGCCCCAAGTTATTGCGAATAGCCACCTCAAGAGCTTGATCAAGGGTCAGGGGTTGTGTCAGATCAATGGTCACATCGGTAGGTAAGGCCAGCGCCTCTGGAGTGGGGTTCAGCGGCATTAATGCTGGTTGACTCACCGCCGCTGCCGGTGCTTGGGCAACGCTTGGCTCAGGTGCGGGGTCAGCGATGCTTGCTGGGGTAACTGCCACCTCAGCCGCTACAGACATCGCAGCCACCTGATCAGCACTCATTACCTCAGCGTGCGCTGGGGTTAAGCTAATAAGCATCCTCCCAAAGGCGATTGGGGCGATCGCCACCACCCGAGCTGCCAATCGTCGTTTCAGGGCAAACGCAAAATAGTTCATGATCTGCACTTAGACGCACAGCCAGTTCATTGGGGTTAAACCGCGGTGTAGTCTAAGGACAGGAAGAGGTTGCCAGCAGACACCCATTGATTCACTCCCACATCACACAGCTATTCTGCAAAACTCTAACATGATCCTGCGAATTCCGTCTCTTGACCTGCTTTAAGCGATGGTGGGTGAGGCCGGTAAAAGACTCAAACCCGAAAGTCATACGTCTATTCAGCAACGCCGGATATGGTGTAATAGCTACCCACTCATTGATCTTGGGTAACCGCTACCAATTCCGCCAAAACTGTCCCTATCCGTTCAATGGGTAGTATATATCTGACAGCGCCAAGGGCGATCGCCTCTTTTGGCATCCCAAAAATGATGCTCGTGGCTTCGTCTTGGGCAATTGTGATACCCCCCACTCTAGAGATGGCCTGCATTCCTGCTGCGCCATCATCCCCCATCCCCGTTAACAGCACCCCAATCGCTGCTTCACCATAAAACGCTGCGAGAGAGCGGAGCATCACATTGACGGATGGGCAATGGCGTTCACCCTCGACAGGGGGACTGAGGCTCAACTTACCGCGGCGATCCACTTCTAAGTTCCAGCTATCGGGAGCAAAATAGACAACCCCCGGCTGGGGCGTATCGCCAGCATTGGCAATGGTGACTCGCAGCCTCGTTTCTCGTGCCAACCAGGCCACCAAGCCACTCAAAAACCCAACACTAATGTGCTGAGTACATACAATGGGCACGGGAAAACTGGCGGGAAGATCTTGCAAGATTTTAGCAATGGCTTGGGGCCCCCCTGTTGAAGCACCAATTCCAACAATGGCTGCTTGCTTGGCGGTAACGGTGGCCTGAAGGTAGGCAGGTGCCCTTGCACTCGCGGTAGGGCGCGGCTGTAAGGGGCGGGTAAACACCTTGACCCCTGCTAGGACACGGATTTTATTGATCAGTTCATTGCGGTCGTAGTCTGCCATTAAGCCACTACTTGGTTTTGGGAAGACATCTGTGGCTCCCGCTTGCAGCAGTTCAAACGCCGTTTGCGCCTCACGCACGGCAACGCTAATAACCAAAACAGGACGAGGCGCACGAGCCATCAGTTGGCGGGTAAACTCTCGCCCATCCATCTCTTTCATATAGAGATCGGTGCAGACAACATCAGGTTGGCACTCCGGAATTTGCAGCAGTGCCTCTCTGCCGGTGACCGCAGTTCCCACCACAACGATATCTGGGGCAGTCTGCAAGAGTTGCTTGAGAATACTCAGGGCAATGGGGGAATCTTCCACCAAAAAAACACGGATGGGCATTCAAGGCTATCCAGAAACCTTGCTGATAGGATAGCGCGAACTCTTGCCTAGGAAGTCTTTTTGCTGGCCAGAACACGAATTTTGGTGACTAGGGTATGTTTCAAGCGCTCGTAATCTGTTGCAGAGCCGGTCGTGGGCTTCGGGAAGAAGTCTAGGGCGCCCGCTTGCATCAGGTTATAGATATTGTCCACATCCGTCGGCTGTACGGCATTACTAATCACTAGCACTGGCCGGGGAAAGCGTTTCATCACTTCTTTAGTAAACTCCAGCCCATCCATGCCGGGCATTTGTAAATCGGTACAGATGACATCCGGCTGGGTGCGCTCAATAATTTCTAGGCCAGAGGCTCCATCTAAGGCTGTTCCGACCACCTCCACTTCCTCGGAGGAGTTAATCAATCGCTGTAGAATCTCAAGGGCAACGACTGAGTCTTCAATTAAAACCACTTTAATTTTGCTCATGAATTAGCTCCCTTAGGGTATCGAGTAGCAGGGTTTGGTCAAAGTTTCCTTTGGTGAGGTAAGCGTTGGCACCGGCAGCAAGGGCACGTTGGCGATCGCTGGCAGCGGCTAAGGTCGTCACCAGCACAATGGGTAACCGTTGATACTCCGGTAGTTGCCGAATGCGTTGGGTCATTTCAATGCCACTTTGCTGGGGCATTTCAACGTCAGAGACGATGGCATCGAAGGTGCCAGTGCGCAACTGCTGAAATCCATCGGCTCCGTCCACGGCGGTGGTGACCTCGTACCCTGAGCGCTCTAAAATTCGCCGCAGTTGGGTGCGGATGGGGAGGGAATCTTCCACCAGTAGGATCCGTGGCTTTGTGGGCGGCTTCAAGACAGTGCCGGGCTGGGGGCGATCGCCCCCGGTTGCGGTCACTAGTGTACTAGGCTTTAGCAGATGGCAAATGTCTCCCGTTTCCAGAACAGTGACCCCTAACAGATGGGGAATGCCGCTGAGTAAGGGATGATGGGGTTTTAACTGTACTTTTTGGAAGTTCACAATCTCATCCACAATCAGCCCGCGATAGCGATCGCCATGGCGAAGAATTATACAGGGATACCGCGGTTGGTGACGGATCCCCCCCTCTTGATTGAGAATATCTGCTAACCAACTGATGCTGACCGGCTGCTGCTCCCACAGTAGGGTTGGCTCTGCTCCCCCTAAGATTAATTCCTCGTGGCGCAACAGCAGCGTGGTGGCGATCGCCTCAACCGGCAAACCATAGACGTAATCGTGCAGGCGCACTGTGAGGATCGAGACAGTGGCTCGATTGGCACGCAGGGTAATTTGAAAACAGCACCCCTTACCCGCAGTCGAGATCACATTAATCGTGCCATTGAGCTCCTCGACGTTAGCCCGCACCACATCTAACCCCACCCCTCGCCCTGAGAGGCTACTGACCTGGGCACGGGTTGAAAATCCGGGGGCAAAAATCAGGGCTTCGACCTGAGACCGACTCATTGCTGCCAAGGCGTCGGCACTATACAACCCCCGCTGGAGTGCCGTTTGTTTAATTGCGTCATAATCTAAGCCGCGGCCATCATCCATCACCTCAATCACCACTTCATTCCCGTTAGTGCGTCCCCGCACCGTGAGGGTGCCTTGGGGAGGCTTACCCTGTTGCTGTCGCTCTTGGGGCAGTTCAATCCCATGGTCTAAGGCATTGCGCACCAAGTGGGTTAAGGGGGCTTGCATGCCTTCGAGAATGCGGCGATCAACCATGACCTCCGCGCCTTCAATCACCAGTTGTACTTCTTTCTTTTGCTCCTTTGCAATATCTCGCACCGCCCGCGGCAGCAAGTTAAAGATGGTACTTAAAGGCAAAAATTGCAAATTTTGAATCTCATTCTCAAGGCCATTGACCACCGCTGTAAGGTGGGCATCATCAACACCTGCGCGTGCCTGTAATTGCTGTAGCGATCGCCCAAGGGAGTCGAGTTGCTGCCGTAGGTGATCGTAGTGCTGCCGCAGGGTCAACAATTCTGGATAGCGCTGAAGTAAGCGCTGACTGGCTAGGAGGTGAACCTGCGCCTGCTCCCAGTACGCCAGTCCCTCGACAATGAGTTCCTGCTGCCGAGCAATGCGCTGTTGGGTCACTGTTAAATCACCGATGGCGGTCATGAGGCTATCCAACGTGCTGCTGGCCACCCGTACACTCTCAATGCGATAGTGATCCTGCCCAGTCACCGTGGCTGTCAGTGCTGTGGTTCCCTCTTCTTGGGACGATATTTCAGAGGAGTCCTCAAGGAAGGGGCTTGAGGAGGGGGCACTCATCAATGCATCTAAGTCATCGACTTCCGCTTCGGCAGGCCTTGGGGGGTCAGGAGCCGGGGATGCGCCCTCTAGAAATTGCAACAGCTCGGCAGCCACATGAAAGGAACTGACATTGGCTGGCTCACCGGTCACGGCTTCATGGGCAATTTTCTTGACGGCATCTAGGGCACGGTATAGCCCCTCAAATAGTTGTGGCGACGGAACAAGGCGATTCTGCCGCCAGTGACTGAGAATCTCTTCAATATGGTGAATGATGGCTTCGGCCTCCGTCACCCCGAGCATCCGTGAGTCTCCCTTGAGGGAGTGGGCTTCCCGTAGGAGTTGGTCTAGGGGCGAGCGGTCTTGGGGGTTGGTTTCCAGAGCCAACAGCCCCGCCTCAAGCGCGTGCAGGTGCTCTGAGCTGGCAACCTGATACAGAGAGCGCAATTCATCATCTTCAATATACATAGGCTTATATAGGCTTATAGCAAGTTTTGCAATGTCTCAGCGGCTTCGACTAACTGCTGGGTAACAGTCTTAATTTGCGATACACTCGTGGAGGTTTCCTGGGCACCTAAATTAATGGCATTCATGGCAGAAATAGCCTGCTGTACCCCCACTGCCTGCTGCTTGGAACTGAGGGCAATCTGCTGGCTGTTGAGGTGGACAGCATCAATAGCGTTGGCGATCGTGGCAAAGGTCTCGGACGTGCTATGGGCTAGCTTGGCACACTCGTTGGTGGCTTTCATCCCTTCATCGGTCACCATCACGGTGCCATTCATCGCCGCTTGCACTTCGCGAATGAGGGTGGTAATTTTCTCTGCCGATTTCTTGCTTTGATCAGCCAGTTTACGCACTTCCTGTGCCACCACGGAAAAGCCTTTGCCATGCTCCCCCGCCCGGGCTGCCTCCACGGCGGCATTCAGGGCAAGGATATTGGTTTGGTTGGCAATATCGGCAACAAGTTCGGAAATGGCAGTCACCTGAGTGGTTTGCTCGCTTAATTGCATAATTTTTTCGGCGATCGCCATGACATTGCCTTTGAGGGTGTCAATGCCTTCAACGGTGTGGTGCACCGTATCTTTACCGTAGGTGGCTAGCTCCATGGCTTGCTTAGCACCAGCGGCGGAAGCTTCGGCTTGCTCTGCAGACTGACGGGAGGAGGCGCCTAATTCTTCCATGGTGGTGGTTGTTTGGTTCACGGAAGCCGCTTGTTGGGCAATCACTTTTTCTTGCTCTGCAAGGGCAGCAGCCGTTTCATTGGAAGAGGTGGCAATTTGACTCGACAGCCGTGACAATAAGGTAATAATTCGATTAATGATTAAGATAACAACTACAAGTAAAGCAATTTCTAGGAGAATAATCACAATTTCAGCGACTTTAACCCCTTGACTACTAGCTTTAGCGGCTAATTCGGCTGCTTTGACTGCTTCATCCGTGAGCTTAAAAAAATCTTCACTGTCTTGGGTGAGTTGGGCAGCATTGATCTGGGGTTGTTGTAATTCCTGTTTAAGCTGCTGCCAGTTCGATTGTACCCGTAACATTATGTTGCGGAACTGGGGATCCTTTGCCGCTGGAATCTCCATTTCGGCATCGCCATTGATCAGGGCATTGATCCGGCGATCGTTGCGAGCGACTAACTCATCAATCGGATTTCCAGCAAGGCGTAGCTTGACAATGCGTTGGGTTCCTCCTCGCACCAGACCGGCTTCATTGACCACAAGAGCTTCTTCACCAGCACGGTTCAATAAAACCACCCCTAAACTGGTCAAAGCCATAAAGGAAATAGCACCAACTAAGGAATACAGTTGATAGCGAATACGCATGAACACTTCCTACAACTATGGAACTCTAACAAACTATAAATCAATGTTGCCTAAGCGGCTGCTAAGGATGGCATCATTTTGCTGAGTAACTGCTTGAGGTTTAATAATTTAATTACGTTACTTCCTTGAATAATTGAGCCAACGTGGCCATTGTCATGTGCGGATAGAAATGAACTCAGTTGGACTTGCTGATAGTCGTAGGTCATAATCGTTTGTATGTCCTGAATTAAAATAGCAGTCATCATTGCGTTGACAGAGACAACCATTGCTTTTTTTAAGGGCAGGGGCGATCGCGTAAGGCGCAGTGGTTCGCGAATATCAAGAAGCGGGATGACATTCCCCTGCAAATGTAGATGACCCACGATAAACGGCGGTGCCCCCGGAATGGGCGCAACACGGTCAAGATCAATAAACTGCTGAATTTCCGTAACCGGAACCGCAAATAGCTCTCCTGCCAGTTCAAATACCCCCACGCTCAGCCTCTCATCCGCTTCGTTTGTTTGCTCATGGCTCCGGCTGAGATGCTGTTGCCGCTCTTTTAAGAGGGCTTGCTGGGCAGGTGTTGCCGTTGGCCAATAGCGGGCATAGAAATCATGGTAGGCAGAAGATTCAAGGTCTGGTTCACTAACAGATGAGGCGAAGTTTGCCACGGCGGCGGGTTCGCGAATCAGCCTCTCCACGTTGATGACAATGGCTAACTCGTCGTGCACCCGTGCCACCCCCGCCACAAAGGCAGTATTCACGGCACTCAGATGACCGTAATCTGGTTCCGGCAATAGATCCTCAGGGGCGATCGCTACCACATCTTCTACATGGTTAACCAGCACACCAAACCGTAGCCCGCAGGCAGCCATTAAAATGACAACATCGGTTTCTTGGCATCGGGGATGAGTCATTCCCAAACGGCAGCCAAGATGCATCACCGGCACCAACTCGCCCCGCACATTCATAACACCAATAATGTCAACAGGCGCTTCCGGTATCATCGCCAATTCCGGCAAATTGATCAGTTCTTCCACCACTGGTAAAGGCAGGACACAGCTCAGCCCCTGCGATCGCAACTTTAGGTAGTCCATAGCAGCCAGTACTAGATAAATTTCTCAATCGTACTTAACAGGACGTCGCGATCCACGGGTTTGGTAAGGTAGTAATTTGTGCCTGCCATATGTCCTTTGGCACGATCAATTAAGCCATCCTTGGCCGTCAGCATGATCACTGGAATCTCCTTAAATTTTTCAATTTTGCGGATGGTGCGGCAAAACTCAAAGCCATCAATTTCCGGCATTGTTACATCTAAAAGAATTAAAGAGACGTTCCGGTTATTTAACAGCGACAGAGCATCAATGGCACTGGTGGCGCTAATCACTTCGTAGCGATCGCCCAAGGCACGACGAATCATGGCTTGGACAATAGGACTATCGTCCACGCTTAAAACAATGGGCAAGCCCACGGGACTATCATCATTGGCCACAAAACCAATCAAGCCATCATTGACCCAACGCAGATAAAGGGAGGCCAAGGCAAGGGAATCTTTATACAGCGCCTCGGCAATATCGGCAATGGTGTTTTCACCATTCACCCATGTTTGTAAGTGTTGAGCCGTTGCCTCATGGTGAATAGTTGCCAATGCCCCCTCATGGAGACGTGGAATGGCTTCAAAAGAAGGAATTGCTGGATACAACTGCTGCCATAGGCTTTTACGACTGTCAATGCGCTCCAACAGAGTACTGGCGTCAATGCCATGGGGAAGGTCGCCGTAGCTGAGATCCCACTCAGGGTTAGGCTGAGATTCAATCGTACAGGTATGGGGAGCAAGGCGCTCCAAGATAGTAACTAATCGCTCCGTCATCGCTTTTTCAATATCCTCCCAACTCAAGGCTCGCGTGTTGACAACGGCTTCAAGGATGGCGCGATAGGAGTAATTAGCAGTACGACTTTGGGCATACTGCATCAGGGTATCCATAAACCCCACCTTAAGCATCCTGCCGAGCAGCCACAATAACTCTTCTGGTGTTGGCAAATTTTTGGCGGCCATGGTTAGGTTGCCGTGGTAGACGCTAAAGTCATAGGCTAAGTGTCGCCCAGTGTCTGGGATATGAGCAGCCACCCGCACAATACCCGTGAACTGTTGAGTCCTCAGCATCTGTAGCATCTGTGGGAGCGGCATAACCGCCTCTAGGGTAGAGGCTGATGGATAGCGAGTATTCTCAAAGGCCTGCATGATCATTCCCCCTTCTAAGGTCTGAGCAATCAAAGGACTAAACAGTCACCTTGGTGTTGGAATTAAGCTTGTTGACTACGCACCTTAAGTGTTATAGTTCTAGCTTGCGCTTAACGCTGCTCCATTGCTTACGCTTATCCTATAGCAGTACCATTCAATGCAATGTATTAATAAATACAATCAATGGGGTGTAATCACTAAACAATAATTAAGCAATTATGAAAGACATAAATTAAAATGCACAGCGGTGCCATTCTACCACGCATTTACTATTCTGCAAGTCATGCAAGGAATGTAGTCGTAATTTGTTTAAGGTACTGTTGGAGCATGGCCACAGTAATACCTTGATCAGAAGAAATTTTTTCATCTGGCGGGCAGTTCTGCAAGAGGATTTGAGCGGTTGTTAGGGACGGCGATCAAGTAAAGCTCCTTGTGGCTGAATTTGCAAGAGGAGGTCGCCTGAGGAAGTCAAGTTGCTGTCGCAGGTGCTTTATGCCAGTCCCTACTTTCAGAAGAATTGTCAATAGAAAGAAATAGGTTTATAGCGAGTTTTGCAATGTCTCAGCGGCTTCGACTAACTGCTGGGTAGCAGTCTTAATTTGGGAGAGGCTGGTCGAAGTTTCCTGAGCGCCTAAATTAATGGCATTCATGGCAGAAATGGCCTGCTGTACCCCCACTGCCTGCTGCTTGGAACTGAGGGCAATCTGCTGGCTGTTGAGGTGCACTGCATCAATGGCATTGGCAATCGTGGCAAAGGTCTCGGACGTGCTATGGGCTAGCTTGGCACACTCGTTGGTGGCTTTCATCCCTTCATCGGTCACCATCACGGTGCCATTCATCGCCGCTTGCACTTCGCGAATGAGGGTAGTAATTTTCTCTGCCGATTTCTTGCTTTGATCAGCCAGTTTACGCACTTCCTGTGCCACCACGGAAAAGCCTTTGCCATGCTCCCCCGCCCGGGCTGCCTCCACGGCAGCATTGAGGGCAAGGATATTGGTTTGATTGGCAATATCCGCAACAAGTTCGGAAATGGCAGTCACCTGAGTGGTTTGCTCGCTTAATTGCATAATTTTTTCGGCGATCGCCATGACATTGCCTTTGAGGGTGTCAATGCCTTCAACGGTGTGGTGCACCGTATCTTTACCGTAGGTGGCTAGCTCCATGGCTTGCTTAGCACCAGCGGCGGAAGCTTCGGCCTGCTCTGCGGACTGACGGGAGGAGGCGCCTAATTCTTCGATGGTGGTGGTTGTTTGGTTCACGGAAGCCGCTTGCTGGGCAATCACTTTTTCTTGCTCTGCAAGGGCAGCAGCCGTTTCATTGGAGGAGGTGACCACTTGAGTGGAAATCTGCAACAGCGAGGCAATAACACGCTGAATAACTATAGCAACAAAAACTATTAATATTATTTCTAGACAAAAAATGATGACTTGAATAATTTGACCATTGCGCTCAACTGCTGCGACAGATGCTTCTGTTTGCTTAACTGCCTCATCGACCAGCCTAAAAAATCCTTCACTGTTTTCAGCAAGCTGTGTCACATCAATAAATGGTCCCTGTATTTGCTCTTTAAGCTCTGGCCATGCAGACTGTACCTTTAGCATCAGGGCACGTAACTTAGGATCTCGTGCTGCTGGAATACCCATTCTAGGGTCGCCATTGATTAGGGCATTGATCCGCTCATCATTGGTACTGGCTTCCTTGTTAATCATGTCAATATTGCTTGCGGTAAGGCGTAGGTTGAGAACGCGCTGACCTGACTCTCGTACTCTATGGGTTTCATTGGAAATCAAGTAAGCTTGACGACTTTGCTGCGACATGTAGAACTCTAAACCTAAACCAATCAACGCTGTAGAGGCAATGAAACCAATCAGGGCGTAAAGTTGATAGCGAATACGCATGAATCTTCCTCGCAATTATGATGGTATGGAACTCTGACAAATGATAAATTAATGTTGCCTAAGCGGCTGCTAAGGATGGCATCATTTTACTGAGTACCTGATTCAGGTTTAATAATTTAATTACATGACTTCCTTGAATAATTGAGCCAACGTGGATCAATAATGTCAACAGGCGCTTCCGGTATCGTCGCCAATTCCGGCAAATTGATCAGTTCTTCCACCACTGGTAAAGGCAGGACACAGCTCAGCCCCTGCGATCGCAACTTTAGGTAGTCCATAGCAGCCAGTACTAGATAAATTTCTCAATCGTACTTAACAGGACGTCGCGATCCACGGGTTTGGTAAGGTAGTAATTTGTGCCTGCCATATGTCCTTTGGCACGATCAATTAAGCCATCCTTGGCCGTCAGCATGATCACTGGAATCTCCTTAAATTTTTCAATTTTGCGGATGGTGCGGCAAAACTCAAAGCCATCAATTTCCGGCATTGTTACATCTAAAAGAATTAAAGAGACGTTCCGGTTATTTAACAGCGACAGAGCATCAATGGCACTGGTGGCGCTAATCACTTCGTAGCGATCGCCCAAGGCACGACGAATCATCGCTTGGACAATAGGACTATCGTCCACAGTTAAGACCACCGGTAACGCTACGGAACTGTTATCCCCACCTACAAAGTGAAGCAAGCCATCATTCACCCACTTTAGGTACAGCGACCCGAGAGCTAATGAGTCTTTGCAAAGGCTCTCGGCAATATCGCCAATGCTATTTTCACCATTGACCCATTGTCGCAAATGCTGAACTGTGGGTTGGTGGTGAATTCCAGCAAGGGCACCCTCATGTAATCGCGGCACTGCCTCAACGGAGGGAATTGCTGGATAAAGTTTTTGCCAAAGTGGTTTACGGCTTTCGATGCGCCGCATGAGGAGGGCGGCAGCAATGCCGTGGCCGTCCTCCCCATAACAGAAATCGCAAACTAGGTTAGGCTGGGGCTCAAAGGTACAGGTGTAAGGCACCAAGCGTTCTAAAATTATCGTTAACCGCTCTGTCATCGCATTTTCTATATCGTCCCAATTGAGAGCACGGGTATTGACAACAGCCTCAAGAACAGAGCGGTAAGACGCATCAGCACTATGGTGATTGGCGTACTGCATTAGGGTATCTATAAACCCAATCTTGAGTAGTTGACCGATGAGCTGCAAGAGACCGATAGGGGTGGGCATTTGCCGAGCTGCAATCGTCAAGTGACCCCGATAAAAGCTGACATCGTAAGCTAGGTGACGCTGAGGGGCAGGAATTTTAGCCGCAATCCGTAAAACACCTGTAAATTGCTGTACTTCAAGCATTTCCAGCATTTGTGGCAGGGGCATTACTGCCTCCAATGTGTCTCTCATTTGCGGCAGGGGCATTGCTGCCTCCAATGTATCTCTGGGCAAGTCACTGGCATTGCCAAACGCCTGCATAACATCCCCCCGATGAGTGCCAAACACAACATTTATTCCTTTTACTAAAGCTACACCGCTAGAACAAACTCACTATGTATCCAAAACTACATCGAATCATTAAAAACTCTTAAATAAAGACACTGATTATTAAGTAAAGACACTAAAATTTGTCTATAAAATCCGTGGAAATATCTTAAATTGCTATAAGATACGGTTCTTCCGGAACGGTGGTGAAAATTTTAATGAGATACTTTTAATCAGGGATGGCATCCATGGATATTCATCCTTTAGCAACTTCAGTTGTTTTAGGTTATAATTGTACTGCGGACACCAGAAACGGTTGTTCAAGGCACTGGTAACGGTCGATTGGGGGTGTTGTAAACCACCCCAGAGGCTCGCGGTTGGCTTGCTAACTGCAGGGCTACTAAAAGCTCCCTGCTTTAGCTGGGAGTAGTTTACTTGCTGATAGACCTGCACCCCGATAACAATCTTCTGGCCTTGCTAGGTGCTACAAAATCAGCAACTAGCCGAATCCCAAGAAAAGAGTTTGAGTCTGAGCTTAGACCGTATTTCATAGACCGTATTTCAAGGGTGTTGCTGAGTGTGGCTATGAATTGCCCTCATCCCCAACCCGTCTCCCTAGGGAGACCCTTATCCCCAACCCGTCTCCCCAAGGAGACGGGAGATAAGAGTCTTGTTCCCTCTCCGTTGGCAGAGGGCTAGGGTGAGGGCGGCAAGCGAAGGAAGGTGGGGATAGCCGCGCTTTTCTTCTAGGCATCCAACACAAAGTTGACCAATTTGCCGGGGACAACAACCACTTTCTTAATCACGTGGCCACTGAGATAGCGTTGGCCAATGTCGGAGTGTTTTGCTGCCGCTTCTAGCTCTGCTTGGCTGGCACCAGCGGGAACCTGGATGGTGCCACGGGTTTTACCCATAATTTGAATGACAATCGTGAGTTCATCGGCAACAAGAGCTGTTTCATCGAGCGTTGGCCATGGTTGACGATGGATGGAACTGTTGCCCCCAAGCTGCTGCCAGAGGTCTTCGCTGATGTGGGGCGCAAAGGGAGCAAGGAGGGTGAGCAGGGTGCGAACGCCTTCGCTGTACACCCCAGAAGTGTAGCAGTCAGCATTACTCAGGGCATTGCTAAGTTTCATGAGTTCGGCAACGGCGGTATTGAGTTGGTAGTCCCCTGTAAGATCGTCAGTTACCTCTTTGATTGCGGTGTGAGTGGCACGTCGCAGTTCTTTTTCAGTTTTACTCAGGGTCGACGGCAACGGTTGTCCAAGCTGGCCGCCTTGGGTTTTGAAGGTGTGTACCAGCCGCCAAACGCGATTGAGAAAGCGGAACTGGCCTTCAACATCGGCATCATCCCACTCAAGGTCTTTTTCAGGAGGGGCTTTGAAGAGAATAAACATGCGAGCCGTATCCGCGCCGTACTGCTCAATCACATCGCTGGGGGCAACACCGTTGTACTTGGATTTGGACATTTTTTCATAGACGATGTCTAGGGGGTCTCCGGTTTCTGGATCGGTGGGGGCGCTGAGATCCGCAATCTGATTGGGCATGACGTATTTGCCGGTTTGCGGGTTTTTGTAGGTACGGCCTTGCACCATGCCTTGGGTGAGCAGGCGTTGGAACGGTTCCGAGACCGAGACAAGCTGGCGATCGCGCAAAAATTTAGTAAAAAAGCGCGAGTAGAGCAAGTGTAAAATGGCGTGCTCAATGCCGCCGACGTACTGATCCACCGGCAACCACTCCTGAATGGCAGCGGGATCAAAGGGGGCTGCTGCGTTGCGAGCATCGGCGTAGCGGAAGTAATACCATGAGGAGTCAATAAAGGTATCCATGGTATCGGTTTCCCGTTGGGCGGGGCTGCCACAGCGAGGACAGGGTACCTCGCGCCACGCAGTGAGTTTGGCTAAGGGGGATGGGCCGCGGCCACTAAATTCCACATCCTCAGGGAGCAAGACGGGTAACTCTTCGCGGGGAACTGGTACGGCACCGCACTGGGGACAGTGAATGATGGGAATCGGTACACCCCAATAGCGTTGACGGGAGATTAACCAATCCCGTAGGCGATACTGTACCTGTTCGCGTCCCCAACCTTGGGCAGCAGCATACTCGGTAATGGCTGTTTTAGCGGCGATCGAGTCCATGCCCGTAAAGCGATCGCTCTCGATGAGCACCCCTGGCTCAGTATAAGCAGCCTTGAGACGTTGCTTGGTTCGGCCACTGGGGGGAGCAATCACTTGCTTGATGGGGAGTTTATTCGCTGTGGCAAACTCAAAATCACGCTCGTCGTGAGCGGGCACTCCCATCACCGCCCCTGTTCCGTACTCGTACAGCACGTAATCGGCAATCCAGATCGGGATTTCTTGTCCTGTGAAGGGGTTAATGGCTTTGCCGCCCGTCGCTACTCCCCGCTTGGGGCGATCGCCCGCAGTGCGCTCTAGCTCACTTTCCTGTTGCACACTGGCAATGAACGCTTCAACGGTTTTACGTCGCCGAGCACTCGTCACCTTGGGCGTTAAGGGATGCTCCGGTGCTAAGACAACGTAGGTCACCCCATAGACCGTATCTGGGCGGGTTGTGAATACCGCAATCGTCTCGTCGCTACCCACAATGGGAAACTCAAGGTATGCCCCCACCGACTTCCCAATCCAATTGGCCTGCATCAACTTCACCCGCTCTGGCCACCCCTCAAGTTGGTCAAGGTCGTTGAGGAGTTGCTCAGCGTAGGCCGTAATTTTGAGGAACCACTGCTTGAGCAGCTTGCGCTCCACTAAGGCACCCGATCGCCACGATCGCCCTTCACTATCTACCTGTTCATTGGCTAAAACCGTCTGATCCACCGGATCCCAGTTGACTGCTGCTTCCTTTTGATAGGCCAAACCGGCATCAAAGAACTCCAAAAACAGCCATTGCGTCCAGCGATAGTAATCGGGATGACAGGTCGTTACCTCCCGCTCCCAGTCGTAAGACAGCCCCAACCGCTGCAACTCTTGGCGCATTTGCTGGATATTTTGCTGCGTCCAAACGTGGGGATGAATCCCTCGCTCAATGGCTGCATTTTCCGCGGGTAGGCCAAAGGCATCCCAGCCCATGGGGTGCAGCACTCGATAGCCCTGCATACGGCGCGATCGGGCAATCACATCAGTGATGGTATAGTTGCGAACATGCCCCATATGTAAATTGCCCGAAGGATACGGAAACATCGAGAGGGCATAGAACTTCGGCTTACGAGGATCGGTATCCGTGCGATCCAAGTGTTGTGCTGCCCATTCCTGTTGCCACTTGGCCTCAATAGCGTGGGGGTCGTAGCGATCGTCCACAGGAGTTTTCCCAACAGTTCGGCTTATCTATTGTAGGGGAAAGGCTTAGCGCTTCTTACGGTACCACCGGATCCAGCAACCCTAGATGGGCACCGCTACGGCGGTTAAGCCAATCGTGATCTGCTGTAAAAACCCTTCCGGGTTAATGGGCATCGGAATATAGCGATCCACCCCCCGATAGTTCCCCTGTGCCCCTAGGATAAATATTTTGATCTGAGCCGTGGTGCAGCGGCGGCGGAGATCATCCACAAGTTCTTGCACATCTCCATAGTTAAAGGGTTCCGTCAAAATCACTGCCAAGGGAGCCAAGGCTAAGAGGCGCTCCACTTCCCCATCCACAAGCCAGACGACCTGATAGCCTGCGGTTGTCAAAATTGAGCAGATGAGGGTGGCAGTGGCTTCATCATCACTAACGAGCACAATGCGCCCTTCGGGATATGTCAGGAGATCCGTGGCGGCAAGGGGTGGCAGTGTGTTTGTGACGGCGGCGGGTGGCTCGGCCATTGGTTTGGGTAAGCCCACAGTGAAAATACTGCCCTTCCCTTCGGTGGAGTCCACCTCAATCCACCCATTGTGCAGCTCTACCCACTGCTTGGTTAAGGCTAAACCCAAGCCAGCCCCAGCATAGGCACGTCCAAAGGAGCTGTCCAGTTGCTGAAACTTTTGAAATAGGAGGGGTTGCAAATGGGCAGGAATGCCAATGCCATTATCTTCAACTTGGAACAGGAGTTCATCCTCAGTCCACCATGCTCGCAAAATCACCTCGCCCATCGCAGGAGTAAACTTAATGGCATTACTGAGTAGGTTAATGAGCGCCTGTTGCAGACGGCGATAGTCACCCCAAAAGCGATCACGACCGGGGGAAATCACCAGTTGATGCCTGAGGTTGACGTGATGGCGCTGGGCTTGAGGCCGGACGAGTTCGAGGCACTCGGCACACAATTGCCGGATAGAAAAGCTACTGCGGCGCAGATGCGATCGCCCCAGTTCTGCCTGAGAGAGATCCAAAATGCTATTAATCAGCTCTAGGAGGTGGCTACCGCTCTCGTGAATAATCTCAAGGTACTCCCGCTGCTTTTCAGTGAGTGGGCCAAGGGGCCAACGCAATAGAGTGGCCGACACCCCAATCACACAGGTCAGGGGGGTGCGCAATTCGTGGCTCATCGTTGCCAAGAAGTCATTTTTAATGCGATGAGCCGCTTCCATGGCGCTGAGGGCTTCGCGGAGGGCTTGGGTACGCTCATTCACCCGCTGCTCAAGGGTATCCTTTTGGTGTTGTAGCTCGCTATAGAGTTCTGCTTGGTAAATGGCAATGCTGAGGTGCTGGCTGAGGTGACCCAAGAACTCAATTTCTTGGGGCTGCCACTGGCGGGGGCGATCGCACTGGTGCGCAATGAGTACCCCCCACAAACTGTCTTGCACCATTATAGGGACGATGAGCCATGCCTTGATCCGCCAGCGGGCTGCAAACTCCTGCAAGCAGGGAACACTGGCATAGTGGCGGTCAATATCATCGACGGCAATCAGCTCACCCCGATGTAATCGCTCGTAGGTTGGCGCAGGGGTACGGGCCCATTCCCAGCATTCATCCCACAGCCCCAGCACCGACGTAATACTGCTATCCCGGCAGGATTCATAGGTAATTTCACCGCTCAGCACGGCGGTGGTGTCCCTAAACTGCGCCACCAAGAGACGATCCACCGCCAAGAACTCGCGAATCCGATCCACCGCCGTTTTTAAGAGTGCTGGCAGTTCCAAACTCTGGCGAATTTGGGTGGTTACCTGATGCAGCAGTCGTTCCTGGGCTTGGCGTTCCTTCAGCGCCGCCGTGACTAAGGGCTGGCAACTCTGGCACTGCTCCATAGTTGCGTCACTAAAGAGATTCATCAGGGCGATCGCCACCCCAGTGGGTAGGGTGCTGCTGCTCTCGTTGCCACGCTGAGCCAAGCGATGTAAAAAGGGTTTGAGGACGGGGCAGTAAGCAGGTGCCGTTTGGGAACGTACCTGCCGTAAAAAGCGGGCGATCGCGGCGGGGGAGGTCACTAACTGAGTGCGATAGTGATTCAGGTGCGCGGTCGTGATGGCTCGCAACAGGACGGTCAGGGAGTCCCCAACAACAAGGGTAAAGGGTTCCACTGCCGCAGGTTTGCCTACATCTTCACTGGTGAGAACAGTGGCACCTAGGGCAGTCGCTTCCGCCAGCAGAGCCGTTGCCATGCGTTCGTAAAACAGAGACGGTAAAATCCGATCAAATATAGGTTCCGAATGGGACATCATCCACAACTAAATCGGCAGAGACAGCGTTTCACAAGCGTTTCACATCACTATGAACATGGGCAGATGAATGGGCGAAAGCATCCCTCACGTCACTGAGCAAACATACAGCAGAACTCACCCCTGTGGCTGCAATGATTGCTCTCAGAGTCTAGTTGTATCGGAGAGCATGGGTCGTTGAGTTAACTGCACTAGTTTGTTTAATAATTGGAACGGGCTGATGCATCGAATCCTTACACTTGGTGATATTTCGTTAGAGTCGGCGGGCAGCGATGTTGCCTTTGTGCAACAAACCGTTGCACCTGTTGTTATTTTAACGGCAGCCGATAGCGATATTACGCTGTTGGCGCAGGCCTATACCGAGCTTGCCGCAGAACTTCCACCCCTGCGCTTGGCGCACCTGTTGCAGTTGCAAGCAGCGGCGGTTATTGATGACTACGGCGATCGCGTCTTGGCTCATGCAGACGTGGTGGTGCTGCGTCTGTTGGGGGGGCGGGGCTACTGGAGCTATGGCCTAGAGGTAGCGCAGCAACTGGTCAGCGATCGCGGTGCGCAGTTGGTTGTTCTGCCTGGGGACGATCGCCCCGACCTCGAACTAATGAGTGTGTCCACCTGGCCGCTGGCGCGGGTGAACCGCCTGTGGCAATACTTCCGTGAAGGGGGGCTGCCCAATATCCGCTCGGCCTTGCAGTTTGTAGCCCACCACGGGTTTGGGATTGGCGCTGAACCACCGGCTCCCCAGATCATTCCCCGCTGCGGCACCTACCCCCAGCCTACAGCGGCACCGCCAGAGTGGCCAACGGTGGGGCTGATCTTTTACCGCGCCCATTATTTAGCGGGGAATACTGCCGTGATCGATGCCCTCTGCCAAGCCCTACGGCAGCGTCAGATTGCCCCCTTGCCGGTAGTCGTCTCTTCGTTGCAGGAGCCTGAGATTCAAGCTGAGCTATTCGCCATGTGGCAAGGCAGGGTGGAACTGGTGCTGAATACAACGGGGTTTGCGATCGCCAAGAGCGAGGCCACCCCCTGCCATTTTTGGCAGCAGCTAGACGTGCCCGTTCTCCAAGTGGTGCTCAGTAGCAGCACTCAAGAGGCATGGCAGCAGCATCCCCAAGGGCTGGTGCCCCGAGATCTGGCAATGCACGTTGTCCTGCCGGAGGTGGATGGCCGTGTGCTCACCCGGGCGGTGTCCTTTAAGGCGGTAGAGCAAATTCAGCCTGCGGTGGAAGCAACGGTGACCACCTATGTCCCCGAGAGCGATCGCATTGCATGGGTGGCGGATCTCGCTCAAAATTGGCTTAAGCTACGGCATCGCCCTCCCCAGCAGCGGCGAGTGGCTCTCATTCTGGCAAATTACCCCTGTCGGGATGGGCGGCTGGCCAATGGTGTCGGCCTAGACACCCCCAACAGCACGGTGGAGATCCTCAAAGCACTGGCGGGCGCTGGATACGACTTAGGGACAACCCCATTCCCAACCGACGGCGACGCGCTGATTCACCACCTGACGCGCCACCGCACCAATGACCCCGAAGGGAATCAGTGGCGATCGCTGATGCAATCTCTCCCCCTTGATGCCTACAATCGCTATTTCGCGGAATTGCCTGAGACTGTGCAAACAGCCCTGCGGCAGCGCTGGCTATCACCAACGGCAGACATTCCCATTTCAGGCTGCCAGTGGGGCAATATTTTTGTGGGAATCCAACCCAGCCGTGGCTACGATCGCGACCCCAGCCTGAACTACCATGCACCAGATTTAGAACCCACCCCTGAGTATCTGGGGTTTTATTGGTGGGTGCGGCACCAGTTCCAAGCTGATGCCATCATCCACGTGGGCAAGCACGGCAACCTAGAATGGCTCCCTGGCAAAGGGGTTGCCCTCAGTGCGTCCTGCTATCCCGAAATTGCCCTAGGTTCTCTGCCGCACTTCTACCCGTTTATTGTCAATGACCCCGGCGAAGGGGCCCAAGCCAAGCGCCGTGCCCAAGCCGTAATTGTGGATCATTTGACCCCGCCCTTAACCCGTGCGGAACTCTATGGCGGCTTGGATACCCTCAGCCACTGGATTGAGGAGTACTATGCTGCTGAGCAGTTCGATCGCCCCCGCTTGGGTATCCTCCGCCAACGCATTGAGGCACTGGTGCAGGAGTTAGACCTCACCCAAGAGATTCGTGCCCCGCAGGACGATGAATCCTGGACCGCTTGGCTAGCGCGTACCGATGGCTATCTGTGCGACTTGCGCGATGCCCAAATCCGTGACGGCCTGCATGTACTGGGGCAGTGTCCCACAGGCCAGCAACTGCGGGATTTAATCGTGGCGATCGCCCGCAGTGCCCCTCCCCAAGGTATTACCCGTGCCCTCGCTCAGGATCAGGGGGTAACAGTGGATCCCCTCACGGCTGATCCAACGGATGCGAGTCCTGTGGCGGGGTATCGCTCGGTGGGCGCATGGCAAGAGGCGCTAGAAACCACGGCGGCCTCGTTGGTAGAGCGGCTCTTAGCCGGGACGCCAGTGAGGGAGATCCCCTGTGGTGCGGCAACCCAGCAGTGTTTGCAATGGATTCACAGCGTTCTGTGGCCAGCGCTACAACACACGTCACACGAACTCACCCACCTGCTCCACGGTCTCAATGGGGGGTATGTTCCCAGTGGGGCTGCCGGTGCCCCTAGCCGCGGACGGCCTGATGTCTTGCCCACCGGCCGCAATTTCTATGCAGTGGATCTGCGGGCTGTACCCACGGAGGCCGCTTGGGGGTTGGCACAGCGATCGGCGGCGGCGCTGATTGAACGCTACTGCCAAGAGCACGGCGAGTATCCGCGCACCCTCGGACTGTCGGTGTGGGGCACCTCTACCATGCGCACCGGCGGAGATGACATTGCCCAAGCGCTGGCGCTACTGGGGGTGCGCCCAATTTGGGATGGCCCATCGCGGCGGGTGGTGGGTCTGGAGGTCATCCCGTTGTCCCTGTTGGGGCGGCCACGGGTCGATGTGCTGCTGCGGATTTCCGGGTTCTTCCGCGATGCCTTTCCAAACCTCATTGCCCTGTTTGATGCAGCGGTGCAGCGGGTTAGTGAATTATCCGAACCCCCGGAGCAAAACCCCTTAGCGGCACAGGTGGCCACAGAAACCCACTACTGGCAGACGCAGGGGCTAACTGCTGAGCAAGCTCGCACCCGCGCCCGCTATCGCATCTTTGGCTCCAAGCCCGGCGCGTACGGTGCAGGCTTACAGGGGCTGATTGAGGCGCAAAACTGGGTGGAGGATGCCGACTTGGCAGAGGCGTACATTCACTGGAGTAGCTATGCGTACACTGGCGAGGCGCAAAGCCACAGTGCTGCCGACGCCTTGAAACATCGCTTACGCCAGTTGCAGGTGGTGGTGCAAAACCAAGACAATCGCGAGCACGATCTGCTAGATTCCGATGATTATTATCAGTTTCAGGGGGGGATGACTGTGGCGGTGCGATCGCAGCGGGGCGAGCAACCAACGGTCTATTTTGGCGATCACTCCCGACCGGAGCAGCCGAAAATTCGCACCCTCCAAGAAGAACTGCTGCGGGTCTATCGCTCGCGGGTGGTTAACCCAAAGTGGCTCACCGGCGTGATGCGGCACGGCTATAAGGGCGCCTTTGAAATGGCGGCAACGGTGGACTACCTCTTTGGCTACAGCGCCACAACTCGCTGTGTACCGGATTATGTGTTTGCAGGGGTGGCCAACACCTACCTGCTGGCAGAGACAGCACAGGCCTTTGTTGCGCAGCATAATCCTTGGGCACTGCGGGATATGGCAGAGCGGCTCCTAGAAGCGGCACAGCGGCACCTGTGGCAAGCGCCTGATCCGGACATACTAGAGCGGTTGCGATCGCTGGTTCTGTACGCTGAAGGTTTAATTGAAGGCGCATCTGGACTACCCTAGGGGATAGCAGTGCATCGTTTGGATAAGAGTCATGGGGGCATCCACAGCAGCAGATGGCCAGCGCCTACGCAATTTCCTAATTGTCATGGTGGCCATTGTCCTAAGTTTGGCGTTGTTGGTGGCGGTGCGGGGCAACAACCAGCCGCTCACCTTAGCGGAGCAGGCGAGTCAGGCTACCCCATGGGCAGAGGCACAAACCAACGGGAAGCCAACGCTCTTAGAGTTTTACGCCAACTGGTGTAGCAGTTGTCGCGCTATGGCGAAAGACTTAGGAGAGTTAAAGGCGGCCTACCGCGATCGCGTCAATTTTGTGATGCTGAACGTGGATAATCTTCAGTGGCTGCCGGAAATCGAACAGTTTGGCGTAGATGGGATTCCCCACTTTGTTTTTTTGAATGCCCAGCAAGAACCCCAAGGGACGGCCATTGGCCTGCAACCGAAGGGCATTATGGCACAAAACCTCGAAGCCCTGAGTCTTGGCCTCCCTCTGCCCCACGGTGGCAGCAGCGGCAACGTATCTCAGTTGCCCAACCCCCGCGCAACTCAGCGCAGTGACGATCCGCGCAGTCACGGAGGCTAAGGGGGTGGACTCCGAAGACGAGGTGCGGCAACTCTATCGCGAAACCCGCGATCGCCTTGACCAGCTCTATGCGGACTATGAACGCATTCAGGCCACCCAAGCACGGCTGAAGCAGGCGAACGCAAACGCCCTCCAAGCCGAAGGCGATCGCCTACAGGAAGAACTACGCCAGCTGGAAGTGGAGTTTGGCTTGACCTTACTGTTTAATTTGGGGGATGCTGCCCGCAAGTGCTGGCAAGAGATTCTCCGCCAAGAGCGGTTCTGGAACTTTGTGCGCTTTTTTGGCTTGGGGTTTGCGCTAGGGATTCTTGTCAAGGCACTGACAGGCTAGGAGCGCTTCAGTGCCGTTTGCCAAAGCCCGGGCCGCGACTCAGGAATGGCGATCGCCCCTACGGCCTTAGCATAAAACTCTTCTGAGGAAACCCAGCCAATGACAGCATAGGCATAGCCCATTGCCCCCATGTGCCAGAGGGTTAACTGCAACAGGAGGCGACCAATGCCTTGGCCACGGTGCGACTCCGCCACAGCCATCGGGCCAAACATCCCCAACGCGGCGGTATCATAGCAGGCCATGCCAAGGAGGTGCCCGTCCTGAACCGCAATCAGAATGCGGGGTGGGCGTTGACTGAGGGCGATCGCCACCTCGCTGTGCCACCCGGCACTAAAGCGATCCTGCACCCACTGCAAAATGAGATCCGTTTCTGAGCCAAGGGGGTGGCGATAGTGAATCCCCTGCTGCTGGTGGGCGGTGACAGCTGGCCAGTCCACCTCAAGCGCATAGAGTTTGACCAGCATATCCGTCATAAATCAATATCCCAATCCTCGTTATCATCACTGCGGGGGGGAGGGGGCGTGAGAATGCGGTACTCGGCATCCACAACCGACTGTGGTGGCGGCGGTGCTGGCTGGCTTTTGCGGGAGGGGCGGTAGCGGTGGGAATAGGGGGCACTGCGACGCGGCGGCGAATCGTTGAGGGTGGGTTCGCGCGGGGTAGTCGAGTCAATCTCCTCAAACCAATCCTCGGCATCCTCGACCTCGCTATCCTCTGCGGGGGCACGCATGGATGCATCCTCTACTGGGATTGGTTCTGGCGATTGCCGCTGGGGTCTGCGCTTTTCTGGTAGAGTGCTTGAACTCAGCACCAGCAGCCCCTGCCCCCACAGAAGACCAACCATAGCAGCAGCAGCAATCCAGAAAGCAAGGGGCAACGGTGGTGTTTGCTGCCCTAAAAAACGCAATGGCAGCACAGGCTGCCAATTTTGGACAACTAATGTGGTGATCAGGGCGATCGCCGCCACATATACCCAGACTTGCGACATTAGTTAACCGGTCCTTGCCAACGCTTTAAGGGCACACAATCCAACCCTAGCTGATCGAGAGCACGAGCCACGACAAAATCCACCAAGTCCTCAATCGTTGTGGGGCGGTGATACCACGCTGGAATCGCTGGGACGATCCGTGCCCCGGCCATAGCCAACTGAGTGAGATTCTGCAAATGAATTAGGCTAAAGGGGGTTTCCCGCGGCACCACTACCAAGGGGCGGTTCTCTTTAAGGTGCACATCCGCCACCCGCTCCAGTAAATCAGAACTTAAGCCTGCCGCTAGCTTGGCCACCGTGCTCATACTACAGGGAATAATGACCATCCCAAGGGTGCGAAAGGAACCACTGGCGATCGCTGCGGCCACATCGGTTGGGCGATGGCACGTCAACGACCCGTCCCAGACCTGCGCTTGCTCTCGCCAAAAGAGCGCCTGCTTATCCGGCAGCACTGGCATGGCTAGGCCGCATTCCGCTTGCCACACCTGATGAACAGCCTTAGATGCCACTAATTGAATAGGATACCCTGCTTGTAATAGAAATTTAATGGCACGGACTGCGTACAAAAGACCAGACGCGCCCGTAACACCCAAAACAATCGGTGGAGGAGAGGAAGTCACAATTTAAGCCATACTAAACGAAACAGTCATCACCCTCGGCAAACCCTTAGGTTTTTGCAACGGTTCCATTGTGAACTACCGCTATTGAATCAACGATTACAATAGCGGCTTCCTACCCACAGAAGCGCTTGCCACTCCGAGAGTGATGAGTCTTACCTTCTGGCGATAGGCATTGCCCCGCGTCCCGCAGGTCAAACAGCATGGAGAACAGGAGAATGCTTGTACGTATCTGGCTTGGTTTTCGCTCAGTTGCCTTCCACGCAAGGCTGTTTGGATTGTACTACAAGCTGCTGCCGCAATTATCTCACGCTTCCATCAACGATTTGAAGTGGAGGAGTCTTGCGGGTTTTGCTAAATTGCCGACTGGTACACTCTCTTAAGTAGCTGCAACATGACCATTCCTGATCCGGCCTTCTTCCCTGAACCTACGACAGATAGTGCGGTGGTTATGCCACCAGAACTTATCCGCGAGTTGTTTGATGCTGCACTCCTAGATGCGCTAGTCTCTAGTGAGTTACCAGATCTCGATCAACTGTTTGTGAACCTAGAACCCCTCCGGCTTCAGACCGCACCCCCCCCTATCTCTGACGCCCAGTGGCGGCAAATGCAGGCGCAGCAACAAATCATTGCTCGGCAGCTTGAAGAAACGCTGACCTATTTGGCCAAAGTCAAAGCCGTAGCCTACCAACTCCAAGCGGTGGCTAGCGAGTTTGTCACCACACCCAAACGGGGTCAGCGACAGCCATCTTCCCTCCATCCCCTTGAATATTTGGCCGCAGAGTTGCTACAGGCGATCGCCCACACCCAAGCCGCTTTAGAACCAATCTATGACCCCCTACACAACCTAGGAGACACCCTCAATGCTGACGAGCCAGCATTGAGATCCTTTTCTAGTGCAGCAATGTCACAATCTCTGCCCTAGGCGTGGTTATGGCTTGTAGCTTGACCTAACTATGCTTGATCCTGTTGCGCCGCAGGGGGGCTAAATTTTGTTACTGTAGGAGCATGAGCGTCAGCATGGAAGAGTTTTATGCCCATCGGAGTGCCTAAAGTCCCCTACCGGATGCCCGGGGAACCCTACACCCAGTGGATTGACATTTATAACCGCCTGTACCGTGAGCGAATTATCTTCCTCGGCAAAGAGGTTGATGACGAGATTGCCAACCAAATCGTGGCAGTCATGCTCTACCTTGACTCGGAAGACCCGGGCAAGGATATTATGCTGTACATCAACTCTCCTGGTGGCTCGGTCACCGCAGGCATGGCCATTTATGACACGATGCAGCACATTAAGTCGGATGTGGTGACCATCTGCGTTGGTTTAGCCGCTTCCATGGGGTCATTTCTTCTGGCCGCCGGGACGAAAGGCAAGCGTTTGGCATTGCCCCACTCACGTATTATGATTCACCAGCCTTCGGGGGGCACCCGCGGTCAAGCCACGGATATTGAAATTGAAGCGCGCGAGATTTTACGGGTACGGCGGCAACTCAATGAACTCTACGCCCACCACACCGGCCAACCCGTCGAAAAAATTGAGCGGGATATGGATCGCGACTACTTTATGTCTGCCGAAGATGCGAAGGCCTATGGCCTCATCGATCAGGTCATTGAAGAACGTGCCCATTAAAGACCCAAATTAACTGCATTGCCGTTTTATCGAGGTTGTATCCATCATGCTGCGCCCCCTCTCCTGTCTTATTGCGGCTCTGGCTGCTGGTGTGGGAGTCTCGTTGAGTCAACCAATGCGTGCCCAGTCTGCTAGTCCCTTTCCCGAAGAGATGATGACCAGCACGGTTCAACAGATGAGTGACTCGTTGGCGACCTATATTGCAGGTTCTAGTTGCAGCCAATTAGCCAGCATTGTCAAAATGATTCCCACCGATGGCAGCAACCCGGCACCGGATCCCAACTCCATCATTGGGTCAGTGATGCTGACGGTTAAAAACAGCCCTAATTTGCAGTCCACGATCGCCACGCGGGTTGGCCCTCCCCTCATTAGCAAAATGTTGGAATGCAACATGGTTCCGGTAGATCTATTGATGCAAGCCGCAACAACTCGCAGAGGGCCGTAACACCTTAGGGTCTAAGACTCTGGTAAGTGGTACTGATCAACAATTTTTTGGGCAAACCTAGGGACATGAGTCGCTAGCTTAGCTGGGTAATTGCGTCGCACAAACAGATAGTTGCGAGTAAAGTGCGAGTCAATGGAAAATCGAGCATATTCCAACCCTTTGGGGCCAATCCGCTCAATGACTAAACCCATCAACTGCGCTGCCCACATTGGCAAGGTCACTCCCTTATCGTAGGCTGGAATGCTTTGCTGCACGGCGGCATGGCGATCGCCTTTGCTCATCACCGGTTGGGTCTCTAGCTGTGCCCGCACTAAGTCCAGCATTTCTTGGCCTAGGGGATTGCGCACCACCAGCCACTGCCAACCAAAGGGTGCCCCCATATAGCCGACAACTAAATCCGCAAGGCCATTCACATAATCAAAGCAACTCATGCAGGAGGGGGCAAACACATCCTTGAGTTGATTGGTTTTAAGGCCAAAAAAGGGAACCGTTTCCGTCGAACCATCACTGTGCTTAAAGTGCACCCGGAAGTCCTGCATAAACTCGTAATAAACCACGGTATCTGGGGAGCGGCTCGTGGTTTCTAAGAACTTTTGCAGACCCGCGCGGGTGACGTTATCCACACAGGGGGTGCCCAACACGTAGAGCTTCTCTAGGCCTAATTTATCCTGCACGGCTCGCAGGGCTTGGATTTGGCAGCCCACACCAATGACAAGCAGGCGCTTTAACCCTGAGCGCTCCACCTCCTCCAGCACGGATAGGTTGGGGGACAGGGTGGGTTTATTGACCCGGGCGGCGAGAATCTCGTCACGGTTGCGGGCAATGACGGGCTTGGGGGTAAAGCGATCGCCCTCGCTAGCGTGAACACAGACCACCCCTTCCACCCGTCCGGACTCCAGCATGGCAATGGCAATACTGCTGACGATGCCGGTCCACTGTGCCCCTGCAATCGGCTCTGTTTTGCGGGCAGCCAGCATTTGGTGGTGAACCCCAAAGTAGCATTCATCCCAATTCTCAAGCTGGCGCGATCGCCCGTGGGTTTGGGTCTCAAGGGTCTCAAACTGTTGGTTTAGAAAGGCACAGGCCTCCTTCACGTAGTGGATATAGTAGGTGTCACACAGGCCGCATTCACTACAGAGGGCTTTGGCGGGGCGGGGGCTACCGGCTTTGAGGGCACGGGCTTTTTTATGGTTACGAGCGAGGGTCATCAGAACGTCCTGCATCTAGAGCTTCAGGAGAGTATGGGCGCGATCGCAAATGGCCGCTGGGGTCAAGCCATTGTAGGCCATCAGTTCAGAGGCACTGGCGGTGGTTTCACCCCGCTGCCATGCCAGTACATCTCGTGGCGCCGTGGCTCGCAGCAGCACCGGCTCCAGAAGAGCAGCAGCACCACCGGTGATAGCTAACAGCGCATCACCCCCAAAGAGACGGGCAAAGGTGGCCTCATCGGCAAAACCATCGTCTGGTTCCGCACAGGTTTGCCATGCTACATCGCTAGGGCGGTATAAACGGCGGGGATTAATGACCGAGACAATGCGCACCCGATAGCCTGCAGCTTCTAAGGTGGGCACAGCCGCATACACAGGATTCAAAATCATATCCCCAAGCACCGCCAGCACTAAGGTAGCGCGCCCACTGGCGGATTCATAGAGCGTCACCGCGCCCTCCGCCAGTCCTTGCTCTGTTTGGGCAAAGGTCGTCCGCACCGGCAGCGGGCTCTTGCTAGCAAAGATGGCAATCCCCTTATTCTGCGCCGTTAGTGCCCAGCGATAGCACACTTGAATACTGTTCGCATCCGGTGGAAACAGGGCAAAGACATTGCCATTGCGCAGCAGCGCCGCGTAGTAGGCTTCAATTTCTGGGCGCTGGTGCGTCCAGCCATTGCGCCCCTGCTCAAGGGCACCCGCCGTATAGAGGGCTACAGTGGCGGGGGTGGGGCGGCGCAGTTCGGCCATCGCTTGGGTCACGGTTTGCCAAATCGGCAGACCATTAATGGCAAAGGACTCGTAGGAGCACCACAGGCTGCGACTGCCCATCAAACACAACCCTGCTGCTAAGCCTGCACAGGCATCTTCGCTGAGGGGTTCATAGACTTGGCCGTGGGGAACTTGGTTGTAGAGGGGGTCCTCTGTGGGGTGAATGATTTTCAAGGCTTGGTTGATGTTGCCAATTCCAGAGGCTTCGTTACCATCGGCATTGGTGATCAAGTAGCGGCGATCGCGCGCTCCCACCTCTGCCACCATCCGACCCATGGCGGTAGTGGCTACTTTGGCCTCCCCAAGATCGTAGGCTTCGAGGGGAATATCCCCCAACGGCGGAAGCTCAAGCACCTGTTCTGTGACGGCAACACGTGCTGCCGAACCCCCTGCAGCGACTTCGCAGTTGTGGCGCACCAGTGCCCAGGCTGAGGGCGAGAGGGCGCGGGCTTTCAGGGCACTAACAATGTCGGGATTCTCAAGGGTGTGCTGGGCATAGAGATTGTGGGATTTGGCTCCCTTGGCATGCACCCCTGCCCCTTTAAGCTGCTTGAGAATCAAGACCGTGAGCTTACCAGAGAGCGCTGATTGCGCCGCCTCCTGTATCCCTAGGAGGACGGCTTTTGTAAAGGCCAGCCGTTGCCCAAAGGAAAAGAGGGTGCTGTCCACATAGGCTCCCGGTTGGTTGGCATCATCAAAGTCCTTGGCATCCACCAGCACCACTTCCTCAAAGCCATTGCCGTGCCAGTAGGCCATCATTTCGCGATTACTTTTCAGGGATACCATGCTGTGGTGCTCTTGGCTAAAGCCGTTCCACACCAGCACCGGCAAGAAATTGGTCACCTCAGGAAAGGCGGTATGGAAATGCGCCATCCCACTCATCACGTAGGGTTCTCCGAGGCCACCATCGCCCAATGTAAAGGGAAAGAGGGTGTGACGGTGCAGCCAAGCTGCCGCCATTGCGAAGTGCTGCCCCTGCCCCAACGGGCCGGCGGGAGCCAAAATACCGGGAATATAACCGGAAAGGTGCCCCAATAACCCGTGTTTTTCCCGAAAGCGATCGCGCAGGTCTTGAACCGTGTAAATCCCCATCTGCTCTAGGGAGCGATCCAAGAACATGGCGGCATAAAAGCCGGGCGCATGGTGCCCCACTTCGGTAATGATATTTTTGTACCCCAGCAGTACTAACGCTGCATAGGCTTCCGCTTGGCTCGCAAAGCCCCCCGGATGCCCCGAGGCTTTACTGGCGGTCATTTGCAAAATTAAGTAGCGGAGCGCATCGGCGTAGAGGAGGGTTTGGTAAGCCGCCGCAGGGGACTCTGGGTCTGGGAGCGTGGTTTGCTGAGGGTTCAGCAGCGGTGTTTGCCCATAGTGCTCCCAGTCTGGCCAATCGTCGCCAAAATACTGAATTCCTTCACAGAAGCTGGGCACCGAAGTTACCGCTGTCATACGACCCAATCCTTAACTTGCACACTTAATCTTCCATCTTACAAGGGGGTGGCGGCGGTCTCCGGCAATAATTAAAGTATGCCCAACAAAGTAAATAGGGCTGCTCATCAATGGTTGCGGTAGCTTGGCCAGATCAATTGATTTTTGTAGGGGGATGTAATTAGGAATGGCCTTAGTGATTGCCGGCGATCGCAGCGGTGTGGGCAAAACCACGGTGGCTCTTGCCCTCAATGCGGCTCTAACAGCGCGAGGGCGGCGGGTACAAACCTTCAAAGTTGGCCCTGATTACATTGATCCGCTGTTTCATAGCGCCATCAGTGGCCGTCCCTGTTACAACCTTGACCCCATCCTCACCAGTGCTGATTATGTGCAAACCTGTGCGAGGTACTATAGCCAAGATGCGGATGATGTTTTAATTGAAGGAGTGATGGGGCTGTTTGATGGCCGTAGTGGCACCAGTGAAGGCAGTACGGCGGCCATTGCCCAATTGCTGAATGCCCCGATCCTCTTGGTCTTGGATGTGCAAAAACAGGCAGCATCGGTCGCAGCCTTGGTTTATGGCTTTTGTCACTACCATCCAGCCCTGAGAATTGCCGGAGTCGTTCTCAATCGCGTCGGCAGCGATCGCCACCGCCAAATTTTAGAAGATGCCCTTGCGCCCCTTGGTATCCCCGTCCTTGGTGTCCTCTACCGCGATCAGCAGCTTGCCCTACCCAGCCGCCACCTTGGGTTAGTTCCACCCCACGAGTCAGCAGCGTTTCAAGCCGTGGGCGATCGCCTAGCTGTTCTTGGTTGCACCTGCTTTGATTGGTTACACCTCGAACCCCTTTGCGCTCCCCTCTCCTCTCTCTCCCCTCCCCTCTCCTCTCTCCCCCCTCTTCCCTCTCCCCTCAACATTGGTATTGCCCAAGATGCTGCGTTTCACTTCTATTACACCGATGCCTTAGATGTGTTACGCACCCTAGGAGCAACCCTTATTCCGGTATCACCGCTGCGAGATCCTTGCCTCCCCCCCAATCTGAGCGGCCTGATTCTAGGGGGTGGCTTTCCTGAGGTGTTTGCTGCCGAGCTAAGCGCCAATGAGTCTTTTTTAAGTGCTCTGCGCCACAGCCTCCAGCGTGGGTTACCCGTCTATGCCGAGTGTGGGGGGTTAATGTACTTAGCGCAGGGGATTCACACCCTAGAGGGTCAGGTTTACCCCCTAGTGGGGCATCTGCCGACAGTTGCACACATGGGCGATCGCCTCACCCTAGGCTATCGCACTGCAACTGCACTGCACGCTACCCCGTGTGTTGACCAAGGGCAGCAGGTGTGGGGGCATGAGTTTCACTACTCTAGGGTGACACCATCCCCCCTCTCTCCCCTGTGGCACCTCAACAGCTTGCCAGAAGGATGGGGAAGCGATGATGTCCATGCCAGTTATCTGCATCTGCACTGGGGAGGCCACCCAGAATTTGCCATGAAATTTTTGCAACGGGCAGCGCATTTTTCTAGGTCAACACATCTGTGTTAGCCTGCGCAAACTACCCAACGCTGATGCTACGCATAGAACGCGGGCTTTCTGTAGCCCTCCAGTTATCTGTTTGAAATACTTAAATTTCAAGCGGCAAAGCCGCTCCGCCTCAGTTAAATACTGTAGGCCTGTGCGGATATCTCCTGCACCTAAAGTAGCAATGCCAGCCCTCAGGAGTAAATCTGGATCATCAGCACGATGGCGTCGCAGTTCATATTGATCACGAGATGCCTGAGTCAGCGCACTTGCAACCAACAGTGCTAGCGAAGCCTCCTCGCCTTTCAGAGGTAAAACTCGTTTAGTGATGGCCTTGAGGACATCTTGAGGCACGCGGATCGTTGCCTGAGCAACCGGAGCTGCCAATTCGTCTTCTTGGGGTACCCCTAAGAAGTTTGCCAACGCTGCCAACGTTTGATCACAGGATGCTTGAGTTGAATGCTTAACCGTTGGTAGATAAATGACGGTACCCATGACATCCATGGCTAAGGTAGGGGACTGTTGGTAATTCTGAACCGAACGGATCGCCCTCAAAGAAAACTGATAATACTCAGTATCCCACTTCGGTAGATGGAAGAAGGGGGTAAAAAGCCAATTATTGTTGTGAGGCTGCTTGCTTAAGCCAACAAATAGAGGCAGTCCAAGCCAAGAGCTAACAGTAAGAATCTTGGTATTCTCATCAAACTTGAACTCCAATTTATCCCAATATTCGCAGGCCAGCAGACTAAAGAACATATAGAAAAGCAAAAATACCAACAGTTGATTGGCAACCCCATACACCCATAAACCCGATGGTGACTTTAACAGGGTAATGATTGCTGGTGTTAGGACAAACTGGCTAACAGGCCACGCTGCAATCAGTAGCACAACGGTACCCATTCCTGGTACAAACCGGAGTAAAAATACCTCCATTGCCACCCGTGCTACTCCCCTTAAGTCAAGCAGCGCCGTAATAAAATTAGCCACCATTAGATATAGCAGCCATGTCAGTAAACCTATCAAAATTATCAATACAATGAGTCCAATGGTTAGGTTTCTAGTGAGGTCACTGGCAAGATTTTCGCTATAAATCAGAGCAGCGTGGTTATTCTCAATATAGGCTGGGTTAAAGGAGATCAATAGCCCCCAGCCAAAAATAAGTGTAAAAATTCCTGCAATAAGACGGCCAACTAGATCAAAGCCCTCAGTTCCCACTAGGGTATATTGGTTGCCACTTGCAAAACGATGAATTCATAACATAAAGCAAGCAATTTAGCCGTTACACTCTATTCTATCGAAGTGTCTTGAGAGGCTTAGTATTCCACATTACACAGATCACAGAGATGCCCAAAAGTGTTGAAGATTAGTTGCATCTTATTAAGCTAGTATGGGGCTACCCAATGCTGCACTCCACAATAGTGACAGGTACTTCGCAAGTTTTATGGAAGCCAAGTTCTTTCCTTGCAGCAGCTATCTCCAACCTTTCGTTGTGCTGGTTGGCTCAGTTCTTTAAGTTCACGCTGAATTCTCTCCCCAATCCTCAAGACAGCGGATAGCAAGGTATGCTGAGTTGTATGAGCTTCAGTCGAATTGGCCGATGGATTGATCAACTTCAGGTGGGAATGCGCCTGATCCTTGCTCTGTTGGTGGCTGTTATTGCCCTTGCCCTTACGGGTACTTGGCTAGAGTTAGGACAGCGACTTCTATTTGCTTGGGATGTAGGCATCACTACCTACCTGCTGTTGCTCCTGAAGATGATCGTCAGTGTCAATAGCTTACAAACCCAGCGGCGAGCGCAGGTGGGGGAGCCTAACGCGCTCACGATCCTTATGCTGGTGGTGTTTACGGCCATTGCCAGTATTGTGGCAACGGGTTTACTCTTAGCAGATACCAAAATTCCTAATAACCCCCTGTTGGCCTTACAGGTGAGCTTGGCGACATGGGCGGTCATTGCTGCATGGTTTTTAACTCACACCTGCTTTGCATTGCAGTACGCCCGCTACTACTACGATGACAACTACCATACCGTTAATGAGTTTGGTTATGCAGGGGGTCTGGATTTTCCGGGAGACGGCGAACCCGATTACCTCGATTTTATGTATTTCTCCTTTACGATTAGCCTGACATCCCAGACCTCTGATGTCTCTATCGAGGGGCGACGCATTCGTCGTCTTGTGCTGTTTCACCAAATTGTCTCCTTCTTTTTCTACAGTGTTATTGTCGGGTTGGTGATCAATGTCATTGCGGACTTGTGGTGATGTGGCACTGGCAAACCACTGAACTGGGGGTATTTTTAACCTGTGACCTGCTATCAGACTTTCGCCATGGGTTCTTTAGTCGCACTTGGCAGGGTCAGCCCCTCGAATGTCTCACGGCGGCACTGGGGTCAACTGCACCTCCGCTGCGCACTCAACAGGTGCATGGCAATCGTGTTGTCTTAGCTGCAGAGGTGTTGGCCGCACAAAACCGTTTAGAGGCCGATGCTCTAGTCACAACAGCGGCGGATCAAGCCTTGTGGGTGTGCAGCGCTGATTGTGTGCCGCTGCTGATTGCTGATCAAAGGACGGGACGGGTTGCGGCAATTCATGCGGGCTGGCGGGGGACGGCTGCTGAAATCACCAAGAAAACAATTGCCCAAATGCAGGCGTTGGGTAGCGAGTTGGCTAGTTTACGGGTGGTACTAGGGCCTGCCATTCAGGGTAAGCGATATCAAGTGGGTTTGCCGGTGGCCTATGCTTTGGCGGCAACCGTGACAGACGTAACCGATCAGGTCGATGCTGCGATGGTCTCTACAGACCTTTACCAATCCTTAGCAAGGTTGGATCCGGCAGTAGTGTTTACGGATGCAGACCCGCAACGGCTGCGGATTGATGTGGCGCGGGTCAATCGGTTGCAACTGTTGCAATTAGGGCTACAGGAGGATCAGATAGCGCTGTGTCCCTACTGTACCTACGAAGATGCGACCTACTTTTTCTCCTACCGCCGAGAACGCCTCAAACAGGTGCAGTGGTCAGGAATTGTTAGTCAGTAACCATGATTGGCGTGGCGTGGGGACAAGACATTGCTCTGCGGTGGTGCGATCGCCTGCGGTGCACTCACAAGGGCGATCGCCCCCAAAGTCAACAACCAGCGATCATTTGTGTCCTAGGCTTTACGGAAACCGCCTTAATTCCCGGAATTTCAGCAGCAGGGAAAACCGCCACCGATCGCCGCTATACTGCCCTAGCCGATGGCGAATTTTTACTCAGGGGGGTTCAACCCCGCTACCAGTACCCCCTTCCCCCCCTGATTGAGGGAGCCTCCCCCGCCCTTATTAGCCGTGCCCTCATCGAATCCCTCGATCTCCCCCTGTACGTTTTTAATGCTGGCCTGCCAGCACCGGGGTTGGTGCCAATGATTGACCTAGGGGGAGTGCCCGCGCGGTGTGTGAGTACAGGGCAAGCCATGGATCGCGCAACGGTTGAGCATTTGTGGCATCAAGGATGGCGGTGGGGTGAACGGTTGAGCCAAGCCCACCCTTGGCTGGTGATTGGCGAATGCGTTGTTGCGGGCACAACCACTGCTTTGGCACTGTGCGAAAGCTTGGGAGTTACGGCACAGTACTGTGTGGGCAGTAGCCATCGCCAGAGTAACCATGGGCAAAAGTGGCAGATTGTCCAGCAGGGGCTGAGCCAGTTACCCCCCAATCCAGGCCCTTTGGCCTGTGTGGCAGCCATTGGCGATCCGATGCAGGTGGTGGTCGCCGCTATGGTTTTACGCGCTAGTCAAACCTGTGAGGTTCTTTTGGCCGGGGGGTCACAAATGATCGCGGTGTATGCCTTGGCGCGGGCGATCGCCCGGTGGCAGCAGTTACCTTGGCGGCCTGATCAAATTGTTGTGGGTACCACTCGCTGGATTGTAGAGGACACCACGGCTCACATCAGCACCTTAGCTGCGCGAGTTGAGTGTCCGCTCCTCTATAGCCAACTGAATTTCACGACCTCCCGTCATGCCGCCTTTCGAGCCTATGAAGCAGGGTTTGTCAAGGAAGGAGTCGGGGCGGGTGGCTGCTGTATTGCGGCTCATCTTTTGGCGGATTGGCACAACGAGCAGATGGTTGCGGTCATTGACAGCCTAGGCGATCGCTGGCATAAGCGTCTTGCTGAATAGGTACGTTGCAGGCAGACATGCAACCCTGTAGCTTGCGCTCAGATGGCGGTAAAACAGGGCTTGTATTTTGATCCCAAAACAAACGTTATAAGCTGAGAAGAAGTGGCCAGTATAAGGCAGTGTGCAATGGAGCAGCAGATTGTCCATGCAACCGTAGGACGGGTACGGTTTCGAGTGCCGCGACTACGCTGGGATGCCAACTATGCTGAGCTAGTGGTGCAGTTGCTAGAGTCCTTGGCCATTGTGGAGCGGGTGCGCTTAAACCGCCAAGCCGCCACAGTGGTTGTTGAGTATCAGCCCCATTTACTCGCTGCCAACACCATCCACGATGCCCTTAGTCGCTGCTTTAGCCAAGCAACGGTTGCCACTCCCCAGCCATGTCCGCCCACGGCGGCACCTGCGGATGCGATCGCCCTCGAAGATTACGAGGCGCAAGTGGAGGCCGATGCCCGCCTTGAAACCGATTGGGAGCGCTTAGGGTTACCCCTTGTTGCCTTGGGCGTATCACTGTTGAGTGTGCCGTTCGAGCTTCCCTTTGTCGTCGTGGGGGCAGCGGTGCTTGCCAGTGCATGGCCATGGTTTCAGCGCGTGGGGCATCAGGTCAGCCAAGGGCATCCTCCCAATGTCGATTTACTCGATAGCCTGTGGATTGGGCTGCACACTGCCAACGGTCAGTTTTTAGCACCCGCCTTAAAAACTGCGATGGTTGGGGTGAGGGCAGATGTGCGCGATCGCCACCGACGACAGCAATTACACGCCTATCCCAGTGTCTTAATGGAGCACTATCAGCACCTTACGGTTGAGCGAGGGCAGGTTCCCCTAACGATTGAAAGCCAACAACTCCAAGCTGGGGATATTTTCTGGCTACAACCCGGAGAGTTAGTGCCTGCCGATGGTAAGGTTTTGGTTGGCATCGCCGAAATTGAGCCTGCTCACTTTGCCCTCTCGCGCCAAGTGATGGTTGTCCGCCCAGGAGACTCCCTCAACGCCGGTAGCCAAGTGATTACCGGGCAACTACAGGTGCAAGCCACCCGCACGGGTTGGCAAACTCGCCTTGGCTTGATCACTGACTTGCTGCACACAGAGCCTGTCTATGATAGTGCCTTAGCACACCAGCAAGGAGAATTTGCCCGTCATGCTGTTTTGCCCACCTTGGCACTAAGTGCCGCATTGTGGTTCTCCACAGGAGCCTACGGGCCGGCGATCGCCCCCCTGCAATTTGACTTTGGCAGTGGCGTCCAACTCTCACTGCGTACCGTCCTCCTGTCTGCCCAAGTATTTGCCGTGCAGCAAGGGGTTTACCTGCCAACCGCTGGCACCCTCGAATATCTTGCCCAACTGAATTGTTTAATTATCGATGGTCGCTCAGGCATTCCCGACCTCTTAGGGTGTCAACGCCTGATTCAAACCCTACGACGTATCGGCATAGCCACCTACGTGGTGCATCCAGAGGCGCATACCGTCCCCATGGAGGGAGCCACAGACCTCACCTCAGATCGCCTTAGCGATTTACAGTGCTATCTGCAGGGCAAACAGTACCGTGTGGGCTGGCTCAGCTTTGGGGAAGCCTGTAGTTGTCCCCTAGATCAGTGGCTGCCAATTCGCTGGGCGCCTTCCACCTTTACCCCCAATGCCAAAGTTGTCGTCTTGCTCGATCCGGAGTGGGCGGCGCTTAGTCGTGGCATTGCCCTAGCCCGGGATGCCCTAGAGCGTACCTACCAAAATGTTGCCTTAATTACCTTGCCTAACCTCGCTGTCACCTTTGGCGGTATGTTTTTGGGGCTGCATCCTGTGGTCAACGTAGTCACCAATAATGTCACTGCCTTTATGGCAGAATTTCTCCATGGCGACGCTCCCCAGTTCCGCACTGAATTATTGCCCTCTAGGCCAGCCCCCTCGTTACCCACGACCCAACACGCGCGCCCTAGCATACCTCAGTTGGCCTTTGCACCCTAAGGATCACATCGGGTAGGGCTGGAAGCCCCGTACTTCAGTGCGGGGAGGAAAGCTCCTTTAGCAACTTCAGTTGTTTTAGGTTATAATTGTACTGCGGACACCAGAAACGGTTGTTCAAGGCACTGGTAACGGTCGATTGGGGGTGTTGTAAACCACCCCAGAGGCTCGCGGTTGGCTTGCTAACTGCAGGGCTACTGAAAGCTCCCTGCTTTAGCTGGGAGTAGTTTACTCTGTGGATTCTGTGGGGGCTGCAGATTCAGATTGGCGCTGCACTTGCTGCGCCGCCCGCTGGATTTGGTCTTTGTACTTTGCGGGTGCCAGCTCTACTGCTTTGGCATACAAGGGCGCGGCTTCAGCGGCTTTTCCTTGCTCGGTGAGGGTCATCGCCTGCGCCAGCACTGGGCGGAAATCTGCCGGATGTTCCTTGCTAAGGTTTTGGAACAGGGTCAGCGCCTCGCCAAATTGTTTTTGAGCAATGTAGATGTCCCCCAGCAATAGTTGTACCGAGGTCACATCCACGCTGCCGGGTTGGACTTGGTTGGCCTGCTCTGCGCCTTGGAGCGTCTCTTCAATCAGACCTAGGGCGGCTTGGGGGCGATTTTCTTGCAGATAGAGATCAACAAGGCCACGCAGGGCGTTGAGGTTGCCGGGTGCTTTCGCTAAAACTGCTTGGTAGGTTTGCGCTGCCCCTTCGCGATCTCCCGTTTGCTGCTGTGCCTGACCTAGCAGGATGGCATACTCACTTTGCTCAGGGCGCTGTGCCGCCAATTTTTTCAGGGGATCAATCACGCTCTTAATGCTGCCTTTCCCCAGTTGAATCAGTTGGAGCCGGGTCATCACTAAGCCTTCGAGCGCGGTGGGGTTATTGGGTTCGCGCTCTAAGACCAATTGATAGCCTTTTTCCTGAGCTTGCAGTTCGGCCACTTGGTCACTGGTGTTAGGACTGGCGACAGGGGTGGGAGTCTCTGCGGGTTTAGTAAAGGCACTGGTGAGCAAGGGCACCAAGGAAATGGCCACAAAGGGAATGATCCCCAAAATTAAAACCAGAAGCGTGACCCATTTTTTGCGCATAGGGAGTCCTTAGGAGCAGTGTGCCATTGAGGGGTACTGTCTGTACGATTCTAGCCCATGTCTATATGCCGATCTGTGCCAATTTTGGCAGCGGTGCACCCCTTGTTAAAATTTGAAGGATTCCTCTGAGCACCACAGCACCATGACTGATTTAACCCCCGAAACCATTAATTGTGCCGAAGCCTGTGTGAATGGCTGTGTCCTAGGCGATCGCTGCCCCAACCGCGAGTATAGCGCTGCTGCTAGTAAGTTTATGCACGATACCCCCCTTGACCAAATCCTGCAAATTGCCGCCGACAGTGTGGAAAAACGCTTTTTAGCGGCCTTGGAGCGCGATCGCCTGCGGCTATCAGATACGTCTCAAGACTAACACCGCCAGTGTGCCCTAGGGTGGTAGGGTGAGGGGCAACCCTAGTTTACTGCTATGTCTCGACTCCGCGCTCTTCAAGGCTACCTGCTGGTGCGGCTGCTGCTTGCACCCCTCATGCTCTGGACGATTGTGACCATCGTATTTCTATTGCTGCGAGCCACGCCGGGGGATCCCGTCGATGCGGTGTTGGGGCCGCGGGCACCGGCTGCGGTCAAGGAGGCGCTGCGGCAACAGTTAGGCTTAGCTCAGCCCCTGTGGAAACAGTATTTGACCTACTTTGGCCAATTGCTCCACTTCGATTTGGGCACCTCCCTCACTAGCCAAGGGGAGGCAGTGACGACAATTATTGCCAAGCACTTTCCAGCAACCGCAGAACTGGCGCTCTTTAGTTTGGCGATCGCCTTCGGGTTGGGGGTCATCATCGGTAGCGTCGCAGCCGTTAGAGCGGGATCCGCGTGGGATATAGGCGGGCGTTTGTTTGGCATTATTACCTACGCCTTACCCCTATTTTGGCTGGGGATGCTGTTGCAACTGCTATTTGCGGTAGAACTAGGCTGGTTACCCCTAGGCACGCGCTACCCCATTACCCTCTCCCCCCCCAATGGCCCCACCGGACTCTACACCCTCGATGCCCTGCTCAGCCTTAACCTGCCTCAATTTGGCGTTGCCCTCTACTACCTCACACTGCCGGCATTAACCTTGGGGATTGTCCTCAGTGGTATTTTTGAGCGCATTGTCCGCGTCAACCTCAAAGAAACCCTGCTTGCTGACTACGTTGAAGCAGCTCGCGCCCGCGGCATCCCCGAATCCCGAATTCTGGTTCACCATGCCCTAAAAAATGCCCTAATTCCCGTCATCACCGTTCTGGGGTTGACCCTAGCCAGCCTGTTGGGGGGGGCAGTGCTCACCGAAGTCACCTTTTCTTGGCCGGGACTGGGGAATCGCCTCTACGAAGCCATTGCCCTACGGGACTACCCAACTGTACAGGGAATTATTGTTTTCTTTGCGGTGATTGTTGTTGTTGCCAGTATTGTGATTGATATGATCAATGCGTGGGTAGATCCGCGCATTCATTATTAGCATTGCACCATCGCCCCGCCGTTGCCGATAATATAGTTACAAAACTTAAAACTGGGAGATGTTTCACTATGGTGTTAGCGGTTGGCACCCCTGCTCCGGCCTTTACTACCACAGATACAACGGGTAAGCCGGTCTCGTTGGCCGACTTTGCCGGTAAAACCGTTGTTCTCTACTTTTATCCCAAGGACGACACCCCGGGCTGCACCAAAGAAGCCTGTAGCTTCCGGGACAACTACGCGGCGTATCAGGAGAAAGGTATTGTTGTGTTGGGGGTCAGTGGTGATGACGAAGCCTCTCACCAAAAATTTACCGAAAAATTTAGTCTCCCCTTTCCCTTACTCGCCGATGTCAACAAGTCCATTATCAAAGCCTACGATGTTGATGGTGGGGGTTATGCCAAGCGGGTGACCTACGTCATTGATGGCAATGGCATTATTACCCACGTTTATACCAGTGTGAAAACGGACACCCATGCCACCGATATTTTGGCAGACTTAGGTCTTTGAGTTCATCCACAGGCGATCGCGCTACTGGCCTCGTGCGCTCATGGCATTCTTGTGCATAATGAAACGGTTGGCAACGCATCCTCGCCTGTGTATATTAAGCAGCTTGAACTCACGAATTTTAAGTCGTTTGGCGGCACAACGCTGATTCCGCTGTTACCGGGCTTTACCGTTGTTTCAGGGCCGAATGGATCGGGGAAGTCCAACCTTTTGGATGCCCTACTGTTTGCCTTGGGGCTGGCCGGTTCTAAGGGAATGCGGGCGGAGCGCTTGCCAGATTTAGTGAACCACAGCCAAACGCGCCGTGGTCACAGTGTTGTGGAAACCCGAGTGACGGTGACCTTTGCCCTTGATGATACCGCTGAATGGCGGGTAACGCGGCGGTTGCGGGTAACAAAGCAGGGCACCTATACCTCGACCTATGCCATCAATGACCAACCCTGCACGCTCAATGAACTGCACGAGCAGTTACAGGCGTTTTGCATCTATCCCCAAGGGTATAACGTGGTGTTGCAGGGGGATGTGACTGGCATTATTTCGATGAATGCCAAAATGCGCCGCGAAATCATTGACGAATTAGCGGGGGTGGCAGATTTTGACCGCAAAATTGCCCAAGCGCGGGAAAAACTTGACACGGTGAAGGAGCGTGAGGAGCGCTTTCGGATTGTTGAACATGAACTCATTCAGCGGCGCGATCGCCTCGATCGAGATCGGATCCAAGCCCAAAAGTACCAAGCCCTGCGCCAAGAGCTACAGGAACGGGAACAGTGGCTTTTAGTACGGCAGTGGCAAGCCCACGCCCAGCAGAAAGCTCAACTGGCGGCACAACTCCAGCAGCTAAAACAGGAACAGATAACCCGCCAGCAGCAACTTGAGCAACAGCAGGCACAGATTGCTGCCGCCATCACTACCCTTGAGCAGCTCAATCAACAGGTCAAGGCGCTCGGCGAAGAGGAGTATCTGCGGGTGCAGGCTCACTTGGCGGATCTGCAAGCACAGCAGCGACAATGCCAGCGGCAGCAGCAGGACTTGCAACAGCAGCAACAGTCTATAGGGGAGCAGTTACAGGCTCAGCAGGCTCGACGCGAAGAGCAACTGGCACAGCAGCAGCAGCTAGGAGCGCAACTCGCCCAGCAGCAGACCCACGAGCGGCAAGCGTTGGTACAGGCGGCTGCTACCGCGGAGGAGACCCTCAACCAACTGCGCCGCGAAGCCCAAGACCTGAGTACTGCTGCCCAAGCTTGGTTTGCTGAGCATCGTCAACGGCGGCAACGCATTGATCAGATCATTCATGAGTTAGAACCCGGGCGCAGTGAACTTTCGCGTCTGCTGGAGCGATCGCACCAATTGAGCCGCCGCCAAGGAGACCTAGAGCAGGCGGCGATCGCCCTCAGAAGCCAGCACGAAGAATTGACGAGTGCACTGGCTAGGGCAACTACAGAGCTAACCACCAGTGAACAGCAGGTACAAACCCTTGCCCAGCAACTCGCCGCAGCTCAGCACCACCTGGCTCTAACGGAGGACACCTACCAACGCCTAGAGCGGGAGCAACGCCAAAAACAGCGGGAACTAGATCAACTGGATGCGCGTCGGCAGGCGGTGCAAGAAACCCAAGGCAGCTATGCCGCACGCCTGATTTTGAACGCGGACTTGCCCGGCGTGTTGGGCACCGTGGCTCAACTTGGCCAGGTGGCTCCCCCATACCAATTAGCCTTAGAGATTGCCGCCGGGGCGCGCCTTGGCAATATTGTTGTGGCGGATGACAGTGTGGCGGCAGCGGCGATCGCCATCCTCAAGCGGGAGCGGGCGGGTCGGGCAACCTTTTTACCTCTGAATAAAATAGCACGTCCCAAACCGCTTGCGCCCTTGTCTGTGGACGGTGCCCTTGACTACGCCCTGAACTTAGTGACCTTTGCTCCCGAGTATGCGCCGATTTTTGCCTACGTTTTTGGCACCACAGTGGTCTTTAATACCCTTGAAGCCGCTCGCCAGTATTTGGGGCAGTATCGCATGGTCACCCTCGACGGAGAGCTATTAGAACCCTCAGGAGCTATGACCGGTGGTAGCCACAGCCGCACTAGTACACTGCATTTTGGCCAGAGTAGCACCCCCCAAGAGTCAGCGGAAATGACACAGTTGCGCGATCGCCTCAGCGAAATCGAACGTTTACTCCATCGCTTACTGCAAGAGCGCAGCCAACAGCAAGCCGCTGTCAACGAATTGAGCCAAGCCCTTGCGGAGGCACGGCAAACCCACCGCGATCGCCAACGCCAGTGGCAGCACCTCCAACAGCAACAGCAGCAGCAGGCGCGCCAACAGCAGGAACTAGAGCGCCAACACCAGCAAGTCATCACGGATTTGCACATCAGCCAAGCCGAGCTGGCGGCACTGCAAACGCGGCTCCCTGAACTAGACGCAGAACTCGCGGCAGAGCGACTGGCACTGAGTGCCCTAGAGGCCAACCCAAGCCACCAGCACTGGCAACAACTGCAAAGCAAACTACAGGAGCAAGAGACGCAGTATGCCGCTGCTGTGGCCGCTCTTCAACAGTTTGATCAAGCCTTAGGGTACCTCCAACGTCAGCTTGAGCAGGTAGGGCGCGACCTGCAGCAAACCGACACCGACATTGACCGCCTCCGCCGCACTCAACAGGACACCCTCTGCCAACAGCAAATCCTTGATCAGACCCTTGCGGATTTAACCGCTCAAATTCAAGCGCAGCAGCAGACCCTCAGCCGCCTTGAAGATCAATTGGGAACCCTCAAAGGCGATCGCGATCGCCAAGACTATCAACTGCGACAGGCGCAGCAAGCCTACCAACAACTGGAATGGCAACAGCAAAAAGCTGCAGAAACCATCGCCACTCTTCAACGCCAGTACCGTGAACTAGAGACCATTGAACATCCCCCCTTGCCAGATCCGCTGCCAGAGGTTCCCGCTGAACTGACCCTCACAGATATTCAACAGCAGTGCCAAACCCTTGAAAAACGCCTGCGCAGCCTAGAGCCAGTGAATATGCTAGCCATTAGTGAATTTGAGGCAACCCAAGCCCGCCTGAACGAACTTCAGGAGAAGCTGGCCGTTCTTGAGGCCGAGCGCACCGAAATTCTGCTGCGCATTGAAAACTTTACCACCCTGCGCCATCAATCCTTCCGAGAGGCCTTTGAAGCAGTCAATGCCAACTTTCAGACGATTTTTGCCACCCTCTCTGACGGGGATGGGTACTTACAGCTCGAAAATGCCGAAGACCCCTTTGCCGGAGGGTTAAACCTTGTGGCGCACCCCAAAGGTAAACCGGTGCAGCGGTTGGCCTCGATGTCCGGGGGAGAAAAGTCGCTGACAGCGTTGAGTTTTATCTTTGCCCTGCAACGCTATCGCCCCTCACCCTTTTATGCCTTTGATGAAGTGGATATGTTCTTGGACGGAGCCAACGTAGAGCGACTGGCAAAAATGATTCAGCAGCAAAGTCAAGATGCTCAGTTTATCGTGGTTAGCCTCCGTCGTCCAATGATTGAGGCCGCACAGCGCACCATTGGGGTCACTCAAGCCCGGGGGCAACATACCCAAGTCATTGGTTTAGATCTGACGGCACACCGCCACAGCTGACGCTGCAAGCATTCCTCTCAACACCTAATGAACCGATGACCACCAACATTGCCGAATTGGTGCGGGCACGCAACTATGCCCAGCAAGCGGCTGAGCGGGTCAATGGTGGTTTAACCCGCTATCGAGCCGATCAATCGATGCACGGTCCAGTGTTGCAGGCTCCCTACGTGCGCAATGCTGATGGCTCCTATACCTTCCGAGTGCTAGGCTATCGAGTAACTAATGGGGTGCCCGCCTCTACCCCGTCCCTGGAAACCATTGTGACTGTGGCAGCCGATGGGCGCACAACGGTAGACTACAATGGCCCCATCCGCAACTAAGCCGCTCCCTAAGACCAACGTGACGCTATTGGAGCACAGCGACGGAACTTGATAGATTAGCGTGGGACCCCTCTATCGATCTCCTTGATCTCATGCTCACTGTTCCGCGCACGATCTGCCTAGGGTTTTTAGCCGTCATTACGGTGGGTACGCTGTTGCTATGGCTACCGTGGTCCACCAGTAACGGCCAGTGGAACCCCTTTGTCATTGCTCTATTTACAGCCACGTCAGCGGTCTGCGTGACCGGCCACATCATTGTTGATACCCCGACGCATTTTTCGACCTTTGGTCATTTGATCATTCTGCTGCTCATTCAGGTGGGAGGCTTAGGGTATATGACCGCCACCACCTTTCTAATTATTTTGCTAGGACGGAAGTTTAATTTGCGGCAGAAAATAGCGGTACAACAGGCTCTTGACCGACGGGGGATTCAGGGGGCGCGGCAACTGGTGCGCTCAATTTTGGGGTTGGCCTTCCTCTTTGAAATTACCGGTACGTTGTTGCTCTGGTTCATATTTCGCCAAGACTACGGAGATTTAAGGGGACTATGGCTAGCCGTCTTTCACAGTATCAGTGCTTGGAATAATGCCGGGTTTAGCCTTTTTAGCGATAGCCTGATGAGTTACCAAACCTCAGTGCCGCTCAATTTTGTCATTTCTGCTCTGATTATTTTTGGTGGCATTGGCTATGACGTGATTTTTGAATTTTACCTGTGGCTGACCGACTGTTTACGGCACTGGGGGCGACCTCGCTACTTAGTGCGCAAGGCTCGCCAAATGACCTTTAGTCTCAATTTCAAGATTGTAACCAGTACGACGGGAGTACTGTTGATTTTAGGAACAGTCATGCTCTTGCTAACGGAGTTTCGGTCACCAGAAGCGTTTGGTCAGTTTTCCCTTGATCAAAAGCTACTCCTTGCTTGGTTTCAGTCGGTAACTGCTCGCACCGCAGGCTTTAACACCGTTGACATTGGCAGCTTTAGAAACAGCGGCCTCTTTATCATGATTGCCTTGATGTTTATTGGCGGTAGTCCTGGCGGTACGGCAGGGGGCATTAAAACAACGACGTTCCGTATTCTTGCTGGGATTACCAAATCAACGCTCCAAGGTAAGGATGTGGTGCTGCTCTATCGCCGCCAAGTGCCCCCCACCCTGATTATGAAAGCTGTGGCAGTGACCGTTGGCTCGATGTTTACGGTGCTGATTTCAACCACCTTGATTGCGATCGCCGACCCGGAGATCAACTTTATTAACATCCTTTTTGAAACGGTCTCCGCCTTTGCAACCGTTGGCCTTTCTACCGGTATTACGAGTGGGTTGACGGTGTTTTCTAAATTTGTGTTAGTGGTAACGATGTTTGCTGGACGGGTGGGCATTCTGCTGCTGATGGCCGCCATCATGGGTGATCCGCGCCCGTCTAATATTCAGTACCCTGAGGAGAACCTGCTGGTGGGCTAGGGGGCAGCGTACTCAGCAATAGCCGCTGCCATTTCTTGGGTGCCGACGGGAGTTTGGCCGGGAGGGGCTAAATCGTAGGTCACCGATTTCTGCTCACCGATAACTTTTTCCACAGCAGCTTGCAGGCGGTGGGCGGCCTCCATTTCCCCAAGGTGTTGGAGCATCAGAACCCCCGATAAAATCAGGGCGGTGGGGTTGGCTTTATTTTGCCCAGCATACTTGGGAGCAGAGCCATGGATGGCTTCAAACACCGCATACTCATCGCCAATGTTGGCACCGGGGGCAACCCCAAGGCCACCAATCATCCCTGCGCACAAATCTGAAAGAATATCGCCGTAGAGATTGGGCATCACCATGACATCGTAGAGTTCCGGCTTTTGCATGAGTTGCATGCACATGTTGTCAACAATGCGGTCTTCAAACTCAATGGCTGGATAGTGGGGGGCAATCTGCCGCGCCCGCTCCAGAAACAGGCCATCAGTAAATTTCATGATATTAGCCTTGTGTACGGCGGTCACTTTTTTGCGATGGTTGGCTTGGGCGTACTTAAAGGCAAACTCAATGATACGATCGCTCCCGCCAACCGAGATCGGCTTCACGCCAATGGCTGCATCGTCACGGATGGGCTTGCCCGCCAGTTCACTTAAAAAGGCACGGGCTTTGGCGGCTTCCGGGCTGGTGTAGTCAAACTCAATCCCGGCGTAGAGATCTTCAGTGTTTTCGCGGACAATCACCAGATCAATGTTTTGGAAGTAGCTTTTGACCCCCCTAATGGATTTGGCGGGACGGAGGTTAGCATAGAGGTTTAACCGCTTGCGAATTTCCACATTCACAGAGCGAAAGCCGGTGCCCACTGGGGTCGTAATTGGACCTTTGATGGCGGTTTTGGTAGTCTTGATGGCATCGATCACCTCATCGGGCAAGGGAGTACCGTAGCGCTCCATCATCTCCACCCCGGCATCCACGACTAACCAGTCAATTTTCACACCCGTTGCGTCAATGGCTGTACGAGTGGCCTCGGCAACTTCAGGACCAATACCATCACCACGGATGAGGGTTACAGAATGGGACACGGACGGTTTCTCCCTAACGGTTGTAAGATCAAGTAAACTGGCGATCGCACGAGGATAGGTCGCTCAGATCACACTAGAGCGTAGCATACCCTTCCAGAAACCGTGAAGTAGCTTTGGAATTCATTGGCTGGTGATACTTGACCACAACTGTCGCCAGTATTCCCAGAGTCGCTCTGGGCCAATCCCAAACACGAGTTGCAGCAATAAGACCACAGCGGCAATTTTCAGGGCTGTGCCTAGGGTCAGTTTCATCACCCCCACTAGCCAGCGCAGCACGAACCATGTAATGGCGATCGCCCCCACGGTGATGAGAAGTTCGGTGCCTGTCATCTAGCGCCGTAGGAGGATGTCTTGCCCATGGGTATCGGTGCCGCAGGTTTCGAGTAACTGGTGCTCTACGGCAATTTGGTGGCAAATGGCTGTGGTCTCTGGGGTTGATTCCCACGGATCGGGGTTGCCGTAGCAGTAATAGGTTTCAATGCCATCAATGCCATGGGCAATGGCGGCAGGAATGAGTTGCTCAGCAGGGAGCCGATAGCGGGCGGGGTGTGCCAAAATTGCTAAGCCACCCGCCTCGTGCAGGGCAGCAATCACCCGCTCTGCCCGTGCCAACTCCCCTTGGGGGGCAGACCCCATGGCGTAGAGGTGGAGAACAGGTGCGTTAGGATCAAAGCCATAGCCAAGGATGTGGACTTCAGTGTCAAGAAGTTGGGCGGTAATTTCAATGCCGGTGAACACTTGGGGGCGATCGCTCCCTAGGTAGGCTTCAACGTAGGTTCGGGCTTGGAAGTAGCCTTCGAGGGCGTGGTGATCCGTAATGGCAAACCCTTTTAGACCGTGAATCATTGCCTGCTGCGCCACTTGCTGTGGGGTGAGCTGACCATCGGAATAAATGGTGTGGAGATGAAAGTTGTAGTGGTAGGGGCAACTGGTTGCCGTCAATGTCTGAAACAGACCGCGGAGGGCTTCAGCCTGCGTCACCATCAGTGCAGCAAGGGTCATGGACATTACCAAACATTACGCCTTTACTTCTCCAATATAAACTTTCCTTAAGGAATCGGGGATAAGCATTCCTAATACGGGTGATCATGGCGGCAACGGCACTTGCTAGGCTAAGGCTAGTACATGCAATTGGTGAGGAACAGATCCATGAGCTTGCTTGGCAATCTGATCTGGCTAATCTTTGGGGGGCTATTTACTGGCATTGGCTATATGATTGGGGGTCTGAGCCTTTGTCTAACCATTATTGGGATTCCCTTTGGCCTGAAAGCCATTCAACTGGGCTGGAGTACCCTGCTCCCCTTTGGCAAAGAGATTGTGGAATTGCCCAGTGCCAATAGTACCCTAACCATGATCTTTAATATTCTCTGGTTACTTATTATTGGTTGGGGGATTGCCCTCAATCATTTGATCTGGGGCGCGATCTTAGCAATTACCGTGATTGGTCTGCCCTTTGCCCAGCAGCACTTCAAGCTGATGATTTTGGGCTTACTTCCCTTTGGCAGGGAACTCAAGTAGGCTGTGCCTAGGAATGTTGTTCGTCGCTGGGTTGCTTTTGCTGGCGCAGCCATAGTCCTTCGTCTAAGCTGTCTTTAGCAATCACCACATACTCACTGCCTTGGCGATCGATAATGAGGACATCTTGCCGGTACTGGGGGATAACGGTTGCCCACGGTGGTAGCACGGCAGGCACCGTCAAACGGTTACGCGCTGCATCTAAAACGCTGACTTGGCCAATGCCAGCTCCGCTGGGCGGAATTTGAGCAGAGCTGACATGCCCTTGACACCCCAACAGGCGATCGCCACTGGCATCCTCGCTAAACTGGGCAAAAATCCGTCCCAATGGCCGGGAGCAGAGACTACCAAGACCGAGGGAACCCCCGATCGCCACGATGGCAATGAGTGCCCCCCACCCCCCCATCGGCCAGCTGCCACTGACCAGATAAAACAGCACATTCAATAACCACCCCAGAACCCCAAGAAAGCTAAAGTCTAGGGCAAGTAGCAAAATCAGAGGTGCTCTGCCCACGCCTAGCCAGTGCAGTAGGGTCAACAGGGACATGCCCTCTTCACCATCGATGTCCACCTCAAGGGCATCAGCATCGGTATCCACCTCTGCGTCTTCGTCGCCAATATCCCCAACAATGACGGTCAAAAAGAGTAAAATCCCCATCCCCAACACAATCCAGTACGGTAAGTGAACCAGATGGAACAGCATTCGAGTTAGTACATAAATGGATTATCGGGTTCCGGAATAGGGGTAATGGTGGTTGCCACCAGTACCAGTTGCCGTCGCTCTCCTAGGTTTTCCGTCGCCATTTGCCCTTCAACGCGGAACCATTGGTCCTGGGGATAGGCTTGGCGGGGTTGCGGCAGTTTAACGGGTAAGCCCACCGGGTAAGCATCGGCAGCACAGCAGGTGATCACAAATCGCGTCAGTGTCAGGTAATTGTCTGGAAGTTGGCGACTGTGAACCGCAAAGCCATCAATCTTAGCCGGTAAGCCTGCGTAGGCATCCGGTTCAGGATAGACATCGAGGGTGCGAACCCAATCAATGAGGGTGCGATCCTCCGATCGTTGGTTAAGGCGAAAGGTGGCGGGGCTATTGCGGGTAACGGTTAACCCTTCGTCAAGGCCACGGTGAATCGCGGTATCACTGTTAAAGGGACGGGGGGTAATGAGCAAACTAATGACTGCTGCCACAATTAAGATGGCAAGTGTCCAGGCCGGTGGCAACAGGGTAACGTGCTGCATCGGCGCAGTGGCGCCTCGCCACAGACGCCAGCTTTGCCAACCGCTCACTGCGAGCAACAGAAACCCAGCGGCGATCGCCAAGGCAAAGTAATTAGGGTGAATGAGTAGCCCCAGCTGCCCCTGTAGCCAATAGCTGAGAAAGACCATTGCCCATAGGAAAAGCGCCAAGACCGTCAACCACTCCTGCATCAGCCAGCGACGGCGGGCAATCAGGCGTTGGGCGCGACTGGAATAGCGACTTGATGACGCAGAAAACATGAGGCGGTGGGGAATTCACCTTTCGCTAAACATTCTAGGGGGAATGTTGCCACTCTGGGGTCAACTCCCGAAAGTTAAACAGTGTGGCCTTGGGATGACACTGGCTGCAACTGCCAAAGGTCACGGGTTCTGGTAACTCCACCCGGGGATGCAAAATTCTAAAAAACGGCGATCGCCCCACCCGGAAAGGGATCTGAGCATCAGCACCTAAGGCGCGGGAGTAGGTGCGCAGATAGTTCCACAGGGGGATCATTTCCGGACGGGGAATAGGAGGTAAGGTTGCCCCATAGTGATTGGTATCTTGGATTAAGACCTGCCAAGCCTCAGCAGGCATGGTTTCTGGGGGGAGAGCCAAGTGACAGGTACCGCAGCGCCGCAGATAAATTTGCGCCCCTAACTGGGCGTTGAGGGGTAACACATCCACAGTGCCACTAAAATCAGGAGCAGCGATCGCCCCTAGCCCCATCCCTACAAGAGCGCACAGCCCCAGTACCGCTAGCCCCAGCCAAAGCCGCCACGCCTTTTGGCGCATCTTGAATGGCTTAATCTTGAATATAGTCAATGCCCTCGTCCAAACAGAACTGTGCCCGCATTAGCTCGCGGCCAAGGTAAGCCGCATGGTCAAACATTGTGACGAACTTTCGCTCTTTTTCAAAGAGTTCAATGCACAACTCCTTTGCCGTACGACCGCTGAGAACCACATCCGGTTCCCGCAGTACCTTCCCCTTAGTGGGGATAGGTTCCCCCGTCTGTGGATCAACGGCTAAGCCTTTTTCATTGATGGCATTGGGGTAGTGCTTCATCCAGATACGTTGCTGCTCGTGATCAATGTAGATGATGAAGTAACCCGCTGGATCAAGGTGGATAAACCGCTGCGAAAGTTTGTTGTCCAAGGCATCCCGTTCCGCTTTACTCAAGACCACTGCGTCCTCTAGCCGATCCAACCTCTATTTTACGGGGTTGCTGCATCTGTACGCGACAATAGCTTTACCGTATTGTAAGAGCAATCCTTTGCCCCTTACTTTTTTGTTTTTGTAAGGAGAGCCGCCCATCCTGCCACTGGTGTTGTCCCATGGCTTACAAACCACATCATTTCATCCTTGAGAATAAATATACTCAATTACTGGTGACGCAAATTTTGCTTTTGGTTCTGCCGACGCTGGTCGATGGTGAAAGTGCATCGATGTTGACCTATATTGCCCTTGTGTCTCTGGCGGTGGCTCTTACCCTACGCACATTTGAGGTTCAGGTACGGACGTTAGTTTTTTTTCTCATGATGACCGTTGCGGTCGGCTTGGTGGAAGTGGTTCTGGTTCTGCTGGATGCCGACTATCGGCGTATCTCTCTAGTGCTCAATGGGTTTCATTTGGGAATCACAGCCATGGCTGTTGTGTTGATTTTACGAAGAATTTTCAGAGCCAATGTGATTACTGGTGACTCGATTCGGGGGGGGATTTGTGTTTATTTTTTGGTGGGCTATTCGTTCTTTTTTATCTATCGGATGTTGCTCGATTATTACCCTCACAGCTTTTCCAAGCCTGCGCATTTAGATGGTTTATTTAGTTTGTTGTACTTTAGCTTTACAACCCTCACGAGTGTAGGGTATGGGGATATTACACCAACGACTCCCTTTGGGATGGCGATCGCCAACCTAGAGGCGATTTTTGGTCAGATGTACTCGGCTATTGTCATGGCGCGCTTGGTGAGTCAATATCTCAATAGTCGCTCTGGGAACATGGGCTAACCACCGCTATAAAACAACTATGACGAGTACTCCTACACCATCACCCCCCTCCGTTGGCCTGCTCCTTGTGGAAGGGGAGGAGGTGGTGCGACTAGGACTGACGGTGGGAATTCGCCAGCAGCTTGGGGTTGAACCCTTGGTGTTTACCAATGGCAATGATCTGATCACCTACCTTGGGACAGCGCCTCTGGAGAGCGATCGCCAGCCGTGGTTACTCCTATGCGATGCCCAAACCACCGTGAATGATGCGGTAACGCCATGGCTATGGCAGTGGATCAAACGCCATTATCCAAACCTACGGGTCATTCTGACGGTGCGTCCAGCGGCTCTGGAATTGGTGCAGCCCGCCCAACAGGCTGGCGTGGAAGGCATTTACCCCCGCCAGATTGCCCTAAGTGAACTGGTGGCAGGAATAGTAGCCATTGCCCAAGGAGAGATCATCCATACCCTGACCCCCCCAGACCCACCGCTGAAAGCATTGTTTCCTAACCCCTTCAATCGCTGGCGGTACCAATTGCTACAGGAGGGGTTAATGGAAATGGACACATGGCTCAGAGCACTGGATCAGCACTTGGGTCAGGCTAGCCTTAGTTCCCTTGAGCGCCTAATATGCGAAGGGCGACACCGTGAAATTCGTGCCGCTCGCTGGTTAGTTGCCCGCTTTTTACCCCAGCCCAGCGCTCCGCCACCGCCCGTGCACCTCAATCTGCCGCAGCCAACGGTGGAATTACGAGCTACACTCGTTGACCGCTGTCTAGAGCGAGCCAAGTCAGACTTGCTTAACTTTACCAGCCGCCCTCTCGAACTGGATGTGCTCAGGGTGCCACAGCGGCGGGAGTTACTCTATACCGTTCTGCAGCAATGGGATGCGTTCGTGCGGACGCTGCAAGCAACATCCCCGAATCAAGACTTTTTGCAGCACCGGCGCGATCGCCTGCTACGGGATCTGTGGGAGCAGAGCCTACGGGAATTTTTTAGCCCCTACCGTTACCTAGATCTTGGGGGCGATCGCGATCTCATTGACACCTTATTAGCCGATGCCGATGTTGTAGTAGATGTCTTTCTCACGCCGCTGCCCTTAGTACCGGAGTTTCTGGCGCATCTGCTGTGGCAGCATCCCCTCAATATCAATCAGCACACCTACCGCTACGGCACTCCAGAGGCCTTGGACATTCTTGATGTCCTTCTGGATCATTGGCTGCTTACCCTTGCTAATGCTATCGTTTACCCCTTGCTGAATCGCTTGTGCTACAGCGCACCCATCCAGCAAACCTTTTTTAGTGCTCAGTACATTTCTAGCCGCGAAATGGAACGCTTCCGTAACACCCTCTCTTGGCACTACCGGTGGCAGCGGTGGGTCAAAGAACCCCAAAATATTTTTGAAAGCCGGCTGGTGCTGCTGCGCCTGAGCGATCGCGGCATTCAGGAATTTACCCTCACCCTCCCACGGCAACAGGAACTGCTACAACTCGAAGGCATTCCCTACGCCCTCACCCTTGCCCTAGAAACCCGGGATGCCCTTGCGCCACCGGTGCGCGCTGTGGTCGCTTGGGTGGGCAAAGGGGTCATTTACCTACTGACCCAAGTCATTGGCCGTGGGCTAGGACTGATTGGCCGGGGGATTTTACAAGGCATTGGCCAGTCCGTCAGCAATAGCTGGAGCACCTCCGAAACAAAGAAACCCCCCTCAGCTTAAAGAAAGTAACAGCAAAACTTAAACCGTGCTTAACCCTGACATAACCTCAATGTTTGTACAGTAAAACCAGACTAGAAGTACCCTATCTCATAGCTCCTAAAGAGTTATGCTGGGTGTTACTCTAGAACCACGCTGAATTACCTCGATCGAAGAGCTACCTAAACCTTGAGGGTCTAAAGGTGGAGTGCTACACCCGTGGTAATGAGTTTTGCTAGGGCAGAGATCAAAAGTTCGTATTGAACCCACCTCTGCACCGTGCATAAGTCCCGTTGATGTCTTAGTACTATAGATGGTGACTGGAGTTAAGGCTTTGTCTTGGTTGGGAGCCTGTCCTCTGGCCAAGTCAAGTTCATTGAGGAGTGAAGGGAGTAAAACGTATGTCTCGTATTGTTTTAGGCTTGGCCTTGGCCTCGCCGATTTTCGTATTGGGAACGCTCACCAGTGCAGCCACCGCTGCCGATAGCTCTTTGACGACTATCAGCGCCACAGAGTTTCAAGTCTCCACCCCTGGGGCGCAACCCCTAACAACGTTGCCCACAACCCCTGAGCTAATTGCCCAAAATCGGCGTACGGCAGCTCCCATGCCCTCGGTAGCAGAACTAGAATCTGGGCCAGTTATTGCCCCCGCCGCATCCCAGCCACAGGAGCGGAGCTTGGGTATCCAGCGCAACTTACCCCAAGTGACCTCGGTTAACCAACTTTCAGATGTACGCCCGACCGACTGGGCCTACCAAGCCTTAGCCTCCTTGGTTGAAAAATATGGCTGTATTGCAGGCTATCCAGACGGCACCTTCCGTGGGAACCGCGCCGCCACCCGTTATGAACTAGCGGCTGCCTTAAACGCTTGCTTGGATGTAATCAGCGATCGCTTTGCCACCAAAGAAGACTTGGCCACCCTGCAAAAACTGATGCAGGAATTTGCCAACGAACTGGCACTCGTGAAAGGTCGGGTCACCAACCTAGAAGGCCGGGTTGCCAACCTAGAAGCCACCCAGTTTGCCACCATAACCAAACTGAGCGCCACTGTCATCTTCAACGTGTCGGATGTGCTGACGAATGACCGTGCCGTAGCCCCCGGACTGACTAACCCCGGGCTAACCGTTGACGACAACCCTGTTGTTAACCAACGAACCCGTATTAACTTTGATACGAGCTTTTACGGCAAAGACCGCCTGCGCCTGCGTCTGCAGTCAGCAAACATTGTGAGCTATGCGGGTTTGACTGGCACAAACATGGGGCGGTTACAATATGACGGCACCTCAGCTAATGCCTTTACCCTACAAAAAGGGTTTTACAGCTTCCCTGTAGCGACTCGTGGCTTCATGGTGCTGGACTTTGTGGGGGGTGAGTTTAACGACAACGTATTCACCTTTAACCCGCTACTGCAATCCAGCGATACGGGTGCGCTGTCTCGCTTTGGTCGCTTTAACCCCATCTATCGCGCAGGAAATGCCGCGGCCGCAGCGGGGGTTACCTTTAAGTATGATGTCCTGCAAAACAAAGAGCGGGGAACTGGGGTGACCCTAAACGTGGGGTATCTTGCCCCCACCTCTGGTAATCCTTTCCGCAATGCCCGCAATCCTCTAGGTTTCAATAACGCGGTAGGGAATACCAACGGTTTCTTTAATGGTGCCTATGCCGCGCTGGCACAAGTGGATGTGCGCCCGGTCAAAAATGTGGCTCTTGGCTTAACCTATGTGCGCTCTTTTGGTCTTGATCCCTTTGGCGGTACCGGCAGCACAGGGAACTTCTCAGCGGCTAACCCGACCCGTATTAGCTTTGCGAACAGCACGGCAGACACGTTAGGGTTCCAGTTTACCTATCGCCCGATTCAGAAGTTGAACATTGCTGGTTGGGTCGGCTATTCGAGTGTGAATGGTGTACAAAACAACTCTGACTATCCGACTCGTGCCAACAGTGCTGAGGTGCTGAACTGGGCGGTCACGCTTGCTTCGCCAGATCTATGGAACAAGGGGGATGTGTTGGGCTTCATCTTTGGTCAGCCACCGCAAACGATTAGCCTGAGCAACACCTTCGTCGGTAATGTGCCTGGGCCTTTACCGGCAACGCCAGTGAGTCGTACGGCGTTCAACTCGTTCCACTTAGAAGGGTTCTACCGGTTTGCAGTGATGCCGAATATCTCGATTACTCCCGGTATCATTGCCATTATTAACCCCAATAGTAACTCCAACAACGATCCTATTGTTGTCGGGGCAGTGCGAACCACCTTTAGTTTCTAGACACTCCTTCGCTCAATCGTAATGCATGCAGGGAACTCATCATCGGGTTCCCTTTTTTGTGGTTCTGACATCCTCCCCCTGCCTAAAGGCGGAGGATGCCTCTTTCATCCAGTCAACTTGTCAGCATTGCTGATTGAATAAATCCTTCTAATTAAGACACCGCCACCTCGCGTAGCAGGTGGAGGAGTATTCATTCTCTAATGCTTTCAAACTTAGCTTACTAACGATCGCCACTGAACTCCTTAATTGAGGAACGTCTTGATGATCCTAAAGGTCAAGTTGATTCGCGGTGCGACGTTCCTTGACGTCTTTAGGGCTGGGAAGGCTCTGCTTGAATTTCTTCAACATTGGAGACTTGAAGAATTAAGCGAAATCGTTGATTCATGCGCCGCTCGATAAAGTCCTCCATCAAGGCAACTTGGGTGGGGGTAACTGGCTCACGGGCACGTACATTTACGCGAATAACGGGAGGATCGCTCACCCAACTTGTGTCCATACTGAGAAGGTCGAGGGTGCGAAAGGTAATGGTTCCCCCGACTAACACTTGTCGTACCTGCTGTTGTAGGCGCACCTGTTGCAATAACCGACTAAAGCTCACAGCCAAGGGAATGACTAACAATCCTGTAAGGGCAAAGGCGATGGCCAGTGCACGCCGACCTTGATGGAGAGGAATATAGCCAACAATGACAAAAACCACCATACAGGCTAGGGTGATGCCTAGGAGGTTGGTGAGGTACAACAGGGTTGCGCCAATGCTCAGGCTGGTGTTGAGTTGGGCTAAGCCTAGGCCAATGGTACAGACGGGGGGCATGAGGGCAACGGCGATCGCGGTTCCGGCCAAGGTATTTGAGACCCGTGGTTCGGCAATGGCATAGGCACTGATGGCTCCGGCAGAAACGGCAATTCCCAAGTCCAGCAAATTGGGCTGCGATCGCGCCATAATTTCACTGCCATAGATTTCTAGCCCTACAGCCAGACCGATGAGCCATGACATACCAATAGCGATAAAAGTGCCAACGGCCAGTGCGAGGGTGGCTTCGCGAAACATTTTAATGTCGCCCATGAGAGCCGCTAGGGCTACGCCGCGAATGGGCAGCATGAGTGGTGCAATGACCATGGCTCCAATAATCACCGCCGCACTATTAGAGAGCAGACCAAAGGTGGCGATCGCGCAGGAGCTAACAATTAGCACCAAATAGGGAACATTGATATGGGATTCGCCATACAACTGCTGTACTAAGAAATTGAGGCTTTCATCGGTACGACGGGTGTAGCGGAAGGCTTGTACCTGATGAAACCAATGGGTCAATCGCTCTTTCATGGCCACCAGTCTCCCCACCTTAGCAGTGAAATAGATCAATGTTACAGGATGTGCCACTGGTTGAAGGTTGCTGCCTGCCCAATCGGCTGACCTGTTTCGTCAATAATGTTCCAAATCCACGCATTCTTGATCTGAAAGCGCCGACCGGAGCGGGAGATACGGATACCGCTGTAGTTGTTGGCGTAGCCTTGGGCTGCGGCTTGAGCGAGTAGATCAGCCCGCGCCGCTTGCGCCATGGGTTCTGCCGTAAGTCGCGAGGGCATTTGCACCAATTCTGACCATGACAGTTCCCACAGGGTTAAGGCCGCTTGGTTACCGTAGTTGAGGATAGGATCTGCTTGATTCCCGTGGGAGAGCACGGGATATGACCAGTGGAACAACTCATAGGCTAGGTCAAGATCATTTTGGGGGGTCTGAGGCAGGAGCGATCGCCCCGTCCAATGCTGAAAGCTAGCGCACAAGCGCCGTGCATGCCGTACAGCCGCCGCCTCGAACCACGGTTCCATTGACTTAGGCGGTGCTCAACACACAGCTAGCGGCAGCCACCCCAGCCCCAGGGGTAAAGTTAGTGTAGCCTAACTCTGCGAGCACTGCTTCAAGGGCACTCACCGCTGCCAGAATGTCGCGATCGCCCACAAACCCCAAGTGGCCAATCCGGAAAATTTGCCCCTTGAGGTGATCCTGTCCGCCTGCGAGGGCAATATCAAAGCGTTTTTTCATAAGGCTGCGAATGTTTTCGGCCTCAACGCCTTGGGGGGCAACCGCCGTAATAGCAGGGCTAGCACAGCTATCGGCAGCGTAAAGGGGCAAGTTTAAGGCCTTCATCGCAGCTCGAGTAGCCTGCATTAACCGCTGATGACGTTGAAAGATGGCTTCTAACCCTTCCGCTTGCATCATTTCTAGAGCTGTCTTTAGGGCAAAAAAGAGGTTGACAGGAGGCGTGAAGGGAGTCGTGTGCTTTGCTGCATCTTTGCGATACTTGCCCAAATCTAGGTAAAACTTTGGCAAGGTGGCTGTTTTATACGCCTCCCACGCCTTTGGGCTGACACTCACAAACGCCAGCCCCGGCGGAATCATGTACCCCTTTTGAGACCCAGAGCCAACGACATCTAACCCCCATTCATCAATGGGGACGCTCACGGCTCCCAAGCTGGTTACGGCGTCAACAATGATCAGCGCTTGGCCATGGGCTTTTACATGGCGGTTAATAGCCTCAAGATCGTTGATTACCCCAGTAGAGGTCTCACTGTGGGTGACAATCACCGCTTTGATGGTTTTGGCGGTGTCCGCCTCAAGCACTGCCTTAAAGTCATCAGGGTTCAGGGGCTGCCCCCACGGAGCACTAATGCGCTCAGTGGTTAAGCCATAGGCATCACACACCTCGCCCCAGCGATCGCCAAACTTACCGTTGCATCCGACAACAACGCGATCGCCAGCACTGAGGAAATTAATGATTCCCGCCTCCATTGCCCCAGTGCCGCTAGCCGCTAGAATAAGCACCTCATTTTGAGTTTGGTGCAGCCACTTTAACCCAGCCGTCACCGCCGCCATGATTTGGCTAAACTCACCGCTGCGATGACCGATGGGGTGCTTACCAAGGGACAAAAGAACCGATTCCGGCACAGGAGTCGGCCCCGGAATCATTAACATTGCTTTATCTTGCATGTTGAGTTGCGAACCAGTGAACAGGATTACATTGTTAGCGCCAGTGGGCGGCCATGTGCTCCGCAAGGTCTAAGACCCGCTGGCTATAGCCCCACTCATTGTCGTACCAAGCCACTACCTTGATGAGGTTACCCCCCAGCACCATGGTAAGGGATGCATCCAAAATTGAAGAGGCCGAGTGCCCCCGATAGTCAGAAGAGACCAACTCTAAATCACTGTAGTGGATAATCCCCTTCATGGTGGTTTCCGAGGCTTCTTTGAGGACTTGGTTGACTTGCTCGGCAATGGTCGGTTTTTCGACTTGTGCCACAAAGTCCACCACAGACACGTTCGGTGTTGGTACCCGCAAGGCAATACCGTTGAGCTTCCCTTGCAGTTCTGGAATAACTAATCCAACCGCTTTGGCAGCACCAGTGGAGGTCGGCACAATATTCATTGCCGCCGCCCGTGCCCGCCGCAGATCCCGGTGGCTGGCATCGAGCAGCCGCTGGTCACCGGTGTAGCTGTGGGTAGTGGTCATCATCCCCTGCTGAATACCAAAATGCTCATGCAGCACTTTGACAATGGGAGCTAAACAGTTGGTTGTACAACTGGCATTACTCACCACGGTTTCACTGGGATCGTAGGTGTGATGATTGACCCCAACCACGTAGGTGGGCACGTTGCCCTTACCCGGCGCAGTGATTAAGACTTTTTTTGCCCCAGCACTAATATGCTTGCTGGCACCGTCACGGCTGGTGAAGACTCCCGTTGCTTCAATGACAAGGTCAATATCCCACGCGCTCCAAGGCAAATTTTCAGGATTGCGATCAGAAACACACTTCACCGCTTGACCGTCGGCATAGATGCAGTCGTCGTCCGCGCTGATCTCGGCATCGTGAAAAATGCCTAGCATCGAGTCATACTTTAGTAAGTGGGCATTGGTGCGGGGATCGGAGGTATCGTTGATGCCAACAATATCTAGCTTGCTATTGGCTTTCCGCTGTAACCAGCAACGCATGAAGTTCCGACCGATGCGCCCAAAACCATTGATAGCGACTCTAACCACCTGATCCCTTCCTCTATTTACTAACTCATTGTTGCCAGAAATGATCTAGGAAACATTCTAAGGGGGAATGGGCGTTTTATTTCGTTTTTTTTACCGATGGGCGATCGCCAACGGGGGAGCCTCTGCCTCAAGGGGGGCAGACAGCGCCGCAGCAAGGGGAGCACGGCCAAACCGTTGCTCCAGTAAGTCCATGACTGTGCGGCCAAAGTCGTTGGGGTTCTCTCGCCACGCCGCCAAACAGACTTCGCCAAAGAGGCTGCCCATGGGTTCAGGGTTCCAAAGTAACTTTTTAGCGGTCCACGGCATCAGGCTCATGGGGTTATAGCCCGGGCGCAGAATGCCTGCCTTGAGGGCATACTCTTCAAGGTGCGTGTGGGGTTGCAGGCCAATAAAGAAAATGGCGGGTTCCACCTTATCGGCACCAAAAATCTGCTCCAGCTCACGATGGTAGGCAATGGTTTGGGCAATGGTCTCGGGGCGCTCATCAATGACATTAAAGGAATAGTTGACCGACACCAGATCCGCAAAGCCTGCGGCTTTTAGATCACGGCAGTTCTGCAACACCGTGCGCAGGTTATACCCCATGCGCATTTTCCGCACTAATTCTTGGGAACCGCTGGTAATACCAATTTCAAAATAGTTCATCCCCGTTTTGACCATGAGGTCACACAGTTCGGGGGTAAGGTTGTCCGCCCGGATATAGGCCGCCCAGTGAATATCCGTCATCCCCGCTGCCAAGATGTCCCGCAGCAGGGCAATAGCGTCAGGGATAAACTTACGCGCCGGAATAAACTGGGCATCGGTAAACCAAAAGTTGCGAACCCCGCGCTCATAAAGCTGGCGCATCTCCGCAACCACCTCTTGCGCCGGGTTAATGCGCACCTGCTTACCTTCAACAACGGTATAGACGCAGTAACAGCAGTTGTGGGGGCAGCCCCGTTTGGTCTGCACACCGATATAGAAGTCGCCCCCCTCTAGGTAGTATTCAAATTCTGGCCAAATCTGCTCAATATAGCTGTAGTTACAGGCGGTTTTTTCAATGGGGGTCGGCCATTCGTGAATGAGGCGATCGCGGGGGGTCTCCACCCCAGCAATATAGCAGCGCTCCCCTTGAATCGATTGGTCTGTGAGCACCTTATGCAGTAGGCTTTCCCCTTCGCCCACCGAAATAATGGTGCCCCGGGGCAGTTGGGAACCCAGTTGCTCGTAAAAGACGCTAACTGCACCACCACCCACGATGGTGGTGATCTGAGGATGGTAGCGCTTGGCATGGTGCAACCCCAAACGAATTAAACTTAGATTCCGCCACAGTTCGCCGTAGTAGGCACTCATCACCCGTAGCCCACCGATCGCCCCCCGCAGTTTGACAAACGGATTGCGAGCGTAATAGACCTCAAAGGCATGTTGCAGCGGATTACCGCCGCGCCCTCCCACAGGGGCATAGATTTGAATATCTCGCCACGAAAATACCAAATGGGTGGGACGAAACTCATCAATGCAACGGCTGAGGGCAGCCCGGAAGTCTAAGGGGGGAACCGTGCCCAAGTCAAAAATGCGCTGCTCAAGGTGGGGCAGTTGCTTATGGATATAGTCGGCCAAATAAACCACCCCAATGGGGAAGATGGGGTTGCAGGGCAGGCGAACGTACAGGACACGAGGCGTCATGGGGCACAGATCTATGAGTGCGATAAATTCTTAAAAGACTGTTACATCTGTTCACGTTGTAGCACATTCTAGGGGGGATGCTGTGGGGATCAGCCAAAAATTGGCAGGGGATCAATTAGCAATCTTGTAGTTGAGTTTACAACCGTATCAAAAATCCAGTGTTAGGCTAATCAGGGTAAAGAGTCTTTTATAAAAAATATCATTGTCGTATGCCGCAAATTTTTGATCCCGTCCCTCACGATAATTGCGATCGCATCCTCTGCTGTTATGCCAACGTCACCAGCAAAATACAGGTGGTGCGCATTACAAATATTGCCAATTGGTATTTTGAGCGGGTTGTTTTTCCGGGACAACGACTTGTATTTGAGTGCCCCCGTCCAGCACAGCTTGAAGTTCATTGTGGCATGATGGCGAGTGCGATTCTCTCAGATACCATTCCCTGTACAGAGTTGCTGGTACAGGAAGGAGAGGATAATTTTTTTCCGAGTGATCCTGTCACGCAACAACGGCTAGAATTGCTCAATGAAGGATCACCGCAAGAAGTCATGAGCCATTGAGCCGCGAAACTACGTCTCCACAACGACCGCAGACAACAGCTATCCTTGCTGTAAGTTTGGATGGCAAGTTGGCAAAAGCCAGTGCCCAAGGCGATCGCATCGCGTCAGCATACGATTTTCAGCACTTAGAAGAACACGTTGCCCAAGCAGATGCGGTCTTGTTTGGGGCAACCACCCTGCGCTTGGGGGGAACTGCCATGCGCTTACAGTCCCCCAGCTTAATTCAGCAACGCCTCAGGGCGGGTAAGCCGCCGCAACCGCTGCAAATCGTTTGCTCTGCCAGTGGTGACCTCGACTTGGCACTCCCCTTCTTTCAGCAGCCAATTCCACGGGCATTAGTAACAACAGAAACAGGTCAAGCGCGCTGGCAGGGGTCTAGCGCCTTCGATTACTGTTGGTGTGCCGATCGCCCCCACTGGGATTGGTCTTGGGTTTTAGGGCAAATTGCAACGGTGGGGATCCAGCGCCTAGCCGTCCTCGGGGGAGGGCATCTCTTTGCGTCTCTGCTGCAAGTGCAAGCCATTGATGAACTGTGGCTGACGGTCTGCCCCCTAATGCTTGGATCCAGTGCCCCCAGCTTAATGCCGCTAAAGGAGTGCACATCTCCCACCATGACCTTGGTGAGTGCAGTGCCCGTCGGGGATGAGGTTTATTTACACTACCGCCTCGGCTACGGCGAGGACAAAGGAACTATGATAGAGACTTGAGCAACAACCCAGCAGCCCATGAGCGATTTCCTAGCCGGTCTGAACCCCTGCCAAAAACGAGCGGTACAACACTACTGCGGCCCAATGCTGGTAGTGGCGGGGGCAGGATCTGGCAAAACCCGGACGCTGACCTACCGCATTGCCCATTTAATTCAACAGCATCAAGTTGATCCTGCCAATATTCTTGCGGTGACCTTTACAAATAAAGCTGCTCGGGAAATGAAGGAACGGCTTGAGCAGCTTTTTGCCCAACAGATAGCCTATCAGTTGTGCCAGCGAGATTGGCTTGACCTGTCGCCCCTAGAGCAAAAACGGGTGCGATCGCAGGTCTATCACACCTATACTAAACCGCTTTGGATTGGCACCTTCCATAGCCTTTGTGCCCGCCTCCTGCGACATGACGTGGAAACCTACACGCATCCCCAAGGCTACCGCTGGACTCGCAACTTCACAATTTTCGATGAATCCGATGTCCAAAGTTTGATCAAGGAAATTGTGATCAGTGAGTTAAATTTAGACGAGCGAAAAAACGATCCACGGGGGATTCGCTACAAAATTAGCAATGCCAAAAACCGCGGCTTAACGCCGGATCAACTAGAGAACGAGACGCGATCGCCAGCAACTCGCATCGCGGCTGAAGTCTATCGCCGTTACGAGGCGGCGCTTGCCCGTAACAATGCCTTAGATTTTGACGATTTAATTTTGCTGACGGTGCATCTATTTCAGCAGCAACCCCGTGTCTTAGAGCACTGGCATCAGCAATTTCAGCACATTTTAGTGGATGAGTACCAAGATACCAATCGGACCCAGTATGATCTCATTCGCCTTTTAGCCACCAATGGTACCCCTCCCCAGCAGTTCCAAGGCTGGCAGGAGCGCTCCATCTTTGTGGTGGGGGATGTGGATCAGTCCATTTACTCGTTCCGATGTGCTGATTTCACAATTTTGATGAACTTCCAGCGGGATTTTGGTGATGGTTTGGCGGACGATGACAGCCGCACCATGATTAAGTTGGAGGAAAATTATCGCTCGGTGGCCAATATCCTAGAGGCGGCCAACTACCTGATTGAGCACAATAGCGAACGGATTGATAAAGTGCTACGCCCCACCAAACCTGCGGGCCCCCCCATTCACTGTGAGTGCACTGCGACGGAAACCGAGGAAGCATATTTTGTCGCCGAAAAAATTAAAGCCCTCAGTGGCGATCGCCTCGAGCCAGCGTGGGGGCGCTTTGCCATTTTGTACCGCACTAATGCCCAATCCCGCCCCTTTGAGGATGCCCTTGTCCGCGCTAATATTCCCTACACCGTAGTCGGCGGCTTAAAGTTTTACGATCGCAAAGAAATTAAGGATCTTTTGGCCTACCTCCGCTTGCTGCAAAACCCCCACGATAGCGTGAGCCTGCGGCGAATTATTAATGTGCCCAAGCGCGGCATTGGCAAAACAACCCTTGATCGCCTAGGAAATGCAGCCCAAACCCTACGGTTACCCCTGTGGCAACTCATTTGCGATCCAGAGTCAATGATCCCCTTGGCGGGGCGAGCCAGTCGTGCCCTGCAACAGTTTGTTGACTTAGTGCAAAAATTACAATCCCTTGTGGATGACATTAGCCTACCGGACTTGGTTAAAGCCGTCATCGAGGAGACGGGCTACCGCCGCGAACTTGAGAATGACGGCACCGATGAAAGCCTTGAGCGTTTGCAAAATTTAGCTGAGCTAGTGAACGCGGCACAGCAGTTCAGCGAAGAAAACGATGGCGCAACCCTGAGCGAGTTTCTCAACAGTGCAGCCTTAGCCTCAGATCTCGATACTGTTGACGAAGGTTCTGGGGTGGTTTCCTTAATGACGTTGCATGCTGCCAAAGGGTTAGAGTTTCCGGTTGTGTTTTTAGTGGGACTAGAGCAAGGGCTGTTCCCTAACTACCGTAGCCTCAACGATCCCCTCACCCTCGAAGAAGAGCGTCGCCTCTGCTATGTGGGGATTACCCGCGCCCAAGAGCAACTCTTCCTCAGTTTTGCCCAAACCCGTCGCCTCTACGGCAGAAGTGAGGATGCCATTCCCTCTCAGTTCCTGAGTGAACTACCGCCGGAACTCCTTACCGGGGCGGCCTTACGTCGTCGCCTAGGTAAAATCACCTCCCAGCGTTCCCAGCAATGGCGAGTGGGCGATCGCCTTATTCATCCGCTTTACGGTACCGGGGAAGTCAGTCATATTTTTAACATGGGTCGCAGGGTGTCTCTTGCAATTCGCTTTCCAGGACGGGGTCAAAAGGTGGTTGACCCCACGATTACCCCCCTTGAACGGCTCAGCTCTGGTTAATTTGCTAGACAGGAAGTAGAGCGATCGCGCGGGCGGTGTTGTTGAATGCGCGCATTTTGATTTGGGATGAGGCCACGTCGGCGTTGAAGACTGCTCAATGCTGCAAATTGTGTCCTGAGAACGTTTTAGCGCTTGACCCAGGCCTGAATAACCTCTTGACCGGCGTGACAAATACTGGACTTGCCTTTGTGTTGGATGGTAGAGGGTTGAAATCTCGAAACCAATGGTTCAATAAGCAGGTTGCCAAATTCAAATCGATTCTGACTCATGGCAAGCCATCCATGAAGGGCGCGACCTCGAAGCGAATCCAACTTATTAC